>Ga0209702_10002153_pt1 | contig 35364 bp, 33 predicted proteins | sample FRY01_FD_187210 | JGI IMG/M metagenome (GOLD analysis project Ga0209702, IMG submission 187210) | Freshwater microbial communities from Lake Fryxell liftoff mats and glacier meltwater in Antarctica - FRY-01 (SPAdes) (version 2) | ecosystem: Environmental > Aquatic > Freshwater > Ice > Glacier...
GCGCGTACGCCGACCCGATGCCTTCTTCTTCATCAGTAACTCCTTGTCGCCAGACCAGTCTCGGTCTAGCATTATTGTGCCCGGAGTTTCCACTTATAGCGCTGTCCAGATTTGCGGGGCCACTTCTCCTACACCGAATACCGCAGCGCAAAATCACATTCTTGCGTCCCTGCCCGAGAACGATCTCAAGCGCCTAGAAGAATCACTGGAAGGCGTGCCACTGCCGTTGGGATGGGCCGTCCACGAGGCTGATCTGCCGATGAAATACCTGTATTTCCCCACTTCCGGCATCGTCTCCTTGCTCCACGTCATGGCCAACGGAGCCTCTGGGGAAATCGCCGTAGTTGGCCAGGAAGGTGCGGTGGGAATTTCATTATTCATGGGCAGCAAAACCATGATGAACCGCGCTATCGTGCAAAGTGCGGGCTACGCCTACCGCCTGCCAGCCAAAGAACTGGATGTGGAATTCAGGCGCGGCGGCCCCTTGCAGGACTACCTGTTGCGATATACGCAGGCACTGATTACACAAATGTCACAGACTGCGGTTTGCAATCGCCATCATACGGTCGTGCAGCAGCTCTGCCGCTGGTTGCTGTTGAGCCTGGACCGCCTGCCTACCAATCAACTCAGCATGACTCAGGAATTGATTGCCAACATGTTGGGCGTGCGCCGTGTGGGCGTCACCGAAGCCGCCGCCGCATTGCAGAAGGAAAGCCTGATTCACTACACCCGCGGCAAAATCACCGTCACCGATCGTGCCGGGCTGGAGAAACGCGCCTGCGAATGTTACGCAGTAGTCAAAAAAGAAACTGACCGCCTGTTGCCGCGCGCCAGTCAGTAAACCTGCGGGTTATTCTGCGTGAGCAGTTAGTATCCCTGGCACTGGACAGCCGCACATCAGCCTTACGCGCGGTGCACTGCGCATGACAATTCATCGCGCCCTGTAGCACGGCGGCACGGTCAGCGCGCCGAACTCACACAGCGCGGCCGAAATACAGAATCCCCTGCCGGTACCAGGCCTCGAATTCCTTTGCCGGCAACGGCTTGCTCATGAAAAAACCCTGCGCCAAGTCACAACCCAGGCCGCCGAGCAACTGGAGGATTTCAAGACTCTCCACGCCTTCAGCAACCACCTTGAGCCCCATGTTATGCCCCAAATCAATGGTTGATTTGACGATGGTTGCATCGTTCTTGTCAGTACTCATGTTCTTCACAAACGACATGTCAATTTTCAGTTCATGCACCGGCAGCTTCTTCAGGTAAGACAGCGACGAATACCCGGTGCCGTAATCGTCAATCGACAGCTTCACACCCAATTCATCCAACCGTTTCAATATCTCCAACGCCTGAGCTGGATCTTCCATGAACCCACTCTCAGTAATTTCTATGCCCAGGAACTGCGGCGCCAGGTCGTGTTTCTGCAACTCGCCAGACACCATGTCCGGCAGACCGAGATCCAGCAGGTCACGCGACGAGATATTGACTGAAATGACAATGTCCATGCCCTGGGTGCACCATTCTTTGCACTGACGTATGGCCTCGCCGATGATCCAACGAGTCAGAGTCCGGATATATCCGGTCTGTTCGGCAAATGGAATGAATTCGAAAGGTGGGACAAAGCCGCGCACGGGATGATTCCAGCGCACCAAAGCCTCAACCTGCAATGTTTTCCCGCTCTGCAGATCTATTTTGGGTTGGTAATAAAGTACCAGTTCGTCTTGGTCCACTGCGCGACGCAATTCGCCCAGAAGCGTCAAATAACCCTCATGGGATTTTTCGTGAGCCGTTTTGTAAATCACGAACCCGAGATTGCCGCGCTTGGCCACGTACATCGCAATGTCCGCACGACGGGCAATAGTATTCGGATCGTCTCCATGCGCAGGATAGCTGGCGATCCCGATACTGGCTCCCACGTCGAGCGGCTGCCCCTCGACCATGATAGGTTTTTCCAGTTCGGCGAGAATTTTTTCAGTGACCGGCAGCGCCTGCTCCTCATCCACGTCGGGAAGCACCAACGCAAATTCATCTCCGCCCAACCTGGCAACAGTATCTGATTTGCGCAGCAATCCCTGCAGTCGCGCACCCACCTCGCGCAATACCATGTCGCCGACCTGATGCCCCAGGCTATCGTTGATTAGCTTGAAACGGTCCAGATCCATCATCAGCATGGTCATCGCGCTTTTCGTACGCTCGGCCGAGCGCAACGCCTGGTCCAGGCGGTCGTTGAAAAGCGCACGATTGGGCAGATTGGTGAGCGTATCGTGATAAGCCAGGCGTGTGATTTTTTCTTCCCTGCTCGACACCGCCTCCTTCATTTGATTGAAGCTGGTGGCGAGAGCACCGATTTCATCCTGCTGGTCGATATCCACCCGCTGGGTGTAATCACCGTCGCTGATTCTGCGCGCAACTTTTGCCAAGCGATTGATCGGTTTCACCAGACTACGCCCGATGATGACGCTGCCCAGAACCAACACCAGTATGCTGACTAGGGCCAGTATCAGTAATGTATTCCGCAGGCGGTTGAACGGCTCCAGCGCAGTACGCAGCGACTGCTGCAACACGGCAATGATCGCGGTTTCATTTTTCTGATTCAGCGCCAAAAACACCGTCTGAAAATCTTCCCCCTCCAGTGACAACGTCGCAGATGCGCCGGCTTCAGGCGGCGTCTGCATCAATTTTTCCGTGAGCGCCTCCCTCTCGGCCGACGTCAGTGTCGAAGCGTTAAGGTTCCAGGCACGATTGGCCTGCCCCGACACAAAAGAAATCTGCAGCGTCGTCAGTGCCTTCATTTCGATTGCGATCTGGTCATCTATCGCGAAACCCATGGCGACCCATGCGATGGGCAGCGGGGCCAGCACTGGAACAACCACAAACTGATAGGGTTTGTTATCCAGCAGCACGATGGCTCTGGCCTGCCCCTGTTTCTGCGCCAGTGCAATCAGATCAGGAAAAGGAAAAGGCTGACCGTCGGCACCAGGATGCAAGGTATCCGCCAGCAGTCTTTTGTCCAGTCCTGCCAGCAACACAGCATGGGCGCTGATGCGCGCACCATGGTTGCCAAGCACCGACAGTATGGTGCCCATGTCGCGCGTAGCTATGGCCTCCCGGAACGCAAAATCCGCTGCCAGCACTGATGCACCCTGCGCCAACTGCCTGCCGTTCTGGTCTATCAACCGCCGGAAGACGTTGCTGCCGACGTTCAGCTGGCTGGCAATTTCGCTCTTGGCAATCTGCTGATTGGCCGCGCTGATCAGCGAAAAAGCCACTGCCTGCACCACCACCAGCAGCGCCACAAAAAAAACAACAATACGTACTTCCAGGCTGCGAAAAATCAATCTGTATCCTTACTTAACCTGTGACGGCGCTTGCGGCGACTTGGCCTGCAGTTCGAGTTGAAATTTGACAGGAGCTTCATCGATGGCGCCAATTTTCACGACCTGCTCGGGAAGCGTACCGACCAGGTTCGGATGCCAGATACGCAACTGATACGAACCTGCCGGCAAGGCATCAATGCGGCCACGGCCATCTTTAGTCTTGGCGAAATACGGGGTATCCACCACATAAACATAAGCCAACATCCAGTCATGGATATTGCAGCCCAGCACGACAACCCCGGGTTTGTCGAACAGAACCGGATCGGCCGGCACCCCCGAATACAGCTTGAGATTGAATATTTTGGGCGGCGAGAACGAGTAGATCTGGTGACGGATATTATCTTTGTTCGGGAAATTGATCAGTGTGCCTGTTTGCACTGGCGTAACCAACGGTGTGAATTCCTTGTCAACCTGGTTGATGATGGCCGGTCGCAGGGGTTTGGTGATGCCCGTCGTCGTGACCGGCAAGGCGTAGATCACCGCGTCAGATAGCGGCGCGCCCTTGCTGTCCGTGACCAGAGCGGTAATGGCGGAGGCCTCGGCTGTCGCAGCCAGGCAGACCAGCATCAAGCCGGCAGGCAGTCGTCTTATGACATTAAATACATCTGCATTCATGGGAAATATCCAGTAGCGGCTAATCAGAAACAATCAACGAGTCACAATTTCGTGCTTCATCGGCGCAAGCAAGGCCAAAAGCTGATTCTTTTCCTGCAATCCGATCTTATGGTGGTCCAGCACACGAATCAGATCTTCCACTAGGCCATAAAACTCCGCTTCCGTGATATCAAGGCCTGCGTGCGACTGCCGCATGGTATCGCCTGTGTATTCACAGGGGCCGCCGGCCAGCGCGCAGATCTGCTCTTCAATTTTCTGCTTGATGCGCTTGATATTGACTTTGACGAAAGTGCGACGGGTTTGCGGATTCTGTTCCACCCGATCAACCAGGTCATTGGCAATCTGACTGACGACCGACTTGCCGCCCAGTCGATCATACAGGCTGCCCTTGCCGGCCGGACTGTCAGCGACAGACCAACTTGGCGCAGCAAACACACTGATCAGGGCAATGTTTATGCAGATTTTGAGCATAAGAGAAGGTTGCAGGCTTTCTGGTTGGTGGTCACTGTATTGGCATTCCATTATAATCTAAAAATCAATCTAATTAATTGATTACAAAAGAAAATAATTTAAAACTCATAACATTAAAATCACGAAAATCGTGACAACACCAGCACAGCAAGTCCGCTATAAGCATATAAACCATACAGCACTCTTCAGCATCACTCCATCCAGAATAGCCCATGCACGTACGAATGCAGGAACACATTACGCATGACTCGAAAAGCCTTTCATCATTGCATCAAGACCTTGGCCATTGCTGTGTTGCTTTGCGCGGAGCCCAGTTTTGCGGCCAGTCCCGGTGCGCGACTGCTCGCAACCGGTGGGGTGACCCAGATAGAAGGTGCCGCCGGCGGCGGACTCGTGCCTTGGGCACTGATCGCCGGATATGGCTCGCGCGACCAGATCAGCCTGACCACTTACTACACCAGCACCAACCCGTCGGATTTTTCTCTGAACAGCAAAGGCCTTGCGGTAGGCTTTTACAACCGCCTCGAAATCTCTTATGCCCGGCAGGATTTCGGCCTGGGCTCCACGGTGCCCGGACGCTTCATTCAGCAGGACGTGATCGGCCTGAAAGTCCGTCTGATCGGAGATGCTGTTTTTGACCAGGACAGCCTGCTGCCGCAGATAGCCGCCGGCCTGCAATACAAACATAACGACGATTTTGATCTGGTACCGCGATCGCTGGGCGCCAAAAAGGCCAGCGGCGTCGATTACTACTTTGCTGCAACCAAACTGTTTCTGGGCGGACTAGCTGGCAGAAATCTGTTGCTCAATGCCACGCTACGCGCCACTCGTGCCAACCAGCTCGGACTGCTGGGCTTTGGCGGCAACCAAAAGGACAGCTACAGCTTGAATTTCGAGACCTCAGCCGCCCTGTTTCTGCGCGACGATCTGGCCATCGGCGTCGAATATCGCCAGAAGCCGGACAACCTGAGCGCTTTCAAAGAAGATGATTTCAAAGATATCTTCATCGCGTATTTCCCGAGCAAACGGATCGCCCTCACTGCTGCGTACGTGAAACTGGGCAACATCGCTGACAAACGCAACCAAAATGCACTGTACTTTTCCGGACAATTGAGCTTCTGATCGGCACGCCGCCAAAAAAACCCGCTTGCGCGGGCTTCTTTCATTTGGCGGCGCGTCGTCAGGCGTGCGCCGTCACCGCGCCGATCGCCGAAAACAGGTTGGCTACGGTCTCCCGGGAAATATTGCGGGTAATGAACACGATGCGTGTCGAATGATCTGCACTCGGCCATGCCGCCAGTTCCACCGGGGGATGAAACAGATGCTGCACGCCCTGCACCACCATCGGCCCTTTGTGTTCCACCACATTGATCAGACCTTTGACCCGCAGCATGTCAGAGCCGCGCAGCGCGCCCAGCACTTCCATGGTCTGTGAGAATGCCGTCCAGGTCATCGGCTCCGTATATTTCAGGCAGAACGACTTCACCGCCTCGTCATGCCGGTGGTGTTCACCATGCTCATCCGGCTCCCCCATCCAACGTTCTATGTCTTCAAGCTTGCCCTTTAGATCGCGCAAGCCGACGTCGATCAGGAACGCCAGTTCGATTTCCCCATTCACCGAGCGGCGGATAGGCGCCTGCGGATTCAGTTCCCGCAGACGCGCCTCCAGCTTTGCGGTAACTTCTTCCCCGGCGATATCCGACTTGGTAATGACAATTCGGTCAGCCAGTGCCGCCTGCTTGACCGGTTCCTGCATGGTTTCCAGCTGTTCCAGGCCGTTGACCGCATCGGCAAGGGTGACCACGCAATCCATGCGGTAGTGCGCCTGCAATATGTCATCGGTCATCAGCGTTTGCATGACCGGCGCGGGATCAGCGAGACCGGTGGTCTCGATGATCACGCGGTCAAAATCGATGATGTCGCCGTTGCGGCGTTTGACGAACAAATCGCGCAGCGTTTCCTGCAAATCGCCGCGCAGCACGCAGCACAGGCAACCATTGTTAAGCAGCATCATCTGCTCGGACGAAAATTCGATCAGTTCATTGTCTATGGCCTGCTCGCCGAGCTCGTTGACGATAACGGCCACGCGATTCATGTCCGGTCGCTTCAGCAGCCGGTTGATCAGCGTGGTTTTTCCGCTACCGAGAAACCCAGTGATGATGCTGACCGGAAAACGGCCAGCCAGTGCATCCGCCATGGTTGCCTGTCCCTTCCTTACACCGTCATTTCGATGACATAGAGGCCGCCGCCGAAACGGTCAACCGCATAGACCAGCCCCTTCTCGTCAACCCACACATCGTTGATCTGGACCGCGCCCTTGGGCGAGAGCCGGGGTGCGCCGGGCACGAAATAACCGACTTCCTGCGGCTGGTAAGGATTCGAAGTATCGAATGCACGTACGCCACCGTTGAAGAAAGTACCCACGACCAGCGTGTTGGAGCGGAATGACGCCGGGCCCGGCAGGTTTTCGTGCAGGTTGTGCGCGCCGTAACGGCCGCCGCGCTTGGCGAAACTTTCCACCGGTGGCAACGGCAGCGTGGACATCGGCACCAGGTTGGTTTCTTCCTTGGCATTAACCACCCAGCCCAGTTTGGGCCAGTCGAGACCGTCATCCTTGGTGCACTCGTCGGTGACGATCAGCAGGTCACGTCCGATCAGCGGCATCACGGTATGGCAGAAGCCGTTGTACGGCGGCGAATATTTCCAGTTGGTGATCATCTTCGGGTTCGCTTTGTCCGAGATGTCGAAAATCATTGCGCCACCGTCGAGGTACGCGATGTAGGCACGATCCGGCTGATCCGGATACACGTTGACGTTGTGCGGACGATAACCGCCGTCAAACTTGGGATGGCGCGGCGGCGGTGCCTCCTTGTCGCCCTTGTGCGTCCCGGGATAATGCCAGCGGCCCACTTCCACCGGCTTCGACGGATTGCGCACGTCGATAATGCGGTAGAACTGAAAATCGTTCGGATGTGTCGGCTCGAAGTCTGCGGAGCCTGAGGTCAGATGCACGTATTCGCCGTCAACAAACCACACGCAATGCGCGCCGCGCGAATGCGGACCTGAAGCATCAAAATGCGAAATCAGCTTCGGCTTCTCCGGTGTGCTGATGTCGAACAGATCCATGCCGGCCGGTTTGTCGCCGACTTTTTTGGTCTGATACGCCACCGCCATGATGTCGCCGACCACGTCCAGCGAATTCGAACGCACCCCTTCGTGCGGCAGGTCGGTCTGCACCACCACCTTCGGGTTTTTCGGATCGCTGACATCGACGCCGGTGAAGTTCTTCGGCGCAGACTCATGCGCCAGCCACAATATGCGACGACCATCCTTGGTCACTTGCATGTTGATGCCCTCGCCGATGCCGCCGAACCCGGCGAGTTCGTTGTGGGACACGAGTTTCATGTTGCGGGAAATGGTTTGAGCGGCCTGGCTCTGTGGTGACATGGTCGGTTTCATCGGCTCTTTCTCGTTCTGGTTGAAGTGGATTTTGTTTTTATACTGCGGCTGATCCTGCGTTTGCGCTGCACACCCGCCATCTGCTCCAGTATCGCGCAGACGGCGGCAGTGTCTTCAAGCGCTCGACCCTGCGCAAGGGCTGCGGCATAAAACGGTTTTGATGCTTCAAACAACGGCACCGGGCAATGCAGATCAGCGGCGAATTGCTCGATGATGTCGATGTCTTTCTTGTAGACCTCAACCTTCATCGTGGCCTTACGGTAGTCATTGGCAATCATCATCGGCCCGCGCACCTCAAACATGCGCGAGGTGCCGGCGCCGTCCTTGATCACCTTATACAACAGTTCCAGGTCCAGCCCCGATTTCATACCCATGACCATGGCTTCGGCCGTCGACAGATTGTGGATGGTGACCAGCAGATTCGCCACGTACTTCAGCTTGGAGCCGTTGCCATACTCTCCGCAGTAATAAACGCTGCGCGAAAAGCCTTGCAGCGCCGCCTCTGCTTTGGCGTAGGCCTTACGATCACCGCTGGCATAAATCGCGATATCGCGTACTGCAGCCTGGGCACCAGTGCCGCTGACCGGGCAATCGAGCACCACGATGCCGCGTTTGGCACATCGATCGCGAATTTCGTATTTGACCTTCAGTGGCAACGTGCTGGTTTCGATAATCACGGTGCCGCGTTTTGCGGTGTCGACTATGCCGCCCTTGCCGAAATACGCTGCGTTGACGGCAGCAATGCTCGGCAGTGATGTCACCAGGATGTTGCAACTGCGACTGACTACAGCCGCCGTTGCCGCCGTCTTGCCGCCGAGTTTTTTTATTTCGGCGCGGCGTTTTGCGGAGATGTCGAAACCGGTGACAGCAAAGCCGTCTCCCAGCAAGTGGCGCGCAAACGCGCCCCCCATGATGCCGAGGCCGATACTGCCTATGCGTAGTTGAGTAATGATGCGTTCCTTACCGGTTGTTTATTTGGCAAGACCGAGGAAATCCATGACTTCCTTGATTTCGCCGTACTCGCCCTCAAGGAATTTCCGGGTTTCAGCAGCATTCTTGTAATTGATTTCCCACTTGTTTTTCTCCGCCAGCACCTTGAACTGGTCGCTGCGCGCGATCTTGCCGTACACGCCGTCCCAGTACGCCACCTGCTCCGCGGTCATGCTCTTGGTGCCGATGACACCGCGCCAGTTTTCGAATACGCCCTTGTAACCGAGCTCCGGCCACGTCGGACCGCTGGCCAGCGTTCCCGGTAAACGGTGCGCTGAACTCACGGCCAGCAAGCGCATCTTGCCGCTGGCGACATGAGGGGCGATCTGCACCGTGCCGCCGGAGAGCACGTCGACATGCCCGCCCAGCAGCGCGGTCACGGCTTCGCCCGTGGAATTGAACGCCACCATCTTGGTTCTTTTGATATCCACCTTGCCCGACAACAACGGCATGCCGAATGAAATGTGATGGGTACCGCCCAGCGCGCTGCTCAGCGCCAGACTCAGGCTGGTCGGATCCTTGCGCAACGCCTCGATCAGATCCTTGCCGGTTTTCAGTGGAGAATCCGGGCGCACGGCAATGGCAATGTATTCGGTCATCATCACAGCCAGCGGAGTGAAGTCGCGATAGGACAGTTTCACCCGGCCATTGATGTTGCTGGTATGCAGCGTCGACGAGGTGATGCTCATGAAATGCGGATCACCGGCCTGCTGGTTGAGAAAGTTGTAGGCAATGGCATGGCCGCCGCCGCCACGATTGACCACAGCACTGGAGGTCGGCACCAGTTTTAATTCAGTCCACAAGCGCTGAAAAGTGCGCCCCACGTTATCCAGTGATCCGCCTGCCGAAGACGGCACAATCAATTCAACATGACGCTCAGGCTGCCAGCCCTGTGCCGAGGCGCTACTGCATATTACCAATGCCAGCACACCAACAACATATAACTTGTTGATTTTAAACATATTTTTCATAAACCCTCCAGTGGTTGCTGCAACACATCGTTGTGACCACTACCCTGCTGCGAACTACTTTTTTTATAATTTAATTTGCTGACATATTGACGCGAGCCTGCTCAGCCTGCTGCGGCGTCATGCTGTCGATGCGGTTTTCCAGATACGGCGTTGAACAGACCATGGCATATCGGGCGTGGCTGCGCACCTGCAACCGGTACCGCTCACCACGCGACACATGCACGATGTCACCCGCGCCCAGCGTTTTTCGCTCGCCATCGGCCTCGGCGTCAATCTTGCCGCTCAGCACATACACAAACATCTCGCGCTGTGACTCAGATTCCGGTTCGGCATAACCCGCGGGAACTTCGAACAAACCAAAAGCCAGTCGCTCGCCTTCGATCCAGTTGACGCAGCGGCCGGAACGCGCCGGCGCGTCCAGCTTGTCGAGTATCGGGTGGAAACACACCGGCAGCCCATTGATGATCGCCTGGGATTTTCCTGCCGTCTTCTGATGTTTGTCGCGATCACCGACTTTATATTTTTTATTGACCTCTGCAACCGTCATCGCCTGGTCCGGCACCGCTTCATCTTCGGCCAGCCCGACCACAGTCCAGGTCTTGTCCTTGATGTACAGGTACTGCAGGTTGCCGTCTTCGGTCGCCTTCATGGAATGGCGGGCATATGCCGGCGCATGCACGAAGGTTCCTGGCAAGGCCACGCGGCGATCCTTGCCCACGATGGCGTTGATCTTCCCGCGTACCGGGAATATCAGCAGCTCATTCGGATGGTAATGCAGCTCCGAACCGGTGCCTGCATTCTTGTGGATCAGACAGAAATAGATGTAACGCCCTTCAATGACCGGCGCCTTTCCGGTAGACAGATGGGGCGTCAGATAATTGCTGGCGAAATTTTCAAATCGATAAAACGGCATGGCGTGGTTATCCGCAAGTTCCAATCAATTAGGTGAGCTAAACCAGAAAACGATGACCCGGCTGTCCTGCAGCGGGCCGACTGATGCAGCGTCGTTCAGCGTTTATGCTAGCACGCAGCGCCCTGCACACCAACCCGCAGACCACTATGCGCCGCCTGTAATCTGTGAAGTCACGACTGGGCACGCAAGCGCAGCAAGGTGTCGTCGATCAACTGTCTTGAAATGTGGACCTGCTCGGGCAGATCGGGCAAGGCGTTGATGTCAAACCAGCGCGCTTCCTCTAGTTCATTGCCATCGGGACAGACGTCACCACCCGCCCATTCCGCGCTGAATGCCATCACCAGTGAATTCGGAAACGGCCAGGGCTGGCTGCCGAAATAGCGCGGATTGCGTATCTGCACCCCCACCTCTTCCAGCACTTCACGGGCCAGGCATTGTTCCAGTGTTTCGCCGGCCTCGACAAAACCGGCAACCACGGTGTAACGACCGGGCGCGTAGCCCGGCTTGCGCGTCAGCAGCAATTCCCCGTCGCGATACACCAACCCCATGATCACCGGCGCAATGCGCGGATAAAACACCAGCCGGCAATTTGCACATTCGACTGCGCGGTCTGTAGCGTGGGCTGTCGTCGGTTCACCGCAGGCGCCACAATGGCGGTGCGTGCGCGCCCATTCCAACACCTGAAACGCCTGTCCGGCCAGCCCTGCTGCCACCTCGTTGCCCTCGAGGATCAGCGCACGCATGCCCAGCAGTTCCAGATCTGCCGGCAGCTTCGCATCGCCCGGCAATGTCAGGGCATAACAGGGAACACCATCGAGTGTGCCGAGAAAATGCGCAGCCTCGAGATCAAAATCACAGCAGGCCCGGTCCCATTGCGGCATTGCCAGCTGGCCGCCGCTGCGACTCACAAAAACACGGTTGCCATGGAACACGCAGCAGCTGATTGGCCCATCAACACGTGCCGGTGCACGGTGCCCTGGCACAAAAACCACGGACGTCATGCCAGCACTCAGATCTTGCCGTTGAACAGCGCCGTGGCGGCGTTGCAGTAAATGTTCTCCCGCTCCTTTTGCGTCAGGCCCGGGGTCAGCTCCACGCAATCCACCGGTGCCATTTCGCCCATGTCGAACGGCGCATCGGTGCCAAGCACAATTTTTTCCGAACCAATGACATCGATCAGGTGGCGTATGGCCTGCGGGCTGTGGGTCAGCGCGTCAAACCAGAAACGCTGGAGCATCTCCAGCGGATCAGATTTAGTGTTTGCCGCAGTATCCGGGCGCACCTTGTGGCCGTGCACAAAACGACCGATCTGGTAGGGCAGGAAGCCGCCGCCGTGGGCCAGCAGGATTTTCAGGTCCTTCAGTTCGTCCAGTGCGCCGCTGAACATCAGCTTGCCGACCATGATGGTGGTATCCAGCGGATTGCCGATCAGGTTGGTCAAGTAGTGACAATCGAGCCGCCCGCCTGAGCCCTGGGTGTTCGGGTGCGCGAATATCATCACCTTCAGCGCTTCAATGCGCTTTAAAACCGGACGAAACCTGGGATCAGACAGTTCTTCCTCGCCGATCGCGGTGCCCAGTTCCACACCCTTGAAGCCGTATTCCTTGACCACACGCTCGAGCTCGACAATGGCCGCCTCGGGATGCTGCATCGGCAACGTCGCCATGCCGCGCAGCCGGTCAGGTTGCGCCGCTACCATCTGTGCGACGCCATCGTTGACGATGCGCGCGGTATTGATGGCCAGCTCGTCTTTCAGGTTGTAAAAGAAACATTGCGGACCGGGCGAAATGAATGCGATGTCGATTTTTTTACGGTCCATCGATTCCAGTTTGGCTTCGGCGTTGTAGAACTCCGCCTCAAACGGAAAACGCACCTTGCCGCGGATAAACACGCGGTCCTTGCCCTCGCCCTCGATTTTTGTGTTGTAAACCGGATCGGCCTGCATCGCCTTGACCAGGGTTTCCGGAATGACGTGGTTATGCACATCTATGCGTTTCATGCCTGCTCCTGAGTTCGGGTTTTTTTCTGTTTTGGAGTAACGCCCGCCGCACCGGGCAGACTGAATACGCCTTCGTCAACCAGCGCGCGCACTTCTGCGACCACGATCTGCGCAACCTCATCGATCGCTGCCGACGGGCGTCGCTCTGCGCGCTGGGCGAGCGTGAGTATACGATGGATGTTGGCATCAACAATTGGCCAGGCCGCCAGTTGACCGGCTGCAATGTCTTCGTGGAAAGTCGATACCGGCATCAATGCCATGCTGATGCCGCGCAGCACCAGCCGACGGATGGCTTCCACTGAATCAATCTCCGCTTCGACCCGCACCCGTACCTCGTGCCGCTGCAATTGTTCGTCGGCGATGATGCGTATGGCTTCGGTGCTGACCACCGGCGTGCGCGCCAAATCGGCCGCAGTAATGAATTTGCGGGCGCCCCGCGGCTGCGGACGCGCAAACACCACAATGGGTTCGGAATTCAGCGCCGTCACCTTGATTGCGCGCGAGTTGGCAGGATTGGTCAGAATGGCGACATCGGCGCGCCCCGCCAGCAGCCAGTCATAAAGCTGGTTGCTGAAACCTTCCACGACCTTAAGACTGATCTGCGGACACTGGCGGCGCATGCGCTCCACTAAGCCCGGCAGCAGCAGCGGCCCGGTGGTCGGCGATACGCCGAGGATGACCTGCCCCTGTGCCGTGGCGCTGCCGCTGCGCAATTCATCCTGCGCCCGTGCCAGTTCGCGCAGGATGCGCTGGCAGTGGTCCAGAAACTGGCGGCCTGCCGTAGTCAGGCGCACGCCCCGCGGCAGCCGCACCATCAGGGCCACCCCCAGTTCCTCTTCCAGCGCACGGATATGCCGTGACAGCGCCGGCTGCGCCACCCGCAGATGCTGGGCTGCGCGCGTCATGCTGCCGAGTTCGGCAATCTGCACGAAATAACGGATGCCGCGCAGGTCCATGGTCAATGCCTCCCGTACTGTCGGGACGGCAATATGAGATAACAAAGCGGCATGTATGCCCGACATGCGCACATACCCCGACGACGACCTGGTCTGGGGGGTTTTACAGAGTAAAAATTGCTGCAATGCGGCATCGGCACCTCCGGTCACGGCGGCAGTCTACCCATAACAATTTGATATGTCACTTGTGCCGATTCGGTATTTGTCTCACTGCAGCCCTGCCGTTACCATCACACAGTTATACGGCAACCCAGTTGCCCGCCTGCGCACCCTGCGCAAGCAGGAAATAGAGGAGTATTTGTGAAAACCATCAATGTAGGCATCATCGGCGCCGGCTGGTGCGGCGGCATCCGTGCAGACACCTGCGCGATCAATCCCGCGGTCAAGGATCTGCACATCGTCGAAACCAAACCTGAGCGCCTGGCCGAAGTGGCCAAGGCTACCAATGCCAAAAGCGCGCTGACTGATTATCACCAGTTGCTGGAGATCAAGGATCTGGACGCAGTAATGATCTCAGCCACGCCGGAAGCACTGCATTTTCCGATGGCGCGCGATTGCCTGGAAGCCGGCCTGCATGTGTTCCTCGAAAAACCGATCGCCGTGGAAATCCACGAAGCCGACGAGCTGATTGCCATTGCCAAACGCAAGGGCGTCAAGTTCACCATCGGTTATTCGCAGCGTTTCAATCCCAAATACGCCTACGTCAAAAAATGTCTGGATACCGGCGCCATCGGCACGCCGGTCAGTGCGATGGTCAGCCGCCACATCCAACGCAGCCTGGGCGCCAAGATCATCGGTCGCAGCAAGCTCTCCCCGGCCGCGATGGAAGCCACGCACGACCTCGATTTCATGCTGTGGTGCCTCGCACCAGCAAAGCCGATCCGTGTTTATTCACAGGTCAACTACGGCATCATGCGCGCCAACAGCGGCAAGGATGTGCCCGACACGCAATGGATCACCGTCACCATGGACAGCGGCATGTCCTTCGTCGTCGGCGCCGGCTGGAGTCTGCCGCCCGGTTACCCGAATGCCTGCTCGACCTGGATCGAAATGATCGGCACCGACGGCGCGCTGATCTGCGATGACACGCACCGCGATGTGATCCTCAACACCATGAAAAGCGGCATGCAGTTACCGATGTCGTCGATGCCGGGCGAACGCGTAGACCATGCTTTTGCCGGCCCGATGCACGCCGAAACGGTGCACTTCATCGAAGCTGTGGTCTGTGACCGACCAGTGCTGGTCACCGCCGAGGAAGCGCGCAACGTGATGGAAGTTTATGTTGCCGCCGATATCTCGGCCGAGCGCAACGAGCCGGTGAGCCTGCCGCTGCCTGAATCGCGGCCGCTGGCTGCGGTGGCAGGACGTTAAATTCAAACTTCCAACCCTTTAGCCACAGAGGACACAGAGAACTTCAACAACAGGATAGGCATCGCACGCGGTCGGCCTTTTGGTATTTCTCTGTGAACTCTGTGCACCCCTCAAGGGGGTATTGTGAAGAATCCCCTGTGGCTAAACGCTTTTGACCTTGATCTGGAATTTAAAATGAAGAAAGACCCCAAAAAAATCGGCCTCGCCATCATCGGTGCTGGCCGTGTCGGCCTGATACGCGCCGAACTGGCTGCGCGCCATCCCTCTGTGGGTTGGATAGGCCTCGCCGAACTGAATCCCGAGCGCGGCGAAATTGTTCGTGAAAAATGTGGCGCCGATTTTGTCACCACCGACTACCGTGAACTGCTGTCACGCCCAGAGGTGAATGCGGTCGCCGTCTGCACCGACGAACATCTGCATGTCGATCCGGTGATCATGGCGGCAGAGCGCAAGCTGCCGATGCTGATCGAGAAACCGCTAGCCACTGATCTCGGTGAATCGGCGCAAACGCTGGCCGCGATCGAAAAATCCGGCGTCGACGCGGTCATCGGTTACACCCAGCGCTTCCGCCGCCGCTGGCTGGTGGCCAAGGAAAAAGTCCGCACCGGTTCGCTGGGTGACGTGACCATGGTGACCTCCCGCGCGTTCATGAACCGGTTGGTGGCGATCGACAATTACAAGCGCAGCGACAACCGTTCCGAAGTCACCCCGATGGTGATCTCCGGCACGCACGCGCTGGACGTGGTGATGTGGCTGATGGAAGCCAAGAAGCCGGTGGAAGTTTATGCGCGTTCGGTGAACAAGGCCCTGGGCCCGACATGGCAGGGTGTGGACGGCACCGGTTACACGATCGTCTTTGACGACGGCGCGATTTACCACGGCGTTATTTCCTGGGCGCTGCCCGAAGTCTGGCCCGGCGCAGTCTACAGCCTGGAAGTCGGCGCGGTCGGCACCGAAGGCGTGCTGACCATAGACGACACCCACCGCGACATCGTGCTCGCCACCAACGTGATCCAGGGCGAGGGTTATGCGCCGGACAAGCGTCGCCACGTCGACTTCCTGACCAGTTATCCGGTCGGCGACATGGCACTGGGCGAACTGCGTGGACCGATGCGTGAAGAAACGAACTCGTGGCTGAACCGCGTGTCCATGGGCGTACCCACCCAACACGCCACGGCGGCGGAAGGCCACAACCGCCTGATGCTGACCAAGGCCATCGACCTGTCAGCCAGACTGAAGCGACCGGTGCAATTGCCGATCGCCCCAGGTGACGAAAAAGCATAATTAAATTAATAACTTGCACACCACAGGAGAAATAATCATGCGCCGTATCAGTCGCTTTGCTGCTGTAGCAGTTCTGTCGTCTGTGCTGTCGTCTGTTGTTTGTGGCGCCGCTTTCAGCGCCGATACCTACCCCAACCGTCCCGTGCGCATGATTGTGCCGTTTGCACCGGGCGGTGCGTCTGACTTTGTCGGTCGCATCATCCAGCCCGCGATGGCTGAATTGCTGCATCAGCAGGTCGTGGTAGACAACCGCGCTGGCGCTGCCGGCAACATCGGTGTTGAAACCGCCGTGCGCGCCAGCCCCGACGGTTACACCTTCCTGCTTGGCAACGTCGGCACCATGGCCATCAATCCGGTGTATTACACCAAGTTCGCCTACCGGCCGCTAAAGGACCTGATTCCGATTACCCAGGTCGTGGATGTGCCGGGCAGCCTGGTAGTGAACCCGACTCTGCAGGCGAGGACCGCCAAGGAACTGGTCACTTACCTCAAGGCCAATCCGGGCAAGCTGAACTACGGCTCGCCGGCTCCGAGCAGCGCCAACAATCTTGAAATGATCATGTTCCTCAACGCATCCGGCACCAGTGCAGTCGGAGTGCCGTACAAAGGTGGCGCCGGACCGGCCACCATCGGCCTGCTTGCCAACGAAGTGCAGATGATGTTCGTGACCTTCTCCTCCGCCCTGCCGCACGTCAAAAACAACCGCATGCGCATGCTTGGCGTAATCTCGCCGCAGCGCAATTCGGCCATGCCGGATGTGCCGACCATGCGCGAACAAGGCTACGACATGGTCGTGGGGTCGTGGCAGGGTTTGTTTGTACCCAAGGACACGCCCAAGGCAGTGGTCAGCAAACTGTACCAGGTCGGCCAGGCCGCAGTGAAAAACACGACCGTGATCAAGCGCCTCGGTGACAGCGGCGTAGGCGTAGTCGCCAGCCCGTCCTCCGAGGAGTTCGTGAAGTTCGTGAAAGCCGAAACCGACCGTTTCGGCAAGGTGATCAGCGATTCAAAAATTCCGACTGAATAAGCAGCGGAACACGCGGATTGCGGCTTGAGACACAGCAGTCTGCGTGCTAGATTGATCCGGATCATTAATCAACGACACAGGCAGCAAGATCCACCGGTTGTTTCAATACAGCAGCACGGAACAGCCCTGAATAAATTTTAACTGGAGAGCAACATGGCAAACGTAGGCATGGTGGGACTGGATTGGCAGGAGCGTATTAACTGGGATCGTCTGCGCACATACCGGCTGGAGCGCGCGCGTGAACGCATGAAGGCACACGGCCTGGGCGCCATGCTGCTGATGTACGACGAAAACGTCCGTTACGTCACCAGCACCCTCACCCCCGGCTGGAACCGCCTGAAGCCCGGCCTGCGTTACGCGCTGCTGTGCGGCGATGATGCCCCGGTGCTGTTCGAACAGGGTGACATCGGCGTACATATCGCCAAACACTCGCCGTGGATCCCGAAAGACCACATCAAATATTCGTACGCGTGGATCAAGGGCGCAGCCGGCCCCGCCTCGCTGGCGCAGGTGACCAAGTTCACCAACAGCCTCAAGGCTGAAATGAAAAAAGCCGGTGTTGACGGCCAGAAGCTGGGCGTCGATTTCATCGACATCAACATGATTCAGATCTTCAAGGATTCGAAGATTGACTGGACCGACGGCATGACCCCGATGATGGAAGCCCGTGCTGTCAAGAATCAGGACGAGCACGAGTGCATGCGCCAGGTTGGCGCCATCGGCGACGCCGCGCACTGGGAATTCATGAAATTCCTGAAGCCGGGCTTGACCGAAAACCAGTTGACCGCGCACATCATGAAATTCCTCTATGACATTCCGGGCATGGAAGACGTTGAGGACGTGATCGTATCGTCGGGTCTCAACACCTGGCCGAACTGGCGGAACTTCTCCGACCGCATCATCAAGCCGGGTGACATGGTGTTCATGGACCTCGCCGCCTTGACCTGGAACGGTTACAAGTCCTGCTACTACCGCACCTACATGGTCGGTCGCGAGCCGAACCAGGAGCAGAAGGACACTTACGCGCAGGCGCTGGGCTGGCTTTACGACTCGATCAAGGCCGTGAAAGTCGGCGCCACCACCCGCGACATCGCCTCCAAGTGGCCGTCGGCAAAAGAAGCCTGGGGTTACGAGGAAGAAGACCAGGCCGCAGCCAACCTGTGGGGCCATGGTCTCGGACTGGCGCAGTACGACCAGCCGGTCATCTCGCGCATCTGGTCGATGGACCATCCGATCGAAATCAAGGAAGGCATGGTGTTTGCGCTGGAAACCCAGCACGGCAAAACCCATCAGTGGGGCGTGCGCATCGAAGAGATGTTGATCGTGCACAAGGACAACGTGGAGATCGTTTCCAACTTCCCGGTTGAGCAGATCACTGTTGTTGATCCAATGCCTGGCTACTGCAATTTCGGCAAACGGCCTGGACAGTAATCCGGCTGGCATGACGACCGGCGGGCGCTCGCGTCCCCGGCCGCTTTTCATTTATGGGCGGCTGAATATCGCCGCTGTTAGTTCACTATGACCAGAATCAGAATGCACTGATGGCCTCCGTGATGAAAACCGCAGCGCTGGAAGCGCCACGGCGTTTCGCCATGGTTTCGCGTCCGCTGCCCGCTCCCGGGCCCGGCGAAGTGCTGGTGCGTACGGCGGCGACTGCGGTCTGCCACACCGACCTCGGCATCTACACCGGTGAACATCCCGGACTGCGTTATCCCGTCGTGCTCGGACATGAGTCCACCGGCACCATAGAAACCACAGGCGACGGTGTTACCGGTTTCAAAACCGGCGATCCGGTCATCATCAACCCCATCATTTCCTGCGGGCACTGTGATTCCTGCAAGCGCAATGCGCCGCAACTGTGTCGCAATGCCGGCCTGTTTGGTCGTGAAGTCGATGGCTCATTGAGCGAATTTGTCTGCCTGCCGGTGCGCTATTTGCATGCCCTGCCGAAGAAAATGCCGCTCGCCGATGCCACGCTGATCGAAACGCTGGCCACCGTGCGTCACGCCCAGGAACGCCTGGGCATTGCCAAAGGCGAATCCGTCGTCGTACTCGGCATGGGCACCACCGGCCTGCTGCATGCGCGGCTGGCGTTTTTGCGCGGCGCCAATCCGGTGATCGTCATTTCACGCACCCAATGGAAACTCGACATGGCGATGCGCATGGGCGCACACCAGGCCATCGCCACCGGCGCCGAACAGGCGCTGTCCGAAGTGCTGCGACTGACCGGCGGCGAAGGCGCCGATGTAGTCATCGACACCGTGGGCGGTGACGCCACGTTAAAGGCCGGCATCGACATGCTGCGCCCCGGTGGCCGCTTCTCGCCCTACGCGGTCAGCCACGCCTGCTGCCCGACCTTCAGCACCTTCCCGCTGTATTTCAAGGAAATCAGCATCATCGGTTCGCGCGCACTGGGTCCCGAGGACATGGAACCGTCTATCGAACTCGTCGCTTCGGGCAACATCGACGTCGCCGGTTTTGTCTCGGCGACTTATCCGCTGGCGCGCACTGCCGACGCCTTTGAAGAATACGAACGCAATCCCGGTCGCGTGCTGCGCATCGTCATCGACGGTCGTACCACCTGAGCGCCACTCACCGAGTCCTATCATGCAAGCACTGATTATCCCCATCTCCGCCCCTGACGCCAAAAACGCCGATCGTTTCGGTCCCAAGGGCGCCAACCTCGCCGCACTGTGCCAGGCCGGACTGCCCACCCCCGGCGGATTCTGCGTTGATGCCGCAGCCTATCGCCTGCAAGTCAGCGCGCTGGGCCTGGAAGAAACCGCACGCGGTGTGTTCGCTACTGAAGACGGTGCGCAAGCGCGTCGCCACGCCCTGAACATGAAGCTCGGCCTGATGGACAAACCCATCGCGCCGGAAATCGAAACCCAGCTGCTCGCAGCATGGCGTCAGCTCGTGGAAGAATCCGGCACCCCCATCGTCGTGCGTTCATCGGCGCTGGTCGAGGACCGTTACGGATCCAGTTTCGCCGGACAGTTCGAAAGTTTTCTCGACCTCGAAAACGAAACCGAATTCCTGACCGCTGTGCGCTCATGCTGGGCTGCGCTGTGGATGACCCGCGCGCTGCGCTACATGGCGACCCACGACATCGACCCATCGGAAACCGCCATGGGCCTGATCATCCAGCCGCTGGTGCAGGCGCGCGCCGCCGGCGGTGCGCTGAGCCAAACCGCAGGCGGCGACCTGCTGATCAATGCCACGCACGGACTCGGCGCCGCCATTGCCCAGGGTGAAGTCACGCCTGACCGTTATGTGCTCGGCCGCGATGCCAAACTCAAGGAAACCGTGGCCGCACCCACGCAATATCACGCACTGAGCTGCGCCCACCGCCCTGCCCTGACGCCACGCGCCCGCAAGGCGGCTGATCCTTGCCTGACCCCGGCGCAGGCTGAGGAACTCGGCCAGCATGTGCTGAGCATCGAAAAACTGATGGGCATGGCCGTTGAAATCGAATGGGCCATGGACGACAAGGGCTTCAAACTGCTGCAATCACGGCCGCTGCATCTGGAACCCGAAGAGACCCATGCCTCCGACGAACTCTGGCTGGGCCATCCCCATCTGCTCGGACAGCCCGCAGGGGCTGGCTGGACCTCCGGCGTGGCCTGCGTGATCAACTGCGAATGCGAGCTGACGCGCGTGGCGCCGGGATCGATACTGGTCACCAAAATGGCCGGCCCCGCACTGTCGCAGATCCTGCAACGCGTCGCCGGCGTCGTCGCCGAACTGGGCGGCAGCACTTCGCACCTGGCTTCGCTCGCACGCGAGCGCGGCATCCCGATGGTGCTGGGCGCTGACAACGCCACCCAACGCATACCCGAAGGCTCCATGGTATCGGTCAACGGCGTATCGGGCGTCGTGCGCTGGATGCCGAATGAATCAACTGCACCACAACATGTGAGGCTGTCATGACCCAAAGACTGCGCGGCATTACCGATGAAGAAGCCACTGGCCCGGCCAAGGATTTGTTCGACGCCGCGAACAAAATGCTCGGCCGCACCGCCAACCTGATGCGCATACTCGCGCACAGCCCTTATGTAGCGCGCTGGATCATGCCGTTCATCGCCGCAGTGCGCCAGCCCAATGCCGGCGCGGTATCGGATGTGCGGCTGCGCAACCTGGCGGTGCTGAAAACCTCCACCGTCAACGACTGCCATTACTGAACGGAACACAACTACGTGCTTGGTCAAGCACTGGGACTGAAGAACGAAGAATTTGATGCACTGAAAGGCGACTTTCAGGCCAGCCCGTTATTTAACGCGAAGGAAAAAGCAGCAATCGCATGGTCAGAAGCAATGACGCTGAATACCGCCAAACGCGACAACAAGGTATGGGAAGCGCTGCGCAAGGAATTCACTGATGCAGAAATCGTCGAAATTTCTCTGGCCTGCGGCATGTTCAACATGATCAATCGGCTGAATGATTCCTTCCGCACCGACCTGGAGAGCGAGGAATACAACAAGCGCCAACACGGTGCGATCGGCACCACCCGCAAAATGCTCGAAGACTACGCCTGCGTGATCTGCAACAGTTCGAAATAATCATGGCACAGCTACCGCGCATCTACATCACCCAGCCCGTGGCCCAAGGCGCCATCGACCGACTGAAAAAAGTTGCCGATGTGCGCTGGAACCCGAACCCGCTGCACATCATGACGCAGGCGGAGCTGGTCGCTGCCGTGCACGACAACGACATCCTGCTCTGTCTGTTGCATGACCATATTGATGCCGCCGTGCTCAATGCCAACCCGGATCTGCTGGGCGTGGCCTCGATGACCATCACCCCGGCCGACATCGACATTCCGACTGCAACCCAGCTCGGCATACCCGTCACGGTCATACCGGCACTGCTGCTCGATGACGCCACCTCCGACCTCGCGTGGGGACTGCTGCTGTCGCTGGTCCGCCGTGTCACCGAAGGCGACCGCCTGCTGCGCTCCGGCACGTTTCCAGGGTCACAGTCACGCTACATGGAAGGCAGCGGCCTCACTGGCAAGACCATGGGCATCGTCGGCATGGGCGGCGTTGGTCGCGCCGCCGCCGCGCGCGCCCATGCCTTCAAGCTGAAAGTGATTTACCACGATCCCAAACGGCTGGCGCCCGCCGACGAAGAAAAGCTGCGTCTGACCTGGGTGCCGTTCGAAGAATTGTTGGCGAAATCGGATTTTGTGTCGATACACGCCAAGCTGATTCCGGAAACGCGACATCTGTTCAACGACGCCGCGTTCAACCGGATGAAACCCGCGGCGTACCTGGTCAACACCGCGCGCGGCCCCATTGTCGATGAACAGGCTTTGGTGCACGCGCTCAAGGACAAGCGCATCGCCGGTGCTGGCCTCGATGTCTTTGAAAACGAACCGCAGCCCCACCCCGAACTGTTAAAAATGCCGAACGTGGTGATGACCCCGCACACCGGCAGCGCAATCACCGAACTGCGCGGCGCGATGGCCAATGTCGTGGTCGACAACATCCTCGCCCTGATCGACGGCAAACAGCCGCCGAACTGCTGGAACGCTGAACTCTATAAAGACAATAAGTAGTTGATTATATTAACTAATTTGTAATTCGCAACGGAGCACATAAACATGACCGCAAAAATCAAGGTAGTACTCACCGATTACGTCTGGGAGTCGGTGGACATGGAGCGCAAGATCCTCGGCGACGGCGTCAATCTGGTGCCGCTGCAAACCAAGAAGCCCGAGGAATTCATCACCGAAGCCGCCGATTGCGTAGCGCTGCTGAACACCTACGCCGGCCCGATCACTGCCGACGTGATGGCGAAAATGCCTGAATGCAAAATCATCGCCCGCTACGGCATCGGCGTGGACACCATAGACCTCGAAGCCGCGACCAAGGCCGGCATCATCGTCACCAACAACCCGACCTACTGCATCGACGAAGTGGCAGAACACACGATGGCCTTGCTGCTGTCAGCCGCACGCAAGATCACCTTCTACGATCGCCAGGTGCGTGCCGGCAAATGGGCGGTGCCGCCCGGCAAGCCGATCCAGCGTCTGTCCGGCAGCACCATCGGCCTGGTCGGTTACGGCAACATCTCGCGCCAGGTTGCGGTACGCGCCGCCGCCTTCGGCATGAAAGTGTTGTATGCCGATCCGTTCGTCAAAGAGGGCCAGTTCGACACCCCGGGCACCAAGGTCGAACTTGACCAGCTGTTTGCGGAATCCGATTTTGTATCCCTGCACCCGCCGCTGACGCCGAAAACCCGCGGTTTGATGAACGACGAGTCCTTCGGCAAAATGAAAAAGAATGCCGTGCTGGTCAACTGCTCGCGTGGCCCGGTGATCGACACCGACGCACTGGTACGCGCTCTGGATGCCGGCAAGATTGCCGGCTGCGCGCTGGACACCACGGACCCGGAACCCCTGCCCGATCCGCACGCCCTGCGCGGCCGCGAGAACGTGATCATCAACCCGCATGCCGCGTGGTACAGTGAACAGGCCATGAAAGGCCTGCAGGCCGGCGCGCCGGGTGAAGTGCAGCGCGTGCTCACCGGCCAGTGGCCGATCAACGTCGTTAATCCAGCCGTGCGCGGCAAAAACCGCGCTGGCCTCTGATTCAGCAACACATCATTAACTGAACAGCACAGGAACAGAACATGAAACTCTGCCGCTACGGAAAAGAAGGCTCTGAAAAACCCGGCGTCATCGATGCCGAAGGCAAGCTGCGCGACCTGTCGAAAATCGTGCCGGAACTCACCGCCGCCCAGCTCGCGCCGCGCGAACTGGAGCGCATCGCCAAGATCAAGCCGGAAACCCTGCCGCTGGTCACCGGCAATCCGCGCATGGGCATCCCCTTCACCGGCATTTCCAAATACGTGGCTATCGGACTGAACTACTCCGACCATGCCGCCGAAGCCGGCATGGCCGTGCCCACCGAGCCGATCATCTTCATAAAAACCCTGACCAGCCTGTGCGGCCCCGACGACGATACCGTCCAGCCGCGCAACTCGACCAAGCTCGACTGGGAAGTCGAACTGACCATCGTCATCGGCAGCAAGGCGCAGTATGTGTCGGAAGAAGATTCGCTGAACTACGTCGCCGGCTATTGCGTCGCCAACGACGTCTCCGAGCGTGCCTTCCAGTTGCAGTCCTCGCAATGGGACAAGGGCAAGGGCTGCGACACCTTCGGCCCGGTCGGCCCATGGATGGTGACCCGGGATGAAATCCCCGATCCGCAAAACCTGCACATGTGGCTGGACGTCAACGACAAGCGCATGCAGGACGGCAACACCAAGACCATGATATTCGGCGTCAAAAAGCTGGTGTCGTACTGCAGCCATTACATGACGCTGCTGCCCGGCGACATCATCTGCACCGGCACCCCGCCCGGCGTCGGCATGGGCGTCAAACCGAATCCGGTATGGCTGAAGCCCGGTGACACCGTGAAGCTGGGCATCGCCGGACTGGGCGAGCAGACGCAGAAAATCGTCGCGGCGCGCTGATCCCGCCCTCTCCCCATTCCGCTCACCAAATCCACTCCCCGTCACGGGGAGACAAGGGAACACTTGAAGCGAAGCGAAACAGGGCCGGGGTGAGGGGAAAATCCCGCCACAATAGCTTACCTTAAGAATAAACTGTAACTAATTGATTTTATTATGATAAACGCCACAATCGTCGGCCTCGGCTGGTGGGGCAAAAACATTGCCGACGCCGTGCAGGGCCACAGCAAGAAAATCCGCTTCGTTCACGGCGTCACCCAGGAATTGGCCGCCACACAGGAATACGCCAAGATCAAGGGCTTCAAACTCTCGGCCTCGCTGGACGAAGCGCTGGCCGATCCGGCGGTGCAGGCTGTGGTACTGGCCACGCCCCACTCGCTACATGCCGATCAGGTGGTACAGGTCGCCAAGGCCGGCAAGGCGGTGTTCTGTGAAAAGCCGCTGTCACTGACGCGTGCCGATGCCGAACGCGCCGTTGCTGCGACCAAGGCCGCCAAAGTGCCGATAGGCGTGGGCCAGAACAAACGTTTCTGGCCGTCGATGGTGGAACTGCGTCGCGTCGTCGCCAGCGGCGCGCTGGGCCGCATCATGCATGTCGAAGGCCACTACAGCAACGAACACTCGAGCAAGTTCTTCGCGCCGTGGCGCGACCTGCCTGCCGAGACTCCGGGCGCCGGCATGACCGGCACCGGCATCCACATTCTCGACGCCTTCGCCAATGTCGCCGGTCCAACCGAAAAAATCACTGCACAGTTCATCTCACATACGACCGGTGCCGACCCCCGCGATACGGTATCAGTACTGTTCAAATTCAAAAACGGCATCAGCGGCTTTCTCGGCGCGGTGCGCGCCTCACCGATTTATTTTCGCGTGCATGTGTTCGGTGACGAAGGTTCGGTCGAAGCGCTGGGGGAAACCCAAGTCGTCACGCGGCTGAAAGGCGGCAAGACCGAAGTGAAAGACTTTCCGAAAATCGATTCGGTGCTGGCGGAGATGGATGCGTTTGCCGATGCAGTGGCGGGCGTTGCCCCCTACCCAATTACCACCGATGAGATGGTCAATACCATTGCGTCGTTTGAAGCGGTGATCCGGTCAATTTCAACTTCGGACAGCATCCGGCTTTGACTGGCCTCGGGCGGTCTTGGTGGTCGCGGTGGTCGCGGTATCCGTGCCGGCCCTCTGACTGAATTCCAGAAGTGATTTAAACGAGACTGCCGTACTGCCCTGCAGAAAAAACCAGTGGTTTGTGCGTTGCCCGCGTAGCGTTCACGACACGTCCGATAAATATGACGTGATCGCCCGCGTAATGCCGGGTTTCCTGACGGCACTCAAGATGAGCCGCGCAGTCGGCAATCAGCGGAACATCGCCTGTTCCCGCTGCATGCTGCACACCTTCGAAACGATCAGCGACAGGTGCGCTGAAACGACGCGACAACTCGATCTGCCCGGCGCTGAGGAAATTGATGGAGAAATACGGCGCCTCCAGAAATGCCGGCAGATTCGGTGAATACAGTGCCAGGCACCAAAGCACCAGCGGCGGGGACAACGAGACGGAAGTAAACGAGTTGCAGGTGAGACCGACCGGGTTGCCTTCTGCGTCGCGCGTAGCCATTACGGCGACGCCTGTCGGATAACAGCCCAGTATCTGGCGCAGTTCCCGGCCATCAAGTGTCGCTGGCCGCCCGGATCCGGCTTTCATGCATCACCCCGCGGCAATGGTGTAATTTTTCGCGATCAGGCGGCTGCAAGTTTCTTGCCTGACTTCTTGAACTCGGGCGCCACTTTTTTCATGAACAGGTTGATGCTGCTCTCGGCGACGTCATACGCCATCGGTCCCATGCGGAAAACCATCAGCAGTCCTCCGATGCCGATCTTGTCAATCTTGGCGATTTCTTCCGCAACGGTGGCCGGAGATCCGCAGATCATCGAATGCTGTACCTGGTTGCGCGCCGCTGGTCCGGCATCCTGCTTCAATAGCAAGCCCTGTTCTGCGTATACCTTCTTGCGCATCGCTTGGCGGAATTCCTGCTGTGCTTCAAAAGCCGGCAGCGCAAGACGCCGCGCTTCGGCATCAGTCTCCGCGACGAAAATATTGCGCCAGATCCAGGTATGGTCGACGCTGTGTGCCACCGTCGCCTCGTTGTGTCCGGATTCGCGCATGGTTTTGCGATAAAGATCCATGCGGTGCTTCGTGACCTCATTGCTCTGGATGTTCATCAGGAACGGCCGGCCTTCGCGCGCCATGCCGAGCATAGCCTCCTCGCCCGAACAAGCGCGGACGATGGGCGGATGCGGTTTGGTATAGGGCCGGGGACGCAGCAGCGGCAGACGGATATCCCAGTATTTGCCCTTGTGCTGGTAGTTTTCGGTAGTCCAGGCCTTGATCATGATGTCTTCGGCTTCGACCAGGCGGTCATAGGCTTCGGCAGGGTCGATGCCATAACCCTGGTAATCATAAATGTTGTAAGCAGTGCCGCGACCCAACCCCACCACCAGACGTCCCTTGCTGATGTTATCGATCAGTGACATCTGCTCCGCCATGCGGATCGGGTGATGCAGCGACATCTGCGCAACGGCAAAACCGATGTGGATTTTTTTTGTGCAAGCGGCAAGTGCCGCGGCAAAACTCACCGGATCGACATAAGCGCAGATGCCGTCAAAGTGGTGTTCAGCAAGCCACAGCATGTCCATGCCGAGGTCGTCGCAAAGCTTCGCTTCACGTATTGTCTCGTTGATGATCTGATGATCCAGTTCCGGCTTCATGGCCGCCGGGAACAGAAAGTTGCTGAATTTCATTGATGGTCCTTTCTTGCGATGGATTCCGTGGCCGGATCAGTCGGCCTTTATTTTTGCTTCACGAGCGACGCGCTTCCATTTCTCGATTTCGGAAATGATGAACTTGCCGAATGCATTTGCAGGCATGGAGGCCGGTTCGGCGCCTATGCTGTTCAACCGTTTTACTGATTCGGGTTCAGCAAGTATTGCTGCAATTTCCCTGTTGAGCCGGGACACCGCGGTTTCCGGCGAAGCCGCCGTTGCGGACAACCCCCACCATATGCTGATGCCGTAACCGGGTGCGCCAGCCTCTGCGACGGTCGGCAAATCCGGTAATTGCGGCGTACGCTGGGCGCTGCTGACGCCGAACGCCTTGACTTTTCCGGAGCGGATATGCGGCAGCGTCAGCGGCAGCGAGCCAAACATGATATTCACCTGCCCGCCCATCACATCGGTCAGCCCCGGCGCGCCGCCTTTGTATGGCACGTGCACGAGCTGTATTCCGGCAACGCGCGCGAACAATTCAGAACCAAAATGATTGACACCGCCGATACCTGCCGTGGCATAGGTGACGATCCCTGGCCTCGCCTTGGCATAGGCAACCAGCTCTTTCACGTTGTTCGGGGCGAAAGATGGACTTGCTACCAGGGCCAACGGGCCGCTACCCAGTAACGTGACCGGCGCAAAAGCTTTTACCGGATCGAACGACAGCTTATGCACGGCGGGATTCATCGTGTACGAGGTCGTGACAAGCAGCAGAGTGTGGCCGTCCGGATTCGCATTCGCCGCGAGCTGTGCGCCTATGATGCCGTTTGCACCCGGTCGGTTATCCACCACGACCTGCTGGCCCAGGCGTTCCGCGAGTTTTGCCCCCACAAAACGCGAAAGGATGTCGTTGCTGCTGGCCGGGGCGAAGCCGACAACGATGCGTATGGGACGTGTGGGATATCGATCCTGCGCATGTGCGGACGCAGCTGATAGCGCGACCATCACGCCTGCAGCTGCAATCAGGAAACAGCGCCATTCACCATTCGGTTTCAAGATGTCAGTCCTCCAGTTCGTCAACAGCAGCAATCAGAAACCGGGCTTTGCCCTGAAGGATATGATTTTCCATGGTCGCTGCCGCGCGGGCAGCATCGTGACTGGCCATTGCTTCAACAATGGCGCGATGCTCGCGGTTGGACGATGCCATTGCAGCGTCTGAAACGAGTCCGCGGCGACGATACAGGCGCGATTCGTTGGCTAGTCCCCTGTAGACCTGCTCCAGCCGCTGGTTGCCGGTTGCCGTCACCAGCGCGGCATGAAATTCGGCGTTGATATCCTGAAAGCGCGCTGTGTCATTCGCAGCACATGCCGCATCCATGGTATCGACCATCGCACGCAGGTTTGTCAATTGTGCCGCCGTGACTTCCCGTGCACCCAGCTCACCCGCAAGCCGCATCAGGCCCGCCCGCAAGTCATAAAGGTCAATGACTTCTTTTTGCGTCAGCCGGCGCACGAAAAAGCCGCGATTGGCCTTGGTTTCAAGCAAACCGGCCTGGACCAGTGAGCGGCAGGCTTCCCGCACTGGCCCCCGGCTGATGCCAAGTCTGGCCGCAAGCGCGAGTTCGTTCACGCGTGCGCCCATCTCGAGATCAGCATCAAGAATCATTCGCTCTATTTCGTTCTCGCAGATACTGACCAGGGATTGCGCGCGCCTGACTTCGACGGCGTCTTCGGCGCTGGTGGGAGTGACGGCACTGTGCCGCCGCAGTGGGGTTACGCTCATCGATGGAATATAAGGGGGCTGTTATTAAACTGTCAACAGTTTAACCGAGAGAAAAAAGTAAACTCGAGGCAGCATGTACAGAATTATTATTGATATAAAACAATTAGTTACGTTAATTACTTAAAATTTCACTGACTATCAGTGCCGCGCTCAGGTTATCGAGCACGTACCAGCTCCAGGACCCTGGCAGCGACATACAGATCCTGAACCGCCATACCGTGGGATTTATAAAGCGTGATCTGTTCGTTGGAAACACGTCCCGCTTGCAGCCCCGCCATGATGTCGCCGATTTCCGTCAACGATTCCCATTGCAGGCTGCCGGATTCCACCAGAGGCAAAAAATCGCCGCACTCCCTGCGCGCTGTATCCCGAGAATCCACGGTAATCAGGTCACAGCGCTGCACCGTCTCTGTATCCAGTTCACGCCGGCTCAGCTGATTGGCGCCTGCTGCGTTGACATGTTGTCCGGGCGCGAGCCAGGCGCCGGCCAGAACAGGAGTTGCCGATTTCGTGATGACATTCAGGATGTCGACGCCGCTAACCGCTTCTTCTGCCGAATCGGCGGGCGTCACCACAATGCCGAGCCTGTCCGACATCTCTCGGCAAAAAGTTTCCAGTTTGTCGCGGGTCCTGGAATATACGATTGCGTGACGGATGGGACGCACCGCACAGACCGCTTCAAGCTGCCCTGCCCCGATGCGACCTGCACCGATCTGGCCAAGGACAGTTACATCCGGCCGCGCCAGAAGGCGGGTTGCGGCAGCAGTCGCCGCGCCGGTGCGCACCACGTTGAAGAAATCGGCCTCCATCAACGCCAGCGGCAAGCCGGACACCGCATCGTAGAGATAAACATGGGAGCGGGTGCCCTGAGGTGTTGCGTAATAGGCCTTGTAGCCAACGACACCCACCTGCGGCGCAGCGCCTTGCAGAATATTCAGCGTGCCCAGTATCGTCCGTGTACGTTCACGAGGCACGTCGAAAGCACGGCCGCGGGCACGATCTGCAAGTGCGCGTTCAATACAGTCCGCGGCATCGTGCAGCGTCAGCACGCCGCGAACCTCTTTTTCAGTAATCAGCAGCATGAACGCTACAGTGCGGGCACTGCCTGAGGCGGCGGCGCTTAGGCCAATCCCTGTTGAACGCGTCAATCAATCTTGATGTCGGCTGCTTTGACCACTTGCGTGTATTTCTCAATCTCCGACTTGATCAACGTGCCAAACTGTCCCGGCGTGCTTCCCGCGGATTCCAGCCCCTGTGCGCCTAGCGCCTCCGGCATGCCCGGCAACTCGAGGGCTGCAAGCACATCGCGATTGAGCCTGCGCACTGTCGCATCGGGCACTTTGGCCGGTGCCAGGATGCCCTGCCAGTTGGAAACGTCAAAACCGGCTACACCTGATTCTGCAACTGTGGGCACGTCCGGCGCGGCAGCGGCGCGTTTCGCGCTGGTTACTCCCAGCGCACGTAGCTTGCCGCTCTTCACATGGGGCAGCGCAGGCGGCATGGTGCTGAAAATAAGCTGTACCCGGCCTGCGATGAGATCTGTGATCGCGGGGCCGGCCCCCTTGTACGGGACGTGCAGCATGTCCGTGCCGGTGGCGTATTTGAAAAGTTCGGCTGTCATGTGCAGCGACGATCCGGCGCCAGCAGAAGCGTAGTTCAGCTTGCCGGGGCTGGCTTTGGCAAGCGCGATGAGATCACGTACCGATTTCGCCGCCACTGCGGGATGCACTGCCAGTATGAATGAGGATGTCGCGAGCAGGGAAATCGGCGCGAAATCACGGATTGGGTTGTAGGACAGATTGGGTTTGAGCGCCGGGTTGTGCGCAAGATTGCCGAGACTGCCGAGAAACAGCGTGTAACCGTCCGGCGCTGCGCTTGCAGCCAGAGTCGCACCAATCACGCCGCCGGCACCACCGCGGTTGTCGACCACAATCTGCTGGCCGATGACCGCACTCAAACGCTGTCCGACGATACGGGCCAGAGTATCGTTGCCGCCCCCCGGGGGAAACGGCACGATCAGCCGCAAAGGCCGGTCTGGAAACGAGTCCGCCCCCTTACCTTGTGCGCCGGCTGGCGCGACAGCAATAACTAGCAACGAAAATGCAAGCGCAGCAGCTATCTTTCCCATCATGTTCACCTTTATTGGGCGACTACTGCGGTTTGATACCAATCTTCTTGAACAATGGTATCCACTTGTCGCGCTCCGCTCTGATGTGTGCGGCAAATTGTTCCGGTGTGCTGGCAACAGGTTCGATGCCCAATCCGAAAAAACGCTCTTTCACGTCAGGCGCAGACACGGCCTTCAGCGTTTCCTGCTGCAGACGGTTGATGATCGCGCGTGAAGTTCCGCTGCGCACCGCAAATCCGTTCCAGGACGTGGCCTCATAACCTTTTACCCCGCCCTCCGCAATCGTCGGCAGTTCCGGCAGCAACGAAGAGCGTTTTGCCGTGGTGATTCCCAGCGCGCGCAGGCGGCCGGATTTCACATGTGCAATCGAAGAGGCAATTTGGTCAAACGCCAGTTGCACCTGCCCGGTCAACAGTTCGGCCATCATCTGGCCGCTGCCCTTGTACGGCACATGCACGATGTCTATGCCGGCCAGCGCCTTGAACAGTTCGGCCGTGACATGGGTGGCGCCGCCGACACCGGAGGTGCCAAATGAATATTTTCCAGGCTGCGCCTTGGCCTGCGTCACCAGATCCCTGATCGATTTGGCCGGCAGCGACGACGGCACGATCAGGATCAGCGGCAGAGAACCGATCTGCGTCACCGGAGCGAGATCCCTCTCCGCACTGTACGGCAGCTTGGAATACAGATAGTGATTGAATGCCATCACGCCGGTGGTCGCCATCAGCACGGTGTAACCATCAGGACTCGACTTTGCAGCGATATCCGCGCCGATATTGCCGCCCGCTCCGGAGCGGTTGTCCACGATCACCTGCTGGCCCAACCCGGTGGTGAATTTCTCGGCGAGGATGCGCGCCGTGACATCGGTCGAACCACCGGGCGCGAAACCGACGATCAGGCGGATCGGCTTCGTCGGATAGCTTTGAGCTGCCACACTCGCCGAAATCAGAACAGCAGCAAAACAAATGGTCGTGCGGATCATGCTGCTCATTTCACCCTCCCTGCAAATATGGATTGATTGTCGTCTAGCCCAGAAATTTCAATTATCGTTCAAGCCGGCTTGCCATAACCGCCGTATACCGCTACCCGCTTGTTGCCATTGACTATTTCCCATAGGAATAAACTCTATCTGAAGTGTTCATTTCTTGGAGAAAACTAAATTTCCTTCCTCAATCTATTCCGCTTTGATGCTCACTTTACTGACAAGTATCTTCCATTTTGTGATATCCGCGTGGATAACTGCCGAAAATTCTTCCGGGGTACTCCCCACCACTGTACCGCCACCACCCGTGATTTTGCTACGCACATCTTGAAGTTTAAGAATACGGACAATTTCCTGGTGAAGTTTAGTGATAACAGCCGCAGGAGTTTTTGCCGGAACAACAATACCGTACCAGCCGCTCACGTTATAACCCGGGACCCCTGATTCCGAGATCGTTGGAACATCCGGAACAAACTCTGCGCGGCGCATCGTTGTGACGGCTATCATTTTTATCTTGCCGACTTTGGCTTGCGGAAGTAGTAGTGGTATTGAATTGAACATTAAATCGATACGGCCACCCATTAGATCAATAAGCGCCAAGGAACCTCCCTTGTAGGGAATGTGCAACATATCGATATTAGTCATACTCTTGAAAAGCTCAGCCGACAGGTGCGGCAGCCCTCCATTGCCAGAAGACCCGAAGCTTAGCGGTCGAGTACGCGACCTAGCGAGAACAAGAAATTCCTTTATGGAAGAAACCGGAAGGTTCGGCGCCGCAGCAACCGCATAGGCACTTGTCGACAATATGGAAACAGGTGCAAAATCCTGGCCAAAGTTATGTGGCCCTTTAGGAAATATAGCGGGATGAACTGCATTAGAAGCAGAAGCTACCAACAAGGTATAGCCATCCGGTTCAGATTTCGCAACGATGTCGCTCCCGGTAATACCTCCAGCGCCGACCCTATTATCTACAACCACGGACTGTCCAGAAAATTCAGCCATTTTTTGCGCTACGACTCTGCCCGTTAGATCTAGAGAACCTCCAGCGGAGAACGCAATAATCATGCGTATCGGTCTGCTTGGGTATGGATCGGCGGCTGAAGCTGCGCAGGAAACTGTTGCTGCGAGAATCAACCATGCCAGCCTGCATCTAAAGCCGAACAAAACACAACGGAGAAAATGCTTGAATAGCTGCATAAGTTACTCCAGTCTAAAAACAAGCGGAAATTTTGACTGCTCTTACTACGTTTGATGTATTAGTTCACGCGGCGAACTATTGTGGAGATGTGTTTTTCTTCAGTTTAAGCAGCGCTGTTATTTTCTCCACACCGTCGAGATCCTCCAGATTGCCAATGAGATCAATGATACGGTTGACGGCCCTGCTTCCCAAGCCAGGTTCCGCCAGCAATCGGAATTTCTCCGTGGCCATGTTCCAGGACAGGTATAGATGCGAGTGGTCGATATCCCTACCATCTCCACGATAGATGGTACCGTCGTCCATCTCTACTTCCATACGTAGATTCCACCCATCGATGTCTGTCGCTTCCTGCAATCTGACTAGCCTGGCGAGTCGCTCTAGTTCGGGTGCGTGCTGAAACCGCTTCACCGTATTGAACGTCAAATTGCCATCAATGAGAATAGCGGCAATAGCAAACGGTTTGCTGATCAAGCATTGATCGATCGTGTGATATGGGCCTTGGTATGGAATACCCGCGTAGTTCATCCGCTCGTGAGTACCGGTGTGTGGTATATCGACTCGAACTTCCCGAATCTTCCGATGGTCTATGCCATGCTGCTTGCGCAACGCCCACGCAACAGCAGCGCTACCGTGGTTCGCACCTCCTGCGGAAAAGCGTTTAAAACAGGTTTCCATTATATGGAAGTGGTTGCCGAGGTCTTTCAGAGCGATATCCTGCCCCTCATTTGTTCCCGCGTAACTCTTATTGATGCCGTAACCGCCCTCGAAGATGTTCTTCGCCCCTACTAAGCCGTGAACAGCCAGTACACAGGCCAATATCCCGCCACGTGCGCCGAATCCTTCCTGATAAGACCACTCCATTGAACCGTCGGTATATGTCTGCAGTACCCCACCGCATGAACTACCAGCGCACGCCATTGCGTTCTCGAATTGAGTCTCCGTCAGTCCCAACAGACGTCCAGCTACCGCGGCACCGCCGAAGTAACTGTATAGCGCGCTGGGGCGAAATCCGCGTGCAAAAGCGGGTACCGAAAGGCATCCTGCTCGATCTTCCACATCGTAGCCCGCAACTACTGCAGTTATTACATCCTTTCCGTTGCGCTTGCACTCTTCTCCCATTGCAATTGCAGTCGGGACAACGGTCGCACCGATGTGAGCATGGCTAAGCTGGTGCCAGTCATCCTGAAGTATGCAATGTGAAACGACCGAGTTAGCAAGCACCGCATCGATAGCCCTAAACCTCTCACCCGTCATCCACATGCGCGCTCGACCTTTGCCTCCAACAGCTCGTATTCCGTCCACAGCGACGACACTGTTAGCGTGGCCGTAGCTGCAAACCGAAACCCCCATCAGGTCAAGAATGCATGTTTTTGCCTTCTCCACAACCTCTTCAGGTAGTTGTTCAAATCGCAGATTGTGAGCAAATCTGGCCAGTTCTGTAACAATCATGGAAAGCCCCCGAATCAGCAAAATTTATTATGTAGTTCTGGATGGTGGTTCCACTGTCACGCCCAAAGGAATTTAATACACCGGAACGTGATTTGGTCGGATTCACTGCTCGAGTATCGGTGCGGGATAGGTAGATTAACGAATATAAATTTTCGAAC
>Ga0209702_10002155_pt1 | contig 35337 bp, 42 predicted proteins | sample FRY01_FD_187210 | JGI IMG/M metagenome (GOLD analysis project Ga0209702, IMG submission 187210) | Freshwater microbial communities from Lake Fryxell liftoff mats and glacier meltwater in Antarctica - FRY-01 (SPAdes) (version 2) | ecosystem: Environmental > Aquatic > Freshwater > Ice > Glacier...
CTCAAGCGACACTGTCGTCCGCTTCAAGATGACCATGTCGTTCACGAACCTGATCGAAACCCGGAACTGCGCCGCGTTCGCCATCGCGCTCGAACCAATGGCGCGCCGATGGCTCACCCCGGTGCGTCTGGCCTTCCTCAACAAAATCAACGACCCGCCGACGCAGCTCCATAGGAAGTGGCTTGCCCATCAATGTCCCCCAACACCTGCCATAGGCAGAGGGAATCACAAAGCAGTCCTCATGGGAATCCTGAATCGGAATGGCTGTAACCCGCTCTAAAGCAACGATTTTAGCAGGCCCATCCCAGCAAGGCAGGCCAGAAGACCGATCGCAAACCGTCGGAAGTCCTTGGGATCAGTGCGCAAGAAATGCCGCCCGCCTGCCCAGGTTCCAAAGATGATCAACGGGGCCGACAGGGCCGCGGCGACAAGCGTATCGCCTGTCACTAGGCCGTGTCCCCACATGACAGGCAGGGAATAGATGTCCAGCACTGCGAAATAAGCTATCAGCGTAGCGCGGAAAGTGCCCGCCGCCATGCCTTGCGCGGCGAAGTAACTGGCGATCGGCAGCCCGCCCATGCCGGGCGCGTTGGCGAGACCCGACGCAAAACCTACCGCCAGATGGCCCGCGTCACCCTGCGGTTTGGTGATCCGCCAGCCCATCAGCATCACGCCGCACATGACCAGCACATAGACCGCGACCACCGCGCGGGCGGCATCGACGCCGATCCCGGTCAGCGCCCAGAGGCCCAGCGGCAGCCCGACCACCGCCCCGATCATCAAGGTTGCGACCCGCCGCCAGTTGACCGCGCGCCAGATGCCCGACCATTGTTGAAACGTGATGGCAAATTCGCACAGCATCACGACGGCCACGAAATTCAGCGGGTTGGTGACCAGTGCCGACGAGGCCACCACCAGCGCCGAGAAGCCAAAGCCGGAATAGCCGCGCACGAAGGCGGCTGTGAGGAAAGCCAGTGCCATGAACAGGGCCGTGGCCGGGGTGAGGTCGAACGGAAGCGTCATTCGGGACCGTTTGTATTGCGGCAAACGCCGGGGGTTTCACACCCCCGGGCCCCCGTGGGATATTTATGAACAGATGAAGGGGTCGGTTTCAGAGCGCAGGCATGGTGGCGAGAGCGGAAGGGGTTTCAGGGGTCAGGCGGTTCGGCGCACCATATCCGCCGGGTCGATGCCCGCCACGGTCACCGGTTTCTTCATTGCGTCACGGCGGAACGGCTCGCCGAGTTCCTGATTGATCAGCGCCTCGATTACGGTGGTCTTGTTGTGCTGCATCTGGTCGATGATCGCCTGGTGGAGGGCGGCGGTCAGGTCATCCATCGTGCGGGCGACGACGCCTTGCAATCCGCAGGCGCGGGCGATGGCGGCGTAGGAGACGCCGATATCAAGCTCGGTTCCGATGAAATTGTCGTCATACCACAGGGTCGAGTTGCGCTTTTCGGCGCCCCATTGGTAGTTGCGGAACACCACTTGGGTGATCGAGGGCCATTCGGGGCGGCCAATGGCGGTCAGTTCCGTGACAGCGATGCCAAAGGCGCCGTCGCCCGAGAAGCCGACCGCGGGCGTGTCGGGGCAGGCAATTTTCGCGCCGACAATGCTTGGAAGGCCATAGCCGCAGGGGCCGAACAAGCCGGGGGCAAGGTATTTGCGCCCTTGCTCGAACGTGGGGTACGCGTTGCCGATGGCGCAGTTGTTGCCGATGTCGCTGCTGATGATCGCCTCGCGCGGCAGGGCAGCCTGAATGGCGCGCCAAGCCATGCGGGGACTCATCCAGTCGGGCTTGTCGGCGCGGGCGCGGGCGTTCCATGTGGTGCCAGGGTCGTCGTTTTCATGGTCCATCGATGACAGGGATTGCGCCCATGCGGATTTGGTTTGTGCGATCAGGTGTTTGCGTTCAAGACGCCCATGGTCACCTGCGGTAGAGGCAAGACGCGCCAAAACCGCTTCGGCGACCTTTTTTGCGTCGCCGACAATGCCAACAGTGACCTTTTTCGTCAGCCCGATCCGATCCGGGTTGATGTCAACTTGGATGATTCTGGCCTGCTTTGGCCAATAGTCCAGCGCGTATCCCGGGAGTGTTGAAAACGGGTTCAGTCGGGTACCAAGACAGAATACCACATCTGCCGCAGAAATCAACTCCATTGCGGCCTTCGATCCATTATAGCCTAATGGCCCCGCGAACAGCGGGTGCGAGCCGGGGAAGGCATCGTTATGCTGATATCCCACGCAGACCGGCGCATCGAGCCGTTCGGCGAGCGCCATGCTGGCGGGAATAGCGCCCGCCAATACCACGCCTGCGCCGTTCAGGATCACGGGGAATTTGGCGGAGGACAGCAGGGCGGCGGCTTCGGCGATGGCGGTTTCACCGCCCGAGGGGCGTTCGAAGTCCACGATGGCGGGCAGGTCGATGTCGATGACTTGCGTCCAGTAATCGCGTGGCATGTTGATCTGGGCGGGGGCCGAGGCGCGTTTGGCGGCGAGGATGACGCGGTTGAGCACTTCGGCCACGCGGGAGGGATCGCGGACCTCTTCCTGGTAGGCGACCATGTCGGCGAACAGCGCCATCTGCTCGACCTCCTGGAAGCCGCCCATGCCGATGGTCTTGTTGGCCGCCTGCGGGGTGACCAGCAACAGCGGCGTGTGGTTCCAGTAGGCGGTTTTGACGGCGGTGACGAAGTTGGTGACGCCCGGGCCGTTTTGCGCGATCATCATGCTCATCCGACCTGACGCGCGGGTATAGCCGTCGGCCATCATCCCGCCCGAACCTTCATGCGCGCAGTCCCAGAAGGTGATGCCTGCGCTGGGGAACAGATCGGAAATCGGCATGAAGGCCGACCCGATGATCCCGAATGCATGGGCTATGCCGTGCATCTGCAGGGTCTTCACGAAGGCTTCTTCGGTGGTCATCTTCATGGCGGGCATCCTTGCAGTTTGCGTGCATCTTAGGGGGCGAGGCGGCGGGCCCTTAGGACCAGAGGTTTCACGCGGATAAGGCCAGAGTTCGGCCGATGCGGGCGATGCCTTCGGGGATCTTGGCGGGGGGGATCGACGAATAGGCAAGGCGGTAGAAGTGGTTGGGTCCGCTGGTCCCATAAAACGGTCGGCCGGGTTCGATCAGCACACCCACGCTGCGCAAAGACGCGGCCAGCGCCACCGTTCCGGTGCCAAACGGCGATTCCATCCAGAAGCTGGAACCGCCAAAGGCCCCGCGCCCGGCAACGGTCAGGCCAGCCTCGGCAATCGCGTCTTCCATTACTAGACGGCGACGCCGGTAGGCGGCTTGCATCCGGGCGATCAGGGTGTCGTAGTGGCCGAGCGACAGGAAATAGGCCGTGGTGCGCTGGATGTGGCCGGGCGGGTGGCGCAACACGGCGGTGCGCAGGGCGCGGGCTTGGCGGATAAAGCTCGCAGGGCCTACGAGGTAGCCGAGCCGCAAGCCGGGGAACAGGGATTTCGAGAAGGAGCCTGCGTGGATTACCCGGCCTTCGGTGTCGAGCGATTTGAGCGACGGCGAGACGGATTTGAGAAACGACATCTCGAATTCGTAATCATCCTCGACAATGACAAAATTCCGGTCGGAGGCGGCTTGCAGGAACGCCATCCGACGATCCAGCGGCATGGTGGCATTGGTGGGGCAGTGGTGGCTGGCAGTGGTGAAGACCACGTCGGTCGGGGGCAACGCGTCGGGAGGCAGGCCATGCGCATCGATATCGACAGGGGTGACTTCGGCTTGGGTGAGGCCAAGCACTTGCCTGAGCCCCGGATAACAGGGGTTTTCGATGACCGCACGGCGACCGGGGGGCAGAAGAACCTGCGCCGCCAGCCAGAGGCCGTTCTGCGCGCCGAGGGTCAGCAGCACCTGATCCGGCTGCGCCTCGATCCCGCGGCGGGGCAGCAGGGTGCGGATCAGCGCCTCGATCAGCAGGGGGTCGTCGGCGTCGATATAGTCGGTGGTCATCGCGGCGAAATCGCGTTTGCCCAAGGCGCGAAGGGCACAGGCGCGCCAGTTCTGATGGTCGAACAGGGTCGCGTCGGGCTGGCCGTAGATGAAGGGATAGGGATAGTCGCGCCAGTCGGCGGGTTTCGCGATGGGGGCAAGGGTTGCGAAGCGGCCTGCCGAAAGGACGGCGTAGTCGATGGCCTCGCGGCGGGGCGGAGTGCGGGCAAAGCGCGGCGGGCTGGGGGCGGTTTGCGACACGAAATAGCCAGACCGGCCGCGTGGGGTGAGGTAATCCGAGCTGACGAGGTCGGCGTAAGCGAGGGTCACGGTGATGCGGCTGACGTCGAGGTGGCTGGCGAGGCCGCGCGACGAGGGCATCTTGTCTTCGGGGCGAAAGCGGCCGGTCAGGATGCCGTCGGCCACCATCTGGCGGATGCGTTGTTGCAGAGTGCCGCTGGTTGCGGGGGCGAGGAAGAACGTCTCTACCGGGATCAGCATGCTGGACCTATCGCGCGGTTGGGCTGGCCTTATTGGGCCAGCCCGCTGGCAAAAAGTCAATCAGCCAAAGACGCGGGTAAGCGCACCGTCGATGGCATGGGTGATCGCGTCGATGTCATCGGGGGTGGCGATCAGGGCGGGCGACAGGCACAGCGTGTTGTTGAAGCCGGGGATCGAGCGGTTGGTGGCGCCGATGATCACGGCTTGCGCCATGCAGTCGGCAACGACGGCCTGGACCTTTTTCTCGTCCGCGGGTTCCTTGGTGGTGCGGTCCGCGACCAGTTCGGCGCCGCAAAACAGCCCCTTGCCGCGCACATCGCCGATGACTTTGTGTCGTTCGGCGAGCGCATGCAGGTTGTCCATCAGCCGCGCGCCCATCGCCGTGGTGTTGTCTAAAAGGCCTTCATCCTCAATGATTCGCATGTTTTCGATGGCCGCCGCAGGGCCTGCGGTGCAGCCGCCGAAGGTCGAGATGTCGCGGAAGTAACTCAGCGGATCGGTGGCGTCGTCCTTGAACATCTCGAAAATCGCCTCGGTGGTGACGGTGCAGGCGATGGCGGCGTAGCCGGAGGCGACGCCTTTGGCCATCGTCACGAAGTCGGGCTCTACGCCGTAATGCTGATAACCAAACCAGGTGCCAGTGCGGCCAACGCCGCACACGACCTCATCAATGTGCAAAAGGACGTTGTATTTGCGGCAGATTTCCTGAACGCGGGGCCAGTAACCTTCGGGCGGGACGATGACACCGCCGCCTGCGGTTACGGGTTCCAGCACGATGGCGCCGACCGTATCGGGGCCTTCGCGCAAGATCACCTCTTCGATTGCGTTGGCAGCACGCAGGCCGTAATCGGGGCCGTCCCACTGGGCGCGGTATTCAAGGCAATGCGGCACTTCGACGAAACCAGGGGTGAAGGGGCCGTATTGCATGGCACGTTGCGGCTGACCGGCCGAGGACAAGGCGGTGATCGTGGTGCCGTGGTAGTCGCGTTCGCGGTAGAGGATTTTGTGCTTGCGGCCGCCGTGATGGCGCGCGGCGATCTGGCGGACCATCTTGTAGACCTTCTCGTTGGCTTCCGACCCCGAGTTGGAATAATAAACCCGCGACAGGCCCGGCATCTTGGCGATCAGCCGTTCGGCGAACATGGCACCCGGGATCGAGCCTGCGGAGCCCGCGAAGTAATTCAGCTTGACCAACTGGTCGTAGACCGCTTTCGCGATGGACTCACGTCCGTAGCCGACATTGACCGTCCACACCCCACCCGAAACGGCGTCGATGTGCTCGCGGCCTTTGGCGTCCCAGACGCGCATTCCCTTGCCTTCGACGATGATCCGGGGATCGACGGTTTCATATTGTTTGTGCTGGCTCAGGTGGTGCCAGATATGGGCGCGGTCGGCGGCGATGATGTGGCTGATGTCGTTGGGCGGGGTCAGGTCGTTCATCGCGGGCTCCGGGGTTGATGTCCCAGTCTCGGGCATTGAGTGCGGAGGGCGTAGGACCAGACGTAGTGGTGTTTTATATCCAGAATAGCGGGGGCCAGCCCCCGCACACGCCACACGAAGCGGGGGCCAGCCCCCGCACCCCCGGGATATTTATGAACAGATGAAAGGCGAGGCTAGCGAATGCGAAGCCCGGTGTCGGCGGTGAACGCCAGCACGTGCGCCGGATCGAATGCCACGCCGACCATCGTGCCTCGGTCGATCACCACGTCGTCATGCGCCTCGACCACCAGTTTCTCGCTGGTGCTGGCGGAGAGGTGGATGAAGGAGGTGCCGCCCAAGGCTTCGGTCATTTCGACCTTGTGGGTGAAGCCTGCGAGGTCGATGGCAAGGTGTTGCGGGCGCAGGCCGAGCGTGACCGTCGCCCCTGCCCCCGGCAAAGCGACCGTCGACGGCACCACGGCCGCGAGTCCAGGGCAGGTGGCCCGGCCGGGGCCGTCAACCTTTGCATTGATGAAATTCATCGCGGGGCTGCCGATGAAGCCTGCTACAAAGCGGTTGTCGGGGTCGCGGTACAAATCGAGCGGGCGGCCGACCTGTTCTACACGGCCCGCGCGCAGCACCACGATCTTGTCGGCAAGCGTCATCGCCTCGACCTGATCGTGGGTGACATAGATCATCGTGGCGCCGATTTCGCGGTGCAGGCGCGAGATTTCCACGCGCATTTCGACCCGCAGTTCGGCATCGAGGTTCGAAAGCGGTTCGTCGAACAGGAACACTTCGGGCCCGCGCACGATGGCGCGGCCGATGGCGACGCGCTGGCGCTGGCCACCCGACAGGGCTTTGGGTTTGCGGGTCAGGTAGTCGTCGAGCTTCAGGATACGGCTGGCTTCCTTGACCTTTGACGCAATCTCGTTCGCCGGGTGGCCGGTCATCTTCAGCCCGAAACCCATGTTTTCGGCGACGGTCATGTGGGGGTAAAGCGCGTAAGTCTGGAACACCATCGCCACGCCGCGTTCGGATGGGTCGGCGCGTGTGACATCGCGCGACCCGATGCGGATCGCGCCGCCGGTGGTTTCTTCAAGGCCCGCCACCATGCGGAGCAACGTGGATTTGCCGCAGCCCGAGGGGCCGACGAATACGCAAAACTCGCCGTCCTCGATGGTCAGGTCGACGCCGTGGATCACTTGGGCGTCACCGTATTTCTTGATGACCTTGTTCAGCGTCACTCCGGACATTTGTTTCCCCCTTGGCCGTCTTGTTCTGGAAATCGCCAGCTTTCCGCCTCGGCGGCGATTTTGCCTGCCGTTTGTTTGATCTGATCTGCGTAGAATTCCAGGGCAGTCAATGTCGTCCGCTGGGTCGTCGAGGTCAGCGAGATCGCCCCCAGCACCCTGCCCTGACGGGTCAGAATCGGGACGGCGACACAGATGATACCCGGTTCGTGTTCTTCGCGGTCAAATGCGTATCCGCGCGGCCGGATGGCGTGCAGTTCGGCGATCAGGGCTGCGGGCGTGGCATAGGTGTGGGGCGTGAAGCTGTGGAACGATTGGCGGGACAGAACCGCCTGCAACTGATCTTCGGGCAGATAGGCCAGCATCGCCTTGCCGACGCCCGTGCAATAGGCCGGGCCGACCTTGCCTGCGGACGAAAACATCTCGACCGGGCGGGCGGCGTTACGTTTGTCGACGTAAAGCACCTGTCCCATGTCCATCTGGGCGAGGTGGATGGTTTCACCGGTTTGTGCTGCCAGTTCATCGAGATACGGGCGCGCGACGGGGGCGAGCGAGGATTGCTGCCACGCCGCGTGGGCCAGCCGGACGAGGCGGACACCCAGCGCGTAGGTGCCACGGTCGGGGTCCAGCGTCAGCATGCCCTGATGGGTAAGGGTCTGCAAAAAACGGTAGAGCGTGGCCTTGGGATAGGTGCTGGTGGTCAGCAGTTCGCTGAACCGGACGGGCTTGCCTGCAAGTGCGACCATATCCAGCACGTCGAGCGCCTTGCCGACTGTTCCGTCCTGATTGCCGATGGCGCCCATGTACTCCCCCTTGCCACTTGCCCCTGCGCAATACCGGTGCGCGACTCGGTTGACAGGTCGGATATTACGCCGCATAGTTTTCATTATTCAAGACTAAGTTTCAAATAATGGAACCACTAGGGAGGAAACCATGGTCCATCTGAGCAAGGGCGCGCTGGCCTTTACGGCGGCGCTGCTGATGAGCACGTCTGCCTATGCGCAGGCGCGGGAATTGAAATACTACGCCGACTACGACCCTATCCCACTGGCGGCGATGGAGGTACTGATTGCGGATTTCGAGGCGGCAAACCCGGACGTGGACGTGGTGCTGCAAAACTTCGACCACGAAGGCTACAAGACCGCGATCCGCAACTTTCTGACCGCCGACAGCCCGGATCTGGCCAACTGGTATGCCGGAAACCGGATGGCCCCATTCGTCAACGCAGGCCAGTTCATGGATGTGTCGGACGTCTGGGAAGCCAACGGGCTGAGCGATTCGCTGGCCTCGGCCAAGGCGTCGATGACCATCGACGGCAAGCAGTGGGGCGTGCCCTACACCTACTATCAGTGGGGCATCTACTATAACCGCGACGTCTACAAAGCGGCCGGTGTGGAAGTGCCGACGACTTGGGCGGATTTTGTCGCCAACTGCGAGACGTTCAAGGCGGCCGGGATCGACTGCGTGACCACCGGGTCTTCGGCTTTGTGGCCCATTGCCGGGATCTTCGACTACATCAACCTGCGTACCAACGGATACGAGTTCCACATGGATCTGACCGCCGGGAAAATCGCCTGGACCGATGACCGCGTGAAGGCAACTTTCGCCGAATGGGCCAAGATCGTGCCCTACACCACCGCCAACCATGCCGCTATCGACTGGCAGGATGCGGCGGCGCTGATGGTGCAGGGCAAGGCCGCCAACTATGTGATGGGCAACTTTGCCGTGGGCGTGTTCAAGGAAGGCGGGATGACGAACGACACTCTCGGCTTTATGGAGTTCCCGGAAATCACCCCGGGTATTCCGCGTGCCGAAGACGCCCCGACGGATACGATCCACATCACGGCGCAGGCCAAGAACGTGGACGACGCGAAGAATTTCCTTGCGTTTGTGGCATCTGCCGAGGCCCAGACCAAGTGGAACACCGCCGTCGGGCAGTTGCCCACCAACAAGAATTCGTCGGTGCCTGCCGATGATCCGTTCCTGGTGGCGGGGTTCGAGACGCTGTCGACGGCTTACGCACTTGCACAGTTCTTTGACCGTGACGCTCCGGCCGAGATGGCCAAGGCGGGCATGGAAGGATTTCAGGAGTTCATGGTGAAGCCTGAACGGCTGGATGCCATTCTGGAGCGGCTCGAGAAGGTGCGCGGGCAGGCTTACAAGTAAAGTTGGGCCCACAAGTAAGGTACAACTGATAAAGTTTGGTTCGGCGGACCTCCCCCGCCGGACCATTGGCCCCGGTTGCCCCGTGTGACCGGGGCCATTTTTCCCTGCAAGAGGTGCATTATGGCCGCTTATTGGAAAGCGAACCAGCGCAGGCTGGCACCGTGGCTGTTTCTGGCCCCCGGCATGGCGATGTTCGCGTTGTATGTGATCATTCCGATCTTTCAGTCGATGGCGCTGTCGTTCTACGACTGGGACGGATTGGGCACCGCCGAATGGATCGGGATGGCGAATTACGTCGAGTTGATCGACGATGATGCCTTCTATACCTCGCTGTGGAACAACCTGCTGTGGCTGATCCTTTACATGCTGGCATTGCCTGCGGGATTGATGATCGCAATTTTCCTGAACCAGACGGTTTGGGGGATGCGGGCGTATAAATCCTTGTTCTTCTTTCCTTTTGTGATCAGTCAGGTGGTGGTCGGCCTGATGTTCGCGTGGTTCTATGCCCCCAACTTTGGCCTGCTGTATCAGTTGATCGAAGCGGTGACGGGCGCGCAGATCGCAATTCTGGCGGACGAGCGTTTCGTGACTTACGGCATCATCGTGGCCGGGCTTTGGCCGCAGATTGCCTATGTGATGATCCTGTATCTGACGGGGTTGAACAACGTGGCCCCCGACCAGATCGAGGCGGCGCGACTGGACGGCGCGCGCGGGTGGAAGATGCTGTGGTATGTGATCATCCCGCAACTGCGCCCCGCGACCTTCATCGCGGTGGTGGTGACGGTGATCGGGGCGCTGCGGTCGTTCGACCTTGTGTCGATCATGACCAACGGCGGGCCTTACGGGTCAAGCCGGGTGTTGTCGTTCTACATGTATGAAAAAGCCTTGTCGGAATACGGCTACCGCATGGGGTATGGCGCGTCGATTGCGGTGGTGCTGTTTGGCATAATGATGGTGTTCATTTCCGGCTTCATCTGGAAGATGTGGCGCGACGAGAGGGAGCGGTAGGATGTTTCCCAGACCGATCGAGCAAACCTCGCCCACCACGCAACTGATCTACAAGATTGCCCTGCCGGTATCGCTGGTGCTGTGGCTCTTGCCGCTGCTGGGGGTTGCGATGACGTCCATTCGCCCGGCGTCGGACCTCGCACAGGGCAACTATTTCGGCTGGCCGAGCGCGCTGGCGTTCGACAACTATGTGTCGGTGTTCCGCGACAGCAACATCGCGCAATACATGCTGAATTCGTTCAAGGTGACGATCCCGACGGTGATCGGCTGTCTGGTGCTGTCGACGATGACCGGGTTCGCGCTGGCGGTCTATAAATTCCGGTCCAACCTGTTGATCTTCTTTCTGTTCGTCGCCGGAAACTTCGTGCCGTTTCAGATCCTGATGGTTCCGGTGCGCGATCTGACGCTGTCGTTGGGGTTATATAATACCTCGGCGGGGCTGGCGCTGTTTCACATCGCGTTTCAGACCGGGTTTTGCACTTTGTTCATGCGCAACTTCATCAAGGCGCTGCCGTTCGAGTTGATCGAGGCGGCGCGGGTCGAGGGCGTCACCGAGGTGCGGATATTCTGGTATATCGTGCTGCCCCTGATGCGACCCGCGATTGCCGCGCTGTCTGTTCTGGTGTTCACCTTCATCTGGAACGATTTCTTCTGGGCGACCGTGCTGACCACCAGTGCCGAAACCCAACCCGTTACCGCTGGCCTTTCGTCGCTGAACGGCCAGTGGATCGCCGCGTGGCATCTGGTGTCGGCGGGGTCGATCATCGCTGCCCTGCCGCCCGTGCTGATGTTCTTTGCGATGCAGAAACACTTCATCGCGGGCCTCACTATGGGAGCCGTCAAATGACCAGAATCGCCTTTATCGGGGCCGGATCGACCGTTTTCATGAAGAACCTGATCGGCGATGCGCTGTCGATGCCTGCGCTGGCGGGGGCCACGATTGCGCTGATGGACATTGATCCCAAGCGGTTGGCGGAGTCTGAAATGGTGGCGGCCAAGATGATCGCCACGCTGGGGGCGCCCGCGACGCTGAAGGTGCATACCGATCAGCGCCGCGCGATTGACGGGGCGGATTTCGTGATCGTGGCGTTCCAGATCGGCGGCTACAAGCCCTGCACGGTGACGGATTTCGAAATCCCGAAAACCTACGGTCTGCGCCAAACGATTGCCGATACGCTGGGGATCGGCGGCATCATGCGAGGCTTGCGAACGGTGCCGCATCTGTGGTCGCTGGCGGCGGACATGGCGCAGGTCTGCCCAAATGCCATAATGTTGCAATATGTAAACCCGATGGCGATAAACACTTGGGCTTTGGGGGCTAAATATCCGAAATTGAAACAGGTGGGGCTGTGCCATTCGGTGCAGGGAACAGCGGCGGAACTCGCGCGCGACCTTGATATCCCCGAATCCGACCTGCGGTACCGGGCGGCGGGCATCAACCACATGGCGTTCTATCTGAATTTCGAGGCACGCAATCCGGATGGTAGCTACCGCGACCTGTATCCGGCTTTGCGCCAAGGCTATGCGGCGGGGCGTATCCCCAAACCGTCAAACTGGAACGACCGCTGCCCCAACAAGGTGCGCTACGAGGTGATGACGCATCTTGGCTATTTCGTGACCGAGTCCAGCGAGCATTTCGCCGAATACGTCCCGTGGTTCATCAAGGACAACCGGCCCGATCTGATCGAAACCTTCGGCATCCCGCTGGATGAATATCCGACGCGGTGCGAAGAACAGATCGCGAAGTGGGAAAAGCAGGCGGCAGAGATGCGGTCGGCGGCGACGATCGAGGTGAAGCCTTCGCATGAATACGCGGCGACCATCATGAATTCGGTGGTGACCGGCGCGCCGTCGGCGATCTATGGCAACATCCCGAACCGGGGCTACATCCCGCAACTGCCCGAAGGGGCGGCGGTCGAGGTGCCGGTGCTGGTGGATGCCAACGGGTTGCAACCCACTCTGGTCAAAGGGATACCGCCGCAACTGGTGGCCCTGATGCGCACGAACGTAAATGTGCAAGAGTTGACCGTCGCCGCCCTGATGAACGAGGACCGCGAGCATATCTATCACGCGGCCTACCTTGACCCGCACACGGCGGCGGAACTGGACTTGCGGCAGATCCGCCGGATGGTCGATGATCTGATCGCGGCGCACGGGCCTTGGATGCCCGCATGGCTGCAAACCCGCCGGGCGGCGTAAGGGCGATGTCGCCGGACTGGATCGCCGTTGATTGGGGCACGTCGAACCTGCGAGTTTGGCTGATGGGGCCGGGCGGGGTGCTGGCGAAGGCGCAGTCGGACGACGGTATGGGGCGGCTTTCACGGGACGCATTTGAACCGGCGCTGCTGGCGTTGATTTCGCCTTGGTTGGGTGCGGGTGTCATGCCGGTTATGGCTTGCGGGATGGTCGGCAGCCGTCAGGGGTGGTGTGAGGCACCTTATCGTGCTGTTCCCTGCACGCCACTGGATGCCGCGATGGCCGTGCCGGTGCGCGACGGACGGATTTCGCTGCGCATTGCGCCCGGATTGAAACAGGTCAGCCCACCGGACGTGATGCGCGGGGAGGAGACGCAGATTGCGGGTGCGCTGGCCTTGGGGGCCGGCGACGGGGTGATCTGCCTGCCCGGCACCCATTCGAAATGGGCCCAGATCAGCGCGGGCGAGGTGGTCAGTTTTCAGACCTGCCTGACTGGCGAGTTGTTCGCGCTGTTGTCCGAACACTCGGTGCTGCGGCATGGAATGGAGGGCGACGGGTTTGACGAGGCAGCGTTTGATGCGGCGCTTTCAGATGCGATCTCGCGGCCCGAAAAGATTGCGGCGCGACTGTTTGCCTTGCGGGCCGAGGGGTTGATTTCGGGTCTTGCCGCCCCTGCGGCGCGCGCACGCCTGTCGGGTTTGTTGATCGGCATTGAACTGGCGGCGGCACGGCCCTATTGGCTGGGACAGGCGGTGACACTTGTCGGCGCGCCTGCGATTTCAACACTTTATGCGCGCGCCCTGGCGGCGCAAGGGTTGGTCGCGCGTCTGCTGCCTGCCACGGATTGCACGCTGGCAGGGTTGACGCAGGCAATGACTTTGGAGATGCAACGATGACGTCAAAAACTACAGGCGGGCGCCCCCTGATCGCCATTCTGCGCGGGATCACCCCGTCCGATGCCGTGCCGGTGGCCGAAGCCTTGATCGCTGCCGGGATCACCCGGATCGAAGTGCCGATGAACTCGACCGATCCGCTGGTGTCGATTTCCGCGATGGCGCGGGCGTTTCCGACCGAGGCAAATATCGGGGCGGGCACGGTACTGACGCCCGCGCAGGTGGATGCGGTGGCGGATCACTGGGGGCGGATGATCGTTTCACCGAACTGCGATGTGCGGGTGATCGCGCGGACCAAAGCGCTGGGGCTGGAAAGCTGGCCCGGCGTGATGACGCCGACCGAGTGCTTTGCAGCCTTGGAGGCCGGGGCGGATGGGTTGAAGATTTTCCCGGCCAGCCTGATCGGCCCGGACGGGTTGCGCGCCCTTCGTGCCGTCTTGCCGGTGGGGTGCAAGGTTTATGCGGTGGGCGGTGCGGGGCCTGCGAACTTTGCAGCGTGGCTGGCGGCGGGGGCCGACGGCTTTGGACTGGGAACGGCGCTTTACACTCCGGACCTGACGGTGGCCGAAGTGGCCGCGCGGGCCGCACAGATCGTGGCGGCCTATGACGGGGCAACAGGATGATCTTTGACGGGCGGGCGTGCGAGTTGGGCGAGGGGCCACTGTGGCACCCAACGCGCAAGCAGTTATTCTGGTTTGACATTGTGGGAAGCAGGATGTTGGCACAGACCCCGGAAGGCCCGCAGGAATGGCAGTTTGGCCAGCGGGTGTCGGCAGCCGGCTGGATCAGCGACGACGAATTGCTGATCGCATCCGAAACCGGGCTGTTCCGGTTTCACCTTGGCACCGGCGCACGCGAGGTGGTGGCCGAGGTCGAGGCGGAAAACCGGGTGACCCGGTCCAACGACGGCCGCGCGGATCGCCAAGGCGGGTTCTGGTTTGGCACGATGAGCAAACGGGGCGGCCGCGACCCATCGGCGGGGGCGATCTATCGCTATTACCGGGGCGAGGTGCGGGTGCTATATGCTGCGATCACAATTCCCAACGCCATATGCTTCAGCCCTGATGGGCGGACCGCGCATTTTGCCGACACGGTGACGCACAAGGTGATGCGGGTGGCGCTGGACTCGACCGGATGGCCGGTGGGCGAACCCGAGGTGTATCTGGACTTCACGCGGGAGGCACTGTTGCCGGATGGGGCGGTCTGCGATGCGGCAGGTAATCTGTGGCTCGCACTGTGGGGATCTTCGCGGGTGGCGTGCCATGCGCCAGATGGGACGCTGCTGCAGTTTGTCGGGTTTGATGCGCCGCACACCTCTTGCCCGGCCTTAGGCGGTGAAGGGTTGACGACGCTGTTTTGCACCACGGCACTGGAGGGGATGAACGATGCCGCGCGGCTGGCGCATCCCGGTGCGGGCATGACATTTTCCGTAGCCGATGTGGCGCGAGGCCTGAAAGAGCCAAGGGTGATCTTGTGAAACGCACGCTGGGCGTCTGCTATTATCCCGAACACTGGGACGAGGCGGTGTGGGAAAGCGATGCAGCACAGATGGCAGCACTGGGTCTGACCTGGGTCAGGATCGGCGAGTTTGCCTGGGGGCGGATTGAGCCTGTCGAGGGGGCCTATGACTGGGGCTGGCTGGACCGGGCGATTGCGGTTCTGGGGGCGGCGGGTCTGCGCGTCGTGCTGGGCACGCCGACCGCGACGCCGCCGCGCTGGATGCTGACCAAACACCCCGATATGTTGGCTTTGGACAAGGAAGGGCGACCACGGGGCTTTGGTTCGCGGCGGCATTATTGCTTTTCTTCAAGACCGTACCGCGCCGAATGCGCGCGGATCGTCACCGCGCTGGCGGAACGCTATGGCAGAAATCCACATGTCGCGGCGTGGCAGACCGACAATGAATATGCCTGCCATGACACGGTGCTGTCCTATTCGGCAGCAGCACTGGCGGCGTTTCGCGATTGGCTGGCGCAGCGGTATCAGTCGCCTCAGGCGTTGAACCGGGCGTGGGGCAATGTGTTCTGGTCGATGGAGTATGCCGGTTTCGACGAGGTGGGGCTGCCGAACCTGACGGTGACCGAAGCCAATCCGGCGCATGTCATGGCGCACCGGCGGTTTGCCAGCGACGAGGTGGTGGGGTTCAACCGGTTGCAGGTGGACATCCTGCGGCAGTTTTCCGACGCACCCATCGCGCACAACTACATGGGCCAAGTCACCGATTTCGACCATTTCGCGGTGGGGGCGGATTTGGACATCGCGTCGTGGGATGCCTATCCGCTGGGTTTCCTGTCGGACCGTCTGCCTGCCACGCCCGAGCATCGGCGGCGGTTCGTCCGGCAGGGCGATCCGGATTTTCAGGCGTTTCACCATGACCTTTACCGTGCCGTGGGGCGCGGGCGGTGGTGGATCATGGAGCAACAGCCCGGCCCGGTGAACTGGGCGCCGTGGAACCCCGACCCGCTGCCCGGCATGGCGCGGCTGTGGGCTTGGGAGGCGTTTGCACACGGGGCCGAGGCCGTGTGCTATTTTCGCTGGCGGCAGGCGCCCTTTGCGCAAGAACAGATGCACGCAGGTCTGTTGCGGCCGGATTCAGTGGAGGCTCCGGCGTTCGGCGAGGCGGAGCAGGTGGGACGGGAACTGGCGTTGATGCCGGATGTTGCGGTGGAGCAGGCCGAGGTGGCGCTGGTGTTTGACTATGCCTCGGCCTGGGCTTGGGAGACGCAGCCGCAGGGACGCGATTTCAGTTACTTTCGATTGGTGTTCGAGGCGTATCGGGCACTGCGGCGGTTGGGGTTGAACATCGACATCCTGCCACCAGATGTCAGCGATCTGTCAGGATACAAGCTCGTGCTCGTGCCGGGGGTAGCGGTCCTGTCACCTGCCCTGCTCGCGGCTTTGGCGGTGTTTGACGGGACGGCGCTGGTCGGGCCTCGCAGCAACTCCAAGACGGCGGAGTTTGCAACGCCGGTGCCATTGGCCCCAAACCTGCCGGGGTTGGATGCGCGGGTGATGCGGGTCGAAAGCTTGCCGCCGGATGTGCCGGTGCCTTTGATCGCGGGCGGGCAGTTTCTGCATTGGCGCGAAAAGCTGGAGGGGTCGGCGGAGGTGGTGGAGGCTTGTGCGGACGGGTTTCCGGCCCTGGTGCGCAGCGGTGGGGTGCATTACCTTGCGGGCTGGCCGGACCCTGTGACCTGGGGGCGGATGGTGCGGCGGCTGTGCGACGCGCAGGGAATTGCGGTCGTCGAGATGCCGGAAGGTGTGCGGCAACGGCAGGCGGGCGAGGTGCGGTTCGTGTTCAACTACAACGCGGACGGCGTAGTGTTTGACGGGGTGCGTGTGCCTGCCGCCGGGGTGCATTGGGGATGACGGTGGAAGTGGGGGTTTCACACCCCCACACCCCCGTGGGATTTTTATGAACAGATGAAAAGTAGTGTCAGGTTTTCAGGCGTTCGATCAGGGCGGGAAGGTCGGCGATGGAGTCGATGACATGGTCGGCTCCGGCGGCTTTGAGGCGGTCGGTGGCAATGGCGCGCAGGCGGACGACTTCGGCGGTGGCGGTGGCGGCGAGGTCTTCGGGGGTCAGGCCCACGATGTTGCCGGACATGGCGACACCCACGGTCAGGCAGCCGGAAGCCACACCTTCGGCGATGCCGGGTTCGGTATCGTCAACCTTGATGACCTTGCTGGGCGGGTAGACCCGCAGGTCGGTGAAGGTCTGATACATTTGCAGCGGGCTTGGGCGGCCTACGGGCAGGTCGTCAGCGCACACCAGGTTGTCGGGCGCATAGCCTTGGGCGGCGACGACGGGCATGACGCGTTCCATGATCGAGAGGGTATGATCGGTGGTCGAGCCGATTTAGGCCCATCGTGCGAAGTTGGTCGATGGCGGCGCGGCCGCAGGGGACGAGGGTGGCGTATTGGGCAACGACTTCTTCGTCTATCGGGACGAAGATTTTACAGATCGCGTCGGTGGCAGCGCCGTCGGCGTGGGAGCCTTGCGCGGTTTGCCATTGGCTGGCGAGGGCGGGATCGTTCAGCATGGTGCGGATGTGGTTCCATTTCGACATGCCCATCGGCGCTCAAGCCTGTGCCACAGTGGCGGTGATGCCGAACCTTGCGAAGGCCGCGACGAAGACGCCCATCGGGACGAAGCTGCCGAAGTCGATGGTGGTGCCGGCCCAGTCGAAAACGACGGCTTTGAAGTTCATTCGGTGATCTCTTTCAGGAAGTTGGCGCGCGCGGTCAGGCCGGAGGCCGGGGGGCGGCCGATGCCACGCCCATGTCGCGCAGGGATGCGGCGCAGGTCTGGATCACCCGGTCGATCACGGTTGTGTCGAAACGGCCGATGGTGCCGACGCGGAAGCTGTCTGCTGCGGTCAGTTTGCCGGGGTAAAGGATGAAGCCGCAGGATTTCATCATAGTGTAAAAATGGGAGAAGGCGAAGGCAGGATCGGCGGGGCAGAAGAAGGTGGTGATGATTGGCGACAGCAATTCATCCGCCAGCAGCGTTTTTAACCCGAACTGCCGCATGCCGCCGACCAGACGGTTGCGGTTGGCGGCGTAGCGGGCACCGCAGGCATCTACGCCGCCTTCGTCTTCGTGTTCGCGCAAGGCTTGCAGGAAAGCCGCGACGGCGTGGGTGGGCGGACTGTAGCGCCATTGGCCGGAACGTTCCATCTCGGCCCATTGCGCGTGCAGGTCGAGCGACAGGGAATGGGCGTTGTCTTTGGCCGCTTGCAGGACGCAGCGCTTTGCGAGCACGAAACCGAAACCGGGCATGCCTTCGATGCATTTGTTGGCGGAACTGACCACGGCGTCGAAGGCAATCTCGGATGGCAGGACGGGCACGGCCCCGAAGGCCGACAGGCGGTCGATCAGCAGGCGGCGACCGGTGGCTTTGGCAATTTCGGTCAGCGGGTTGAGGATGCCGGAGGAGGTTTCGCAGTGGATCGACACCACATGGGTAATCGACGGGTCGGCGTGCAGGACCGTGGTGATTTCGGACCCGCGCTGCGGCAGGTCGTCACCTGTGTCCAAGAGCGTGCAGGCGCGGCCCATCTGCGCCAGTTGTCTGGCGGCGCGCTGGCCGTAAGCGCCGTTGGCCAGCACCGGCGCGTGATCGTTCATCGGCAGAAACGCGCCCGGCATCGCCTCGACACAATAGCTGCCCGAGCCTTGCATCGGCACGCAGGTGTAGGCGTCGGCGCCATCCCCGAGCAGCGCCAACAGACGGGCGCGCATGTCAGCCGTCATGGCGCGAAAATCGGCGTCCCAGCTGCCTCGGTCGGTCAGCATGGTGGCTTTCATGGCGTAGGAGGTGGGCAGCGGCCCCGGCTTCAGAAGCCAGGGTCGCCCATCCGGGGGGGGGCGATGGTGGCGGGCATTGCGGGTTCCGCGCTGTTCAAATGACGGTGGATCATGGGCGTGTGACGTCTGGATGACAAAATGGATCGCAGCAGTTTGATGCACAGGTTTTGCCGGATTGTCATGTCACGGTTACGCAGGCCCAATAGCGAAGACTGAATTGAAAACCGGAGAATACGAATGTCCCACGACCTGCCTGTGATCGGCGTTGCGCTGACCGTGCCTGAACTTGCCACCTATCGCGACTGGGTGCTGGAAAAGCACCGCGATGTCGAATTGCAGTCGTTTCACACTGCCGAAGTTTTGAACGGCGATTGGGCCCCGATGGCGGCCGAGGCGAAGCGGTTGCTGGACGGCTATCGGGGCCGGTTGGGGATTCACGGGCCGTTCTGGGGCTTTACCATCGACAGCATGGATCCAGATGTGCGCACGGTGGTTCAAAAGCGGATGACCCAAGGGCTGGACGTATGCGAAGCCGTGGGGGCCACGCAGATGGTAATCCATTCGCCATTCACCACGTGGGATTACAACAACCTGGACATGCTGGAAGGCGCGCGCGAGCAGCTGTTCACCAACGCCCACCTGACGCTGGATGGAATCGTTTCGCGGGCGCAAAGTCAGGGCGTGACGCTGGTGATGGAGAATATCGAAGATATCGACCCGCTGGACCGCAAGCGGCTGTGCGAAAGCTTTGACTCGCAGGCGTTGAAGCTGTCGATCGACACCGGACATGCGCAGTATGCCCATGGCAGCACGGGCGCGCCGCCGGTGGATTATTTCGTGCGGCTGGCGGGCGAGATGCTGGACCACATCCACCTGCAAGACGCCGACGGCCATGCCGACCGGCATTGGGGGATCGGCGAGGGCAACATCCTGTGGACGTCCGTGTTTCGCGCGATCGGCGAATTGCCAGTCAAGCCGCGCCTGCTGCTGGAATTAAGCGACAAGGCGCATATCCCGTCGTCGATGGCCTATCTGGCGCAGCGGGGCTTGGGGCAATGACGCTGAAGTTTCTGGTCATCAGCGACCTGCATCTGGTGCCGGAAGGCCGGATGTCGATGTCGCTGGATGCGGCGGTGCGGTTGCAGTCCTGTGTCGAGCAGATCAACGCGCGTTACGGCGATGCCGATTTTGTGCTGGTGGTGGGCGATCTGGCCGATCTGGGCGAAGAGGCGGCCTATCTGCGGTTGTAGTCGATCCTTGGCGGGCTGACCATCCCGGCCCATGTCACGCTGGGCAACCACGACGACCGCCCGACGTTTCTGCGGGTGTTCGGGGCGGACCGGGCGGACTGGGCGGACTGGGCGGACGAGACCGGATGCGTCAACCATGTGATCGACGTCAAGGGCTACCGGGTGATCGTGCTTGACAGTTCCGAACCCGGTCGGGTCGACGGTGTGCTGGAGCCTGTGCAGATCGACTGGCTGACGGCGCGGTTGGCCGAGGTGCCCGACCGTCCGGTGATCGTGGTGCTGCATCACAACGCCAACGCTTCGCACATTGCCGCCGACAAGATCAAGCTGATCCATGATGCGCCGTTTCTGACCGCGTTGAAAACGCACCCCGATATTCGGCAGGTGATCGCGTTGCATGTGCATCTGACCTCGACCGCAGTTTATCACGGCATTCCGTTCACCACGCTGGCAGGCGGGCACTATTCGGTGTCGTTCAACGTCGATGCGCCAGACCAGCCGTTTCGCGCGCTGACCGGGCCGGGACAGATGGCCGTGGTGATAGGTTTGCCGCATGCGACGACGGTGCTGTTCGAGGATTTCATCGACGGCAACATGGAGGTTGCCGAACTGGCTGACTGAATTTTTACCAAGTCATTCTACCCGATCTTTCAACGATGCCCCATCGCCCAGCGCGGTGGGGGCCATTTTTACTGCTGACCCCAAAACGGACGATAAACATTTCAAGGCCTTGGCCAGCACCGTCACACAACCGTCATCGAACCGAGTCCGAAACGTCGCAGGACTGTTGAACAACTGTCAACCAAGCCGACTATCCAGTTCGGGGGCTCGTACCACATGCGAAAGCACCTACGAGAGATTGACATGAACCGGACGATGACAAGCGTCGCAGCTTTGGGCCTGGACGTGGTGGGCAGTGCAGCGGCTGCAGAAAAAGTGAAATTGGACTATTGGTATGCCCTGTCCGGCGATCTGGGCAAAGTCGTGCAGGAAACCTGCACCCGCTTCAACGCGAGCCAGGATCAGTATGAAGCCGTCTGCGTGGGGCAAGACAGCTATGACGCTGCCGTGCAGAACACCATCGCCGCCTTCCGCGCGGGGCAGCACCCGGCTTTGGTGCAGTCGTTCGATGCGCGCACCGCCGATGTGATGCTGTCTGGCGAGTTTTACCCCGTGCAGCAGATGATGAAGGATTTCGACATCGAGATCGACTGGGCCAATTTCTTTCCGGGCATTGCAAACTATTATGCGGCGTCCACCGGCGAGCTGTTCTCGATGCCGTTCAACTCGTCGACCCCGATGTATTACTACAACGTCGACCAACTGGCGAAGGCCGGGATCACCACCACGCCCGACATCTGGGAACACATGGAAGTGGCGTTCAACGCGCTGAAAACCTCGGGTTCGGCTTGCCCGATGGCCTATGCGCCGTCGACGTGGATCGACCTCGAGCAGGTCTCGATGGTTCACAACGTGCCGGTTGCCACCAACGACAACGGCTATGCCGGGCTCGACACCAAAGTCGAGTTCAACACCACCGTCCACGTCAAGCACATGGAAAACATCAAGCGTTGGCTGGACGAAGGATTGCTGCAACTGCGCACCACCCAGTCGGGTATCCCTGCGCGCGATGCGTTCCTGTCGGGCGACTGCGCGATCTTCTTTCCGTCGATCGCAGACCACGCCACCGTGGGCAAACTGGCGACCGAAGGCTTCAACTGGGAAGTTGCGATGATCCCGCACTATGCCGATTTCCCGCGTCACAACACCGTTGTGGGTGGGGCGTCGAACTGGGTTCTGTCGGGCAAAACCGAGAGAAATACCGTGGCGCCGCGACCTATCTTGCGTTCCTTGCCACCCCAGCCGAGGAAGAGTTCTTCGTGTCGAACACCGGCTACATCCCGATCACCAAGACTGGCTACAACGCGCTGCTGGCCAAGGGTTTCTACGACGCGGCCCCCTACAAGAACCGCGATCTGGCTTTGAAGTCGCTGAACTTCACCGCGCCCACCAACCTGACCCGTGGCATCCGCCTGGATGGCATGATCCAGATCCGTTCGGAGTGGACCAACGAGATCGACGCCGCTCTGGCAGGACAGAAGACCATGAAAGAGGCGCTCGACACCGCAGCCGAGCGGAGCAACGCGATCCTCGCGCGGTTTGCCAAAACTTATGCCGGCAAGTCCTTCCCGTAAGGTTCGTCCAGACATAACCGGGCAGCGGCTGCAAGGTCGCCGCCCGTTCCTGTGATGCAGACCGCCCCGGAGATTACGATGCGCCGCGCTTATTTTTCCAACAACTGGGTTGCAGCCCTGATGGTCAACCCGCAACTTCTTATTATCCTTGTATTTTTCTATTGGCCGACCAGTCAGGCAATCTATTGGGCCTTTACGCTGGAACAACCTTGGGGCGGCGGCAATACCTGGGTTGGCCTCGACAATTTCCGCGCCGTGCTGGGTAATCTGGTCTATTGGCAGTCGGTCAAGGTGTCGATCATCTTTGCGCTGGCGTCTTCTGCGCTTGCCATGATGCTAGCGCTGACCCTCGCGCTGTTTGCCGACCGGCAACTGGCAGGGTTCAAGGCGTGCCGGATCGGGGTGATCTGGCCCTATGCGGTGGCGGCCCCGGCGGTCGGCCTCGCGTTCCGGTTCGTGTTCAACCCCAATGCGGGTCTCTTTTCCTACATCAACACGGTGATCCCCGACCTGTGGAACCCGACCCTGAACGGCACGCAGGCGCTGATCATGGTGATCATGGTGATCATGGTGATCATCGCAGGCGCGTGGAAGCTCGTGTCCTACAACTTCATCTTCTTTCTGGCGGCGTTGCAGTCGATCCCGAGATCGCTACTGGAGGCGAGTGCGATGGACGGCGCGCGGGTGTTGCGGCGAATGCGCGATGTGCAACTGCCGTTGATGGTGCCGACGTTCTTTTTCATTCTGGTGATCAACATCACCGGGCTGCAACGCAGTCGATCATCCTGATGCTGCGGGTGATTGCCCTGACCTTCGTTCAGTTCCGCTATGTCGAGCGGCGCGTGCATTATACCTGAGTGCAAAGCCATGATCGAACGCACACCCGCCCTGAACATCGCGACACATGCCATTTTGCTGTCGGGCCTCTTGTTGCTGCTGACCCCGCTGTGGATCGCCTTTGTCGCGGCCACCCACACCTTGCAGGCGACCAGCAGCGCGCCTATCGAATTTCTACCCGGCGATCAGTTGCTGGTGAACATTCGCGAAGCGTGGACCCGGTCGGATTTCGGGGTCAAGTACGTGAACACCTTCATCGTGTCGATCGGCGTGGTGGTGGGCAAGATTACCCTCGCCGCGATGACCGCCTTCGGGATCGTGTTCTTCAACCACCGTTTGCGGATGCCGATCTTCTGGATGGTGTTCATCACTCTGATGCTGCCGCTGGAAGTGCGGATCGTGCCGACCTATGCCGTCGCCGCCAACGCGCTGACGCCGTTTCAGGCCATTCTGGACGTGACCGGGATCAGTTGGCTGATCGGGCAGGCGTCGGGCATCAGGGTCAAACTGAAATGGAACCTGCTGAACTCCTACACCGGGTTGATCTTGCCGCTGGTCGCCACGGCCACCGGCACGTTCCTGTACCGGCAGTTTTTCCTGACCATTCCCGATGAGCTGGTCGAGGCCGCCAAGATGGATGGTGCAGGCTCGGTGCGGTTCTTGTGGCAAATTCTGATCCCGCTGTCGCGCACCAACATCGCAGCGCTGGCGACTATCATGTTTGTCTATTCGTGGAACCAGTATCTTTGACCGCTTCTGGTCATCACCGACCGGGCGAATTACGGGATGGTCGTGGTGGAACTGGGCAACCTGATCCCCGATGCGATCACCACGGGCGGTGGTGTGCCGACCTGGCATCTGGCGATGGCGGCGACGCTGCTGGTAATGATCCCGCCGATCCTCGTCGTCGTCCTCATGCAGCGCTGGTTCGTGCGCGGCCTTATCAACACCGACAAACAGGAGCCTGCCATGGCGAAGATTTCCATCCGTGACGTGCGCAAATCCTACGGCAAGGATCAGGTGGTGCACGGGGTCAGCCTAGAAATTGCCAATGGCGAATTCATCGTGATCCTCGGGCCGTCGGGCTGCGGAAAATCCACTTTGCTGCGGATGATCGCGGGCCTTGAACGCATCACCGCAGGCCGGATCGCGATTGCCGATACCGTCGTCAACGATCTGGAACCGCGCGAGCGGGGCTGCGCTATGGTGTTTCAGAACTACGCGCTTTACCCCCATATGACAGTGGCCGAAAATATCGGCTACGCGCTGAAGGTGGCGCGGGTGCCCAAGGCCGAACGGCTGGCACGCGTTGCGGCGGTTGCGGCGTCGGTCGGTCTTGCCGAATTTCTGGACCGTCGCCCCGGCCAGTTGTCGGGCGGCCAGCGGCAGCGCGTGGCGATGGCGCGCGCCATCATCCGCGAGCCGCGCGTGTTCCTGTTCGACGAGCCGCTGTCGAACCTCGACGCCAAGCCGCGGGTGCAGATGCGACGAAATCCGCCGCATCCACAACCGGATCAGCGCCACATCGGTGTTCGTGACGCATGACCAGCAAGAAGGCATGACACTGGCCGACCGGTTGGTGGTGATGAACAAGGGGGTGATCGAACAGGTCGGCACCCCGTCGGATGTCTACGACAACCCGGCCTCCATCTATGTCGGCGGGTTCATCGGGTCGCCCGCGATGAACTTCCTGTCGGGTCAGGTGGATCGCGGCTCGTCGTCGGTGAAACTCGCCAGCGGCGACCGGATCGAGGTGTTGCCCGCGCTCGCCGCCCGCCACCACGGCAAACTGGTGCAGATCGGCGTGCGCCCCGAGGCGATGACGATGGTGCCCGCAGGTCAGGGCACGCTGAACGCCACGTTCAAAATCGTCGAAGAACTTGGTGCCGGGCGGCTTTACCATATGACGTTCGAAGACCTGACGCTTGCCGTATTGGCTGGCGATCGGCAAACGCTGACCCCCGGTCAACCCGTGGGCTTGCATATCCCCGCCCATGCCGTGCATCTGTTCGATGCCGATACCGGCAAACGAGTCGAGGCGGCTCCCTTGGCACTGGTCGAACAGGTTCCCGCATAACCTTGTCTTCTCTGACGCCCAATCTGCGGGCCTCCGGTCTGATGATTGCGGCCTTCGTGATCTTTTCCGGCATGGCGATTCTTGCCCGCGCCATCAGCGACGACATCCCGGTGATCCAGATGGTTCTGGTCCGCCAGGCGCTGTCGATGGTGTTCCTGGCACCGCTGTTCTGGCGGCAACGGGCGGCGATTGCGCAGCCCCGGCGGCTGGGCCTGCACGCCTTGCGTGGCGGCACGATGCTGGGCGGCATGGTCTGCGGGCTGTCGTCGGTGATCTTGATCCCGTTGGCCGACGCAACGGCGATCCAGATGGCCGAGGTGATCCTTGCCACCGCACTCGCCGCCCTGATCCTGCGCGAACCTGTCGGCTGGCGGCGCTGGACGGCCACTTTTGTAGGATTTGTCGGCGTCGCGATCATGGTGCGGCCGTTCGGGGCGGGGGTAGACCCCTATGCCTGGGTCGCCCTGCTGGGGGCGGCGTTTGGCGCGGTCAACATGGTGATCTTGCGGGTAGGGGCGGAAGCGGACCGGATCGAGACGGTGCTGTTCTGGCAGAACGTGGTGGTCCTGGCGATCGTGCTGCCGCCTGCACTGTGGTTCTGGGTGCCGCCGACGCTAGCGCAGTCGGGTATTCTGGCGGTCATGGCAGTGATCTTTACCGCCGGCATGTGGCTGATGACGTCGGCCCTGCGGCTGGGCGAGACATCGGCGCTGGCGCCCTTGCACTATCTGCGGCTGTTGATGATGGCGGTGGCGGGGTGGTTCATCTACGCCGAGGTGCCCAGCCTTTCGACCGTGATCGGGGCGGTTCTGGTGCTGGGCGCCGCAAGTTACACGATCAGCCGGAACGCCAGCAAGCGCGTGCCGCAGCCACCGACCCCAACCGCCCCTTAAATCGCCCAAAGCCCCAAAATCTGTCGCGCCTGCGTAAGGCGGCGCCACCGGGCGGCTACGTCGTTCGCAGACTGCCGCCGCCCTCGCAATCAAAGCCGCGTTTGACGGGGCCAACGTCTCACGGTCCAACCGCGCGTTGTCTTCCAGCCTGGTTCGGGCATTGCCGCCCAAGCTGATCGACCAGTCGGTCGGAAAGGCCTGCTGCGACCCGATGCTTGCCGCACACCACGGAGCACCGCGCAACAGCCAGTCGACGGTGCGGATATAGAAGTCGAACACCTCGCGGTCCGCAGGCATCGCGTTTTTGTCGCCCATGACGAATTGCACATAGGGTGTGCCCCTGATCTGCCCCACTGGATCCATCGCCGCCGCATTGAAGAATTGCGCCAGATCAAAGGCTTCGATCTCTGGCTTCCCCCCGTAAGCCAGCATTTCCGCCGCCAGCCAATCCACCAGATCCGGCGGATTTTCATGGACATGGGTGGGAAAGTTGCATGACCCGACCGACAGGCTCGCCATGTCGGGGCGCCGCGGCAGCATCCCGCCGCGCACCTGCCTCGCCCCTGACCGACCCCCGGTCGAAAACTGGATGATCATGCCGGGGCAGTGTTTCGTCACCCCCTCTTGCAGCCGCGCAAACTTTTCGGGCTCCGACGATGGCGTCTGATCGCCATTGCGCACATGGGCATGCGTGACCGTAACACCCGCTTCAAACGCGGCATGGGTGCTTTCGACCTGCTCTGCAACCGAGATCAGGACGGCGAATTTAACCTCTTTGAAGGGCAGCGACCCTGTGATGGCGACGCAAAGGATGCAGGGTTGGATGATTGCGCAGGGGCCGGGACAAAGTCATGTGCAACCTTGAAGTGGGGGCGGTCAAACCTGTCACCCGCAGGCACAGGCCGAAACTTCGCCTTCAGGCTGGCTTTCATGCCGAACCCCGCACTTGAGTTGACGCAGGGGTCTCGGGGTCGAAGGTCTGGGTCAAAAGCATCTCGAATCCCAGAGCCGAAACGATGTAGTGCAGGTGCGCTTTGCGGACGGTTGGCGGCCCGGCGCGGCCAAAAGCGCGCCCACCGGGCCGTCCTTTTGGATCGGATAGAACGTCGGCTTCACCCCGCGAAACCAGTATTCCCCCGCTTCATTGGTGCGAAACGCCGCGCGCAGGTTGAAATCCGACTGGATGCCCTTTTGCTGCACGTTGTAAAACCCTTCGTCTTTGGCCTGCCAGACGTCGATCTTGGCCCGCGCGACAAACGCACCATCGGTGCCAACGATGCGACCCTTAACAAACATCGGCCCACCCTTCTGGTCCAGACAAATATCTGATTCCAAATAAAATTCTGCCGAATCGGCCAAATGGAACGGGCCCAGCACCGTGCTTTCCGACGCGCCCGACTGTTTGCGGTTGTTGATCGCATCGATCCGCATCGACACGCCGCTCACATCGGATAGCAGGATGAGTTCCTGCCGCCAATCGGTGCGTGTGCCCCGTGGCGGTCAGAAACTGGATGGCTTTGAACCATTCATCCTGCGTTGGCTCGATGTCTTCCACCGCCGCATGATGGTCGCGGCTGATGACAACCTCTGCCGAGTTGCTTTCGATGAAATATCCTCGTTCTGTCCTGATGTCCTCAGCGTGCTAGAATAGAGGTCAAAACCCGGCGCACTGCGGCAACCGGATCGGCGGCAATCATGTCGGCATGCCAAAAGACGTGCCTGTCGGGGCGCACCAGAAACATGCCTGAACCGCGAATTTCCCGCATGCGGGCCCAGTCGCCGCAAAGGTCCATTACAGTGCAGCGCGGGCCGATGAGTTGGGTTCGCAGAGTACGGCCCAGTTCCGCGCCGACCATAACCGCGGCGTCACCCAAGCCTCGCCGCCGATCCCGGTGAACAGGGTGAACTGGCCGCGCCCACAAAGATCGAACTTGGAATGTTTGCCACCCTCGGCGTCGAACAGCCACACAGGGGGCAAGCGAGCCGGGCTATGTGGTGTGCGCAAAATGCGAGTCAGCATCCTGCGGGACGGCGGGTTGGGGCTGCCCGTCGGTCACCATGGCGGCGGACCGATAGCGCTTTCTCATCTCACCCCGTGTTCGTCGAATTCGTATTTCTTGAAGGCGACGGCGGCATGCAACGCCGCGAGTTGCGCCTCGGCCTCTGGCCCTGCGTCACAGCGTTTGTCCATGTTCTGTTGCATCACCACCGGATCGACGGAATCGGTCATGCTCCGCCTTCAAAAATCGGGCCCAATTCGCCCATCGACTGGTTGGCGCGGGCTGAGATCTGTTTGGCGATCTGCGCGCGTTCTGCAGTCAGGGTTTCCATCCGCGCAGGACCTGCTTGACCTTTTGCGACATGCACGAGCATTCATACCGAATTTGACGCCTCCTGAATTGATCTATTCGAACCAACCCGTTCGATGGCGGGTGGCGGTGTGCCGCATCCCCCATTACGAAAACCCGGTCGGTCTGCATCCGCGTGGCATGGACGTTGTTGACCGTCCAATAGCTGATCTTGGTCATCTCGATCCCGATATCAGGGTCGCCGACCAAGCTGTAGATGATCGTCTTGGCCTGATCGGCGGTCAGGTCAGAAGTTGCGCAATGTCATAGCCCCAGATGATCGACCATTCATTCCACGGCCGCACCATCCGCACCACGCCGATGCCTATGCCGCCAACCTTCGATCCCGGTTGCAGCACCCAATACAAAACCGACGGGCAGTGCGCGACATAGTTTGATAGATCCATCCTGCACAGCAGCTTGATCGATTCCGCAACCCCGATCTGCCCTTCCAGAGGGCTGCCCGCATGATCGGCCACCAGCAAATTGCCACGATCCGCCGCCACCAGATAGCGCGATCGCACGGTGAACTCCCGCTCTGTCGGGCGGTCCAGCACCGTCGTCGTCACCCGGTCGGCATCCTGCACATGAGACATGTATTCGCACGACATCCGGGCTTGGGTGCCACGCGCGCAGGCGATCTTGAACGACAGCGGTTCCATAAAAATCTGCGGCAGGCCGTTTACCCGGGTGGGCGAGGAAATCAGGTGTTCGGCCTGACTTTCCGGCGACATGCCCCAGCTTTTCATCCGACCTAGTTCCTCGCCTGCAAGATTTTCGCAGAACGCGTTTTCGCCCCTCAATTCCTCGTCGGTGGCGTGCATATAGGCCTTGGCCTAGGGGCCGAGATCGCGCGGCACCTCCATCGTGCGCTGATTGGTGATGCGGGCGCGCGGGTGGCAGCGGCCGACCCGGCAGGCCCGGCACCCGCGATAGGAACGTCGGTGGTGATGTCGGCCATTTGGTCATTCCTTGGGGTTGGCAAGCCGCCCGCCTGCCATACGGCGGCAGATCGGAAACAGGTGAATGCCGGTTTTGTCAGAAAACAGCCCCCACACCTCGCGAGGGACAAAGAGCATGATGACGATCCCGATAGCACCCACGGCCAAAAGGCAGATCGCGCCGTGATCCGCGAAAAACGATTGCAACAGACAGAACACGATGACCCTGATCATCGAGCTTTCTGTAGTGCCGGTGCCGAAGATCACCACGATGAACATCACATAGGCCGTACAGTCCGTGACGGAAAAAATGGCGTCAGGGCTGGTCCGGCGCTTTTGCAGATAGATCAGACCGCCCGCGATCCCGGCGCCAAAGGCGGCGGTCAGGAACACCACCTTCTTCAGCGCGCCCGGATCGACCTCCACAGCGCGGGCCGAGTGATCATTGTCGCGCACCTCCGCCAGCGACAACCCGCCTTTGATGCGCAGCAGCCAACAGATTCCGCCGATGGTCGCGATGCACAACGCCAGCGCCAGCAGCCAGCAGGCAAGCGTGTCGCGGGACGCAGCAAACCGCACGCCGGATGCGACTGTCAGCACGTCTTGCGCTATCGTGTCGTTCCATATCATGCGTGCGCCCCGAAACAGGCGTCATGGATCGCGGCACGGCGCAGATCACCTGGCGGTGCGGACAGCGTGACCCGCCCCTCCAACATGCAATAAAAATGGTCCGCCAGCTTCATCGCCTGCCCGACGTCCTGTCCCACCAGCACAACCGACGCGCTTGCCTGTTTGATGCGTGGCAGGACGAAACCTATGCCGCAGATCACCACCGAGGCGAGGCCCCTTGAGATTTTATCACACAGCAGCACCCACGGGTTAAACATCACCGCCCGCCCGATGGTGACCATCTGCTAATGGCCCCCCCGACAGGGCGGTGCCGGGCGTGCGGCGCCGATCGCGCAGGATCGGGAGCAGACCGCAAACCACACCCAGTCCCCAAGGCCCCGCAACCTGGCGCCCGTACGCCGCGATCAGAAGGTTTTCCTCGACCGAAAACGACGGGAACAACCGCCGCCCCTCGGGTACCATGACGACCCCGAGTCCCGTGATCTGATCCGCAGGCAACGCCCCCAACGCGCGCCCGTCGAACATCACCTGTTCGGGCGCATTGCGCAAAACTCCGGCGATCGACCGCGTAAGCGTGGTCTTGCCCGTACCATTGGCCCCAATGATCTCCATCGTCTGGCCCACCGTCAGCACAATATCCACCCCGAACAACGCCTGAAAATCGCCGCAACGCGCGGTCAGACCAATGGTTTGCAGCAGCGTCAAACCTCGATACCCAGATAAATTCCGCGCACTTCGCGGCTGGCCAAGTTCGCTGCAAGCACGTGCAACCCGATCACCCGGCCAAAATCCAGCACAAGCTGCCGTTCGACCACGGAATTGAGCGTGTGCAGCACATGTTCGATCCAGATGATCGTCATTCTGTCCTGATGCAGGCGGCGGATGGTGGCGATCAGCGCCTGACATTCGACCTTGGTCAGCCCACCTGCGATTTCGTCCAGCACCAACAGCTTCGGTTGCGCCGCCATCGCGCGGGCCAGTTCCAGCCGCTTGCGGCCCAGCAGACCAAGACGACACGCCGTCTGGTTCGCGCGGTCGATCAACGCGCACCGCTCCAGAACATCGGCACGCAGCGCGGTCACCGCGCGCGCTGACAGACCCAACCCGTAACCCGCCGCCACCACAAGGTTTTCGAACACCGTCAGATTGGAAAACGGCTGACGGATCTGAACGCTGCAGCCAACCCCCACTTGGCAGCGCTGCATGGGGCGATACCTTCGTCACGTCGCGCCCGTCGAACTGCACCGTGCCGCGGTCCGCCAGAATGTTGCCGGTGATAAGGTTGAACAGCGTCGATTTGCCCGCGCCATTCGTCCCGGTGATGCCCAGCGCCTGCCCTTGCGGGACGTCAAACGACACATCGTCAGTGACCTTCAGGGCCGCGAAATTTGCTGACGGCGGCAAGTGATAGAATGGTCATGCGAGGCCCCACGGTTTGCGCACCGCGCGGCGACAGGTGGGGTGGTTGGTTCAAACGACAGCTTCCATCTTGCCAGCGTTCGGAATGTCGGTGGCGGTCGTGGTGTCGACGATCACCAGATCAAAGGTGCCGTCGTCCTTGCGCCGCCACCGCGCGCCGACCAGCGGGGTCTTGCAAACGTTCTTGGCTGCAAACGGCGGCACCCCAGCCCCATCCCACGCAACGCGGCCAACCATCGTGTTCAGATTGGCCGCAGCGATGCTTTCGGCCACGCCTTCTGGATCAAACGGATCGGGCGCGCGGGTGATCACATCCGCCGCCATCTTAAACAGCGCGTGGATAAATACGATCGGTTGCGTCCACGGGCGCCTTGTCGCTGCGGTGAAGCCTGCTGCGAGGTCGACCGCCGTCTCGTCTATCGTCGGCGATGTGTAGGGATGTCTGGCCGACCACCACACCTCCGACAACAGGTTGCGACTGTTTACGCCCAGCGCCTCGACCGATTGCGGGAACAAGATGACCTTGGCGACCGTGGCAGCCTTGGAATTGAACCCCTGCTGCCGCGCCTGATTCCAGACGGTTGTGAAGTCGGGCGGGATCACCACGCCAGTGACAATCTCGGCACCTGAAACCATCCATCAGGTTCTGCCACCACCCCGGATCGACGTCAGGAAAGTCCGCCGCGCTGAATCCCGGTGCGACCCTGACTTCGCATCGCCCCAAGCATTGTCGCAGGCATCGTTGGGGAAAACAGCCCGCCCACCTGCTTGTTGGTGTCTAACCGGTTCCACATGCTGGTGAAAACGTCGATCACATCCTGCAGCCCCCAGAAGTAGTGATAGGCAAAGTTGAACGGCCGCCAGCTTGTCGGATCGCCCGGATTGTCCAGCTTACCAATGAAGAACGGCCGCCACGGCGCAATAGTGGAAATCACCGGCATGCCTTCCGCCTTGCAGACCGTCGTCACCGGGTTGGTGGTTTCCGGCGTGGGCGCGACCAGCATCAGGTTGATCTCGTCACCGACGATCAATTCCTGCGCCACTTGTGCCGCTCGGTTCAGGTTGGACTGGCTGTCCTTGACGATCAGCTCTTCTTGGCCTCCAAACGGGTGAACGTGTCCATGGTAAAGGCGTCGGCCTCGGCAAACCCGGTCATGGGGCCGGATTGCGGGCTGACACAGCCGATCTTGATGGCATTGCCCTGCGCCAATGCTGGCATCGCAGGACCCGGCGCGCTGACCGCAAAACCGGATGCGGCGGCGGTTTTCGGTAGGCGTCTTCTGGTGATGATCATCGTGGTTTCCGCTTGTGGTTTCCGCTTGTGGTTTCTTGAATTCAGTCAGGCCACATTCCCTGCAAGGCAGCTTGCGGCAAATCGCGAATGTCGGCGCGGGTAAAGGCGCGCGGGGAGTCAAAGGGGTTGGCGGTCGCAAGGTCGGCGGCCCGGTCAAGGTCGGCAGGCGTCATTCCCAGATCACGCACCGCAAGTGGCGCGCCCCGCGCCTTGGCTAAATCCCAAAATCCGCCGCCCGCCATGTCACCGAAAACCTCTGCAACCGGGGCGAAAAGATCAGGCACAGCCGAGGCGTTGAAGCCCGCAGTATGCGGGATCAAAATGGCGTGGGTCTCGGCATGAGGCACCCGAATGACCCGGAAGGGCTGTTGCACCGCATCTGGTGCAGGGCCAACGCTGCATAGCCAAGTCCGGTTGAGCAGAGCCACGCGCCATACACCACCTGCGCGCGGGCGGAAATGTTGCGCGGATCGGCCATTACCACCGGCAGCCCGGTCTTGAACGCGCGCATCGCCGCCACCGCCACACCCGACAGAACCGGGTTACCGTCGCGGTCATGCAAAACCTCGACCCCGTAAGCGATGGCCTTCAGGGCCGAGGTCAACGTCATCCGCGCGGGAAAGGTCAAGGGTCAGGTCAACGTCAGAGATCACCACCTCGGGCCGGATCGCGGAGTTGCGTTGGGTGGTTTTCTACCACCATCCGCCGTTTCCCCCAGAATGTCCGTCATTTCCGACCCGGCGTAGGTGGTGGGCACCACCACCTGATCCGCCCCGGTACGCAGCCCGATGGTCAAGCCGCCCCCAAAGCGCGAAATTCCGCAACCGCCGCCTCCGACAGCTCGACCAGCGTGTGCATGGTGGCACCCGTGAAAACCCCCGCCCGCCAATGGCCCAAGCGTTTCGGCCAGCGCCCGCGCTTCGGTAAACTGATGCGGGTCGACAAAACCAACGCGCGTTGCGGCCCAGCCGCGCCACCCAAGACCCGACCTGCGCCAGCAAGCCCTGCCCAAAGATCACCCGGCTGGAAATGCCGGGAAAGGTGAATCCGTCAAGCAAAGACATGTTTGTCCTAATTCAAGATCCGCAACCGACAGCATCTGCAAACCCCGTGTTTCAGCAATGGCATCATGGCCCTGCCCGCCGTCAGTGCTCCGGGTCTCAATACGGTCAGGCTCATCGACATTTCCTTTCGGTCACGCTTCATCGCGCAGGCAGGCAAGCACGAACTGAAACGCGCTACTCCAACCTTCTGACACGGGATGAACCTCGGTCAGCAGATCGGGATGCACGCAAAACAAAAGATCGCGGTCGATGGCCGGATCGGCGCGGTAGAAAATATACGTCGTCAGGGTCTGAAACCCCAGCGCCGTGATGCAAAATCGCAGGTGCGCGGCGCGGCGCGTTGGCAGCCCCAGCCCCGGCATCAGCCGCCGCACCAGCGCTTCATCCGGTATCGCGCAGCCCGCAGGCCGCACGGAGCGGACGGTCAGCCGAGCCGCGTTCGGCACCGCAAACTCTGATCTTTCACGGGTATCCGCGATCAGAGTCATCGGGAAGGCGGTGGTCAGGAACTGCGCGCGCGGTGCGGCCATCGTCGATGCCGACGAAGCCAAGAAGGTCACTCCCGAACATGGGCGCGGCGAGGGTGCCGCAGCTTTGCCGGTTACAGGTCGGCGTTCGACGCATCGCTTGCGCGGCTTGGATTGTCGCACAACGAGGCAAGGGCTTCCTGGGCAAGATCAGAGGCTTCCATTCGTGACGCAAACCGGCAGTCGTCCAGCTTATCCGGTATGATGATGTCGTCTGCCGATCTGGCCTTGCGAACCCAGACACCGTCAAGCCCTAGCCAGACGGTTTCGCCCTTTGAAGGCTCGAGAAATATCAACACACGCGACGTGCCTTCTTCGATCAATCCGCGCGGGAATGGCAATGAAGCTTCGGTTTCGACTGACATGGGCGATGTCCCCCCTTCTGATCGGAACGAAACTACAATGAGTGCCGGCCGCAAATGCGCGCACAAACGCCATTTCACCCGTCAAATCGCTGTGCGTTTCGGTCTGACCGTCCATCCCCCAATGCCTCTCTCAAAGCATGCCGTGGGTCCGGCTTACGGATTGCAAACTGCTTGAGGATCATTTTTTTGATTGGAGGATCAGATTGATATGAACACGAATCTCGGATGAAAATCGGAGCCCGCTGAAAATCGAAACCCCCTGAAAATCGAAAAACGCCACCTCGCCCTACAACAAGGCGCGGCTGGGCGAGCCGCCATCCGCTATTCCGGCGGCTCTCTGCTGTCGGTCTAAAACTACCTCGAGGAAACCGACGCGCTGACCGTGCTGCCGCATTCGGTGGTCTTCGCCATTCGCAATACCCGTCAAGTTACCGTGCTGCCCGTGGCCATCCCACAACCCGCGCGGTCGCTTGGCATCTTGCGGCTGGCGGGCAGCGCGCGCCTGCCTGCAGCCGACAAGTTTGCCCGTCATATCCAGACCCGGTTCAACGATCTGACCCGGCTGAACAAGCGCCACGAATCCGCTGTAGTCTGGAGCGGCTGATGCAGGCCGAATGACGCCGACCGCATGACCGTCTCGGTTTATTATGTTAAAGCATATCATTATTTTATACCGCCTCTACTCCAAAACCCGAAAGTTCTCGTGGGTTATGACGCGGAAGTTGTCTGACACCTTGTCGCGGAATTTCTTCCATTCCTGCGGGATGGTTTCTCGCATGAACGCAAGAATGGCGTC
>Ga0209702_10002156_pt1 | contig 35326 bp, 34 predicted proteins | sample FRY01_FD_187210 | JGI IMG/M metagenome (GOLD analysis project Ga0209702, IMG submission 187210) | Freshwater microbial communities from Lake Fryxell liftoff mats and glacier meltwater in Antarctica - FRY-01 (SPAdes) (version 2) | ecosystem: Environmental > Aquatic > Freshwater > Ice > Glacier...
TCGTGCTGCCAGGCGTCAACATCGCAGCGATGAACCTGCACCTGGCGGAAATCAGCTCCCAGATCGGTCCCGGCGCGCATGCCGTTATTACGCTCGACGGTGCCGGCTGGCATCGACCGGGCGGCGACCTCGTCGTGCCCGAAAACATCAGCCTGCTGTCCTTGCCGCCGTATTCACCGGAGTTGAACTCGGTCGAGAACATCTGGTAGTATCTCCGCCAGAACCACCTCGCCAACCGCGTCTTTGACACCTACGGTGCCATCCTTGATGCCTGCTGCGAAGCCTCGAATGCGCTCGTCGGGCTGCCCGACACCATACGGTCGATCGCAACCAGGGACTGGGCAAGAGCCATAGGGCGGTTGGTATTATCTGCGTTTAGGACTTGCCAGCGACAGCGTTGCGGATTTGTGTCAAGCGTGGGCCCCAGTCTTTGCCTTGAACAAAGCCAAGAACGCCAGCGGCATTGTCCAAAGACGCATCGCGCAACGCGGCGAATTTCCAGCCGAGGCAAAGCATGCAGGACAAAACGGGCGCTTTGCCCACAAAAGGTTTGGCCAAAATCGCGTCCAGCGTGGGCATACCCGTGCCCAGCATCAGCACGGCGTCCAACTGTTGGCCATCAAGACTGTCTGTCGCGTTCAATGCAGCTTCGGCGCCCAAGCTGTAGATCGGATGGAAATCAGTCGTTTCCCGGAAGGCGTTGCTTTCGGCGACCACCTCAAAGCCGCGCGATTCCCAATAATGCGCGCTTTGGGAATCCAGGGCAGAGTTATAGGGCGAAACCAAGGCAATTCGTCTCGCACCCAAACGGTTCAGTGCATCGACTGACGCCGAGGCACCGCTGAAGGCAGGTTTGCCAGTGCGCGTTTGAATATCGGCAAATAGGGCTTCTTCCTTGTCACGGCCCAGCAGATAGGATGCGCCAGTGCAGCCGATGGCGATAGCGTCAATGGGGGCGTTGGCGAATTGATCCAGCAGGCCGGGGAACTGCGCCATATAATCCAGCAAACGGTCGGTGATGGTTTCCTTATCGCTCATCATGCGGGCGTTTACCCAAGCAAGACCGGGCGGTGTCAGAATCGCCATTTCCGGTTCTACGGTCGTGTTGGCTTGCGGGGTGAACAGGCCCAGCAGGCCATTCGGGGCATAAGCAATGGTCATCAAATCACTCCCTCTCGCATATTGGTTCTTGCGCTGTGCGCTGTGCATCATCATAGTTGTATTAAACACCATACATCTTTGCAGACAACAGGGAAACTGAAGACCATGGAAAGTAACACTGTCGCCCCGCAAAAACCTGACGTTGCGATCCGTCTTTGCGGGTTGGAAAAGATTTATAAAACCCGAGGCGGGGATGTGCATGCCCTTGCGCCCACCGATCTGGAGATTGCCGAAGGCGAATTGTTGGTGTTGCTGGGGCCGTCGGGGTGCGGTAAAACCACGATGCTTCGGATGATCGGCGGGTTGATAGAGCCGACTTCGGGCGAGTTGCAGATTGAAGGCATGAACCTGTGGGACAATGGCCGCCGCCTGAATGAGGTGTTGTCAGAGTTGGGGATGGTGTTCCAAGAAGCGCATCTCTTCCCATGGCTGACCATTGAAGACAACATCGCCTTGCCCTTGGAATTCAAGGGCGAAAGCAAGGCCCGCAGGCGCGAGCGGGCGCGCGAATTGATGAAGCTGGTGGATATTCAAGGGTTTGAAAAACGCTGGCCGATGGAATTGTCGGGGGGGATGCGTCAACGCGCGGCCATTGCCCGTGCGCTGTCGTATAACCCGAACATTTTGCTGATGGATGAACCCTTTGGCGCGCTTGATGCGATGACCCGCGACCAGCTGAACCTTGAATTACAGCGCATCTGGTCCGAAACGCGCAAAACGATTGTTTTGGTGACCCATTCGATCAGCGAGGCGGTTTTTCTTGCAGACCGGATTGTGCTGTTGTCACCACGCCCCGGCCGGATTGATACGATTGTAACGGTCGACCTGCCGCGTCCCCGGTCCGCCGACACCCAAACCACGCCGGAATTCCAAGCGTATGTGCGCGCGTTGCGCCACCGCTTGTCCGAAATCTCTTGAAAAGGGCGCCCAATGATCACTCGATTTCTATTTAACCCAAAGACCCGTAAATCCGTTTTGCCGTGGATCACAACCCCGATCCTGCTGCTGATCCTTATCTCGATCTGGAGCGCGTATATCCGCTTTTCCGGGGTTTCGGCATTTATTCTGCCCACCCCATCGTCGGTTTGGCACGAATGGGTGGCGATGCTGACGGACCCGCGCGCATGGAACCACACGCTGATGACCGCCTATGCAACCGTGGTCGGATTTTTGTGGGCGATGCTGGTGGGGGTGACGGTCGGTGTGTTGATCGGCCGGTTTCGTTGGCTGGAACAGACGTTGAACCCGTTTATCATCGCGACGCAGGTGATGCCGAAAGTGGCCTTTGTGCCGCTGTTCATCGTTTGGTTTGGCTTTGGGATTACCTCCAAGGTGATTGTTGCCGCCGTGCTGGCGTTCTTTCCCATTATGACCAATACGGTTTTGGGTGTGAAATCGGTTGATGCGGGGCACCGTGATGTGGTGACCAGCCTGAACGCGACCGGCTGGCAAAGGTTCTACCGGGTGGAGCTGCCATCGTCCTTGCCCTACATCCTGACAGGGATGGAAGTGGGGATTGTGCTGGCCATCATCGGCGCGATTGTGGGCGAATATCTGGGGGGCAGCACCGGCCTTGGCTATATGATGATCGCCCGGATGAACGCGTTTCAGACGGACCAGCTGTTCGCCGTCATTATCCATATGACCCTGCTGGGATTTGCGTTTTACTTCATCATCGGTTTATTGCGGCGCATCTTGATCCCGTGGCATCAGTCGACAAAAGGGAATTGAGATGACGCAGCTTTACAATCCCCTAACCGCGAAAGTGCCGGCCTATCACCTTATAGGAGATCAAAAGCTGACGGATGGTGTTGGTACTTTGGCGGTGCGCCGCCCCTCGGATGGTCAAACCCACAGTGATTTACCCGAGGCGAATGCCGAAATCGTGGACCGCGCCGTAGGGGCCGCGCGGGCAGCTTCGGGTGTTTGGGCCACCATGAAACCCCGCCAACGGGGTCGCCTGATGCGCGCTTGGGCCGATTTGACTGATGCGCACCGTGATGAACTGGCAACGCTGGAGGCGCCTGTATCATCGCTTCCTTAGGATGAGGCGCGCACGATCGACGTGGCCACCGCCGCCGAATATCTGCGGTTCTACGCCGAATGGTGTGACAAACTGGAAGGCAGTGTGACGGCATCGGGTGATGATGCCGTGTCGCTTGTGCTGCGCGAAGCGTATGGCGTGGTGGCCGTGATCACGCCGTGGAATTTTCCGCTGATCTTGTCGACATGGAAGATCGCGCCTGCGATTGCGGCGGGCAATACTGTTGTGCTGAAACCGTCAGAGCTGACGCCGTTTTCCATGGTGCGGTTGGCGGAACTGGCATTGGAGGCTGGCATCCCGCCCGGCGTGGTCAACGTTGTGCAGGGCAGTGGGGCGGTGGTTGGCCCGCTTCTGACGTGCCATCCGGGGGTGGATTATGTCACCTTTACAGGGTCTACGGCGGTCGGTGGCCGGATCATGGCGGATGTGGGCCGCACGGCGCTAAAGCCGGTGTCGCTTGAACTGGGGGGCAAAAGCCCGGTTTTGGTGTTTGCTGATACTGCCGATATGGATACGGTGGCGGATCATGTCACCTGGGGCATCACGCGCAACGCGGGGCAGCTGTGCTATGCCGGGTCGCGGTTGGTGGTGGATGCGCGGATCGCGGATGATCTGGTGGCGCGGGTGGCGCAGCGAATGGAAAACCTGCGGCGCGGCCCGACATGGGCCAGCGGCGTGGAAATGCCGCCTATTATATCACAAGCGCAGGCCACGCGGATTGACCGGATTGTGCAGCAAACTTTGGCTGAGGGGGCAGGGCGAGCGCTTGGCGGGCAGGTGATTGAGGAGGGGGGCGGGCTGTATTACGCCCCGACCATCCTGACGGGTGTTACCCCGGATATGATCGGGTTTCGCGAAGAAATCTTTGGCCTCGTGTTGACCGTGCAAACCTTTGGCACCGAGACGGAGGGCATCGCTGCGGCCGACCATCCGGTTTACGGGCTCACGGCGTCGATCTTTACGTCTGACCTTAACCGCGCGCTGCGGGTGGCCAAGGTGTTGAAGGCGGGCAACGTCTGGGTCAACCGCTGGGGCCGGACCGCCGATATGATGACCCGCCCGTTCGGCAGTTTTGGCGGGTCCGGTTTTGGCAAAGAGGCAGGGCGGCAGGGGATTGAGAATTTCACCCGCCAAAAGGCGCTTTGGATCGACATTGGCCTTGAAACGGTGATGGGCCATCAGGTTGGGCCTGATGGGGCGCGCCTGCGGGGGTAGTCCTTATCCCTGTTCCGCTGGACAATGGTCGGCTATAGGCTTTGCAGAGTTGAGGGTTCACGGGGCAGGGACAATGACGGGTACCAAAGGTCAGGGACATACGGCGAAGTATCAGGGGGCGCCACGCGTGCAGCCGCTGTACCATCAGGTCTATTTGCAGCTGCGCCAGTGGCTGATTGAACATCCGCAAGACCCTGACCTGCCGCTGCCCGCTGAACCCGCCCTTGCGGAACGGTTCGGCGTCAGTCGCGTAACCATCCGGAAGACGCTGGAGCAGTTGCAAAATGAGGGGCTTATCCTGCGCAAGCACGGCAAGGGCACCTTTCCCACGCGGCAATCGCAATTGCCGGACAAGGCCAATATCTCTAGCGTGCTGGACAACTTGCTGTCACTGGATGCCCGGTCCAGTGCCGACCTGCTGGATTGGGGGATTGTTGTGCTGGATGATGCGCTGGCGCGTCAGTTGAACTGTAAAACCGCGCTGCGCATTGTCCGGTTGCGGCGCATTGACGGCGTGCCGCATTCGTTCACCACCTTGTTTATCCCCGAGGCGCTGGCGCCGCTGCTGGATGCAGAACAGGGTCGCAGCGAGCCGATTGTGCGGGTGATGGAACGCCACGGCATTGTGGCCGAACGGGCGGATCAAGTCTTGACGGCACGCCCCGCCGATGCCCGCCGCGCCCAGGCGCTTGGTGTGGCAGAGGGCAGCGCGCTTACGGTGATGCGGCGCTTGATGTTCAGCGCGGACCACGGGCCGGTGTTATATCAAGAAAGCTGTTATAACCCCGACAGGTTTGAATATCGCATGACACTGTCCCGCCTAAGCACTGGGCCGGTCGCGCAATGGGTTCCGATTTTTTGACCACCTTTAAAAACGGGGCCCCGGCAGAACCGGGGCCCAGATAGATTGGCCCAGTTAGATTAGGCCAGCGCCTTTTCGATATAGTCGTTTGTCCAATACAAAGCTGGGTCCGTGTTGGTCACCATCTTGGCTTTCGTCAGCGTGTCCAACCCCTTAACCCAAAGCTCCGGCACATTGCGCATCAGGTTTTCCTTGCCCTGCGACAGCCACAACTCCTCGGCCGTGGTTTTCACAATCGCCGTCAGCCGTTCGGCATCATCATAGCCGGGAATCTCAAAATCCTTGGCAGCGCGCACAAAGATCGGGCCAGTGGGTTCTGTCATCAATTCGGTGACAGAGGCGTGCAGCCCTTTGAGAACCCGCACAAACAAATCCCCCTTTTCAGTCAGGGTGGAACGCAGCGCCACATACCCCTGGCTTGGCATCGGGGCGTATTTGTCGGTGGACCAGATGGTCACTGGCGCGCCCATTTCACGCATGGCAACAACCACGTTGATCGAACACATGAAGGCATCAATCCGGCCCGCTTGCATAACATCCAGCGCGGACGGGCTGTCGCCTGTCACCTCGCGTTTCACCGACGCCTTGTCCACGCCCACATTGTCCAGCATCAGATCAAGGAAAATCTCGGTCGACCCGCCAACCGACACCAGGCCTATGGTCTTGCCGACCATATCTTCGGCTGCGTTGATTGGCTTGTCGTTCAGGGACACAACATGGAAGGTCGATGCCTGATATAGGGTTGAAAAGGTGACCAAATCGGCCTTTGTCGCCTCAATCGCGCGCATCTGCTCGATCGAGGAGATGCGGATGAAATCGGTTTGCCCGGCAACCAGCTGTTGCATGGTCTGCGATCCACCGCGCCCCGCCTCCATCACCGCCTTGACGCCGTTCGCCTCCCAATGCCCGCCTGAGGTGGCGTTCAGCATTTCGATGAAGCTGGAGCCATAGGAAAACGGCGTCATCACCCTGATCTCCTCCAGCCCTTGGGCGCGCAGAATGGCGGGGGTGGTCAACAGGCCCGTGCCCGCAAAAGCGGCGGCGCCCTTCAAAAGATTACGTCTGTTCAGCATGGTATCTCCTCCCTTTTAAAGTTTCTGGTTCAAGTGTCGGTGCCGATCCGGCGCACTGTGATCGGCGCTTGCGGGACGGTGATGGTTTTAAGTTCGGTATAAAAATCCTCGCTATAGGCCCCGCCTTCGCGCCCCACGCCCGAGTTTTTGTAGCCCCCAAAGGGTGTGCGCAGGTCGCGGGTCATAGTCGTATTCACCCATACCACCCCCGACCGCAAATCCCGGCTTGCCGCCTCGATCGAGGGCAGATGGTCGGACCAGACATAGGACACAAGGCCGAATTCGGTGTCATTCGCCATCTCCATCGCCTGATCATAGGTGTCAAACGTCAGGAAGGCCGCGAAGGGGCCAAAGATTTCATCCTGACAGACGCGGCTGCGGTTTGATGGGGCCAGAACGGCAGTGGGCTGCATGAAATACCCACCCGCCAGATCGCCGGGCAGGGTTGCGCGCGCCCCCCCGGTCAGCAGTTCAGCGCCTTCATTCCGGGCAATGTCGACATAGGATAGCACACGGTCGCGGTGTGCCGCCGACCCAAGCGGGCCAAGTTCGGTGGCGTCCAGCATCGGGTCACCAATGTGGATTTTCTGCGCACGGTCCACAAAGCGGCCAATGAAATCATCCGCAATGGATTTTTCCAGCAAGATACGCGACCCCGCAAGGCATTGCTGGCCGTTGTTGGAATAGATGCTGACCAGTGCCGCATCCAGCGCGCGGTCTATATCGGCCGAGGCAAAGATGACATTCGCGCTTTTTCCGCCCAGTTCCAGCGAACAGGGTTTCAACCGCTGCGACGCGCTTGTCATAATCCGCCGCCCGGTTTCGGTGCCGCCGGTAAAGCTGATAAGATCAACGCCGGGATGGGCCACCAACGCCTCGCCCGTCACCGGGCCGCGACCGTTCACAAGGTTGATCACCCCGTCCGGCACGCCCGCCTCATGCAGCAATTCGACAAAGCGGCGCAGGGCAAGCGGTGTTTGTTCAGACGGCTTCAAAACGCAGGTGTTGCCAAAGGCAAGCGTCGCTGCCACCTTCATGGACGCGAGGGCCGTGGGCGCGTTCCAAGGCGCAATCAGCGCCGCCACGCCCACCGGCTCGCGGATCACGATGGAGCGGTAGCCCGTGATTTGATCGTAAACATCGCCTTTGCGCTGCCCCAGATATTCGGCGAAAAACCGGAAGTTATAGGCAGCGCGCTTGATTTGACGGTCGCGCAATTCATGCATCGACACGCCAAGGTTAAGGCATTCCAGCCGCGCCAATTCATCCGCATGGTCAAGGATTTTCGCGTTGATCGCCATCAGCAGGTTTTGGCGGCGCTCAATCGACCAGCGCGACCAATCGCTTTTGTCAAAGGCGCGGCGGGCGGCGGCCACGGCAAGGTCAACGTCATGCGCATCCGCCTCGGCCAATTCGGTGATCTGGCGGCCCGTGGCGGGGTAGTAGACGGGGATGCGGTGGGACCTGCCCGTCACGTCCTGCCCCGCGATCAAGCTGGAAATTTGGGGGGCAAGGTTGAAATCTGTTGTCATGTTCAAACCATCAGCAGGCCGCCGTTTACATGCAGGGTCTGGCCCGTGATGTAAGCGGATTCGGCAGAAAGAAGGAAAAGGATAGGTCCGGTCACATCATCAACCGATGCTAACCGGCCCAGCGGTATTGTTTTCAGATAGGCATCAACATCCAGCCGCGCGGCGGTGTTTGAATCATCGCCGCCCCGCCCGGTGCCGCCGCGCAAAAAGGCGGTATCGACCGCGCCGGGGGCCACGGCATTGGCCCGAACATGCGGCGCGCCTTCCTGCGCCAAAAGGCGGGTCAGGGCCAGAATCCCGGCCTTGGACACCGAATAGGGGCCATAGCCCGGCGTTGCCTTCAGCGCGAGGCCCGAGGAGATGTTCACAATCGCCGCCCCGCCTGCGTTGCGCAAAAGCGGCATGGCAGCGCGCGCGATATAGAAGGCCGAATGCATGTTGCCATCGACCACCTCATGCCACAGCTCATCCGGGACATGTTCGATCAATGCTTTTTCGCGGGCAAACCCGACCAGATTTGCCAAGCCGTCAAGTGCTGGCCAATCCTGCGCCATCTGGTCAAAGGCCACTTTTACTGAGCCGGCATCGCGGGCATCCATCGCATAGGTCGTCACGCTCGATGGGGCAGGATGCCGCTCAAGAGACTGCGGCAAGTCAAGAACCGCAACATCGGCTCCGCGCGCCAGAAGTGCCGCAACCAAGGCGCGGCCAATTCCACCGCACCCGCCGGCAACAGCTATGCTTTTGCCGGCAAAGGCATTTTGAGTTGTTTCGGTCATCTGCATCTTGCCAATTTGTTCGATCTTCTGGCGGCTTGGGCTTGCCCAATACAGCCCACTTGTTCTAATCTTAATACAAGTTGGCAATGCGTCAAGGACGTAATCGGCCTACGATCGAGAAAGGGACATCTGATGGACGACTTCGAAGTTTTGATCGTGGGCGCGGGCCCCGTAGGCCTGTGTCTTGCCTTGCTTTTGGCGCGTGCTGGCGTGCAAACCGTCGTTTATGAAAAGGGTGCGGTGTTGGAGGAGGATTTGCGCGCTTCAACCTTCCATTCCCCCACTTTGGACATGCTGGCCACGCTGGGCATCACCGAATCGCTTCTGGCGCAGGGCTTGATTTGCCCGCATTGGCAAATCCGCTTGCACCCTTACGGGGACCGGGCGGTGTTTGATCTGTCGGTGCTGGAAAAAGACACGGCCTATCCGTTCCGCCTGCAATGCGAGCAGTGGAAGCTGTCGCAGGCTTTGCTGGCAGCGCTGACCCATGAGCCTAACGCCCAAGTGCATTTCGGGGTGGATGTGGCGGGGTTGGACCAAGATGATACCGGCGTGACGCTGCGCTTTGGCGATGGGCGCGCGCCTGTGCGGGCGCGCTATCTGGTTGGGGCTGATGGGGCGCACAGCATTGTGCGCAAAACGATTGAGCAAAACCTTGACGGAAAAACCTATCCCGAAACCACCCTCCTGGTCACCACCCGCTTTGCCTTTGAAGATCATCTGGAGGGGCTGTCCAACGTCTCTTATTGCTGGACCGATGGTGGCAACTTCTCGCTGTTGAAGGTGCCAGGGCGCTGGCGTGTGTCGATTTACCCAAAGGAAGGCGTGCCACTGGATGAGCAGTTGAGCGATGAGCAGGTAGAGGCGGTGTTGCAGGGGATCGTGACGCGGGATGAACCCTATGAGGTGATTGAGAAACGCCCTTACCGCGTGCATCAGCGTATTGTAGACAACTATGTGTCGGGCCGCGCGGTGCTGGTGGGGGATGCCGCACATCTTAATGCGCCCTCAGGTGGTATGGGGTTAAATGGCGGTATTCATGATTCGTTTGAATTGGCCGATGCGCTGACCGACATCCTGCGCGGCGGGGCCGGAGCCGCGCGGTTGGACCTTTACGACCGCCGCCGCCGCCCGATTGCCCGCGACCAGATATTGGCGCAGGCCGACGCCAACCGCGCCCGGATGCGGGAACGAGATATGGGGGCGCGATGTGAGATTCTGGCGGGCTTGCAGGCCATTTGCGCGGACCCGGTCCGGCTGCATGCCCATGTGCTGCGCAGTTCCATGATTGAGGGGCTGCGAATGTCGCAGGCGATCACCTGATGCATCCATTTTCACTTAGCCCCGAAGCGATTGCCCGTGTCACCGCCCGTTGTGGCAAGGCCCATCCTTTCGACAGTCTCGTCCCCGCGCGGACCGCGCTGGTGGTGGTCGACATGCAAAACGGCTTTATGCAGGCGGGTGTTGCCCATTCGCTTTGCCCGATGGCGGAACGGGTCGTGCCCGCTGTTAACCGGCTTGCGGGGGCTTTGCGCCGCGCGGGGGGTAGTGTGTTCTGGGTGCAAAACACGCATGGCCCGACCACGCTGGAGGATTGGTCGGTGATGTATAACGCCCTTACGCCCGCCCGCCGTGCCGCGCGAATTGCGGCCATGACGCCCGGCAATCCGGGGCATGATTTCTGGGCGGGGCTGGATATTCAACCCCATGACCAGATCGTGCCCAAATACCGCTATTCGGCGTTCATCCAAGGCAGTTCGGATTTGCCCGAACAGTTGCGCGCCCAAGGGTTTGATACCGTGCTGATTTGCGGCACGGTCACCAACACCTGTTGCGAAAGTTCGGCCCGCGATGCGACTATGCTGAATTTTCGCACGATCATGGTGTCAGATGGCCTTGCTGCGCAAAACGATGCCGAACATGCGGCATCGCTGACGGCATTCTACCTGATCTTTGGCGATGTGCTGACGGTTGATGAGGTCATCGGCGCTTTCAGTGCAGACAAAGGAGCTAATTTACGATGACAAATACATCACGCGGTTTGGCCGTCGTGTCTGGCGCAGGGTCGGGGATCGGGCATGCCGTCGTGCAGGATCTTGCCGCTTTGGGGTATCAGGTTCTTGGTTTGGATCTGACCGCCCCGAAAACGCCACTATCCGGCATTGATTTGCAAATCGGCGACGTGACCGATTGGGATTGGGTTTCAACTGTGATCACATCGGCCGTTGACCGCGCAGGGCCTGTGGTCGCGCTCGTGCCGGCTGCGGGTATCGCAGGTATCGTCGGCAACCGCCTACTGTCGGACCCCGGTAAAGGGCGACCGATTCTGAATGTGAATATCGACGGAACCCTCAATCTTATTTATGCGGCATGGCCGTCGATGGTGGCGGCAAGGCGCGGCGCTGTCGTGCTTGTCTCCTCAATAGCTGCGATGCGGGGCAGTCGCGTGGTTCCGGTTGAATATTCCGCGTCAAAAGGGGCGATCGAGTCGATGGTAAGGCATCTTTCGTTGACCGGCGGCCCGGACGGTATCCGCGTCAACGGGGTAGCGCCGGGTACGATTCAAACGCCAATGTCAGACGCGTTTGGTGCCCCGGCTGTTGATGCAATACCGCTGGGACGGGTCGGCACGGCGGCCGAGGTGGCGGCGGTGGTTAGCTTCCTTTTGTCGGATGCGGCGGCTTTTGTCTCTGGTTCTGTCGTCGGGGTGAATGGCGGAATGAGATGATACAAAACCCCTGAAATGTGACTGCATTCATCGCAATATTCGAAAACAGGGAAACAGTTATGTCGACATTCTATGCGCGCAAAGGGCTGTTGGGGGTGCTGACACCCCAAGCGAACACGACCGTCGAACCCGAGATTTCGTTGCTCCTGCCTGACGGTTTCGGGATGATATCCGCCCGCCTGACAAGCAACCAAACCGGTATGAACAATCGGCTTATCGACTATTTCGACCACATGGAAACCACTGCCGCGCGCTTTGCAAATGCGCCTTTGGGGGTGATCGGCTTTGCCTGCACCGGCGCGTCCTATCTTGCAGGCGTTGAGCGTGAGGCAGCCAAGGCCCACGCTGTGACCCAGCAGCTTGGAGTGCCGTTTATAACAACAGGGCGGGCGATTGCCGATGCCGTTTGGGCCCTGTCGGCGTGTAAACTGTCGATCATTTCGCCTTATGGTGATGCTCTGACCGAAAGCTGTCTGGACTATTGGCGCAAACACGGATTCGATATCGCGCAGGTCGCCCGCATCCGGCAAGATGAAAAGGCGTTTCACCCGATCTATGCCCATTCCGGCGATGTGGCGTTGATGGCGCTGCGCGAGATTGAGGCAGATCTGCGCGGGGATGTCGTGGTGATGCTGGGCACAGGCCTGCCGACGTTGGCGGCACTCGCGGCAGCCCCCACGCTGGCAGGTGGTCGCGTGCTGGTGCTGTCGTCCAATCTGTGCCTCGCGTGGCGGATGGTGTGTACCGCGGGCGGCACGGCGGCGGACCGTGAAAGCCTGCAAGCTTGGATCGGCGGCGCGCATTGGTCGCAGCGTATTGATCGTGCGCTTGCGGCCACGCGCCCGTGATGCAGGCACCTGATACCAAGAAGCGCCCACGCATGGGCGACAGTGCAAAAGCGGCTGTTTTGATGGTGTTTTCGATGCTGCTTTATGCCAGTGAGAATACAATCGTCAAAGGTCTGACCGGGGTATTGCCGCTGTGGCAAATCCTGATGACCACCAGCGGCGGCGGCATGCTGATCTTTGCTGTCATCACCAAAGCGCGGGGTATTCCCATCTTCACGCCGGCGATGCTGTCGCCTACGGTACTGTTACGCAGCATCGGCGAAATTCTAGCCGCGTTCGGGTTTATCCTTGCAATGGCCTTCTTGCCGTTGACCACCTTTTCGGCAATTTTGCAGGCGCAGCCTATGATTGTTACTTTCGGCGCGGTGGTGTTTTTGCGCGAGCGTATCAGCTGGCGGCGCTGGTTGGCATTGATTGGCGGATTTTGCGGGGTGCTGCTGATCGTCCGCCCTACCACGGCCGCGTTTGACCCTTACGTGCTGTTTGCCCTGATATCTGCGGTGGGCCTGGCCTTGCGTGACTTGGTTTCGCGACAATTGGTACGCGAAATTCACACGGTACAGCTGTCCACCTGGGGGTTGGGGACGGTTTTGGGGTCGGGGTTGCTGTTGATGCCTTTTGGCGCACCGGCGCAAATGCCAACGCCAATCATGGCGCTTTCGCTGGGGCTGGTTTTTACCATTTCAGCACTGGCCTATTACGCCATTACCGCGTCCACCCGCCTTGCGCCCGCGTCCTTTGTGGCACCGTTCCGTTACACGCGGCTTTTGTTTGCGTTGGCGCTTGGCGGATTGGTGTTTGGCGAGGTGCCGGATCTCCCCACGCTTTTGGGTGCTGGGATCATCATCCTCTCCGGCCTTTATACATTGTCATTCGGGCCGCAGCGTTAGGCCGTCCAGCGTAGGTGTTTGCAGCCACGGGCGCAATTTGCGCTGCGCATCGGCATGCTGTACGATTTGGTCCGCGTATGAAGCTGTAAGGTCCAGATCATCCCAGCCGTTCAACAGCTTGACCCGCCAGACCGGATCAATGGCAAAGGGAAATTCGGTATTGGCAGCGCGAATAAGGCAGGCGTCAAGATCGACCGTCACGTCACATGCCGTCTCGGTCAGCAGGCCCAGCAGTGCCTCCACCGCATCCTCGGGCATATGGGCGGGCAATAGCCCGTTGTTCACCGCGTTCGCGGCAAAGATATCGCCAAAGCTGGGTGCAATGATGCAGCGAAAGCCAAAATCGACGAGGGCGTAAACGGCTGCCTCGCGAGATGATCCGGCTCCGAAATTGCGCCGCGCGACCAAAACCTGTGCCCCGGCAAAGCGTGGGGTGTTCAAGACAAAATCCAGGTTTGGTGCACCATTTGCATTAAAGCGTAGATCATAAAGCAGGTGGTCGCCGTACCCTTGGGCGCGGGACCTTTTCATAAACCGCGCGGGGATCAACTGATCGGTATCGACACTGGCCAGCGGCAAAGGCGCGGCGGCGGCGGTCAGCCGGGTAAAAGGTTTCATGATTGGCGCCCCTTCATCAGCGCGCGCACATCCGTGATATGCCCCGTGACCGCCGCCGCCGCGACCATTGCGGGCGACATCAGATGCGTGCGTGCCCCTGGCCCTTGCCGACCCTTGAAATTGCGATTGGTGGTAGAGGCGCAGCGCCGCCCAGCAGGCACCAGATCGCCGTTCATCCCCACGCACATCGAACAGCCAGACGCGACCCAATCAAGGCCAGCGTCAATAAAAATCCGGTCCAGCCCTTCTTGTTCGGCCTGCACGCGCACAAGGGCCGACCCGGGCGATACCATGCCGGGAACCACCGCGCGGCGCCCCAACAGGATGGCAGCGGCGGCGCGCAAATCCTCAATCCGGCTGTTGGTGCAAGAGCCGATAAAAACCTGATCGACGCGAATATCGGAAATTTTCATCCCCGGCGTCAGGCCCATATACTCTGCCGCCTCACGTACATGGGCCGCGCGGGCCGCATCCGTGGCGCTGGGCAGGGGGACCGTGGCGGTGACGGGAACGGCATCTTCGGGGCTGATGCCCCAAGTCACGATAGGGGCAATCTGGTCGCCGTTGATCGTGACCTCATGGTCGTATTCGGCGTCAGAGTCTGACGCCAAGCCCAACCATTCCATGGCGGCATGGTCAAACATATCCCCTTGCGGGGCGGCGGGGCGACCGCGCAGATAGTCGATTGTGCGCTGGTCTGGGGCTACGATGCCACAGCGCGCACCGCTTTCGATGGACATGTTGCACAGGGTCAGCCGGCCCTCCACGCTCAGGTCCCGCACCGCAGACCCGCTATATTCAATGGCAAACCCTTGCCCGCCATCGGCCCCGATTGCGGCGATCATCGTCAGTGCCATATCCTTGGCCCCCACACCGGGCGCAAGCTGGCCGTCAAACGTGACCCGCATCGCGCGCGGGCGCTTTTGCCACAGGGTTTGGGTGATCATGACATGCGCCACCTCGGACGCGCCTATACCAAAGGCGATGGCTCCCAGCGCGCCATGGGTGGACGTATGGCTGTCGCCGCATACGATCAGCGCGCCAGGCAGGGTCAGGCCTTGCTCGGGGCCAACCACATGCACAATGCCTTGGCGCGCGCTGGTCAGGCCGATGCAGCGCACGCCAAATTCCGCACAATTCGCCTCGTGCTGGTGGATCATTCCGGCGATCGCGGGGTCTACCGCCGTCAGATCATGGGTGCGGGTGGGCGCGTAATGATCGACAACCCCAAAGGTCAGGTCGGGGCGGCTGATGCGCGCTTTCTTGGCGCGCAGCGCGTTAAAGCCATGAAACCCGCCTTCATGCACAAGATGGCGATCCACATACAGCAGGTCCGCGCCATCCTCGCGTGCGACGACAATATGCGCAGCCCAGACCTTATCGAACAACCGTTTTGCGGCGTGCTGCTGTGCCATCTGACCTCCCCAGATCCAAAACTGCGCTCATCCCCGCTTGAGTGGCGCCAAGCTTGTCGCGTACAGGCTTTAATTTTGACCAAATCGGTATTATTTACAAGACATTTGAGGCGTTGAGCTAGATATGATCGGTTGTTGTACCCGTTGGTCAAGCCTGATTACGGCGTCGCTTTTGCGGTGGCCGCGTTGTCAACCACAGCCGCCCAATACCGCGCATCAGCTTGGCCTGCCCGGTCCAGCGTCATTTCCAGCCGGTAGCGGTCGGGGCGATACAATGCTTGCAAGTGCTCCACGCCGTTGTCGGCTGCATCAAACACAACGCGCGTCAGTGAAATAAGCGCAGCGCCAACTGTCACTTCCAACGACTCGGCGACCTCTGGTGTCGCCAAAATGGCCGAAACTGTCTGCCGCGCGTGATCTACCTGCACCCCCCGCCGTTCCAGCAATCGAAACAGCGGCGTGGTTGCCAAATCGGCTTCGGAATACCCCTCTGCGATTGCCTCGGGGACATGGGTTGTGAGGTGTGAAAACGGCAAGCCGCGTGACAGTCGCAAGCGGACCGCACGCTGAACCCGTGTGCCTTCGGGCAAACCAAGGGATTCGGCCACGTGACTGGTGGGCATGCCATAAGAAAATGAAAGGAGCCGCGCTGTGGTATCCTCGGCCATGCGGCGCAGTTGCGGCATCAAGGTGGCAAAATCGGCGATGATTTGCACGGGCTGGGTGCCGGGCGCACGCACCACAGTTCCAGACCCTGGCCGGCGTTCGATCAGCCCATCTGCCAACAGACCATCTAGTGCGCGCCGGATGGTCACGCGGCTGATACCATGTATCTGGGCCAGCTTTAACTCGCCGGGAAGTGAATCTCCGGGCGCAAGATGGCCGCCAAGAATTTCATCGCGCAGCAGCAGGTAGACGCGGCGCGCCTTGCTTCCGTCGGGGGCCTGACTTGTCACGATTTGGGGCATAGGAAACTCAACTATCGGTATTTCTGTTTTACGCAATGCCACATCATAATCCTGTATGGACTTTTGCTGCAACATCAAGTTTAGATGAACCGGAAGCGGTATTTTATTTAATACAGGAAACGGGTTGAGTCTGGGCGCAGCCCAACGCAGGCCAATCAAAAGGGGGCCGCAGGGCATGACCATCGACCCAATTACGCTTGCGGTGCTGTCCGGGCGCATGGAGCAGATTGCTGACGAAATGGACGCAACGCTATTCAGGTCCGCTTTTAACCCGATTATCGCTGAGGCACATGATGCAAGCCACGGGATTTATCACGCGGTCACAGGCGATACATTGGTGCAGGGCAAATCGGGCTTGCCGATTTTTGTCGGTGTGATGGCGTTTGCGGTGCGCGCGGTGATTGACAAGGCCGGGGATGATGTGGTCGATGGCGATGTCTGGGTGTTTAATGACGCCCATATCGGCGGCACCCACCTGTCCGATATGCGGCTGGTGCGGCCTTATTTCCATGACGGCAAACTGTTTTGTTACCTCGCCTCGGTCGGTCACTGGCATGATGTGGGGGGGGCTGTTCCGGGCAACTATAACCCCCGTGCCACGGAAGTGTTTCAAGAGGCGTTTGTTTTGCCCCCTGTGCGGTTGATGCGCGGCGGTGTGCTGCAACAAGATATCGTTGATATCATGCTGCGCAACACCCGCCTGCCGCAATCGGCGCAAGGCGATCTGAATGGCCAGATCAACGCGCTGGATTTGGGTGTGCGGCGCATGGATGCGCTGATTGCGGAATATCAGGCGCAGGTTGTGACGGGTGCCTTGGACGCGCTGTCCGACCGGGCCGAGCGTTTGGCCCGCGCCGAAATTTCCGCCCTGCCGGATGGCCGCTGGGAGGCTGTGGATTATCTAGACAATGACGGCATCAGCGACACGCCTTTGCAGATCCGCGTGGCGGTTGAAATCAAAGGGGATACACTGACCCTTGATTTCACCGGTTCAGCGGGGCCAACGGCGGGGCCGGTGAACATTTCGCGCGGCACGGCGATTGCCTGCGTTTATGTGGCGATCAAGCACATCTTTCCGCTGCTGCCTGCGAATGCGGGGGTGATGCGGCCGATCAATGTGATCATCCCGGATAAATCCTTGCTGGCGGCGGAATTTCCGTCCCCCACGGGCGGCTATACCGAAACCATTTTGCGTATGATTGACGTGATGTTTTCCGCCTTTGCGCAGGTGGCGCCGGGCACGGTGGTTGCCAATGCTTACGGCACCATCAACGCGCTGTCGATTGCGGGGCATCGTGGCGACGGTCGGCGCTGGGTGATGTTTTCGTTCTATGGCGGTGGGCATGGTGGCACGCCGGATGGCGATGGGTTGAACCACGGCAACGCGCCGATTTCCACCGCAACGATCCCCCCGGTAGAGATTTTGGAAAGTGCTTATCCGGTTATTTTCCGCCAATGGGCCTTACGCCCCGACAGTGCGGGCGCGGGGCAACATCGCGGCGGTTTGGGTGCGGTCTATGAGATTGAATTGATGGAACAAAAGGCCGAGGCATTCTTGTTTGGTGAGCGCGGCCTGTATCCGCCGAAAGGCGTGGATGGCGGCGGTGAGGCGGCCCTAAACCGCTTTAGCTACGATTCCGCTAATGGCCCCCAAGTGCCGCCGATGGTGTCAAAAATGGTGGGCATCAACCTGAACAAGGGTCAACGGGTGCGGCTTGAAACGCCGGGTGGGGGCGGGTTTGGGCTTGCGTCCGCGCGCGATCCGGCCCTTGTCGCGCGGGATGTGCGGCTAGGATATGTGACGGCGGCGGCGGCCGATACCGCCTATGGCAATGCTTGGCGTGAGGTGTCCCTATGACCCGTTCTATGATGGTCGGCGTCGATGTTGGCGGTACATATACCGATATTTTCATGCTGGATGAGGCGACAGGCGAAACCCGCGTGGCCAAGGTGCCCACCAGTAGGCCGGACCAATCCGCTGGGTTTCTGGGCGGCATCCGCGCGGTTGCCCCGGATATGGGCAAGATTGCATCGGTGGTGCATGGGACGACAGCGGGCACCAACGCGCTGTTGGAACGCAAGGGCGCGCGGATCGGGATTATCACCACGGAAGGCTTCCGTGATGTGCTGGAAATGCGCCGCCGCGACCGGCCGCGCACCTGGGGCTTGCGGGGGGAATTTGAACCCGTGGTGCCGCGTGACTTGCGCCTAGAAGTGGCGGAACGGACTCTGGCTGACGGCACGGTTCTGACGCCGGTTGATATCGCAGCGGTGCTGGCAGCCGCGCGCCAGTTGCTGGATCAAGGCTGCCTCGCCGTTGCAGTTTTGTTCGTCAACGCCTATGCCAACCCAAAAAATGAGGATCTGGCGACTGCCGCCATTCGGGCGATCTGGCCGAATGACCATGTCTCCGCCTCCTCGGACATCCTGCCCGAAATCCGAGAGTTTGAGCGGTTTTCTACCACCACCCTAAATGCCTATCTGCAACCCGAGGTATCGGGCTATCTGCACAACTTGGCCGCGGCCTTGCAGGGGCAGGGGTTTGAGGGCGAGTTTTTGATCGTGCAATCCAGTGGCGGCGTGATGACGGTGGATACCGCTTGCGCTCGGCCTGTGCTCACCGCGCTGTCTGGCCCGGCGGCGGGTGTGATTGCGGCGGCCTATATTGCCGAAACGGCGGGCATGCCCGATATTATCACCGGCGATATCGGTGGTACCTCGTTCGATGTGTCCTTGGTCGAAGCGGGGCGGCCTGCCTTGGCGGCGCAAACCTCTATTGATTTTGGAATGGTCGTGCGCACCCCGATGATTGAGATTACGACGATCGGCGCTGGCGGTGGATCGATTGCTTGGGTCGACAAAGGCGGGCTTTTGAACATCGGGCCGGAATCGGCGGGGTCCACGCCGGGGCCGGTGGCGTATGGTCGTGGCAACACGCGGCCCACGGTGACGGATGCAAATATCGCACTGGGCCGGATTGACCCCGACCATCCTATCGGCGGTATCGCGCGGCTGGGAGTTGATGCCGCGCGGGCGGCGATTGATGTGCATGTCGGCGCCCCGCTTGGCCTGACCACCGATGCCGCCGCCGAGGCGATTTTGCGCGTGGCCAACAGCCGTATGGCCGGCGCAATTCGATTGGTCAGTATTGAGCGGGGGCATGACCCAAAGCATTTCGCCTTTATGCCCTTTGGTGGCGGCGGGGCACTGCATGCCGGCGCGCTGATGGCTGAAGTGGGCCTTGGCTCGGCGATCGTGCCGCGGTTTCCCGGGGTTACATCTGCGCTTGGCTGTGTGATTGCGGATATGCGGGCGGATTTTGTGCAAACGGTCAACACCATGACCCAAGGCGCGGATACCGGTTTGTTGGCGGCCTTGATGCAATCGCATTTCGATGCCGGAACCGCGCAGCTGGATGTGGCGGGCGTGACCTTTGCGGGGCGCTTGGCGGAATTTGCGCTGGATATGGCCTATGTTGGCCAGACGCATACGGTGGCGGTGCCGCTGCCCGTGGTGGTTGAAACGGGGCGCGTTATGCCGCCCACATCGCAAGACATCGCGCAGGCGTTTGAACGGGCGTATCTTGCTACCTATGGCCGTCTGTTGCCGAGTGGGGTGACGCGCATTTTGAACCTGCGCAGTGCGATCACTGGCATTCGGCCAAAGTTTGATCTGACCGCGTTTGCCCCCGATCCTGCAACCACGCTGGCGGCGGCCCGCCGTGGCACACGCCGCGCGCATTTGGGCGGTGATTGGGTGGATGCCGCGATCTGGAACCGGTTGGCACTGCCGCTGGATGCGGTGGTCAAAGGCCCGGCGATCCTTGAACAGCCCGATACCACAATCGTTATCGAACCCGGATTGCAAGGCCGGGTCGATGCATGGGGTAACCTTATCTTAACCCGGACGGAGGCCGCCGAATGACCCTAGATTTGAACCCCGCCCGTACAGCCCTTTTGACCATCGACCTGCAAAATGATTTCCTGCACCCCAACGGCGCTTACGGTCGCGCGGGGTTAGGGCAGGCCGAAATGGCCGCCTTGCCGGGCCGCATCGTGCCGGTGCGCGATGCGCTGCGGGCGCGGGGGGGCAGCTATATTTCGGCGCAATTTACGCTGGTGCCTGGGCCGGGGGGGAAGCCGATAATCTCAGCTCACCTGGCGAGGTTACGCCCGTTTCTGGCCAAAGGAGATTTTGCACCCGGCGCTTGGGGCCACAAGGTTGTAGACGAGATTCAGACCCCCGATTACATCGTCGAAAAGGTCGCCTATTCCGTGTTTTGGCAAAGCCGGATGGAATGGGTGGTCAAGGCACTGGGGATCGAGACGTTGGTCATTGGCGGCATCGTCACCAATGGCGGGGTGGCAAGCAGCCTGCGCGATGCCCATCTGCGTGATATTCGCACTATTTTATTGACCGATGGTTGTGCGGCGTTTGATGCGACGGTGCATGAGGCGACGCTCACCTCGCTCGGCTCTATCGCGACGCGGATGACCTGCGCCGAGGCGACCCGGATGTTGGAGGATGCGGCATGACCCTTCGCGCACGATTGGCCCGCAAAGATATCCTTGTTGCGCCCGGTGTTTATGACGGGCTGACTGCCCTTTTGGCAGAGCAGGCGGGGTTTGAGGCGCTGTATCTGTCGGGTGCCGCTGTGGCCTATACCAAGCTTGGCCGGCCTGATATTGGCCTGTCCACCATGTCCGAGATGGCCGCCACCATGGCCCTGATCCGCGACCGGGTGGACCTGCCGGTGATCATCGACGCAGATACCGGCTTTGGCAACGCGCTGAACGCGCGGCGCACCATGACCGTTTATGAACGCGCCGGGGCCAATGCCTTGCAAATTGAGGATCAGACCTATCCCAAACGCTGCGGCCATTTGGCGGATAAATCTTTGACCACGCTTGCAGAAATGTCGGGCAAGATTGCCGCGATGGCCGATGCGCGCGCCAGTGACGCGACGTTGATCATCGCGCGCACCGATGCGATAGCCGTGGAGGGGTTTCAGGCCGCGGTGGACCGGGCCGGCGCCTATCTGGAGGCGGGGGCCGATGCGCTGTTCATCGAGGCCCCGCGCAGCATGGAGGAATTGCGCGCGGTGTGCGCCACCTTTGGCAATCGTGCGCCCCTGATGGCCAATATGGTGGAAGGCGGCCACACGCCCATCACCTCGGCCCAAGATCTTGAACAGATTGGCTTTTCGCTGGTGATATTCCCCGGCGGCATCGTGCGGGCCTTGGCCAAATCAGCCGAGGCCTATTATGGCAGCCTGCGCCAAACCGGCTCGAACACCGCGTTCAAAGACCGCATGTTTGATTTTGACGGCCTGAACACACGCATCGGCACCGCCGATATGCTTGCTTTGGGCGCAAGGTTTCAAAGCAAGGACTAGGGTTCGGTGCGACAGCGGGGCCTGCGCATGGCCCCGCTTTTGCTGCTGGACCTAACGGGGCCGCAGTTCCGCCATGTCGTTCCAAACGTCTTGGCGCGCCAACTTTCCATTAACAATCTCAAATCGGTCGATAAAGCGGATGCCGGAAAACGGCGTGCCATCGGGCCATTCGCCGTGCAGCGTGCCCGATGAAAACACAACTTGGCCTGCATCATCGAAATGGTCAAAAGTCTTTTTCACAAAGCGGTAGCGGGGCGCCGCCCATTCCAAAACCGCTGTGATCGAGGTCATGCGAATATCGCCCGGGAACACCATGGCAAACCCTTCGGCCAACATGGCCTGCGCGCGGGGCGGGTCGCGCTCCTCCATCGCCAGCAAATAATCGCGCACCAGTTTTTCGGATGGTCCCATCATCTGTCTTGTCCCTTCATGTCAAATCCATCAACGTTTTCGCCTGTTACGGGGTCAAAGGCCCCCATTCCAACCATATCGGCCCAGATTTGAAACCGGGGCGAGGGGGTAACTGCGCCCGACTGCATCAGCCCGACCCAGGTTTCGCAGGCCGACAGAAAGGCGTTCACCCCGCAGGGCCAAATGACATAGCTCAGCGCCTCGACCATCGCCGCCTCGTCCAGCTCTTGGGCATAGGCGGCGCGCAAATGGTGGGAGACACCGCTTTGGGCATGGCGCGCGGCATGGGCGGCCAGCAGCGCAAGCGTGGCCGTGCCTTGGGGCAGGGGGGCCGCCACGCCCGCAATCGCGCGGTCATAGCCGGCGGCGGGGTCAAGCGTGGGGAGGAACGCACGCCAATGGGCGGCGGCAAAATCCAGCGCGTCAAGGCTGGGGGCGATGCCTGCCAAGGTAATCAGGGCTTGGGCCATATCATCGGTGCCGCCATGTTTGCGGAACAATTCCAGATGGTGCGTGCCGATCCCTTCGCGCGCGACCACCAAGATCGTCAGCCAAACACATTCGCGGTTCAACGGCGACAGGATGCGGGGCGTGACGGTAAGGGATTGATACATCGCGATATAGGCGTCGTGCAACTCGGGCGCGCCCGCCGCAAGCGCGCCGTGATGAGGCAGCAAAAAGCCCCGCGCGCTGCGCAATTCCACCAGCCGTTTACACAAATCGTCGCTCATGTGCCATGCCCGCCTTGCGACAGTGCGGCCCATGCGCGGTAGGGCTCGGACGCCGCAACCCGGCCTTGTGCTATCAGCTTTTGCCAGACCTTTGCCGCCTCCACAAAATAGGGGACAGAGGCGGGGAACATGCACAAGGATATCGCCTCGGCCAATTCATCCTCGGCAATACCTGCGCCATATGCCGCGCGGATTTGCCATTCAAGGCCCTTCCAATCGGCGTTACACACCTGCACCACGCAGGCCGCCAGATGGATCAACCGTGCGTCCGCGCCGGTGCCCGCCCGCCGCACGGCGTCCAGCCACAGGTTCTCCAAATCCAGCCCCGGCAAGTGCCCGGCCCAATGGTCGCGGATAAAGCCATAAGCGCGAAAGCCGCAGACGGTGGCGGTGATGGACAAAGCTGCCGCCACTTCGGTATCGGTGCCGCCAGCTTTATAGAATTTCTCGATGTGGTGGGTGGCGATCGCCTCATCCGTGGCGATCAGAATGGCCAGCCAGACGAATTCGCGGTCATGGTGGGACAGCCCCCGGTCCGTCAGCGCCAGCGCGGTATAGGCCGCATCATAGGCGTCCAGTAGGTCGGGCGCTGTCAGGGCCATCAGCCCGTGATGGGGCAAAAGATAGCCGCGTTTGGCGCGGATTGCCTCTAGGCGGGTGGCAAGATCGGTGGTGGTGGTCATGCGGCGGTCTCCTATATACTTTCCCCGGCGATAAAGGCGGCACATTGGGCGCCGATCATCATGCTGGGGGCGTGGGTGTTGCAGCCGGGCATCGTTGGCATCACGGACGCATCAGCGACACGGAGGCCCGCTATCCCATGCACCCGCAGCTGGCTATCGGTAACAGCCATTGCATCATTGCCCATGCGGCAGGTGCCGACGGGGTGGAACACCGTGTCGGCATTGGCGCGGATCCATGTATCCAGTTCGGCATTGGTTTGGCGGGCCGCGCCGGGGCTGCGTTCGGCTCCGCGCCACGGATCAAAGGCGGATTGGCGGAAAATTTCGCGCAAGCTCCGCACGCCTGCACGCAAAACCGCCAGATCGCCGGGATCGGACAAGTAGTTGCCATGGATCAGGGGGGCTGCCATCGGGTCGGCAGATTGCAGGGCAATTTTGCCAGTGGACTCAGGGCGCAGTTGATAGACATTTGCGAAAAAGCCATGGCTCGCGTTGGGGTTAGGCTTGGACCAAGGCCAGCGCACGGCGGCGGTGGACAGGCCGGGCAGGAAGTGGGATTGCAGGTCGGCAACCTCGCGCGTGGGGTCCGACCGCAGCCAAGCGCCCACTTCCAGCGGGAAGCGGGCGGCGGGGCCGGTGCCGGTGGCCAGCGCTTGCACCAGCGCCAGTGCCGCGCGGTCGGCGCGCAACATGCTGTGCAAGGTGACGGATTGGGTGCAGTCATGCTCCACCCTAACCAGCAAATGATCGCGCAGGTTTTGGCCCACGCCGGGCAGCTCTGCCTTCACCGCAATGCCGTGGGCCTGCAACCCATCCCCCGGCCCTATGCCTGATAGCATCAGGATTTGCGGGCTGTTGACGGTGCCACCTGACAACACTGTTTCATCTGCGGCGCAGAATTTGCGGGTGCCGTTGTGCGACACCTCCACCCCCAGCGTGCGCGACCCTTGCAGCACAATGCGCAGCACATGCGCCCCCGTCAGCACGGTCAAATTCGGGCGCGGGGCGAGATACGAGGTGGCGGTGGACACGCGCCGCCCGTTCTTGATGCAAAAATCATATTGCCCCACACCCTGCGCGCCGGGGGCGTTGCAATCTTCGCACAGCGCATGGCCTGCCTGCTGGCCCGCATCCAAAAACGCCTGAGACAGTGGGTGCAGCGTGTCAAACCGCGTTATGGGTTGCGGGCCAGCATCGCCATGCCAATCATTCGCGCCGGCCCAGTAATTCTCAATCGATTTATAGCGGGAAAGCACCTTGTCCCATGTCCAATCGGGCAGGCCGCGCTGTGCCCATCCGTTGTAATCATCGGGCGCGCCGCGCGTCCAGACCATGCCGTTGATCGCCGACGACCCGCCCAGCACCTTGCCGCGTGGCCAAAACAGCCGCCGCCTGTTCAGCCCCGGTTCGGGCTGCGAATGGTAAAACCAGTTGGCGTGACGGCCGCGCAGCAACACGCCCGTCATCAAGGGCACGCGCAGCAGGGGGTTCCAGTCGCGGCCCCCCGCCTCAATCAACAGCACGCGGCGGTCTGGGTCGCGCGCCAGCGTGCCCGCCACCACTGCCCCGGCAGAGCCTGCGCCCACCACAATCACATCCGCGGAAATATCAGGTTTCATGTTGGTCCTTACAGGCTGCGGGCAATGGCTTGGGCATCGTGCATCGCCTCAAACAAGGTACGCGGGGCGTTGGCGTCGCCGATGGGGTGAACGGTTGCTCCCCTGGATTCGAGGGCGGATTGCAGGGTAAAAGCCCCGGTGCCGCGCCCGGAATGGACCAGATGGTCAAAGGGCAGGGCAAGTGTGTCGGGCCCGTATTTGGCGCGGGCGTACAGGGTAAGGGCGCTGTAATGGGTGACAATCATCGCCGGACGCAGGGTGACGCCAGCCGCCGCCAGCCGTTCAAGCGCGGTCATACGGGAATACAGCGTGACATCCCACAAAGGGCCATCGGGGCGCGAAACTATGGTGACCTGCGCCCCCGCAGCGGCCAAGGTTTCCGCCGCCGACAGTGTGGCCCAAGACCCTGCATCATCTTGGATCACCACGCACTGACCCGCCCATGTGGCGCGGTTGGTGGCAAGGGCATTTTGCACCGAAATGGCCCCGGCGGCGGGCAGGGCATCGGGCACGGCCCCGGTGGCAAGGATTACCGCATCGGCATTAAAGGCCAGAATATCCGCCGCTTTGGCGCGATGCCCCAGCCGCACAGAAATGCCTGAGGTCGAGATTTGCGCCGCCAGCCAGTCGCGCATCAGGTGCAGGTCGGCGCGCAAATGCCCCGTGCCCGCCAGCGTCAGCTTGCCCCCCAAGTCCGCCGCCGCGTCCCACAGCGTTACGTCATGGCCGCGCAAGGCGGCCACGCGCGCCGCCTCCATCCCTGCGGGGCCAGCACCGATCACAAGCACGCGCGCCGCGGTGGCGGCAGGGGCGGGGCGTTCGGTCCATGCCTCCTCTTTGCCGACACGAGGGTTCATCATGCAGGAAATCGGGCGGTGCAGGGCGATTTGGCCGATGCAGAAATTACCTGCCACGCAAGGCCGGATCAGGGCCTGCTGCCCGGCTTGGGCCTTGGCGATGATATCAGGGTCGGCCATATGGGCGCGGTTCATGCCCACAATGTCGATGGCGCCTGTGGCGAGGGCCGTTTCCGCATGATCCAGCGTCAGGTAGCGGTTTGCGGTCAGCAAGGGCAGGGTGCCAATCACGCCCCGCAGGGCCACGGTTTGGTCCAGATAGGGGTGGGGTGGCGCGCTCATATCCGCGACATGGTGGCCGATGCTGGGCCATTGATAGGCGGCAACCGAGGCGTTGACAAAGGCCACACCGGGCACGGCCACGGCGGCGGCAATGATGGCGCGCTGGTCTGCTGAATTAAGGCCGTCGGGCATCAGGTCATCAACGCTGACGCGTATCCCCACGGCGGCACGCAGGCCGATGGCGGCTGTGACAGCGCGCAGCACCTCTAGCGGCCAGCGCAGGCGATTTTCCAAGCTGCCGCCGTAGTCGTCAGGGCGGGAATTGGCGGCAGGCGACAGGAATTGATGCAGCAAATGGCCGTGGCCCAGATGCACCTCCATCCCCTGAAACCCGGCCTGCACCGCCAGTTCGGCAGTCGCGACAAAGGCGTCGCGCACGGCGTCCATATCGCGTTTGGTCATGGCGTGGGGCATCTCGCCGCCCATCACCCAAGGCCGCGCAGACGGGCCCCAAGCGGCAAGCCTGTCCACCGCGTTTTCGCCGTGGCGGCCCGCATGGGTGATCTGGCAAAACACCGCCGCCCCTTCGCCGCGCACGGCATCAACCATACGGCGTAGCCCATCCAATGCGCGCGGGTCGCCCCCGGTCAACCCCGCCGCACGGCCCAGCGATGTTCGATGCACCCTCAAAGGTTCCACGATCACCAAGCCCACGCCACCCCGCGCCCGTTCGCGCAGATAGGCCACATGTTCGGGCGTGGGCAGAAAATCGCGGCCAAAATTGGTGGTGTGGGCGGGCAGGAAAATGCGGTTGCGCAGGGCAACGCCTGAGATGTCATAAGGGCGAAAGGTCAGGGGCCAGGCCATTCGCGGCCCCCGTCTATATGGCCGTGACGCCGCCATCCACCACCAGCACATGACCGGTGATAAAGGCAGCGGCGGGGGCGGCAAGAAACAGGGCGGCGCGGGCCACTTCATCAGCGGTGCCCATGCGGGCCATTGGCACGGCGCCCACCAGTGCTGCGGCACGGGCGGGGTCGCGCATGGCCACGGCGGTCATCGGGGTTTCGATGGGGCCGGGGGCAACCGCGTTGACGCGCGCGCCAAACTGGGCAAATTCAATGGCCAAGGTGCGCGACAGGGCCACAACACCGCCTTTGCTGGCCGCATAGGCGGTGGCGCGGCGGTGACCGACCAACCCCAGTTGGCTGGAAAACAGCACCAACGAACCGGCCCCGGCTGCACGAAACACCGGTTCCACTGCGCGGGCCAGGTGATAGGGACCATCAAGATTGATCGCCATGACACGCCGCCAATCATCGGGCGAGGTTTCATTCACGGCGCGATGTTCAAACACACCAGCGGTCATAATGGCGGCGTCAAGTCCGCCAAGCGTCGCCACGGCTGCTTTCACAGCATCGTTTACAGCTTCGGGATCGGTGATGTCACAGGTCACGGTCAGGGTCGCATCTGGCGCGTCTTCTTCCTGCATGACACCTGCCACCACACGCGCGCCAGCGGCTGCGGCTAGCGACACGGCTGCCGCACCGATGCCCGACCCTGCCCCTAAAACCAAAAGTCGCAAGCCCGCAATATCAACCAGGGGTGTCATGGGTCATGCCGCTTTATGCGCGATGATCAACGTCCAGGGAAACCGCCAAGCGTTCATTTCTGGGGCCAGCGCGCCTGAAAACTCCTCAAACGGAAGGATTTCCACAGTGTCAAAACCGGCATCGCGGTGCGCGGCTTGAATATCCATCTTGTTCAGCGGCACCATGAAGGGTTCATTATTCCGCGCCGAATGGCCGTAATGCATAAAGGTTTTGAACGGATCATCGCGGACCAGAAAATCAAGTTGGATCGACACGCCGCCCGGGGCCAGAAGGCGGTGCGATTCCTTCAGCATCTGGTGGATATGGCTGGGCGGCATTTCGTGCAGCATCATGGTAGAGGTGACGATATCGAACGCTGCGGAGTCTAGCCCCGTGTTGGCTGCGTCGGCTTGACAAAACTGGATGTTGGTGGCCTGTTCCTCGGCGGCGCGGTGGGCGGCAAGGCGCAGGCAGGGTTCAGACAGATCCACCCCGACCACGTTAATTTCGGGGTGATCCGTGTAGAAGGGACGGCTGGACCCGCCAAAACCACAGCCAAGATCCGCCACATTGCGCGCGGGGCGTCCCAAATGCGACAGCGCCGCAGCGGTCAGACGGTGGTGCAGGCTTTCGGTCTTGTTCAACATGGGCGCGGTGGATGCAGCCCCGCGCGCGTAAACATAGCCCGCAATCTCATCCGACCAGACACCGCCGGGGTGTTGGTGAATGTCGATGGAGGTGTAGTATTCCGGCTGCGCAAAGGCGGGGTCAAGTTTCAACAGGCGTTCGGGCAAGGGGGCGTGCAATTCCTCGTGGATTTGGTCGCGGTATTGCGAGTAATGGACGGCAAGGCCATGGCGGCCGGAATATTTCATCCGCTGCATGTGACGTTCAAACCAGCCGAAAAATTCGGTCGTTGTGTCGGGGCCGATCAGGGCTGCCACATCGTCCGAAGTTTGCGGCTGCGTGCCGGACGCTGCCATCTGTGCGGTATAACGGCGGCGCAATTCGGGGAACATCTGGCGGGTCCAGAACAGTTTGCAATCCAGCGTGAAGGCTTGGAACGCATCGAATGGGCGGTGGTTGGGGATGTCGTTAATCATGACGATGCCTCCGGTAATGGCGTGGCCTTGCGGGAAAGACGGGGCCCTGTGCATCCGGGGCCCCGTGTGATGGTTACCTGCGGTCGAACCTGTCCACGCCATCGACGGGCGCGCCCAGCGACACTTCGGTCCCCAGCGTTTGCAGCATCAGCTCATTCACAAACGCCTGACGGTCGGCGGTAAGTTTTGCCGCTTGATCGGGCGTGGGGGTGAACCCATCCAGATCGGCGGAGGCGATGACCCCGGATTTCTCCAGCGTCAATTCCAGCGTGGTCATCCTGTCGCGCGTGACATGCAGTTCCGCCGCCAATGTCAAGACCATCGCCAAAAGCCTGTCGATCGCCGGGTCCTTGAAAAAGGTTTGTTCTGGCTGGAATGGCAGACCCGTGGGGTGAGGCGCATGTTTCATAGTGATCAGGCCCCGATGGCCTTGATTTTGTCCCATGTGCCTTCGCCAAAAGTTTCATCGGCCAAACGCTTGTTCAAGGGTTCAAACGCATCGACCAGACCGGAGGCATCAAAATCCAGCAGCGAGTCTGCGCCGTTGGCATCCGACCATGCCTTCAGGTCGATGGCTTTTTGGGCAACGCCTGCTTGGAAATAATCAACCTCTTCCATCTCGGCAAAGCTGTCAGTCATAATCTTTTGGTGTTCGGCCGACAGCGAATTCCAAGTGGCTAGCGAGATCACCTGTTTATCAAGCGCCAGACCGAAATCAGGCACAACAACGTATTTCGCCACTTCAAAAAACTTGAACTGAACGCCGGGGTTAAGGGCGGTCAGAACGCCGTCCACAATGCCGCTTTGCAGTGCAAGGTAGATTTCGTTGAACGGGATCGGGGTCGGGATCGCGCCATATGCACTCAACGCCTCAAGACAGCCCTTGATCTGCGGCGCCCGGATCTTGCGGCCCTTCAGATCATCCATGCTTTTGATCGGCTCTTTCAGCATCAGGTTGTACGAACCGAGACGACCGGCCCCCAACAAGCGCGATTGGTACTGCGATTCCAGTTTGGCCGATGCCATAGCGCCGATTTCGGACTCCATCACCGCCTTGGCATGCACGCCATCACGGAAGAAGTAGGGGCTGTAGAAAATGTCAAATTCATCCGTGCCGGTATAGGCACCGTTGTAGATATCGAGCGCGCCAAGAGCCATCGATTCGATCAGCTGCTTTTCGCCACCCAGCGTGCCTGCGAAAATTTCAAACGACAATTCGCCGTTTGTGCGTTCCTTGATCACATCAGACAGCTTTACGTTGAACAGATTCGAGCCAGTCGTTGGCGCGCCGGCGTTGCCGTAACGCAGAATAGTTGCGGCTTTGGCTGCAAAGGGCAGGGCGGTTGCGCCAACCATTGCGCCGGCGCCTAACATAGCGGAACGGCGAGACATCGTGAATTGCATCGAAACTTCTCCTTGTTGAGTTTTTTTATTATCGTAAGAGTAGGGTGGGTAGAAACAGAGTGATCTGCGGCACATATGTCAGCAAGATCAGAACGGCGAACAGCACAGCGAAATAGGGCAGGCCGCCACGGAACACGTCGATCACGCTGACCCCGCTGATGCGGGCCATTACGAACAAGATAATGCCAACGGGCGGAGTGACCATGCCCAGAACCAGGTTGAACACCATCACTAGGCCAAGGTGGACCGGATCGACGCCAAGCGAGGTCATCAGCGGAAACAGGATCGGTGCCAAGATCAACATGATGGGCAGCGGATCAAGGAAAGTGCCCAGCAGCAGCAGGGTCACATTGATGATCATGAACAAGATGACCGGGTTTTGCGACATGGACAGCAAGGTATCGTTGATCAGACGGCCCAAACCAGCCAGCACCGCGATGGCGCCAAAAATCTGGCTGAACGCCACGGTCAGCATGATCACAGCTGTCGTCATCGCGGCAGAAACGGAGGCGTCGAGGAACCCTTTCCACGTCAAGTCACGGTAAACAATGACGCCCAGCAGCAAGGTATAAAGGACAACCACCGCAGCGGATTCGGTTGGGGTTGCAACGCCAAGTACCTTCGTCACGATAATGATGATCGGCGCACCCAGCGGCAGCAGGCCGCCTTTCAACGCGGCCATGCGTTCGGCAGCGTTCATCCGCGCCTCTTGCGGCAGGCCGTGCCTGCGCGCGATCCATCCGCTTGTCAGGATCAGCACTGTATAAATGACGATCCCCGGCACAATGCCCGCGACAAACAATTCCCCCACGGAAATCGACGCAATGGACCCCAGCAAGATGAACATAATCGACGGCGGGATGATCGGGGCCATGGTGGCCGAGGCGGCGATGACGCCAGCAGCGCGGCGCGCGGGATAGCCGCGTCGCTTCATCTCGGGGATCAGCACCGACCCTGTGGCGGCGGCATCTGCCACGGCGGACCCGGATATGCCTGCAAGAAACAGGTTCGCGGTGATGCCGACATTTGCCAAGCCACCCGGCCTGTGCGCAACAAGGCACGCCGCGAGCGAGATCAGCCGACGGGTCACCCCGGCCTTGGTCATCAACTCACCCGCGAAAACGAACATGGGAATCGCGAGCAGTGCAAAACTGTCCACGCCATTGGTCACGCTTTGGACAAACAAAACCGGATTGATCGGGCGGGCGTCAAATTGGCTGACCGCAATGAATGCAAGTGCCGACACACCGATGGCAAATGCGATGTCCATGCCCAAAATAATCAGGACGAACAGCAAAATGACTGCAGCCGCTAACAACATGCGGTTTGTCCCCGACGTCTTGCGCGATCAGCCATGTGGGGTTTCCTCACGCGTCAGGTCAATGCCGCCGCGCAACAAATGCCGGATTCGGAAAAATTCGTTCAACAGCAACATGGCACTGCCAAGGGGAAGCGGCCAATAGGTCCATCCTTGCGATAGCCCGGTTGAAAGCGAGGTGAAATTCGACGTCAGCCGCAAGATCGGCAAGGAATACCACATTATAACCAACAGCATGGCCACAATGGCGAAATGCATAACCAGCTCGATCACGCGGCGCAAGCTGGGGGGAAATTTGTCGATCACAAATGTCATACGGATGTTTGCGCCGGACAAATAGGCGAAACCCGCGCCGATAAAGATCATCCAAACGAACATCAGCTTTGGAATATCCTCGCCCCACATCGGGGGCGCAGAAAAGAAATACCGCATGATAACCGAATATAGCACCAGCGCGGTGAAGGTGATAAGCACGGCACCGCTTATCAACGCACCCGCGTTGCGCAAAATACGTTTGCCGTTTTCGGTTTGGCTGTTCACGCAGCCTTCCTCCCCTGAAGTGCGACGTTGGTTCTGCTGCAAGCCGTGGCAAGTTTTGCCACAAGGCAGGCAGCAGTCCGATGTTCTGTCTTTCAAATTCTTGACTTACTGTCTTATATATGGGACAGCTTGTCCACATTTATTTGAACTCGTGTATGGTTCCCAGCCGGACAGTTGGGGCGTCAGTAAACGGAGATCGTGATGAAAAACCCCGATATCTTGATTGTTGGTGCTGGTACAGCAGGTATGCCCTGCGCGATTGAGGCGATAGCAGCGCACGCGCGGGTGTTGGTGGTGGAACAGGCAGACCAACCGGGGGGCGCGTTGCATGTCAGCCTTGGGCAGCTTAGCGGCGCTAGCAGCCAGTTGCAGGAGTCACGCGGAATAACCGACAGCCCGGCCGCGCATCTGGCGGATATCACCCGCATCAATCGCGGCACGGGCCGGGCCGATCTGTTGGCCCGCACAGTCGCCGGGCAGGGGGCCACGATTGACTGGCTTATGCAAAACGGGTTTGACATGGACCCCGCCTGCCCCGCGATTTTGCACCTGCATGAGGCGTACCGCTTGCCCCGCACCTATTGGGGCGTGGACGGTGGCCTTTCGGTTCTTAAGGTGCTGAAGCTGCTTTTTGATGCGGCAATGGAATCTCCGCTTGCGGACATTCGCTATGGCACCGTGGTTACGGGGTTGGAACAAGATGCGGCGGGGCGCGTGTTTGGGGTTCGGCTTAGGGATGCAAGCGGCGAAACGGTGGTTCATGCGCGCGCTGTTGTTTTGGCAACCGGCGGCTATGGCGGCAACCCTGCGATGTTCGCGCGTCTGACTGCATTGCGGCCGTTGGTGACGGCCGCAATGCCGGGGGCCACGGGCTTGGGCATTGATCTGGCCCTTCAGGCGGGGGCAGCGCTATCATGCCCCGATATGTTTTTGCCCACTTATGCTGCCGTGGCACCCCCGCCCGGCGAACACAGGGTGATCTGGCGGCACATGCCCGCCCTAACGCCGCAATCGCGCCAGCCGTGGGAATTGCACCTTGACCCCATAGGCGCGCGGTTTGTGCGCGAAGATGATGACAGCGTGGACCGCCGGGAAAACGCGCTGAACACCCTGCCGGGCCTGTCGTTTTGGTGCGTGTTTGACACGGGGGTCGCGCAAGCCGCCCCACCCCTTTTGCCCGGTTGGACAAAGGACGAACTTGCAACCGCTTGGGCAGATCATCCGTCTTTCGTGCGGGCCGACAGCCTTGACGCATTGGCGCAGGCAACCGGGATGGACCGCGCGCAACTTGCGCAATCAGTGGCGGAGTATAACACAGGCATCGCGCAGAACAGCCCCGACCCATTGGGCCGCACGCACAGGCCGCGCGCGCTGATCGGGCCAGAATGGTGCGCGATCCGCATGCATGGGATGGTCTTGAAAACGCCGTCAGGTATCCACGTCGATGATGGTCTGCGCGCAACCCGTGCCGATGGCACCGCCATTCCCGGGCTGTATGCGGTGGGCGAATGCATCGGCGGCTCCACCCTGTCAGGCAAAGGTTTCGTCAGCGGGATGAGCGTGACACCCGCCCTGACGCTTGGCCGCTGGTTGGGCCGCAGTTTGGCCGAAGAAAGGACAGTTTCATGACCCACACAATCCAGCGCGGCTTTGTCGATATTGGCGCATTGCAGGTGCATTACCGCCAAACAGGGCCCGCCGGGGCCGCGCCGCTGGTGATGATTCACCCCTCGCCCGGGTCCTCCAAGCAACTGTCGGGGTTGATGCTGGCCCTTGCCGCGCTGGGCCATAAGGTGGTTGCTCCCGATACGGCAGGCAATGGTGACAGCGCGGCCCTGAACATGGCCCAGCCCGAAATTGGCGATCTGGCGGCACATGCGCTGGCGGCAATAGATACCCTTGGGCTTGGCCAGTTTGATCTTTATGGCAGCCATACCGGGGCCTCAATTGCGATGGAAATCGCGATTGCGCGTCCTGACCGCGTGGGCCGCTTGGTGATTGATGGCATGGGCCTGTATCCGGGCGAAATGCAGGACGAGGTGCTGGCCCAATACGCCCGCGAAATTGCCCCCGATACCGAGGCGACGCACCTGATGAAGGTTTGGCATTTCTGCCGCGACCAGTATCTGTTCTGGCCCTATTACAACCGCACCGCCGATGGCCGCCTGCCCAACGGCCTGCCCCCCGCGCAGGAATTGCACGACTTTGTGGTGGAGGTGCTGAAGGCCATGGGCACCTATCATCACAGCTACCGCGCCGCGTTTCGCCACCCCAAACGCGACCGCTTGCCGCTGATCAAGGTGCCAACGCTGGTTTGCGTCTCCTCCTCGGACATGCTGCGCGGGTATTTTGAGGCGGTGGCGGCACTGGTGCCCAACGCGCAAACCGCCGAATTGCCGCCGTGGAATACCGATGCCTTCAACCCGGGTGCCGCCGCCATCTTGCACCAGTTTTTGCACAAGGATACCGTATGACCCGCCTGTTAGCCGATTGCGAAGCGGTGATTTTTATCGCCTACACGGTCCCCGAAGATGCAGAGGCGCGGGGCTATTCCGATTGGTTGGTCAAGGTGGACAACCCCTTTTTCAACGCGATTCCCGGCGTAAGGCATTATGCAAACTGGCGGGTGGGCATGGTGACGCAGGGGGCCGTACCGCTGTGGGATTACTTTGATTTTCACGGCATCGCGACACATGACGATCTGGAACGGGTTTGGTTCAACGCCGATCTGGATGCCTTTCGCGCCGAATGGTTGGCGCTTTGGGGCTATGGTCGTGGTGACGCGCCTGCCGTTTTGCGCCACGCCTATCTGATGCGCCCAATCATGCGGCGAGAAGGATTGACGCAGCGGCCGGATATCCAACTGCGCGGCGGGGTCGGGCCTGTTCCGGTCGATCTTGATGCGGATTTGGTTTTCAAAGTGGACGGGGTGCTGAAAAAGCACTTTGCTGGAAAAGGGCCAAGACCAAGCGATTGGCTGACCCCAACGCAGCAAGGTAATCCGCTTGGTCTGGATTGGCTTGCCGTGACCTATGGCGCGGTTGCCGATGATGTGCCCTGTACGCTGGCGCTGCACAGTAAACTGATCGCCGAACCGTAAAATATCTAGCATATGCTTTACCATCTGATTAGGGGCTGTTGACGTTTAAGGATTCACAAATCGCTCGTTGAGTGATTCAAGGTTGCGAACACGCACGGGAGGCAACCTTAATGCGCACGACACTGAGCGACGACCAATGGCAAGCCATCGTACCGCACTGCCTTGGCCGAGAATGCGATCCCGGACGGACCGGGCCGGATCCTCGGATGTTTGTCGAG
>Ga0209702_10002159_pt1 | contig 35289 bp, 52 predicted proteins | sample FRY01_FD_187210 | JGI IMG/M metagenome (GOLD analysis project Ga0209702, IMG submission 187210) | Freshwater microbial communities from Lake Fryxell liftoff mats and glacier meltwater in Antarctica - FRY-01 (SPAdes) (version 2) | ecosystem: Environmental > Aquatic > Freshwater > Ice > Glacier...
AATAATATTAACAATAGGTTTCCTACTATTGAAGAATTAATGTCTGCTAATAATTTTGATTCAAAATCAAGTCTTACACCAGAACAAAACAATTATTTAAAAGATGATATACAATTTCAAAAAAATCAAACTAATTCTAATAAAGGTATTGTAGCTTCTGAAAAAACTATTAGAGATTTAGCAGCTAGACTATCTGACAGAATAGGAATACCTATTAAATTTGAATCTGATAGAACTAAAGATTATAAAGGTAAAATAGAAAATGGTATTGCTTATATCAATTTGGCTTACGCTACATTAGATACTCCTATACATGAAATATTAGGACATCCTATTATTAGAGCTATTAAAAATACAGAAAGAAAAGATGGTACTTGGGGAGAAGGTAAAACTTCTGAACTATACCAAAACCTTCTTAAAGAACTTGAAACAGGTATAGGTAAAGAAGTATTAGATAGGATTAAGAGAGATTATGTAACTAAGGATGTTGATAATAGAAATAATTTTGAAATTATACAAGGTAGTACTGTAAGAAATAAAATTACTGGTGAAACACGTTCTTATTTTGATAAAGAAAAAGCATTAAATTATATAAATTCTCAAATAGAAAAAGTTAAATATACACTAGAAGAACAACAAGAAGAAGCATTAGTTGAGCTTTTAGGATTAATGACCGCTAATAAACTTGACAATGTAAAAGATGGAAAACTAATATCTTTACTTAAAAGGTTACTTAAAGAAATGAAGTCTTTTGTTAGAAGTCTTTTAAATCAAAAAAAAATAGAAATAGATAAACTACCTGATAATATGACATTAGGTGATTTATCTGATGTATTAGCTTACACTAATAGTAAACTTATACTTCCAGGATATGAAGTAGAATATACTACTCCTGATAATGTTAAGCATAAAACTTATCAAGAAGCAAGTAATCATATTACTCAATTAACTAAAAGTATTAAAGATGTTGATTTAAGTGATATTAATATTCCTAATAAACCTGATTTTAGTACAATTATTGATTTTGGTTATGAAGGTGCTCATTTTTATAAAGAAAACGGAAAATGGTTTGAAGATTCTCAAGGGTTTCCTATAGAAATGAAAGAAAATTATGTTAATAAAAAATATAATGAAAGTAGTTTAACTTCTTTTATAGAAAAAAACAAAGAATACGAACAATCAAAAGAAATAATAGAAGAGTGGAAAAAAGTAAATAACATTCAATATAATCCAGAAGAAGTTTATTCAAGAGGTCAAGAATTTGTTTCTGTTTTAGGAGCTTATTCTGATTTTGATGTCAACCTTATGATGCAAAATTTACTACATCATATTGAAGATAATGAAAAAGCAGGAGGTAAATTTACTATTTCTGCAATAACTAAACCTGTTGATAAGAAAATAGGACATTTAGAAGGTGGGGGAGGAAAAATTAGATTTAAAATAAACCCACAATCAGAAGATATACTTTGGGCTTCTAATATTGATGTATATTCAGGTAGTGTTTGGGATGCTTCTGAAAAAGTTAATAAAGATAAAAAATCTGAGTTACTTGGGGTTAGTTATACTAAATACCCATCTTTAAATAATGTAACTACTATACAGCCTAACTTAGCTGCTGTAATAGATGATTTAAAACATTACCACAATGAGCTTGGTATTACGCTTACAGGTAATAATTTTAGACTTGAATATGATGAAGATATTCCTTATTCTACTAAGAAAATTATTGATGGTGTAAATAAAGTACTTGACCAAAAATATGGTGTATTAATTAAACCTGAAATTAACAAAACTTATAATTTTTTAAATTTAAACGTTAAATATAAAGGAGAAATATATAAAACTTCAAAAGTTTATGAAGATGAAATGTTTAAATATTATGATATAACCAATAGTAGTAATCAGACAATAATAGGATTAAAAAGTAATGAATTTGATTTTATTGACAAACACACTACAGGTATTCAACCAACTCAAACTAATGAAACATTAAAAGAAAGTATTAATAGTATTGAACAAAACGTAATAAGAAATGCAGAAACAGCTGATTTTGTAGATATATTACCAACAGAGCAAATAGTAGGTAAAGAAAATGAAAACGGATATATGCTTGTTGATTATAGTGGAAGTTTTAATAAAGATGAAAGATTTAATAAAATTTATACATGGGAAGAAGCTAATGATGTATTAACAGAACTACATAAAAATTTACCTAAAAAAGAATATACTTCTCAAGCATTAATTAATACTAAAATAGCAGCTTTAAAAGAAGTAGCTAAAAAATATCCTAGAAGTTTAATTAGAAGTGAAGTTAAGCCTATAAATTCAGCTACTTTAAATGAACAATTTCCAGAAGGATTACCTTTTCAAAAAACACCTTCAAACTTAACCTCAGAACAAAATCAAAACATAAATGATTTAAAATTAATAGAATCAGCTTATGATGGTTATAGTAATGAACAAATACAATCTTTTATAAACAGTAAGATACCTGATAGTAAGGTTAAAGAAGTTGTATTTAGAGCTGATAAAAGAATAGGATTGACAAATAAAACTACTGTAGATGATTACTCTCAAGTTTATGTAAATGGTGTATTTTACAGTTCAGAAATAAATTATGTAAATAATGTTAATAAAGAACTTAAAGGAATCATATACCCTAGCATTGTAAATAGTATTAACCCTATTCAAACTGATAAACAAGAAATACAGTATTTAGGTAGAAATAAAGATGTTTTTGAAAAAGAATATCCTAATAATGATTCTATAATTTATTTAAGTAATGAAAATGATATTAAAGATAAATATGGTTTTGAAAGTAAAGAAATTGTAGTATTTGAACCTGAACAAATTATCATTCTTAATTCTCCAGAAACAATATCAGAGTTTAAAGAGTTTATTAATGAAGATACTATACTAATTGATGCTAATGTTAAATCTGATTTAGAAACAGATCAAAATCAATTTTTTAAATTATTTAAACAGTTAGGAAAAGAACCTGAAATGTTTATTTCTGAAAATAGAAAATATGTTAAAAACTTAAATGGATATTATAATTTAATAGACATTATAAGTGATACAATACTTATGACTGATTTAGATTTAAATACAGGTAAAATAATAACTCCTTTTGAATATAAAGATGATACTAAATTATTAAGGTTAGAAAAAGAAAAAGTATTAACTAATGTAAATAATTTAGTTAAAAATAATAAAATTGATGTAATTTTAGCAATGAAATATGAAGATATAGAAGATTATATTAATGATATAGCCTATGCTTCATCTATAGATAAAATTAATAGTATTATGAATAAATTAATGTCTAAATTATGTTAGGTTGTCCCAATAAAAGTTCTAAAGAATGGAAAGAAATATTAAAAAAAGCAAATGGTGTAAAATCAGAAGCTATTAAATTATGGAATAAAACTTATCCAGAAAATGAGAATATAAACCCTTTAGATACAGCAGAAGAAACTGAAAGTGTAGAAGATATTATTGGTGAAGAATCTGATATAGAAGATAAATCTACTGATTTTAAAAATCTTATTGATAATATTAAAATCTATTTGCATAAACAATTAGCTATTTTAAAAAAGAAAGTAGTTACTAATCAAACGGCTAAACAATTAGGTATTGAAAATACTATTAAAAAATTAGAAAATTTAGATGATGTAGCAGGAATAGATGAATTTATTACTATTGCATATAATGATTCTATTAAAGTAAAAAAAAGATATGCTAAGTTTATAAAAAATAAAGATACTTTACCTAGAAAAGAAGCTATTAAAGAGTTAATGGCTATATATGAGTATGCTAGTAGTTATAATATGCTAGATGAAATATCTATATTAAATAAAGAATCTTTTTTAAATTCTAATGATAATGAAATCAAAGATAGTTTAGGCAAGTTTACTCCTCAATATAAATTATCTCAAGCTCTTACTATACGTAATTATATTCAAGAATCTTTTGAAGAAGAGGGTATTCCTTTAATGGCTGATTATTTATGGCAATTTAAAGGTGGTTATGAATCTAAAAATTTAGAGCAACAAATAAAATATTATCAAGATAAAATTAATACTTTAAAATCTACACCTGGTTCTTCTAAAAGAGAATTAGCTAATGCTACTTTAAGTTTAGAAACAGTTTTAAGTCTTAAATTAGATAAAAAAGGTTTAGAAAATTTATTAAAACAAGCTCTTAGAGATGAATCTACTTTAGATTATTTAATAGGACCTTTAATTTCTTCTCCAGATGCTGTATTAGCATTATTTGCTAAATCTGTTAAATACCAATTAGAAAAAGCTAGACTTGTTACATTAAAAACAAGAGATTTAATAATGGATAAATTTGATGCTTATGAAAAAATAAATAGTAAGTCAAAAAGTAATCCTAAAGAATTTAATGAAGGTATTTATGAACTTCTTGAAACAAAATTAATTAAAGAAGATGGTACTGAAGAAACTGTTCTTAGACCTGCATTTGTTCAAAAATATGATTATAATGGTTATACAAAAGCTAGAAATAATTTTTTTAATTCAAATCCAAAACCAACAGGAAAACAAATTGGATTATGGTTACAACAAAATAAACAACCTAAACCAAAAGCTGAAAGAGATGAAATAATTAATGAAAAGAAAAGATTATTAGAAGCAAAGGTAATAACTGATTCTGAATATGCTCTTTGGTTAAATTCTGTAACTAATACAAATTTTCAAGGTGAAATTACATATAATAGAGAATTATCTGAGCCTTCTGATAAATGGATAAATAATAAATGGTTAGATCTTTATACTAAAGATGGTATTCCTAAAAATGTAAAAGGAGAATTACATAAAATAAATTTAGATACTTATTTAGAAGATCAAAAATTATTACCTAAAACATCAAGACCAGGTTACTTTTTACCTTATGTTCCTAAAACAGATTGGGAAAGAGCAACTGAAAATACAATAGGTAGCACTATTAAAAGAATTATATCTGATAAACTTACTACTCAAGTGTATGATGTAGGATCTGTCCTTAACAATACTGATCAACAAACTATTGTAAATCCTTTAGAAGAAGGTGATGAAGGATTTACTTTTAAAGATAGTAATGAAAAAACAAGTTTAACTTCATTAGGAGGACAAGAAGTTAAATTTATACCAACTTATTTTATTCAAAAAATAGATGTTAATGACATAAGTTTAGATGTAACAAGATCTGTTTTACTATTTCATCAAATGGCTCAAAATTATAATGCTATAAATGAAATATCTGGTGAAACAGCTATGTTAAAAACTATAGTTAAAAAGAGAAAAGTTGTTGAAACTACTTCTAGTGGTGAAAATATATTAGATGCTTTTGCTAAAAAATATAATATTAAAAAATATATTAATAAAAGTGAAACTTCTAATTCTGAAAAACATTTAGATGCTTTTATAGATATGGTAGTTTATGGTGAAATGTCTAAAATTGAAAAATATGGTTCTATTGATTTTGCTAAAATTACAGATACTTTAATAGGATATTCTGCTATAAGTGGATTAGCATTAGATCCTATGAAAGCAGTTGCTAATGGTGTTCAAGGTAATATTCAATTAATTATTGAAGCGGCTTCTGGTCAATATTTTAATTCAAGAAACTTAGCTAATGGTAAATTAAACTACAAATTAGGTGCTGCTTTTTTAAGAGATTTTGGTAAAACAAGACCTGTTACATTAGAAGGACAATTAGCAGAACTTTATGATGCTATGCAAGGAGAATTTAAAGATGAATATGGAAGAAAGGTTACTCAAGCTGCATTTTTAAGATTATTTAATACTAATAGCTTATTTGCAATGATGCATGCCGTAGAACATGAAATACAAATTACTACAATGTTTGCATTAATGGATGCTGAAAAAGTAATAGATAATGTTACTAATAAAGAAATGAGTTTATTTGAAGCCCATAAAAAATATGGTAAAGATGGTGTAATAGAAAATACAAATTTTACAGAAAAAAAACAATTTGATTTTACTAATAGATTACATGCAATAAATAAAAGCTTACAAGGTGTTTACAATGATTTTGATAAATCAACAGCACAAAGACTTTCAGTAGGTAGATTATTGCTTATGTACCGTAAACACATGTATCCAGCTTATATGAGAAGGTTTAAAAGCTTTTCTTATGATTATGAAGCTGATGATATAACTCAAGGCTTTTATAGAACTTTTTGGAATACATTAGTAAAAGATGTATTTTTATATAGAAAAAATATAATCAAAGAATGGAGTAATTATACTCCTTATCAAAAATCTCAAATTAATAAAACAGTGAGAGAATTAGTACTTATAGTTACTGCAATGAGTTTACTTTTTATATTAGCCTCAGCTGCTGATGATGATGAAGATTTAAAAAATAGTACTATTTATAATCATGTTTACTATCAATTAATAAGATTAAAATCAGAAACTATACAATATTATCCTATTGTTGGATGGAAAGAAGGAATGAGATTACTACAATCTCCTACAGCAGCTACTAATACTTTGAAAAAAATAGGAATTTTTGCAGATCAATTTTTTCTTACTTGGAGTGAAGATAAATTAACTTATCAAAGAGATACAGGTGTTTGGGAAAAAGGAGATAATAAATCATGGGCTTATTTTCTAAAATTAATAGGATTTTCAGGTAATAATTTTAATCCAGAAGAATCTATTAAATCATACGAATCTCTTACTAGATAATAATGTTAGCAGAAAAAAAAGGGAAGCCTGAGCCTCCCTTAATTTTATATTTCTTCTTGTTCAGTTACATCTAATAATCCAAATTCATTATTATACCATTCAATACCATCTTGTTTATTAAGATATTCTTTTGAATCAGTATCAATAATAGCTGCTCCACCTGCTATATAAGCTTCTATAAGAGCTTTTCTTATTTGTATTGAGTTCATATTAGTTATTTTTAATAAATTGATTTAAATCAGGTTTAAAATAATCAGGTCCTTTTAATATTTTTTTATCTTCACGTAAAATAGGTTTTCCATCTTTTCCTAATTTACTCATATTACTAGAATGTATTTCATTAAAAACATCTTCTATAATATGTTGCATTCCATGACGTAGAATTGTACCACATAAAATATATAATTGATCTCCCAGAGCATCTGCAATTTCAACAAGTGATTTAATATCACAAGCTTCTTTATATTCACTATTTTCTTCAGCCATTAGCTTATGTCTTAGATCATATTCTTCTGTTGTTAAAAATCTAGGGTGTTGACCATCATTTTGTCCAAAAGCTTTATGAAATTTTTCTACTTTTTGTATTTGTTCTATCATTTTATTTTAATTTATTTAGTTAAGATTCTTGAATATTTTCAAAGTAAACCATGTTTTCACAATTAGGACATTCTAATTTTTTTATACCTTCTGGACGAACTGCTACCCATTGTTTAGTACATAAATCACATCGCACTAATGATACTTCATGTGGACAATCTATTTCTTCATTATGTATTTTTCTTTTATTCATTGCAATTAAAATTATTAATTTAGTATAATGTATTTTCACGACTTATAATAACCATTCCTATTTCCGGATGATATTGAATTGCACATTTATATTCTTCAGCAAGTTTATAAAATTTTTCAACAAATTCTTTATGTTTAGTGTTTTTAGTATTGCAATTTAATTCAAGTTTTTGTCCTTCTAAACTAGCTTTTCTTAGTCCAATTTCAATACCATATTTTATTCCTCTATACCAAGTTTTTCTTAATTCAATTTGATGTTTAAAATTATGTCTATTAAATAATAATTCCAATCCCGTTGGTTTTTCCTGAAAAGAAGTATCTCCTTTCATTTCTTCCCAAAAGATGTTTTCAATTCTTAAATCCATTTTATTTTATTTTACTTATTAAATTTTTTTAAATTTTTTTGGATTCCACTGCCGGCGCATTATGTAAATTCCATTCATTGCTTTTGTAGCACAATAAGCTAAATCAAAAATAGGTTTATTTGCAATTTCACTTTCTTCATAATTTAAACTAGCAAAATAAATTTTCCCATTATAGTTACACCAATCATATACTAATGGACAATCTTTTAACCAATTTGGAACTACAACTGTTAATAAACTATCAGAATAATATGTTTTTTGCTGTATTTCTCTAATTCTTTCTGAATCCATAATTTATATATAGTTAATTTCCATATTAAGATTTAATGCTAAATTACCATTCCAATCTATTTGAGGATAAAAAGTTATTAAAAGTAAACCTCCATTACTACCATCATTCCAATACCAATATTCGGATTGATCTGTAATTTTAACAATTTTTTTTAATCTTGGAAACATTTTATTTAATTCTATTTCTAAATTAAAAGTTTCTTCAAGAGTTACTTTTTCAACAATTCTATCAAAAATTAATCTATTTTTTATTGCATCAATTTTTTTTGTTAATTCTGTAATTACTTCTTTCATATAACTTATTTAATTATTAATTAATACCCTAAATTCCATTTATCTCTAATTCTACCTAATCTTTTTTGCATATCCCACCGGTTTCCACCATATAAGCCAGTTTGAGCTTCATTTTCCATTTCTGTCACAATATTTCTTACTTCATCTAATGAATAAGTTTTAGTAACATTATCTTTTAAAGAATCAGGGTTTAGGTTTTTATTAATTGCTTTGTGGTCACGTTCATCCATAAGTTTTGTATTAAAAAGGAGATATTTTACTACCTCCTTTTAGATTAAAAAAAGTCTACTGCTAAATCAGAATCTAAATCAGAATCACTTAAATCAAAATCAGTATTGTTTGTTAATGTTTGTGGCATACTTAAATCAGCATCTTTAGCATCTACTGTATTACCATAATATAATTCTTCATTAAATAATTCTTCATTAAATAATTCTATATCTTCAATTGTAGGTGTTAAAGAAAGTGTTTCATTTTTAGGAATTGTAGGTTCTAATACTGTAGGGTCATTTGTAAGTTCAGCAATTTGATTTACTTGATTTTCAGGTTGACCATAATTACTTAAAAGTTTATCTACTATAATAACTTCTGGTTCTAAAGGTACAATTTCAACTTCTATTTTAGTAAAATTAGCAATAATAGTTATAAAATAGTGTAATAATCTTTGATCTTCCATCCATGTTTTAGGATGAGAATTTTGTAAAGCTACTGTAATATAATTATAAAAAGTCCATAAAGTATCAGGATTAGGAAAAATAGGATTAGCTGTTGTCATTAATCTTTTTACTAAACTAGCTTGATCTATACTAAGAATATCATATTCAGCAAATAATACTCCTAATAATTGAGATTGTTTTCTTAAATTTATATTAATACCTTCCATTGATGCTTTATCAGAACACAATTGATTATAGTAAGAATAAGCATTATCAATATAATTATTAATAATATTACTACTTTCTATATCTGCTTTTCCAGTATGTTTTCTAATCCAAGTATTTATATCACCTAATATCATAGAAGCTCCTGTATTATTAATACAAGCTCCTACTACACATTTAAATTTTACTTGTTTATTATAACTGTTAGTCCATGCAAGCATCATAGATAATTCAGGATCTGTATTAAAATGTAATTTATAAATTCCTTGTGCAATTTGTCCATCTGAAGTTGCTCTATATTCTTCTGACATTATTATAAATCCTTTTTCAGTAAGAGCTTTACGACAATGTTCTATTACAAATTCATGTGAAATAACAGTGTAACTAGGTTTATGCTCTGGAAGACTTACATTTATTAAGTCTGCTTTAGTAATTAATTTTATTTTTTTAGGCATTATCAAATAATTTAAATTGATTAATAATTGGTTCTATGTTTTGTATTTCTTGTTTTATTTTTTTTAAATAAAAATCATAATTAATATTATATTCAGAAAATTCTTTTTCTTTATGGTTAATATATACAGTTTGCATCCATCTACTAGCCTCTACTTGAATAGTTTTTTTAGTAGATTTATTCACTTTTATTATTTTACTTCCTGAATTAGAAATAAAATATCTAATAGTGTTTTGTAATTTGTTTATTTTATATTCATTTTTGACTACAAAATGTTCTTCAAAAGCCCAATCACCTTTAATTTTTACACCACCACAATAATCAAATATATTTTGATTTTCTTTTAAAAAAGTTTCAGGATCAATATCATTTACAAAATAATTAAAAATAGCTTTTGGTATAATTAAAAAACTTTTATTTTTATGTAAATGAGTGTATTTATGATTTGCAAGATCTTCCCATTCAAATCTACCTTTACATTTATAATTACCATCTGTATAAATACTTATGTAATTATTAATATCCCAAACATACATTGCTTTATAATCAGCAAATTCTAAAGTTAACTTTGTTATTTTTTCCCAATTTTTACAAATTGATTCATAAATATTTACATATTTTTTTGAAAAATATAGAGTAGCACCATCTGTATTTGTTTGTAGTAATTTAGCTTCTGGTATATTTATTAATAAATCTTCTACTAACATTGTAATAAGAAGTTGACCATTAATAGTTGTTTCCATAGCATAACTACTATCAAAAAGCCAAGAATATTCACTATTACTATTACCAAATGCCGCATTGCTGGCTTCCTTAAACCCTTCTATAATAGCCATATCTTTATCAGCTTTAGGTTTAACTTTTTCTGCCAATCTTACGTCTACAAGATCATTTTTATATACTTTAAAAAATTCTTTTCCTAAATGTTCTGGATACATTTCATTTACACAAGCAATACTAGGGTATAGAGAGGCAACATCTAGGTCTTTAATAATAAATTCATCATCTGCTTTATATACTCCACTTTTAATACATTGATGAATACCTCCTGAACCATAATAAAAAGTAAACCCTTTAAATTGTGCTGTATATTCAAAATCATTTTTAGTATTATAAATTATTTTTGTTTTGAGCATTTCAAAAAAACTGATAAAAGGAGCAGATTGAAATTTAAAGTATGGAAATAATATTTTACCAATGTCTATACTATCTCTATAAGTTCTATATTTTTTTACTTCAAAAGGATTTTTACCTGTGGCATCACAATATAATTTTAAAAGTAATTCACTACCTAGTTTAGTATTAGAATAATTGTAACAATTCAAACCATATTTATTCTTAATAGTAGTTCTTACATTAAGCAATGGTTTTGATAAATGTAATATTTTTTTAGTAGATTTAACATCATTGATACAGTAATCAATTATCATAGGTATTTGATCAGATGTAACGCATTCTGTATGAGAAATAGGCATGTCTTGAATGGTTGGGTAATCCATACTAAATTGAATCCATTTAAGAGAACTTTTCTTAGCTTGATTATCCCAATGATTAATTTTAAAAACATCAATTTGTTGAATGCTTAATTTCCATTCTGGAAAATCAGAATATTCATTATTTCTAGATTTTTCAATTGTATCTTGTGCTTTACCATAAATCCATTTTGCAACATCTTGTCCTTTCATTAAAGATAAATAATTTGCATTTTTAAGAATATGTTCTGTAATTTGACTATCAAAAGATATTCCATTATAACTTACATGCCATTCATCAAATGCAATATTTACTTTTAAAAAAGTTAAAAATTCTTGTAAATCATTTTTACTTTCATGTATTACAAAGGTTCTTGTTTTTTCAGAATTAACAGCTTCAAAGACACCTATAAAACAGTTAGATAAAGTTTCAAAATCCATAACCCAGTGGGTTCTTATATGATTTTCCATAATTTATTTTTATTAACAAAAAAAAGAGTGCTTATTAAACACTCTTTTACAATTAAAATTAAAATTATATCTTTTATTTATCCATAAAAGTTTTATAATCAAATTTTAAAAAATTAGCTGCAAATAAACCAAGTAAACTTTCAATAGCAGTATTATCTTCAATATAAAATTCTTGAAATACTTCTGTTTTATGTCTATCTTGTTTCATACCTTTTGTTCCAGTAATTGCTATACCATATTCATCTAATTTAGGCAACATGTGAAGTGTTGTTTTTTTAATAGTTGATATAATTACTAATACTTTAGTAGTAGGATCAAAAATACATTCTACATAAGGACAATGTTCCGTAATAGGAATCATTCTAAAAGTTTGTTGTTCATTCCAGGTAGCCTGAACTAACATCATTGATTTTTCATTCATAATTTGGTTTTAAATCACAAAGATAATCCACTTGTTTTAAAGTAGGTCTTTTAATTAATAAAATTTCTTTATTTAAATCTGGTATAGTACATAATTCACCTACTTCTTCAAGTAATTCTGGATTTACTCCTAAAAGTTTAGCATAATTACCGTAGTAAACTTCAGGATATAAGTAACTTGAAATATATATTTTATTAGCCATGTTGTTTTTAAAATAACTTAATATTTTTTGTTTTAAAACAGGGTTTATTTTACTATATTTTCCAGTAACAATATAATTCCAATCTTTACTTAAATCAGAAAAGTCAAATACATATACACTTGTAGTACTATCTATTTTATGGTAATCATATAATCTGTTATGTTTTAATAATATATTTTTTTCAAAATTTATATATGTTGTCATATTAGGAGTATGGTAAACACATATTAATTTTAGGTCTTCATTACTATACACATTATCCCAAGAGAAATAAGTTTCTAATGGTTTAAAAGTGCATTCTGAATGAATATTTAAAAGAGGGTATAAAAATATCTTAGATTTTTGAAAATATTTTTTATAAAGAGAATTTATTATCATTTTAAAATGTATAAGTATAATTAGTACCTAAATCTGTTAATAGATCTTCATTAAGAGTGATTGTTTTTACTATAAAAGTATTCGTTGCAATTGAATTTGTAATTTCATGTTTTATATGAGGTATTATAATATCTAAATTGGTAGTATTAAATTGATTTTTTAATTTTAGTAAAAAAATTAAAAAGTCTTTATCTAAATTTATTTTATGATTTAACCCCATGCAATATAAAAAATATGCAAAATCAACATTTTTAAGATTATCACTATAATAAATAGCATCTCTATTAAGATGTAGTAATAATAGTAAATAAGCATAACTAGCTGAATAATTACAATTAGTCATTACAGACATTGCCAATGATAAATCTTGTTTACTATTAAACATCAGAGTTAGCTGATCATAACTTTCTTTATTAATTATTATACTATCAGTAGTTGTTAAATATTCAGATAAATCAGATTCATCATATATAGGCTTATCTATAATAAAATCTAATAATTCTTCACAATCACTGTGAGGAGAACAAAAATTAATACTGTCATAATCAACATTTAACTTTCTATTTAGCATATCCATTAAATAATAATCTATAAACAAAGCTTCTTCTTTATAATCATTTAAAAATGTTGATATTCTTATACTATCAGGGTGACTTTTAAATATATCTAGAGTAATAAATTTTTTAAAAATTTCAGTATTAACTTGATAATATTTATAATTATGCACTATTGAGTTTAGACTAAGATTATTACAAATTATAATATTAGATTCTTTAAACTTTTTTGTAACATTAATATTTTCATTAGTACAAATATTTTTAAGTTTATTTCTAGGAATAATAACTTTTGGTAATAAATATAAAATGTCTGTTTTTGAAGGTTTATAAACAGTAGAAATTTTAAAAATTTTTTGAAAGTCTTTTTCATACCATCCTGTTAAAAATGATGCATTAAAAATAACATCTTTATGTAACTTTATATAAGTATTACGTAAATTACTGCTAATATATAAAATTGTAGTTTTCATATTTTATATTTAAATTATTGAACTGATATTTTTAAAACTTCTGTATTTGACATTAATTTTGAAAATTTAGCTTTATTTTTATTAACAAGTTCTCTTATAATGTAGTATTTTAAATCATTAGTAAAAAGATTAGGGTTACTGATTAAAACAATAATTCTTTTAATCATATCTTCAGAAACTACATTAGTAGCAGCAAATAAAACACAATAATTAATAAGTCTTGTTACTATAACACTTGCTATATCAACTCTATAATCTTTTTCAACACCTATTAAAGAAGTTAAAATGTTTACTACTTGAGATTCTTCTTTTTCAAAAATAGCTCTTGGAGAAATGATTTTATCTAATTTATTATTAATAAACATTGTAATCATAGATGTAAATTCAATACCTACAGAGCCTTCTCCTATCATTTGAATTAATGGTAATTTTTCATTAAAATTAGAAATAGAACTAATAGAATCAAAGAATTTAGTAATAATCCTGGGATTAACTGTTTTAGTTACTAATTCAGGGTTCATTATTAAAAAATTAATTAACCTATTATCCATACCTGTTTTCTCAGCCCATTTAGACCATACATTAACATCAAATTTAAAATTTACAGAAATGTATCTAGTTTGTTGAGCTAAATCTTGACTATTAACCATGTAATTTCCATCATCAGGGTTTTGAGAAAGAATTATTGTCCAATTTTTAGGTAATTTCCAAGAAATATATTCTTGTCTATCTATAATTTCCATAGCAGCTGTAATAAATCTTGAATCTGCTCTATTAAAATCATCAAAAAAGAGAATCCCATTCTCTGATTTACCTTGTATCCATTCTGGAACTGCATAAGACATTCTTTTCCCTATAATTTTATATCCTTTTTTAATAGCAGTTTCAATTTGTTGTTCAATAATCCAAGTAGTTTTACCTTCTGAATTTTCAATTTGAAATTCTTTTATATTAAAACCTACTAAATCACCTATTTCTTCTAATTGACTAAGGTTAATTTTAACTAATTGTAAATCAAGTTCTTTAGCAAGTTCTATAATACTTGATGTTTTACCTATTCCTGCTTCTCCCATTACATTAATACTAACAGGAATTTTACCTTGTTTTTGTATAAAATTATTATTGCTAATCATGTGTTTTAAAAACACTTTAAGTTCTTCTGAATTTAATTCAACTTGATTACTTGCTTTTTTTTGACTCATTGTTTTTAAAATTTAAATTTTTAAGTAAATGTTTACATTTCAAGTTTAATTACAAATCCCGGAAGATTTTTATTCATACTTGATCTTTCAGATAATACCCATAATATTTTACCTTTAGGTTTTATAGGAGGATTACATTCTCCATCAGTAAAATATATCAAACTTGTATATTTGTTATAATTATCATTATAATATTCTATAACAGGATTAAATTTTGTTCCTCCTCTACCATAAACAGTAAGTTCAAAATCTCCTTTATAAGGTTTAATAGATTGTATTATAGAATCACATTGTATTATGGTAATTTCAACACCTAATTTATAAATATGATGTATTTCATTCATAAATTCTGTTAATTCAGAAGTTGTTACAGAACCACTTGTATCAATTGCTAATAATAAATGTGATTTCTTTTTAATTTTAAGACCTAAATTATCTGGAAATTTTGTATTTTCTTTTCTTCTACTTTGTTTAGTATAGACTTTTGTATTAACACCTGTAAATTTTCTAATATATCCTTTCCAATCAAATTTAGGAGGAGTAATTTCAGCAATTACTATTAAACCTTCTATTTCATTAGGAACAATCCCTTTAGATTTAAGAGTTTGTTCCTTAGCATCAGTTAATAATTTTTGGGTTTGTGCAATAATTAATTTTGTTTCAGCTTCTGTTAAGTTTTCAAATTCTTTCCAAGTACCATGTTGAGGAATATTATTATTAGCAATATCTTCTAAAAGATTATCTAAAGCTTCATTATTAGTTGTACCATTAAGACTTTTTTCTTTTTCAGCTTCTATAAGTTTATTATAGTAGTATTTAGTACCTGCTTTAGCATCCCAACCTCTATCAACATAATCTTCAAACATTATTCCTCTACATGGAATTTTAGATTTTTCTATTAATATTTCTTCATTTGTTAAATTACCTTTCTGTATAGCAGTAGTAACTTTATTTACAATATTAATATATTGATCAAAAGATAATTCATCTCCTGGTAGTAAACCTTTGTCAATCAGTTGATTAATCTCCATATCCATAGCAACATTAGCAATTTTATGATTACTAAATTGAGTATAAGAAGTTAAATGTCCAAAAGCTATATGAAGAACTTCGTGAAGAAGAATACCTATTCTATGATTATCAGTAAGACTAAGCCAAAAAGATTCATTAATTTCTAATTGATAATTAATATCTAATTTACTAACTCCTGCTGTATCTAATTCAGTACTCCATTTTTTATTTAATCCTATTAAAAATATTCCGTAATAACATTTAGTAATAATAAGATTTTTAATTGCTTTGCTTAAATATGTTTCTTTAATATTCATATATTTATAATTCTCTACATGAAATATCCCACCAGTAATCTTTCCCCTGTTCTTTTGGAGTTTCTTCCCAAATAAAAGCAGTTCCAATAAAAGTAGAGAAAGTGGTTTTTTCCTCCATTCTTTTTTCAAAATAAAGATCATTTTCTTTGAATTGTTTTTGTTCTAACTCACTTAAAGTGTCAAACCACTCTTTGCCTGTCTTTTTCATCGTTATCTTTTAAATAAGTTTTATATAATGCTATTCCTATTGCCCAATATCCCCAATTTAAGGCTAAACCGTAAACAAATCCTGTATTATCTATTTCCGTTTTATCTACTGTTGCAAACACTAAACACGGTGTAATTGCAAAATCTAAATCTTTCGGGCTTTCTTTTACTCCATTTATATAAAATGGTGTAAGTTTATATTTTGTTTTCATAATTATAATTTAATTTTTAACAAATACTTTTTGAACTTGATAAGTTCCTGGTATTAATTCTTTAATTCCTTCTTCAGCTTCTGGATAAGTATTATATTCTTTTTTTAAAAGAGTTAATTTTTCTTCTGCATTAAATATTGTTTTCATGTTATTTGGTTGAACAGAAGGTACAGTTAAGTTGTTAATAAAAACTTTAATTCCCAATAATGTTTTAGCTCTGGTTTTAGCTACAGTTCTATCTTTTTTTGTAAGAGTGTGCCATTCTGAAAATTCAATTCGTATGTTGTTTAATTCTTCGTCTAAATAGTTTTCTAATTCTTCTTTCATGTTTATATTTTTAAATTGTTTCTAAAAAAACGTCCTAAAATATTAGAATTTAAATATTTATCATCTGTAATACAATCATTACAAAATAAAAATTTACATTCCTGATAAGTTAATTCTGATGTTGAATAACAAATCATTAATATTTCTTTTTTAATTATAATACCTGACTTATGAGCACTTTTAAGTACTTCATTACTACTGTAGTAATTTATAAAATTAGGTTTTATCACTCTACTATACTTTTTAACTCTTTTATCAGTACTTAAAAGCAATTGCTTTTTAGTAAAATGTTTTTTTGTATTAGAATAAAAGTTCTTTTTACCTATATAAGCCACTGATTTACCATCTATAATAGCAGTCATTATATATATGAACCCTACACTATTTTCTGGAATACATAATTCAGTAAATTCTTTTCCTTTATAAATCCAACTCATATTACATTTTTTAATAATTGAAATAATTGTAATTTAACAGTATGTTCTGTATGTACTTTAATAGAATCAGATAAATCTTTTTCTAAAGGTAAAATGATGTAATCAATGTTATATTTAGACTTATACTGTTTAGCAGCTTTAACACCTGGAATATCATTATCAAATAAAACTATAATTTTAGAATATTTTAATAGTAATTGTTTCATTTGTACTTCATTTATCATGCTGTTTTCACTATCAGGAGCAATACTTTCAATGTTTTGGATGTTAAGGTTGTTAAAACAAATTAAGTCTTTAAGAGAAGATGTTATAATTAAATATTTAGTACTATAAGTAAGTTGTTCAAAACCTTGTAAATAATTCTTAATTTTTATAAACTTTTTAGCTGTATTATCAGGCATGTAAATTTTATATAAATCACCATTTTTTGTAAAATACCCATAAAGTTTATTTCTATTAAACTCATATTTAATTATATTACCATTCAAATCTTTTTTTTCCATATTAAAAAAAGAAAGTGGTTTTATTTCATAATGACCTAAGTTAAAAGAACTTATCTTGTATTGTTTCCAATAATTAAAATCTATTGTATTCCAGAATCTAATCTCATAATCAGTTACTTTAAATCTATCTTGTTTAACTATATTAAGTTTATTTTGTAAACTATTATTGTTTAAATCACTATTTTTTAAATAATTTTCATAATCAGTCATTATTTTAAATACAGCATCACCTCTACTATTTAAAGAAAATAATACTTTAACTAATTCAATATGATCTCCTCCTTCACCAGTTGAAAAATCTTTAAATCTGTATTGATTGCTTTTATCATCATAATAAACCCACATTGAAGGGGTTTTATCAGCACTATTAAATACTGATGATATTTTTACATTTTGACCTATTAAATTTTCATATAAATTAAGATAATGTTCAAAAACCCATTGTTTAGAAACATCTCTTAAATCACTAATAATATTTACAGTACTAATCATAATGTCTTATTAAAAAAAAGGGTCTATATACTAGACCCTTTCATATTAAAATTATTAATCTAAACTAAAATCAGAATTTATTTTAGAAGGAATGTTTAAGTTATCATCCCCAAAACTTTTTAAATCTTTAACTTCTGTTTTTTTCAAATGAATAGATTCATTATATACAATTACTTTTGATTCTTCACCAAAAGCATATTTACCTTTTTCACTTTTAGGTAAATACATGTCATAATTTAAATACCCTGTTTTACCCATGTATTCTTTACCTGAAATACAAAAAGTAAGATATTTATTTTTAAAATCAGCTGTTTTATTAAAAGCTTCAACAAAACTTTCAATTGTATTATGTTTATTATCTTGGTCTTTCATCCAATCATTTAATCCTAAAGCATTAGTAAGGTTTTGTAAAAATAACAAAACACTTCTATCTCTTTGAATTTTAATTCCTGTTTTAGTTTCTCCATCTGCATAAGCATATTGACTAGCTTTTAACCTACCAATTTGACCTTTGTAGTTACCTAAACTAACATTATCTCTATCAATTAAAAAGCCTTCAAAGCCTTCAATTGGTTCTGTTTCTACATGTAAAATCAAATGTTTAGCATTTGGAATAAAAGTAAAATCTTCTAATTCCAATCTGTTAATTTTTAATTTTAAATTACCTGGTGTAATTGTTTTAGGAACTCCTGCTCCACCGCCCAAATCTGTTGTACTTAATCCCATTTTTTATTTATTTATTTATTTGAATATTTGATCCCAATTTGTTGTAAGAATACCATCTACAACTTCTGTAATTATAAAGTCTTTATCACCTAAATGAAGAGGTCTAGCACCACAATTTACTTCTTCACTTGTTTTGAACGATAGTATTGTTTTACCTTCTTTTCTCATCATATAACCAATAGCATCAGAAGAAGCACATAATAGATTTTTAATTTTTCCTGTAAGATCTATATTTGCTGCTAATACTAATTCACCTTTATCATTTACTTGAGCATCTTTAGTATGTCCACATAAAATAACTGTTTCAGCAAGAGTATCTATAAAATCTAATACTTGAAAAAAAGCAAGTCTTATGTACATATAACCAGCTCCTTGAGGAAGTGTTAATACAGAATCTCCTTCAAAATTTTTACCTAAAGGAGTATTTTTATAAAGTTTTAAAGCCAATGGTAATACCATATCTTCTAATACACTTACTGTATCTATACTAATAAATTTATAAGGATTACCTTGATTTCTGATTTCTTTTCCTAAATCTAGTAATTCTTGTAAATTATTAACTTTATATTTAATTGCTTCAATAAAATCAGAACCATTTTCTAAATCAACAATCAGATTGTTTTCAAGACCTGCTAATGCAGTGCTTTTACCTACTTTAGGTTTACCGTAAATCACTATTCTTTTAGGATTTAAACGAGTAACTTTAACTTTCTTAATGGGAAGTACTATACTCATAATTTACTTGTTATTTGTATGATTAAATCATTTAACCATTTTTTGTCACTAACTGGTGCTTTTAACATAATTGCAGCAAAATCTTTAATTTTCATATTACTAATTAAATCATTTTCTGAATCATCTTTTGTATCAAAAGTTGACAGAGGTGAATATTCTTTTTCAAAATCAGGAAAAATACCTGTTGTTTGTACTTTAGGAGCAAGATTTATTTCTAATAAATCAATACTTTTTTGTCTTTCGTATGTAGAATAAGTCATTTCTGAACCATTTTTAGATACAGCTATTATTTCTGATAATGGAATAAGATAAGAAATATAAGGTTCTCCTGTTGAAGAAACATTTTCTTTTGTATCATACTCATCTTTATAAAAAGGATTACATTTAACTTTGAATAATTGTCTGTTAGGACTATCTGGAATCATATCTATAATTTTTCCACCATCTACTAAATTATCATACAATTCAATATAAATATCTTCATGTTTTTTTAATTCAGAATCAAAGAATTGAACTTGTTTTCCTAAAGATCCTCTTTGAAAAAAAGCTGTTTTAATCATAAATAATGGATTTGTTAATCCTAATATTTTAAATACAGGTTTATGGTGTATAAAAAATTCTTCTTCTTTTTGTTTTTTAATGCTCATTGTGTGTATTTAATATGAGATTTTTTTTGTTGCTTGAGCAGGAGTGTCAATTTCAATAATACGCATTGTTGTCCTATCTAATTTAAAAAAACTAATTCTTGTTGTACCATTTCTAGATTTTAAAAAGTGAAATACTAAAATATCTTCATCATTTATTATAAATCTTTCTGGACCATACTGTCTAATTTTTCTTATAGAAGGTTTATTAATACCTATTAAAACATCGGTGTGTTGTAAAAGTGCATCACTTCCATATATATCGGAATCTAACACATAATTTCCATATTCACCATCTCGTTGTCTATCTGGATTATCTATATTTCTGTTAAGTTGACTTAATACTATAAAAGCAATTGGATATTTTTTTTTCATCATTGTTAAGGCTTCTCCTAAAGACCCTAACATTTCAAATTTATCTCTTTGACCTTTACCAACTCTAAATAATGCGGCATGATCTATTGCTACTAACATGTTAGTATATGTACCATCTTCTGATTTATGTTTTTCCATTTCATAATGAATAGTAGCACACATTTCATCAACAGTACAAGCATCATATATCACATTAATTTTGTCATTAAATTTAGTATTTTCATAAAACTCAACACATTTATCATAAATCTTTTTATCAACTAATTTTCCATCCTTACTCATTAATGTATTGTAATCAGTACTTGTATTCAGACTTAATTTTCTTACACCACTTGTTTCATCAACCATTTCCATTTGGAATTTTAAAACTCTAAAATCTTCATTAGGATTGTGAACTATTATATCACTAATCAACTGTTCCATAAATAAAGTTTTTCCTGTTCCTGGTCTAGCACCTACTACAGTGATTGTTCTCCATTCTAATCCATCACAAAAAGCATCATTAAATTTAGCCCAAGCACTTTTTAATGATTTTATATCACCTTGTCGTCGAGCTTTTATTTTTAAAATTGCTTTTTTAAGAGCATCTCTTTCACTTACGGGTAATAGTGGTTGAGCACCATTAAATAATATTGTCATTTTGTTAGATATGAGTGATTATTTTATCTTTTTGACTGTTATAAAATGTATGAAATATAATTACTACTATTTCTATTAATAACCATTGATAAATGGATATTTTAACAATAAATAAATCTACTATACTAAAACATATCAAAAAGTTTACTACTGCAAATACTATTAATACTAAGGTTTTTCTCATACTATCCTTTCTGTAAAATAATTAATATTTTCATTATCAGGGTTTGTTTTTATTAATTCACAATAAGTTGCTAAATCAGATTCATAACTTTTATCTATATTTTGCTTTCTTATAAAATATTGAGAATTTCTCATAAATTGATAATTTCTAATACTAAATTCATCTACATACTTTTCAGTAGCTTTTATTATTTCTTCCCATGAATAACTATAATTTTCAAAAAACCATTTAAAAGGAGCTTCTAAATTTTTAGAATTAACTCTTGCATATTTGCCAGATGATAATTTTTTATTAGGGAATATTTCTAAAAAGGTAATAATTTTTTCTTCAAATAATAAACCCATTACATCAGAAGATGTTTTTTGTTTATTTTTTTTAAAAAAACTATTTATTTCAGTTAGCAAAGGTATACTTTTTAAAGTAATTTTTAAATCCTCACTAAGCCAACCATTTTTTATTAATCTTATTTTTTCAATAGAAGCATTTACATATTCATTAGGTATTATATTTTCATTAATACAATGTAATACATAATAGGTATCTGGTTTTAAATCATTTTTTATAAGAGTTATAAATACATTATTCATTACCAATTTATTTTATAGTTTCTTAATTTTAATACTAAATCAGATACTTTATTAAATAAATTATCAGAATCCCATCTTCCTTTCTTTATAGATTTAAAAATCCCAGGGTGTTTAACAGTAAATTTATAATTTTTATTCTCATCAATCATTTCAATCCATTTTGAATCTTCATTCATATAAATATAAATTAATCCTGTTTCATGTTTATTCAAGTATTCAAATAAATAATCTATAAATAAATACCAAATATCTTCATGTTGACCATATTTATCTACCGTAGTAGTAAGACTTGTATTTAAAAGAAGTATTCCTTGATTAGCCCATCTTTTAAGATTTACATCTAAACTTCCAGGATGACCTTTATAAACAGTTCTATTAATTTCATTTAAAATATGTTGTAAATCAGGACTAATTTTTTGTGTTTGACTACAACTAAAAGCTAAACCATCAGCAGCTCCAAAATAAGGATAAACATGATTGTTAACTATAATTATTTGTAATTCATCATACGCACATTCTTCAAATGCTTTAAATACATTTTTTAAAGGTGGAGTAAATCTTTTATTTTTATTTGATTCATTAACAAGTTTATAGATAATATTGTCAAAATCATAACTAAATATAAAAGGTTTAAATACTTTACCCCATCCTTTTTTTTCAAACATGGTAAATATTTTTTGTTTAATATCAGCTAAATCTATTTTTTCTTGCATAATAATATTATTTTTGTAAAAAATCAATCACATGTCAATACAAGTAAAAGAATTAAAAGATGATGCTATCATAGCAATAAAAGTAAATAAGGCTTATTATTTAATGGTAAAAGACCTATCCTTATATCTGTTTAAGCATATTGAAGTAAAAGATAAAACTGAATACATTAAAGAAATAATGGCTAAAGAATATAAAAATTTAGATCCATTACAAAGAGCACTTTTTACAACAATTCTTTTATTAATGGAAATTGAAAAAGAAAGTAAAATCAACGATCTATATATAGATAAAACTATTTTAGAACCAGGAGATGCTGGTTATATAGCTCCTATTATAGACTAAGATTATAATTGTCTTTTCCTATTTGAATACATGTATTTATAGCCAACATTAATTCTTCTTTTGAACATTCAATAAAAGATTTACATTCTCTATGACCGTTATTGTCTTTATACAAACCAGATTCAAGCTTAATAGCTATTTTCATTTCTTCAAAAGTATATCCAGATTCATTAGCTAATTCTCTTATACAAGCATGTACTTTTGCAAGTTGAGCTTTACTATGAGTAATATTAATTAAATCTAAATACATATCTACAATTTGATCTTCTTTTAAACTAAGTTCAAATTTTTCATAAACCAACTTATCTTTTGTTTCTAAATAAGTAAGTTTTCCATTTTTTTTAATTAATTTTCCATTAAACATAAGTACATTTTGTAATACCGTTAATTAATTCTAAAAATTCAGTTAATTTTTCAACACTTTCTATTTTAATAGAAGGTATTTCAAAACATTTAATATACCAGTTATTATTTACTATTTCAGTACTATCAGAAGAAAATAAAGTTATACCATCACATACTTCTAAAATATAGTAATAATAATCTTTTTCATTACCTGATTCTAAAGCAGTAACTATTTGTTTTTCAAAATTAATAAAATTATTTTCTTCCATCATTACATACAAATTCATTAAGTAATTTGAGATTTAGTATCTCACTAAGATATATCTTTGATATTAAAGTGTAAGCATTAGGATTTGTTTCCATACTACCATGTTCTGTTATTCTTAATTTTCTAATATTAGTAATAGCTAGTACAGCTACATTAAAATCATATTCACTTTTTGATTTAACCATATTTAAGATATTGGTATGAACATCTTCATCAATATAACCCATTTTTTTTAATAATACTAATTCTAAACTTAATGCAAAAAGGTTATACCCTAAACCATAAACTCTATTTAATAAAATATTAGATAATTGCGTATTTAATTTTGATATAATAGTTAAATGTTCTAAAATAATTTCTTTACAAAAAGGTTTACATTTTTCAAGATGTTTCATAAATAAAAAGTTAAAAGTAACTCTTAAATAATATATCTAAGAGTTACTTGTTTAAACATAACTAAATAATCTTTCAAGCCAGTTATTAAGATTTGAAGAAGTACTGTTAATTAAATGAGTACATTCTCTAATATCTACAGAATGTACATATTTTGCATATCCTCCTGCATTACCTTTTCTTTCTCCTACTCTTAAATCTATATCAAACTCAGAAGTTTTATTTCCTAATTGTTTATTACCAGTATAAAGTACCCAATAATGACCACCACCTCGTTTAGTTTTATAATTAAAAGTTTCTCTTAATTCAAAGTAAATATCAGCAGGTATATTATTAAATCCATTTTTATTTTTCTCAGTATCAATATCCACATCAATTACAGTATAAATTCCTGGGCATACAAGTAAATTATACCCTTCTGGAATTTCTCCATTAAAAAAAGTATTATCTGGTAACATAGAAAATTTAATTATAGGAATTTTTGCTTTACCGAGAAAGGATTTCATATTGCTATTTTATACTGTTTTCTGTTTTCTTCATTATCCCACCATCTTCCATAATTAGAACGTAAGGCTACTTTAAATACACGTTCTAATTCAGGATAATTTGTACTTGATTCTAAATTAATAGAATTTAAAACAGCCATAATAGTAGTAGTATCTTCTTCACCAATACTTATTGCATATCCTGAAATTATTGTAGATTTTGAATTACGACCATTACCAGAATCTTCTAATATTATTAAATCGTTTTCTTTAATAAAATATTCTATATTTTTAAAATTTGTCATGTTTAAATGTTGTTGTAAGGGTTATCACTTATAAATTCTTTAACAAAAGATTCTAATTCTGTTGTTTTAAGACCTAATTCTAAAAAAGAATCTCTTTGTCCTATTCTAGACCAAGTATCTTTATTATTGTCTAATGTTTTTTTATCAAATGGTTTTTGCAAAGAATTTAATAAATCGTCTATTGTTGCCATATTTTGTTGGTGTTAAATTTCTTTAATTTTAATTTTTAAAATTTCTAATTGAGCATCTGTAATCTCGTGAGTGGTTAACCACACTTGGCATATTTCTTTTACAATTTTTGTATTTGCCTGTGTAATTTTTAATTTTTCATTAAAACTTTCTGAATTAAAAATACTTTCAAATAATTGTATGTTATCAATAAGATCAATGTATTTTAATACTACATTATCACAATTGTAACCACGTTTATGGTATTTAAAAACTCTTTCTAATTGTCTTAATATTCTTGATATTTGCCAAACTTCAGAACTGTTAAAAGCAGTATTCCATTTATTCCAAGAAGCTGTATTACCAGGATTAGTAGTTAAATCTAAATATTCTTTAGTTTGTAAATCATAACCTTTGCATATAATATTTATGTCAAAAGAAGATAGTACACTAAATATATTATTACAATTCTTTTTAAGAATAATATTTACATCAATACAAGTATTGTATTTAAATTTAATAGTGGTAACTCCTGTATGGTGTTTATTACTAAAATTATCTCTGGTTCTAAACATATCACTTTTCCATTTTTCTAATGGATCAAGAATTGTAAACAATTCACTATGATATAACATAAAATATAATTCTGTAAATGATTTTTCATCATAACAAAATATATCTACATCTTGAGGATATTTTTCATCAGGAAAATACCCTAATAAAGCACTACCTGTTATACAACCTCTAATATTAGTGTCTTTTAAATATTCAATTGCGTTTTCTATTTGTTCTTTCATATATTTTTGGATAATAAAAAAACACTTACTAGAATTAACTAATAAGTGTTTAAATCAGATTTAATTAATTAATTTAATAATTTGATAGTAGAGGTAACTGCATTAATTACTTCTTTCATTGTGTAAATACGGTTAAGTTTTACAACATCTTCTGTAAAAAATAAACCAAATTCTTCAAATTCAGCTAATAATTTAAATTGCTGTAAGAAAGCATTGATTTTAGTTGTGTCAGAAAGACTATCTTGAAAATCTAAAAATGCTAATGCTTCTAGTTTTAAACTTTCAGTTACAGGTCTTCCTACTACAGTAGGAGAAGCTATAAAAACTGTATTTTTAGTACTATACAATAACTCTTTAACTTGTGTTTGTAAAGATTCAATACTATCTGCTGGTTTTCCAACAAAATCTTTTCCTTTAGCTAATTTAGCAAAAGTGATTATATACTCAGCATGTTGTTGTAATGATACAAACTCTTCATTAAATACAGGAGTGTCATCTTTTGTAACTAAATACCCTCCATTTACTAATTTTAAATCCTTAGATTTTAAAAACATTTTTTTCATGTTACTTTATTTATTTATTAATTGTTACTATTTATTTAGGTACTTTACCCAATCACTAACTCTTTCTTCTTGTTTCGGACTAAACCATCTGGAATATCCTGCTAAATCATCTGTTCCTTTAGTATGAAAAGATATTAACTTATCTATTTTCCATTTACATAATTTTTTACCATCTGTATCAGATATTTTTTTATCTCTCCCACTCCAAGCATGTCCTGGATGATCATTATCACCAAATACAATAGCAGTATTATAGATCTTTTCTTCAGATGTTAATAACTTTTTAAAATAAGATTGATCATTATTCATTCCCATTTCATATATAGTTTCTACATTTAACTCATATATATTTTCATAATGATATAAAATGCTTTTACTACCTGTTATTAATAAATCTGCATAAAAAGATTCTGAAAGATTTTTAGCTAATGCTAAACAAGTTGTTGAAACTGCTTTTGGAATACTACTACTTATATCAATAATAATTAAATTTTTGCCAGGAGATTTTAATTCTAAAGCTCCATACACACCTTCTAATTTTTTATTATATAAATTATAATCAAATGAAGCATAGTTATGTATATTAGTAGTAATTGCTTTTTCTATGTTATCTGTTAACCATATTGGAAATACATTTAACTGTTTAAGTTTTTCTATATCTACATAACAACTACTATCTTTTACATATTCTGTAAATGCTCTATTACATTCATATAAAGGTTTAGACAAATCTAATTCTTCATTTTCAAGATAATTTTCTGATGAAAATTCTATACGGGGTGCTGTTCCAAAAGTGTAATCTAAATCTTTAATGTCTAAATATCCATTGTCTAATAATATTTGTTTAAAATTAAAAGGATACCCTGATAATAAAGCTCTTTGATAAAGAACTTCATATTCTAATACTCTTATTAAAACATTTTTTATACTTAAAGAACCTATTATAAAAGGAATGCCTATTGGAATATCTTTTATTTCTGATCTTTCTGTTATAAAAAATACTTTTGGTAAAATAAATTTTTTACTTGTTAATAATTCCATAATTATACTTTTAAAATGTGGGTTTTAAATTGTTCAAATGTAATTTCTGTGTATTGGTTTTCTGATTTCTGAGATGTTGTACAACCATCAAAAGAAGGAAAATGAAAGTATGTACCACTCGTGTAAGGACCTTTAGAACCATGAATATTAGCATAATCATATATTAATTGTGATTCATTGCTGATCGAATTTTTAACACACCATTTTTCAGGACATACAAATACATCATCATTTTTTGGTACAGTAGATTCTATATAACAATTCTTTTTATACTTAATTAAATCTATCCATCTAATCTTTTCATTAACTTCTAAATTCCTATTTTCTGATAAATAAATAGGTTCATTAGTAGTATTTTCAATTAATTCTGAAAGATAATCTTCTAAATGACTATAAGGAGTAGGTATATTATGAATTAACATATTAATAGCTTTATCAATACTTCTTGGAGTATTAAAATTGTTACCTGTAAAATCTTCTTTGGTAATCAAAGATACTAATTTAGAAATAATACTTGGCACAAGATTGTATTTTTTTGTCATAAATTCATTCCATAAATTAGAATTAAATTTTACATCATACCATACAAATCTTTCTTTAATTTGAGGAGTTAATGGACACATTCCTTGCCAGTTAGAAGCTGCTACAATCATAATATCAGGTAAGTTTTTACCAGAAATAAATCTGCGTTGTTCTAACATTGTTAAACAAGCATTTAACACTATTGGATTACCATTAAGTAATTCATCAAAAAACAAAATATCACCATCTTTTAAGTTTTCTAACCTATCTAAATTGTAATACATCATTTGCTTAGTATCTTTATCAGGAATACAAATTCCACTGACTTCAAAAGGTGATACTTGAGATGTAATTATTTCTATTAATTGTACACCTTTATCTTTTGCAAATTGTTCTATCATCACTGTTTTACCTAATCCTGGGTTTCCTATAAATAAAGGAACAATTGTTTTTCTTAATTCAGGATTATTATAAATTCCTTCTAATACAGTTTTTATTTCTTTCATATTTTATAATTAGTATTATTACTTTTTTCAATCATACAGTAAAGTTTTAAGTAAAAACTTACTTAGTTCAGATACTTTGATATTTCTTGCTTTTGCCATTTTCTTTAATTTCTTAAAATCTTTAATTTCAATATCTAAAATTACTTTTACTGTTACTTTAGTAGATCTACTATCTTCAGGTACAGGAAATACAAAAGGATATTTTGTTAAATACTCTTCTATATTATCCATATAGATTGAATCATTAAGACTTAAAAATAAATAAGGATGTGATTTACTATAATGAACTACACTTCTTTTAATTTTAAACAAAGCACTTATATCTATTTCAAGTTGTTTAAATTCATAATATAAAAGAGCAATTAAGTAATTTCTTTTATCAGCAAAAATCCTAAAAGACATGGTTTTTTTTGATAATATCAAACAATCATATTCTTCAGTTATGGTTTCTAATGTATAACTCATTTTTAAATAAAAAATGGAAATAAAATAGCTTTAAACATACTTGTAAAAGGTCCTACAAATAAATTACTTAATATACTATGTGTTTGACACCATTCATACCAGAACCAAAAAAAGAAAATATTGAACATAATCATATATACCCAAATAAAAGGGGTTATCATTTTAATCATAAAGTTTGTTTTTAATAAGTTAATTCTTCAACTAATTCTTCTTGAAGTACATTTGTGGTTATAATATTAAATCTTGAAGCACTATAAAATTCATAAGGAAAAGATTCTTCCGATAATTGAATTTCTTTTAGTACATAACCAATTGTGTTGTTTTGTAAAGCCAAAGTTTTTACTTCAACCACTGTATAAATTTTATCTTTAATTAACCATTCTGAATTAGGAATATTGGATGGTTTATTTGCATTATTCGTGCACATTACTTGGAACATATTCTTTAATTTTAGATTTAAAATTTAATTTATCAAACTTATGTTTAATTAAACATAATTCATTTTTAGAACCTATTTTAATAAAACATTTATTTGCATTATTCATAATTAAAATACATTGTTCTGCGGCAAAAGAATCTATTTTACAAAATTTAATAATGCAAGCCATTATAAAATCATTGTTATGCTCAACATTTTTGTATAATATAAAAGAATAAGTTTTCATAAAAATTTAAAGATTAAAGTTTTTCCAAATAATTTTAGTTTGATCTAAATCAGATAAGGCTTCTTTACACCATTTTTCGTCCACAGTGTCCATATAACATAGTACATGAACTATTGCTTTGTCATCAGGATTTAACCTCACTAAACGTCCTAATTTTTGATTAAACTTTCTTTCATTACCATAGCAATGCATAATTATACCTTGTTTAAGTTCTGGTATATTAACACCTTCACTTAATTGATGTACAGTAGATAGTTTAGTAATTTCTCCTGTTTTAAATAAAGCTAAATTAACTTCAGAATCAGGATTTTTACTATGATAACTATGTTCACATAATGAATCTGCTTGTAATTGAGTATTTGCAAATAATATACATTTACTTTTTATGGATTTAAATAATAATTTAGTATATTCTATTTTAGTAGAATATTCCATAAAAGCTCTCATTCTCATTATTCGAGCCATTTGAATATTACCTATACCACTAGCTATTTTATTAGTCCAAAAATTATAATTATCATGTTCACTCGTAAGATAAGTACTATACTTTGATTTATTTTCATAATTTTTAGCAGAACTTAAATATAATTCATGTACAATAATTTGATAATCATTAATAATATGGTTTTCAATAGCTTCATCTACTTTATGAGTATAAGCTACAGGACAGTATTGATCAACAATTTTTCCTTTTATAGAATTTTGATATTTAGGTGGTGTACCAGTAAGTCCTAGTATTACACCTTTAAATTTATTTAAAAATAAAGTATGACTACTTAATAAACTATGCATTTCATCTAAATAAACATTATTATAATCATCTGGATTATGTTTATTTAAACTTAGATAAGTAGAAAACACTATTCTTTTAAGTAAATGTTCTTTATTAAACCTTTTAGCATCATCAATCCAAGAATTAAAAATTGCTTTTTTAGGTGCTACTATCAAACATTTCATTAATTCAGTAGTGGTATTTTCAATATGATTTAAGCCAACAAGAGTTTTTCCAACTCCAGTGCCTAAAACCACAGAAACTCTTCTTTTACCTACTGTAGCATCTAAAGCTTGTTTTTGTATATCATCTCTAGTCATTTTTTTATATTTAAAATTATTTTAACCATCCTAATTCTCTTGCTTTTTTACTTTCAAGATGTATTTCAGAATGGCAGTTTCTGCAAGTAGCAGCCCATGTAGACTGAATTAAATAATAAACACTTCTTTCTTCCCCACCTCTAATATGATGAACTTCTCCTGCATAATAAGTACATTTTTCAAATTTAATTTGACATAAAGGATTTTGTTCAAGGAATTTTAATCTAAGTTTATTATACTCAACATTTGCTTTTTTTCTTTTGGTAGATACAGGAGATATACTAAATTTTGTTGGATTTTGTGTTTTATTTATGCTGTAAATATTCCAGCACTGTTTACATAGTTTTAATCCTCCTGTATTGCTACTTTTCCAAATAATAGATTCTTTTTGACATTTGTCACAAATTTTTAATTTTGGTATCAAAAGTTAAAAGCTTTTTAATCTTGGTAATTCATTAGGTTTCTCATTTAAATTTAAGAAATTTTTAGGGAGAATACCTTCTGTTATAAAAACATTGATTAATTGATCTTTTGATATACCTAAATCTTTAAAACTTAGTTTATTTTTAAAAGAATCATCTGTTTCTGTTTTTTCTGTAAAAAGACTATATAAAGGTGAATTAGGAAATAAAAGATTAATTATAAAATTACTTTGAACAACTGTAATTTGTTGTTTGAATCTATTAATAATCACTTGAGTTCTATTGTACACACTTACAATTCTTTTTCTTTTATTATTACACATATTAAGAACTTCTTCTTCTGGTAATGAATCTAAACCATATAAAACTCTTTTGTATAAGTAGTTTTGGTAATTAGAGTAGTTATCTGTTGGGTAATTTTTGTAATGATTATTACAATTTAATTGAGTTTTTTTTAATTCTTGTGTTAACTTTTCCATTTTGTACAATTATTTAGTATTAAAAAACAATTATTACACTTTAAGATTTATTATTCATCATCTGAAATATCTAATGTGTCATCAAGAAATTCATCTTCATTGACATCATCATCATCCGGGGAATAATCAAAATCATAGTGTTTTTCTTTGCTATTTTTTGTTATAGCAGAATTAACAAAGGGGTTTATGAGTACTTCACCGAAATCTATTGAGATCATGTATTGAATATCATCATCACTCATTTCAAGATATTGTTCAATAGAAAGAACTATTGTTTTACCATTTGCTAATTGATAGTACGGCATTGTTTAAAAAAGTTTAGTAAATATAAATATTACATTTACCAAACTATATTAAAAACTAATGTTTTTGACCTTATATGGCTATTGCATTGCAGGATTTAAATAAATCAGGATTATATTTTTTTATTATTTTATGACAAACCACATAATCTTTACAAATTAATGGAGTAATCATTTTAATAAAAAAATCTTTATCCGGATCTACTATAATATTATTTAAAATATTTGCAATTTCACTTTCTTCATAAGAAATTTTAATATTCATTATTAATCATTTATTTTTCTTAATTCTTTTATTTGATTTAAAAGATTTTGATTATAATGAGTAAATAGTTTAGTATCTATTAATTTTAAAGTTTCATTATTTCTTAATTCATTAGGATAAGTAGTAGTAACTCCTGTTCTAATTAAGTTACCTTGTAAGTCTTTAATATCATGTTTAAAATTAAATCCTATTACTGAGTTAATAATTTCTGTTTTCATATTTAGTTGTTATTAAGTTTAATTATTTGTAATAATAAGTTCAGGATTGTCTTTGATATTACCTATAACTTTGGTTATATATTCGGTAGACATATCAGTTTGAAAAAGTCGGTTTAATAATCCCCAATTTGCAAATTTATTATAGCAGACAAATGACCCCTTTTCAAATCGAATTTCTACAATCATAAACATTAAATCAAAAGTTTTAGATACTACTTTTAAAACATCTCCTTGAAATATTTTTATTCCATCAACATCTTTAAAACTTGAAAATTGTAAAAAAGAACTTCCATCTGAAATATGGTCAAAACCTTTTGTTGTTGTTCCACCAGTATCAAACAATTTTTGTTGTTTTAAACATTCCATTACTATATTTGTGTCATAAAACATTTTTGATTTTTTAGGATCACTTTTTACAAAACTCCACATTCTAAAGTCAATTTCTGTTTCCATATTTAATTAGTTTAGTTAATATTATAAGTTTTAATAAGATGTAAGTACATTTCATGACAAATTATAAATTCGTTTATGTTAGTAACTCTTAATCCTATTGTTTTTAATGCAGAAGCTGTATTATTATTATTTGCTCTTACTGAAGCTACTATATTAATTAAATCAGCCAATCTTTCAGAAGTAATTCCTAAAGCTTTATATAATTGTTTTTCTTCTTCATTAACAATGGTAACAATTAATACATTATTAGTAGTGTATTTATTTTTTGTAAAATACTTTTTAATTTTATCAAATAAAAACATATTTTTAATTTAGTAATTCTTTAAAAATCAATGTTAATCCAAAACTTAAAGACACTAATGTAAAAAATATTAATACTAATCTAAATGGTCTTAATGAATTTTCAAAAAGTAATTTTTGTTCCATTCTTTCAATTTCTGTTTCTAATTCTCGTGATCTTTTTACATAAGTTTCTTTAGGTTCTCTAAAATGTAATGTTTCACGTTGTTCTATCAAATCTGCTAATTTGCATTTAATTTTTCTAATGCTCATAATTTTTGTTTTTAAGTTAGTAATTAATATTTAATTTTGATTTTTATTTTCATAATTTATATTTTATTTTAAAAGCATGTGTTAAAAAATGATTTTAAATAAAGAGTTTGTTTAGTAGATAATGTTTTATTTTTATTAGTATTATAAAATATCATCCATTCAGATACTACTTTATTTACTTTCCAGCATTTAAAATAGTTAATTATAGTCAATTCAAAAGATTCTATTGCTAAATCAGTTACTCCTACTGTAGTATCATCAGATTTTTCTAACCAAGTAAATAGTCTATTTCTAAACTTTTTAACTCCATTATAAGCTAAATCTTGCCATTTACCACCTTCAAAATAGTGATTAATAAACATTAAATTAATTTTAAGCAATTGAGGATCATAATTTTCAGGGCTAATAACATTGTTTTTACTCTTACTCATTTTTTCTCCATTTATTCCTAATATCATGCCTTGATGAACAACTTTTAAAAAAGGTTCATTAAAATCTATGTATCCTATGTCAAATAGAAATTTACATATAAATCTGGCATAAATTAAATGTTTAGTAGTATGTTCTATCCCTCCTACATATAAATCAACAGGTCTTGATTTATCATATTCTATTGTATAAAAAGAACTATCTACAAAAGTATCTAAGGTATCTTCTTCTCCTTCAACAGGAATAGGACACCCCCATTTTCTTTGTCTACTTACACACCAATCTTGTAAATTATTTAACCAATTAATTTGTATTTGTTTAGAACTAGAAGGATAGTCTACTAATTCTAAATCTTTAATTAATCTTTCTTTATAGTCAGTAATCTTAAAAAACCATTGATTTAATTCTTTTTCAATAACTTTATTTCCACACCTTTCACATTTATCATGTTCAACTTGTTCATTTGCTAAAGTAGTTTCACAAGAATTACAATAAAATTGTTTTCTAATTGCTTTATATGCTAATCCATGTTCTAACAATTTATTAAATAGCCACTGAGTTCTTAATTGATATTCTAAAGAATGAGTAGATAATTTATTAATCCAACTTGTATTCATTATTTCCATTTGATTTTCAAAAGATATAATATTTAATTCAGTTGTTTCTAAACAAGATTTACCTATTTTTTTAGCATAATTTTCAGTAGGAAGTCCAAAACTATCATACCCAAATGGTTGAAATACAGAATATCCTAAATGTTTTTGTAATTTACAATAAGAATCTACAATACTATAATTATAGTAATGACCTATATGTAATTTTTCACCACTAGGATATGGAAACATTACTGTTATGTATTTATTGGGTGTCATAATTATTTAATTAAATCAAGTGAGTAAGCATTTAAAATTGAATCCTTGTCTATTGTAATTGTATCTATTGGAATTTCGATAAATTCTCCATTCCACTTAGTTTTAGCATTTTCACTAATCACTCTAGCTTGTTCTATACAATGAAGTTTAGCAAATTCTATAAAAGTTTTACAAATATCTTCGTCAGAGTCTGTCCAAAGTGTACCTAAGGCTTCATCTTTTTGTTTTAAAAATTCTTCTGCTGTTATTGTTTTCATAATGAGT
>Ga0209702_10002160_pt1 | contig 35274 bp, 31 predicted proteins | sample FRY01_FD_187210 | JGI IMG/M metagenome (GOLD analysis project Ga0209702, IMG submission 187210) | Freshwater microbial communities from Lake Fryxell liftoff mats and glacier meltwater in Antarctica - FRY-01 (SPAdes) (version 2) | ecosystem: Environmental > Aquatic > Freshwater > Ice > Glacier...
ACGTTACGCAAGAAGCTGGAACGGAGCGACCTTTTTCAGGAAAGTATTGGGACAATCACGAAAAAGGAATTTACACTTGCATTTGCTGTGCTTTACCACTTTTCTCGAGTTCAACAAAATTTGAATCGGGCACAGGTTGGCCAAGTTTTTATGCAGTAGTTAATGAAACCAACATTATTGTGGGTACCGACAACAGTTTGGGAATGGTTCGCGATGAGTTAAATTGCAGACGTTGTGATGCGCATCTTGGACATGTATTCAATGACGGCCCAAAACCAACAGGAATGAGATACTGTATTAATTCAGCATCGTTGAACTTTAAGAAAAAATAAATAAAATAGAATTGTAAATTCGCAATAAAAAGATGAAAGAAGCAACATTAGGTGCTGGATGTTTTTGGTGCATCGAAGCTTGTTATAAAGATATGTCAGGAATAATTTCCGTAAATCCGGGTTATGCTGGAGGCGAAAAGTTAAATCCAACTTACAGAGAAGTTTGCAATGGAACAACAGGTCATGCGGAAGTTGCTCGAGTGGTGTACGATGAATCCTTGATTTCTTTTGATGAAATATTAGAGGTATTTTTCTTCGTGCATGATCCAACATCTTTGAACCGTCAAGGTGGTGATGTAGGGACACAGTACCGTTCTGTAGTTTTTTACCACGACGAAGAACAAAGACAAGTAACAGAGCAATACATCCAGACATTGAACGCAGCAAAAGTTTGGGATCAACCTTTGGTTACAGAAGTTGCAGCTGTAAATAATTACTATGTGGCAGAGGAATATCACCACAATTATTTAGCCTTGAATCCGGAGAATCCATATTGTCAAGCGGTTGTGAGACCGAAATATGAAAAATTCAAGAAAGTTTTCGTAGAAAAACTTAAAAGTTAATTCAATTAAAAAGGCGATTAGAAAAACTCTAATCGCCTTTTGCTTTTTGAATAAAGGTGGATTATTTTTGCTTACCCACGTTCGTATCAGAAGCTTTCATTTCCTTACGCTCTTCACGTTTCGCTTCCATTTCTTTGAATTTCATAATTTGTTCATCCGTTAAATAAGCTTTAATCATGTCTTCTCGAGCATTTTGATTTTGTTCTAAAGCCTCACGTTTTTGTTCTGCAGTCATGTTGGTACTGTTTTGAATTGCTTCATTTTTCATGTTAACACCCAAATTCGTTTCGTAAATTTTAGCCTCTTGATCAGCATTTAAAGTCAAATGCTTATTCATTTTTATAGTTTGAATTTTCGCTTTTTCTTCTGGAGACATTTTTTCATGTTCAGAAACTTCTTCATGTGCCACTACTTTTTTTGGTGCTTTAGTTTCCACTTGGCCAAAAGAATTCATCACAAACATAGACGCGACAACAACACTGGTAATTTTCAACACTTTCATAATTATATTTTTTAAAAATTTTTCACTGTATTCATTTCAATATCTGTGCCAAAGTACAGAATTCTTTTTTTTTAAAATGTGTATTTTAGTAAAGTTATTCTTTTTTAACACAGACCTAAGTTCTATGCGCAACTATACTTTAAACGTTATTTCTTGTCTAATAGTTGCCTTACTTTTCTCGGGCTGTATCACTTCAAAATTGAAGGACAGTATTATGTATAAAAAGGACGAAGTTATTAATCTCAGCAGGAAAACCTTAACAGAAATCCCACCTTATGTTTTTGAGATGAAACAATTGAAGGTTCTCCGATTATTTCACAATAATATTAGCACTATACCACCCGAAATTGCTCAATTGGAAAATTTGGAAGAATTGTATTTGGGCAGCAATGATTTAACCAGTTTACCGCCTGAAATTGGACAGTTAAAAAAACTAAAGAAATTGGTGGTTCAATACAATAAGCTTAGAGAATTGCCAGAGGAAATAGGAGACTTAACGAACTTGGAACAACTTTGGGCGCGACAAAATCAGTTAGTAGCGATTCCGAGGAGCATTGGAAACTTGGAAAAATTAGAAAATTTGCAATTGCAATTCAATCAGTTACAACATTTACCTCCGACTTTGGGCATGTGTAGAAATCTTCGTTTTGTTTATCTGAATCGGAATAATTTACAAGAAATTTCAGATGATTTTGGCCAATTGACAAATTTGAAAGAGTTATATCTTTCAGGAGCTGGGCCGATGACTTTAATCACAGAAAAACTTTGTGATTTACGCCTACTGGAAGTATTAGAAATTGATCAGTTCACAGCAATTCCTCCTTGTCTAATGGTGTTGCAAACCAATCGTTTACAAATAGTTATTCGATAAATTTATCCTTTTCATTGAGAATAGTTAAAAAAAGAATAAGGTCGTAAGAAAAGTGAGCGCCTATGCTAAACCACAGGCCAAAAGTGTTATATCCAAATGAAATTAGAAGGATAAACGGAAGCACAAGTAATCCATACAGAGACATGCGCCAATTAAATGGATTTAAATAACCGTGAATAGCGACAAATAAAATAGATGTAATCCAAACACCGAATAGTTGTTGCAAACCAGCTCGGAATAATAATTCTTCACCAACTCCTGCGCAAATCGACAGAAAAACGGCTTCAAAAATGTTGATATTCATTCTTCTAACCAAATTTTCAACTCGATTAGGCATTTTTCGAAAAACAGGTGCGCCCATAAACAAAAGTGCAAAAAAGGCATAAATCACACCGAATACCATTCCGAATACTGTTTCAGCCTTCCAAATTTCTTCCCATCTGATAAATTCTTTTAACGTAATACCCTCTTGCCAAAACCAATAAAGGTAGGCAGGGATAGGGAATAGGATTAATGTTATAAATCCGATGATGTAGATACTTCGCTTGCTCAAGAAGTTGTTTACTTTTGTGTAAAAATAACAAGATGAAAGAAAGTATCATTCAGTGGATTCGAAGTTTTTATACGTATCAGAAAAATGGTGTGGAAATTTTCGATCAGCTTAAATTTGAAAATCAAACGATATACTGGACAGCAGCTTTACTAATTGGCTTCGCAGTCATTTTCATTGCCATGTGGTATTTTGCGCGTCTTTTTCTCGTGCGTATAATGCATTTTTTGGTCGACCGATCAAAAGGAACATGGGACGATCATTTGATTCATAACCGTGTATTCAGGTCATTGGCACATCTAGTTCCACTAATGTTTATGGAGTACTTTTTATCTGCAATTTTCTTTGCCTATCCAAAAACTGAAGGACTATGGACGAAAGTTGTATCGGTTGCTATAGTTTTAGCCATGATGGTGAGTGTGAATAGAGGGTTAAATGCACTTCGAGATTTGATTCAGGAAAACGAAAAGTACAGAGACAAGCCTATTCAGTCCTATATTCAGGTTGCAAAAATAGTCGTCAGTATCTTTTTTGTTGTAGCAATACTTTCACTCGTAACAGGCCAATCACCACTTTATTTTTTCACTGGAATGGGTGCAGCAGCGGCTATTTTAATATTGGTTTTCAAAGATACAATTCTGGGCTTTATAGGTAGTATTCAGATTGCTACAAACGATATTTTACGCATAGGCGATTGGGTGACGATGGACAAATATGGAGCTGATGGGGAAGTGGAAATCATCTCATTGGCAACTGTGAAAATTCGAAATTTTGACAAAACAATTACAACCATTCCCACCTATGCTTTTATTTCTGATTCATTCAAGAACTGGAGAGGAATGGAAGAATCGGATGGACGTCGAGTTAAACGACCGATACATGTCCAAATTGATTCGGTTAAATTCGCAACACCTGAATTACTTGATAAATTGAAGGCCATCCACTTGCTTTCAGAATTTGTTCCAAAAAGACAAAAAGAAATTGAAGAATACAATATCCTACATGGTTTTGTTGATGAAAATTCAATCAACGGAAGGCGCCAAACAAATTTAGGATTGTTTCGTCGTTATGCAGAATATTATTTACGAAATCACCCTTTGGTAAACCAAGAAATGCATTTAATGGTTCGACAACTAGAATCTACGGAAAATGGTATGCCCCTTGAGGTTTATTGTTTTTCTTCGTCTAAAGTTTGGGAAGAATACGAAGAAATTCAAGCCGATATTTTCGATCACCTTTTTGCCGTCATTCATCATTTCGAATTATCCGTATTTGAGCGCCCAACAGGGGGAGACTTTAAGAGGCCATAATTGATAGTTCACAGGAAAAATGTCTAGATTCTATACTCTGGGTTAACTGTGGCTAAAATCTCAAATGTCTAACCGTATTTCCATTGTTAATTAATTGACGTAAAGATTCTATTCCAATTTCTAAATGATTTTGAACATAATTAGCAGTTACACTAATGTCGCTGGCCTCTGTTTTAACTCCATCAGGAGTCATAGGTTGGTCGCTTACCAAAAGTAATGCACCAGTAGGAATTCTATTGGCGAAACCTACCGTGAAAATCGTTGCTGTTTCCATATCAATAGCCATAGCACGAATTGATTTCAAGTATTTTTTAAACTTATTATCGTGTTCCCAAACACGTCGGTTGGTTGTGTAGCATGTTCCTGTCCAATAATCCAAAGACCTGTCGCGTATCGTTGTTGAGATTGCTTTTTGCAAAGCAAAGGAAGGCAAAGCAGGAACTTCAGGTTGCATGTAATCGTTGCTGGTTCCTTCACCACGAATGGCGGCTATCGGTAAAATCAAATCCCCAACAGTATTTTTCTTTTTCAAACCTCCGCATTTACCAAGAAACAAAACGGCTTTTGGTTTAATAGCAGAAAGTAAATCCATACAGGTTGCAGCTGAAGCACTGCCCATTCCAAAGTTAATAATCGTTATTCCTTCTGCCGTTGCACAAGACATAGGCTTTTCCTTTCCGATAACTTCAACATTATGGTCGGCTGCAAATTGATCTACATAATTTTGGAAATTGCAGACGAGGATATATTTACCAAAATTCTCCAAACTTTCTCCAGTGTATCTGGGTAACCAATTATCAACGATTTCTTTTTTTGTTTTCATGTCTCGAAAGTTAAGAAAAAAAGTGCTCATTTAAAAAAAAAAGGGTTCAGCGAATTAAGAGGACTTTAAAATCTAATTCTTGCTCTTGTGGATTAAATTGTGGTACTTTAAGTTGTCCGCCAATTGTGACTTATCATTCAGCTGTTGTAGATAAGGAGCTAGATATTAGTGTAAACAACTACTTAAAAAATAATGCGTTAATTCTTCGTTAAATTGTTTTGAATCAAAATGCAAATAATACATTTGTACAATGAAGTTTTTAATTGTCTTTTGTCCGTTTCTTTTGTTTCAAAGGCGTATAGAGTTTATTTCGTTTCCATTTATCTGTTGCACTTATTACTTGAACTTACAAACTAAGAAAATGAAAAAAATACTCATATATTGTTTATTGTTTGCAGGTAGCTTAAATGCGCAGGACAAACCAAAAGATTATAAATTACCTGAGATTAAAAAGACTTTAAATGAAGATGGTTCCCATTTTATAAAGGCCGGAATGGTTGCCCAGTTTTGGGGCCGATACAATGAGAACAACAATGGAACAACCGTAGATGGTTATCTTCAAAAAAACACATCCGACCTCGCTATTCGTCGTTTACGATTTAATGTTTTTGGTCAGTTAACAGATCGAATAGCTTTTCACGTTCAGTTTGGACAAAATAACTTTTCCTATTTATCCAAACAACAAACGGGTAGCTTTTTCCACGACGCTTTAGGTGAGTATAAAGTTTCCCAGAAAGGATATATCACGATGGGTGCAGGATTGACTGGTTACAGTGGGCTTTTGCGTTACGCAGCACCAAGTGTAGGTTCAATTTTAAGTTTGGACGCACCACTTTATCAGCAAGTAACAAATGGTATTAATGACCAATTTCTTCGCAAGTTCAGTGTGTATGCGAAAGGTCAGATTTACGGTTTAGATTATCGTATTGTATTAACGAAACCTATGTCTGCAAGCAACTCCTTAGTCTCTTTCCCTGCTTTGAACTCTAATCAATCGGTGTTTTCTTTAAAACCACCTAAATGGCAACAGCAAGCTTATTTGAATTATCAATTTTTTGATAAAGAAAGCAATGCTTTGGGATATGAAACTGGAACTTATTTAGGGAAAAAGAAAATCTTAAATATAGGTGCTGGAGTCATTCACCAACAAGATGCGATGTGGATGCTGAAAAACGGAACGGATACGGTTTCATCTGATATGATACTTTACGGAATAGATTTATTTACGGAGATTCCATTATCAGAGAGGCATAATGCATTTACCGTTTATGTAGCTTGGAGTGATTATCAAATGGGAACAAATTTTATTAGAAACTTAGGCGTTATGAATCCTGCCAATGATGCAATTGCTGGAAAATCACTTTCTGGTGGAGGGAATGCTATTCCTTTAATAGGAACTGGACAGACACTATATACACAGTTAGGTTATAAATTCAAAGATAATTTATTGCCTGAAAATGGAACCTTGCAAGTATATGCTAATATGCAAAATTCGACTTATCAATATTTGCAACAGAAAATGATTATGTATGAAGCAGGTATTAATTGGCTTATTCATGGAACACATGGTGCTAAATTGACATTGGGTATGCAAAATAGACCGGTATTTCAAACTATCATGGGAGAAAATAGAGAAGTAGCCCGTAAAAGCATGGTGGTTATTCAATATCAGATTTCCCTGTAGATAGCGATGTTTGGCAGGTTAAATATTTCTGATTTCACACTCCACATTGGGAATGTGTACCCAGCTGACCAAATTGTTATTTCCCCAGACTTTATTGCTCGCCCTGCGGATGATGTAATTTATTTCGACAATATTTGGGGAAATCAGGTTACACCAGGAAAATAGGAAATTTTAACGAAAAGGCATTCCAGAAGACCGTTCAAACTTCTTTATAAAATGTTTATCTTTGCCCAAAAAAAATAGAATGACAGAAGATATTAATGCGGTTAGCTACTGCGTAGGAATGAGCCTAGCAGGAAGTTTAATGCAACAAAATTTACAAGGAATTTCTCCAGAAATTTTGGCTGAAGCAGTTGGTGACGCTTTCCAAGGAAAACCGTCTAAGTATACACCTGAAGAAGCGAATGAAATCATTCAAAACTATTTGAATGTTGCTATTGAAGAGCAATTCAAAGCGAATAAAGAAGTTGGTGAGAAATTTTTAGCTGAAAACTTCAAAAAAGAAGGTGTTCAAACAACTATTTCTGGTTTACAATATGAAGTGATTGAGGAGGGCAAAGGAAAAGCACCAAGTCTTACGAGTCAAGTAACGGTTAACTATCACGGTACTTTATTGGATGGTTCTGTATTTGACAGTTCAGTTGAGCGTAATTCACCAGCGACTTTTGGCGTGAATCAAGTCATTCCAGGTTGGACAGAAGCACTTCAATTGATGAAAGAAGGATCAAAATACCGTTTGTATATACCACAAGAATTAGCTTACGGTCAACAACCGCATCCAGGAGGACCTATTCAACCATACATGGCGTTGATTTTCGACGTTGAATTATTAGAAGTGAAATCATGAGAATTATAGCATTTATTGCCGTTGTAGCAGTATTAGCATCTTGCGGAAGCAAAAACGCTGATGAAGAAACTGTAGAATTGAAAACATTCAAAGACAAATTGTCTTACAGTTTGGGAGCTGAACAAGCTAAAATGATTACTGAAGCTGGTGATCCAAATTTAGACCGTCTAAATTTCGATGATATCGTTCTTGGATTTAACAGCAATCTTAATTCAAAAGAAGCAGTTGATTCTGATTGTCGCAACTCGCTGACAAAATTATACGGGCCATACGGACAGGATTTTGATACTGTTTTTGTTAAGAAAGGTTCATTTTGCATTGGTCGAATTGCTGGATCTGTTTTCTATACCGGATGGAGTAAAAAAGGCGTTTTGAATCAAATTGACATGAAATTGGCAAAAATAGGATTCAAGCACGCGCTTTTGAAAAAAGACACTTTGGTTGATAAGCAGTTGAGCATGAAAATGATGAAAGACTTCTTGGTTTCAATCAACAAAAAAACTGGCGAAAAAATGTTGGCTTCGGCGAAAAAAGGATCAAATGCGAGAGTAATTGATGGTGGAATCGTTTTGGAAACAATAGAAGAAGGTACTGGTGGTTCGCCAACTGCAACGGATGATATTTCAGCTAACTATATTCTGACAAGTGCAGAAGGAGATACAGTTGAAAACTCTTTTCAATATAAAATTCAGAACGGTACTGATTTGCCAGCTATGAATTTAGGTCAAGTCATTCAAGGTTGGACTATCGCTTTTCAACAAATGAAAAAAGGTGGAAAATATAGAATTTCAGTTCCTTGGAATTTGGCTTATGGCGAACAAAGAAATTGTGAGTCGTTGAAATTCTACATCGAATTCAATGATTACGGACCGAAAGGAACATTGAAAAAAGAAGAACCTCAAATGATGCCGCAATAAGTGAGTAGAATTATTGAGTAGAATTATAAGGACACAAAAAAAGAGACTGCAAACACGGTCTCTTTTTTTGTGTCAGTATTTTTGGTTAAAATAATTCCTGGAATTCCTTCTTCAAATATTCTACAGCAATTTCCGAAGGCAAATCACCAACTTCACCAATAATTTCGAATATTTTCCCTGCTAAATCAGTAGACATACTCGTGTCAGTCATTTGTTGACCGGCAACATTAATAATTTTAACCGTTTCATCTTTAGCGCTTTTAAGCATTTTCCAAGCGTCGATGGTTATGAATAGCTGCTGCGTTACATTGTGTTCAAACTCTTCTCGAACTGCTTTAATCAATTCGGATTGAAAAACTTTAGCGGGCAGGGTAGGATTATGAATGCGCATGACTAGAGAATTAGGATGAATTCTCTCCAGAAGCAAAATTGATCGTTGATATGCTTCCATTCGTTCAGCTAAGAAGTTCTGACTTTTCTTTTGCTTACTCATTTCCAGCTGGACGCGGCGCATTTCTTTTTCGCCTTGTTTCTTTAAAAATAACGCAGTCGTCATGAAGACGATAGCCGCTGGAACAATCGCAATAATTAGTTGGAGAAAAATGTCCATATTTTAATTTAAAATTTAATTAGATACAAATATACAGGTATATCGTTGGATTTGATTTCGGTTACGAACGGATTATTAATAGTTGGATTGTTAAAAAAGTATTGAATTTTTTGAATCTTAGATTCGCCAATTTGGGAATTGGCCAATTGACCAACAAGATTCACATTTTTAATAGAATTTCAGTTTATCCTCCAGCAGCACACTTTCTTTTCAACATCCAACACTTCATTATCAAATACCAACACTTATATTCTGAACGACTTTTTTCCGTAACCTTGTGAAAACAAGTATTAGGATGAATCCAGCGATTGTAATTGCCATCATTGCCGCTTATTTTGGAGTATTACTACTCGTAGCACACTTTACCTCTAAGGGTGCCGATAACGATTCTTTTTTCACTGGGAATAAGAAAAGTCCATGGTATCTAGTGGCTTTTGGAATGATAGGAGCTTCACTTTCGGGCGTCACTTTTTTATCCATTCCAGGATGGGTTGGAAATCCAGACAATCAGTTCTCCTATATGCAAGTGGTTTTTGGTTACTTGATTGGCTACATCATTGTTTCTTATGTGCTTATGCCAATATATTACCGGATGAATTTAACTTCAATCTACACGTATTTGGAAGAAAGATTCGGTTATTATTCGCACAAAACAGGTGCTATTTTCTTTCTGGGAAGCAGGTTGCTAGGTTCTGCTATTCGACTGCTACTTGTGGCTAACGTTCTCCAAACATTCTTGTTTGATCAATTGAATATCCCTTTTGAATTGACTGTTTTTTTATCAATCGCTTTAATTTGGGTTTATACAAACAAGGGTGGAATCAAAACTATTATTTGGACAGATACTTTGCAAACGTTTTTTATGATAGCTGCTGTTTTGTTGATGTGCTATATTATCGTTGGGGATTTGAATTTACACAACAAAGGAGTCATTGCCTCCATATCGGATAGTCAATATTCTCGTATTTTCTTTTTCGACGATTGGGCTGCGAAAAACTACTTTTGGAAACATTTCTTAGGTGGAATTTTCATAGCAATAGGAATGACAGGTCTCGATCAAGATATGATGCAGAAAAACCTTTCTTGTAAAAACATCAAAGAAGCGCAGAAGAACATGATGAGTTTTGCGGTGGTACTGGTCTTTGTGAATCTTATTTTCCTTGGTTTGGGAGCTTTGCTTTACATGTATTCTATAGAAACTGGGATAGGACAGAGTGCAGCTGGAGACGATTTATTTGCCACGATTGCTTTAAATCCTAAAACAGGAATTGCGGTTGGGATACTGTTTTTGGTAGGACTAATTGCAGCAGCTTATTCCAGTGCAGATAGCGCCTTAACGGCCTTAACGACTTCTTTCTCATTCGATATTTTTGACCTTGGTAACAAAGCAAAAAAAGAACAAGACAAATTGAGAAAACGAGTCCACATCGGGGTTTCTTTATTGCTTTTGATAACAATTATCACATTAAAATACACAACTTCTTCAAGCGCCATAGGATTGGTAATGTTCTTTGCAGGATTTACCTACGGCCCACTAATTGCTTTGTTCTTTTTTGGAATACTAACAAAGAGAACCTTGAAAGATAAATTGGTTCCTATAGCTTGTATGATAGCAATCGGAGCGACTATTTTACTGTGGTATTACTCTGCAGGTGCACCTGGAGTTGGATCTGGTAATCCCGGTGTTTTCGGGAAATATGCAATCGGGTTTGAGTTAATCATAATAAATGCTGTTTTGACATTTGTTGCTTTATTTGCCATTTCAAAAAAAGGATCTATCAAAACTTTAGCTTAATTTTACATCATGAAAATTCAATTGAACGATAACGGTTTCCACCTGGAATTCGCACCATTAACTTTACTAAAACCTGTTGCTGATTTGCGTATGGGAATTTTAACTTTTGAGGAACGATGGGAAGAGTTTTTTCCAGATGCCGAATTTTGTGTGGCTACAGAAAAATATCTTCAAAAAAAATATCCTTTAGAAAATAATTGGGATTTATCTGTCCCTGCGAATGTAATTCCCAATGAAGATTATGTTGCAGCATTGAATGGAATGGAAAATGATACGGCACTTTATCTTGGGGACATATGGCTAGGAATGAAAGGTTCGGGTAAAACAATCATGCAATACAAAGGAGAAGATTTGGTTGTCATCTCCAAAAGATGGCATCTTTTCCAAAAGAATGACCTTGTTTTAAAAAGTGATTTTTCTCTACTTACGGAAGGAATGAATTCGCAAAGATTGTCTGAAACGGTTACTGTGATTGGGGATAGAAGTCTGATTTTTCTTGAAGAAGGAGCAAAAGCTGAAGCATGTGTTTTGAATACAACTGATGGACCAATTTACATAGGTGAAGACGCTGAAATAATGGAGGGTTCATTAATTCGTGGACCTTTCGCACTTTGCGAACATGGAGGAATTAAAATGGGCACTAAAATTTATGGAGCTACAACGATCGGACCGCATTGTAATGTAGGAGGAGAAGTTAAGAATTCTGTCTTTCAAGCGTATTCAAACAAAGGTCATGACGGATTTTTAGGAAATTCTTTAATCGGAGAATGGTGTAATCTAGGGGCTGATACCAATTCATCTAATTTAAAGAACAATTACAGTACGATCCGAACTTATAGTTATGTTTTAGGTTCTGAAGAGCAAACCGACTTACAACTCATAGGATTGACGATGGGAGATCACAGTAAATGCGGCATCAATACGATGTTCAATACAGCAACTGTTGTCGGTGTCTCATGTAATATATACGGAGGTGATTTTCCTCAAAAATTCATTCCGTCTTTTTCTTGGGGTGGAGCAGAATTTGTTCCTTTCGACTTTAACAAGGCTAAAGACGCAGCAAATGCAATGATGGCGAGACGAGGATTGGAATTATCGAAAGAAGAAATAGAAATATTGAATCATGTGAAATTGGATAAATAAAAGAGTCTATTTTAATAAAGTTTCGAGATCTTTTTTATTGCCGTACATAACAATTACGTCATTTTCCTTCAAAACAGTTGTCAATGACGCAACACCGTGCATATTCGAAACGCGTTGGGTTCTTCCAATGGAACTTTCTTCTTCGCTAATACTGATGGTTGTTATAACAACAACATTATAATTTTTCCCAAATCAAACCCGACAAAATTTCCACTTCCTTCAGAATGGCACAACCTTTGTCATATTCGTTTACATGCTCGTATAGTTGTAATTTATAGTGATTTTAAACTCACTTTTTTTTAGACTGACACATTGGCGCAAATAAAGACACAACATTTTATGAACGATATATTTGATAAAACACTTTTGCATTTTTCTGGAGGAGTAGAGCAAGATGCTGAATTTATACCATTGATAACCTCAGAAGAAGAGGAATCGATGAACAAACAGGAATTTGGTGATGAATTACCTATCCTTTCTCTGCGCAATAATGTTCTTTTTCCTGGAGTTGTTATACCAATTACTGTTGGACGTGATAAATCTATAAAATTGATTCAAGATGCGAACAAAGGGAACAAAATAATTGGTGTTGTTTCTCAGAAAGATCAAGACGAAGAATCACCTGAATTTGAAGATTTACATTCTGTTGGAACTGTAGCTCAAATTGTGCGTTTATTAAAAATGCCAGATGGAAGTTCTACAGCGATAATTCAAGGTAAGCGTCGTTTCAAAATGATCGAGCAAACGCAAAGTGAACCTTACTTGAAAGCAAAAATAGAAATGCTTTCAGAAGGGAAATTTGACACAAAAAACAAGAAGCTTGGCTTGATGATTGAAAATATCAAGGAACTGGCTTTGCAAATTATAAGAGATAGTCCGAACATTCCGTCGGAAGCATCTTTTGCTATCGGAAATATTGATAGTCCAACATTTTTGGTGAATTTCATTTCTTCCAATATGAACGCTGGCGTTGCTAAGAAACAGGATATGTTGGAGGAATTGGACATGGCTAAACGTGCCGCTAAAATCATGGAACACCTTGAAATGGAATCGCAAATGCTCGATATGCGCAATGAGATTCAGCAAAAGGTAAAGAAAGATTTAGATAAGCAACAGCGTGACTATTTCTTGCAACAACAAATGCGTACGATTCAAGAGGAACTAGGCGATAATCCCTTTCAGGATGATGTAAACGATTTGGAGGAACGCTCAAAAGTAAAAAAGTGGGGTGAAAAAGAACAGAAATTGTTCCGAAAAGAATTAGATAAATTACAACGCATGAATCCGCAAGGTGCTGAGTATTCGGTGCAATTGAATTACCTCGATTTGATTTTAGATTTACCATGGAATCATTTTTCAAAAGACAATTTGGATTTAAACCGCGCAGAGAAAATTCTCAACCGCGACCATTATGGTTTGGAAGATGTGAAGGAGCGAATATTAGAATATTTGGCTGTTTTGAAGTTGAAAAACAACATGAAAGCACCAATTCTATGTTTTTATGGGCCTCCTGGTGTTGGTAAAACTTCACTTGGCAAAAGTATTGCTGAAGTATTAGGGCGAAAATACATTCGTATGTCATTAGGTGGATTACACGATGAAAGTGAAATTCGTGGGCACAGAAAAACGTACATCGGCGCTATGCCTGGTCGAGTTATTCAGCAATTAAAAAAATCAGAATACTCCAATCCCGTTTTTGTTTTGGATGAAATTGATAAATTGGGACGAAGTAATCACGGCGATCCTTCATCAGCTTTGTTGGAGGTTTTAGACCCGGAACAAAATCACAGTTTCTATGATAATTACCTAGAAACGGAATATGATTTATCTAAAGTGATGTTTATCGCAACAGCGAATGATCTTTCTCAAGTTCAAGGTCCACTTCGCGATAGAATGGAGATTATCGAAGTAAGTGGTTACACAGTAGAAGAGAAAATAGAAATCGCGAAACAACATTTAATTCCAAAACAGTTGGAGGAGCATGGATTGACGAAAAAAGACTTCTCTATTGATAAGAAGTTATTAGAGAAAGTCGTTGAAGGTTACACAAGTGAATCTGGTGTTCGTGGTTTGGATAAGAAGATAGCGAAATTGGTCCGAAGTCGTGCACGACAAAAAGCAATGGATCAGGAATATACTTCGAAAATTACGGAAGCTGATATGTTCGAGTTTTTAGGAGCAAATCGTGAACGGACCAAATACAATAACAATAGAGTCGCAGGGGTTGTTACAGGCTTAGCTTGGACAAGCGTTGGTGGAGATATTTTGTTCATCGAATCTTCTATTACCAAAGGTAAAGGCAAATTAACGTTAACAGGAAACTTAGGAGATGTCATGAAAGAATCAGCGGTTATTGCTTTAGAATATTTAAAAGCACATTCGCACTGGTTCAATTTGGATCAAGCTTTATTTGATGAACACAATGTTCACGTTCATGTTCCTGAGGGCGCAACACCGAAAGATGGGCCAAGTGCCGGAATTACCATGTTAACTTCCTTAGCGAGTTTGTTTACGCAACGAAAAGTTAAACAGAATTTGGCAATGACAGGTGAAATCACGCTTCGTGGCGATGTATTGCCTGTTGGCGGCATTAAGGAGAAGATATTAGCAGCGAAACGTGCAAAAATCAGCGAAATTATTCTTTGTGAGAAGAATAGAAAAGACATTGAGAAAATTAAAGCAGACTATTTAAAAGGCTTGACTTTCCATTTTGTGAAAACGATGCGCGAAGTTTTAGATATTGCTCTGACCGATGAATTGGTCGATAATGCAGTGAAGATAGAAATGTCGGTAAAGAAAGAAGTAATTTAATCGCTGCCTTCGAAACCGTTCTTCCAAATATTGTCTGCCGCTAGTCAACTTTTAGAAGAACGTCGCTTAATAAATAGGTTGATAGTATACGAATGCAAGCTGAGCGGAGTAGAAATCTGCACGATGCAACTTTTTCCCTGAAATCCGTTCAACACTATTGGAACAATTTTAGCGTTATTGCTATAAATTTACATAGACGAACATGATTAAACTTTACCTTGCAATAGGTGCTTTTTCTTTGTTTTCCTTTCAATTGCTCGCACAAGACGAAGAAATTAACGAAGCTTGTAAACCTCCATCAAAGAAAACACAGAAATTAATAAATAACGCTGTAGGCTCTGAAAGCCTTCAAGCCGTTGTGGATAACTTCGACAAAGCTATGGAGGCAGAGCCTGAGAATGCAACTTCCTACTACGAGTATGGTGTTTATGCCTTCAATCAAGGAATGGAATACTATCAAAGCGACGATTCACCAGTAAGAGGAGATCGTAGTTTTGTAAAGGCAGAACAAATGTTCAAAGAAGTTCTCGACCGCTGTGAAGAATATAATGCAGGCACTTTTTACTTTTTAGGTGTTGTGAAATATCTACAAAAGGATAAAGAATCATCAATTGCCTGGTTTGAGAAATTTTTAGCCTATAAAAATGATGACAATAATAGATTTCCAAACGATTATGGAAAAATGCTTTCGGATGCCAAAGGTGTATTGAAAGAAATGAAGGCGGATCAAATTGCTCAAAAAGAAGCGGTTAAAACTGTTCCTTATGCGCCATTTAGGGTTCAAAATGTGAGTTCAATAAATGACGAATACTTTCCTATGATCTCTCCTGACAATGAATTGATGTTTTATTCCAGAAAATTAGACAGAAGAAATTTAGGTGATATGATCGGAAATATAGTTGAAGAATTCACTTTTTCTTATCGCCCAGAAACACGAGCTCTTTTCGATAAAGGAACGCCATTTAAAGCACCTTTCAATACGGGTGAATTTACCAATTATGGTGCGGCAACAATGTCTATTGATAACAAGGAAATGATTATTTGTGCTTGTAAAAAAGAAGACGTTCGAGGTCAGGAATATTTGAATTGTGACTTGTATCAAACTACCTATTCAATATCAGGTAAAGGTGGAAATGCTTACAATTGGTCAACGCTGGAATCACTCGGCACAAACATCAATACTATCGATGGTTGGGAAGGACAGCCTGCTGTTTCTGCGGATGGAAACACACTTTATTTTACAAGTGTTCGCAAAAACTCAAGAGATAATGATATCTACATTTCAGAACGAAAGGAGGATGGAACTTGGGGTTTAGCGCGTCCATTTGATGAGGTGAATACGGCAGGAAAAGATAAAAGTCCTTTTATTCACCAGGATAATGAAACGTTTTATTTTGTTTCAACTAGTACTGATTCGCGGAAAGGTTCAGGAGGAACAGATATATTTTATTGCAAAAAAGAAAATGGAAAATGGGGCAAACCAGTCAATATTGGGGAGCCTATAAATACACCTGAGGACGAGTTGGGTATTTTTGTGTCAACTGATGGTGAGTTAGCTTATTTTTCTTCTAGAGTTGGTGGTGACTGGAATATTTACGGTTTCGAATTGTATGAAGAAGCTCGACCCGCACCTGTGATGATAATGAAAGGAACTTTAACCGATAAAAATGGTCAAGCAATTTCTGGAGCTGAAATCGAAGTTTCGTATGGTGACGGGGAAGAAGTTCAAAAATTCAAAGTTAACGGTGATGATGGAAAATACGCAGCTGTTGTGAAAATAGACAAAACGAAAGATGTAATGGTCACAGCGAAAAAGATTGGCCATGCCTTTAGCGCCAAAATGATTACTAAAGAAGAAATTCAAGCTGTTCAAAAAACAAAAGAAGTTTCCGTAAAAGGAAAAGACATGGAGGTTGAAAAGTTGAAAGTCGGAGGTTCTTATATAATCGATGATATTTTGTACGGCACAGCTTCAGCAGAATTGAACAACCGTTCCAAAATGATTCTACGCCAATTCGCACGTTTCCTGAGCGAGAACTCAACAGTGAACGTTGTTATCCAAGGACATACAGATGACATAGGAGATGATGATCAAAACTTGAAATTATCTGATGATAGAGCAAGAATTGTAAAAGAATATTTAGTTACCCAAGGTGTAAACAAAGCAAGATTGAAATCCAAAGGTTATGGAGAAATGAGGCCTAAATTCCCGAATGACTCGAATGAAAACAGAGCTCAGAATAGACGAACGGAGTTTGCTATTGAGAAGTTGTAAAAGCAGGGTTTGAATCAAAACATTCTATAGGCCTTTCAAAAAAATATTTTATTACGATGAAAAAAGTGCACTGCGGCAAGAAATGCCATATCACGTTCGTCAATAATTAACTTTACTCACATTCAAATCCACCAACTCCGAACAGCCTGGGATCTTTCCAGTTTCTGAGTATTGCCAATGGATGACCCGTTTATCTTCTAGTGAAAATGGTTTGCGTGTATAGGATGCGATCCAAAAATTATAATTTTTAAAATCGTTTTTGAATTTGGTTTCAAAAAAGTGAGAAGACGTATAAATGATAGGTCTCTGTCCTGTTAATTTTTCTACTTCGAGAAGCCATATCTTCATTTTAGCGCGCAAATCATCATCGCTAAATCCTTCGGTTTCGACATCGAGCATAGGTGGCAAATCGATATCTCTATGTTTCCAATGATTTAAAAAATGTTCAACTTGAGGTCGCGGTGGATTCGTTGGATCAAAAAAATGATATGCGCCGTTTCGAATACCCATGTCGTTCAGCATTTGACGGTTTTTCACCCAACGTGTATCTGAATGATTTGTGCTTTCGGTTGCTTTGCAATAAACAAATTTAATTATTGTATCGTAACGAAGTTCATCGAAAAGCAAAGCCCAATCTATATCACCTTGATGGTGTGAAATATCAATCCCAATTGAATTGAAGCCAGAAGGAGCGTTTGCTAATAAGTCAATTTTCTTTTCCTTTACTTTCTTTTTGTGAAGGAAATAATAGCCAGTTGGCAAACCTGTCAGAAGAACAAAAATAATAATGGCCCAAGTAAGCATGTACTTTGGCTTTGTTTTCTTCTTTGTTGGTCTCTTTTTATGTTTTACTGACATTTATGGAATAAAAAAAAGGCTTTCGAAATGAAAGCCTTTAAATATCTGATTTTTTTTCGAATTATTTTTTCGCTACATGGAAAGAACGTTTCTCACGAATACGAGCAGATTTTCCAGTTCTTTGACGGAAGTAGAAAATACGTGCGCGACGTACTGAACCTTTTTTCGTTATTACGATAGCTTCCAAGAAAGGAGAAGATAAAGGGAAGATACGCTCAACACCAATATTTCCTGACATTTTTCGCACCGTGAAAGTTTCAGTTGTACCTACACCTCTTCGTTGTAAAACAACTCCTTGGAATTGCTGAGTACGCTCTTTTGCGCCCTCTTTAATTTTATAAGAAACGTTTACCGTATCACCGCTAGAGAACTTTGGAAATTCTTTCATTTCCACTAATTCGTTCTGAATTTCTCTTAATATATCCATGCTTTCTAATCTAATATCTTTGTTTTCCGCTTAAATCGGGGTGCAATATTACGAAGAATTTCTTTATTTACATACGTTAATGTGCTTTTTTTTTGACTTTTTTTATTGAACATTAACTTGTTAATACACTATTGCAAATGTCAGACTTTTAAATGTAATTTTGGACCATGAGGACGATTTATTTTATTTTCGGTTTTCTCCTGCTTGTTTCCTGTAATAATCAAGTAGTAGAGGAGGCTAAGCAATTAAATGATGAAGGTGTAAGTAGGATGGATGAAGAAGAATATACACAAGCTTCTCTCTTATTTAATCGTGCATTGAAAACAGGGGATCTTCCAAAAGAACTTAGCGCTGGTATTTTTCGCAATTTAAGTTTGTTATATACATTTCAAAATGAAAAAGACTCAGCTTTGTATTATGCGAAAATAGGTTTTGAAGGTGCTGAGAAAGACAGTTATTTTTATTTTCTAAATAAAGCAGAATATTTACTATTGACGAACAATGTTAGTGATGCCATTTCAAATTATGAGAAAGCCAAAAAACTTAAGTCGGACGAAATGGCAATCTACAATAGTTTAGGTATGATTTATAGTGGAAGTTACGGCGAAGAGTTTAAGAACTACGATAAAGCTATGGAAAACAACTTGAAAGCTTATGAAATCACACAGAGAGAACCTTTGCAGGAAGCTTTGGCCATCAGTTATATGAATTTGGAACGTTATAAAGAAAGTATTCCTTTTTGGAAAATATTAATTGAAAAGAATCCATCAAAAATGGAATATCATTTTCAATTAGGTGTTGCCTACTTTTTTTCTGGAAAGGAGGGCGAAGGTGAAAAAAAAATGGAATACGCAGCAGATCGTGATGAAAATTGTCGAAGAATGTTAGATGAAATGATGGTAGAATAATGGAGAAAATAATTATCGGTCGAAAAGACCATGCAGATTTGCCACTTTTTGGTTTAAAACATGTTCCTGTGAAAATTGACACTGGAGCTTATACTTCTAGTATTCATTGTGATCATATAACACTTATAGAGTCAGATGGAGAAGAATTTTTGAAGGTTGAGTTTTTTGGAACGGAAACAACCGAAGCGCCAATTGTAACTTTTGAAACATTCGTTACGAAAAAAGTGCGTAGTTCATCAGGCCAAGAAGAATTCAGGTATTTCGTTCAAGGTGATATTATTTTGTTTGGTAAAAAATACAATACGATGTTTTCATTGTCTGAACGATTGAACATGCGTTACCCAATTTTATTAGGCCGTAAATTATTGAAAAGACGATTTATTGTTGATACAACTAAGATTGATTTATCGTTAAATAATTTAAAAACAACTATTTACACAAAATAAGTTATAAGAAATGAAAATTGCCATCTTATCTCGAAATTCTGATTTGTACTCAACAAAACGTTTAGTCGAAGCGGCTGAAAGTAGAGGGTATACAACACAAGTTATCAATCATTTAAAGTGTAATATCGAGATTGACTCAACAGGACCGAGATTATTTTACAATAACTATTATTTGGAAGATTTTGATGCGGTAATACCCAGAATAGGCGCCTCAGTAACGTATTACGGGACTGCTGTTACTCGCCAATTTGAAATGATGCATGTTTTTTCAGTTGCAAATTCAAGATCAATCGTTCATTCACGTGATAGACTTCGTTGTTTGCAATTGTTGTCGAAATCTAAAGTTGGTCAACCTAAAACTGTATTTACCAATTATTCTAAAAATGTGGAACACGTTATAGAATCGGTTGGTGGGACGCCAGTTGTTTTGAAACTATTACGCGAATCAGATGACATTAGCTCTATTCTTGCAGAGGATAAATCTTCTGCGGATAGTGTATTGGAAGCTTTTAACGGTGTGAAAGCAAGAGTAATCGTCCAAGAATATATTAAAGAAGCCAAAGGTACTGATGTACGAATGATGGTTGTGGATGGCGAAGTCGTTGGCGCAATAAAGCGTTTCAATAAGGACAGAGATTTTCAAACCAACATTTCTAAAAGAAAAAAGTCTATTCCTATCGTTTTGACGGAAGAGGAAAAAGAAATTGCTATTCGAGCAGCATTCGCTTTGAAATTGGGAGTCGCTGGTATCGATATTATTCAATCTAAACGCGGCCCTTTGGTTTTAAACGTGAATAGTTCGCCAGGTTTGAAAGAAATAGAATCTGTTACCAAGCTGGACATTGCGGGGAAAATTATTGATTATATCGAAAAAAACACGATCCATAAAGTATGAAGGCCATAACCAAAATGGAGATTTTAGGACAGATAATTGATCCGGGAAAAGGATATCAGTTGAATATGAATGTGGCAAAATTACATACACATACGCCAATTCAGGTCCCAGTTTTCATTGAGCGTTCAAAAAAAGATGGCCCAGTTTTATTATTAATGGCAGGAATGCACGGAGATGAAATAAATGGAGTTGAGATCGTTCGACGAATAATTCGCAACAAATACAACAAACCAAATGTCGGAACTGTGATTTGTTTGCCTGTGTTTAACATTTTTGGATTCTTAAATATTTCTCGCGCTTTACCAGATGGGAGAGATTTAAATCGAAGTTTTCCAGGTTCAAAAAACGGTTCACTCGCTAGTCAGTTTGCCTATCAATTTTTAAAAGAGATTGCACCTCACGTGGATTATGTTTTAGATTTCCATACGGGAGCGCGACAAAGAAATAACGCGCCTCAAGTGCGTTGTGTGCTGAAAGATCCACGAAGTGTTGAGTTCGCTAAGGCATTTAATCCGCCATTCATTGTACATTCCAACTTAATTCCAAAATCGCTTCGTGATGCGATGATTACGCGTGGAAAACAGATTTTGCTTTTTGAAGGAGGTAAAGCTGATTCGATTGAGGAAAATATTGTACACGAAGGAGTTATGGGCGTGAAACGAATCCTCGTCCACCTCGGCATGCGATCGTTTAAGGAAAAAGTGACATCTGATAGAGAATCAATTATATTGCGCTCCGACAAATGGATGCGTGCTTTAAACTCAGGATTATTCCTTTCCTATGTTCAAAACGGACAAAAAGTTCGAAAAAATGAAATGATAGGTTTGATAACTGATCCATTTGGAAAAGTGGAGCGAAAAGTAAAAGCTTGGGAAGATGGTTATATTTTCTGTATTAATGAGTCTCCAGTTGTCAACAAGGGTGACGCAATTTTCCATATTGGTTCGTCAGAGCGAGAAGCCTACAAAGTTGTCTCGGAAGGTTAGTCAATTGGGAATTGTTTAATGGTGAATTACGAATAAAACGATTAAATTTAAGTAATTTTGATTGCGATAATTCGCAGTTTGCCCATTCATAATTCGTAATTAATTACTATGTCAGTTCATAAAAACGTTAAAAAAGTAACAACCCATACGCTTCAGGAAATGAAGAATGCTGGGGTGAAAATCTCAATGCTTACAGGTTATGATTTTTCTATGGCTCGAATTATCGACACAGCAGGTATTGATGTGATATTAGTTGGCGATTCTGCGTCTAATGTTATGGCGGGTCACGAAACGACATTGCCAATTACTTTGGATGAGATGATTTATCATGCTTCTTCAGTAGTTCGTGGCGTAAATAGAGCATTAGTAGTGGTAGATATGCCTTTCGGTTCCTACCAAGGAAATTCTAGAGAAGCGCTTTCAAGTGCAATTCGGATTATGAAACAATCTGGTGCCCACGCGATTAAGTTAGAAGGTGGACGAGAAGTTATTGAGTCTGTGACGCGTATTTTAACAGCGGGAATTCCAGTTATGGGTCACCTAGGTTTGACGCCCCAATCGATTTATAAATTTGGAACATATACCGTTCGGGCAAAAGACGATGAGGAAGCGCAACGCTTGATTGAAGATGCAAAACTATTGGAAGAAGCTGGTTGCTTTGCCATTGTTTTAGAGAAAATTCCTGCTGAATTAGCAGTGGAGGTTGCAAAAAGTGTTTCTATTCCTATAATTGGAATAGGCGCTGGAAATGGCGTTGACGGACAAGTTCTTGTCGTTCATGATATGTTGGGAATCAACAATGAATTTAGCCCGCGCTTCTTGCGTAAATACAATAACTTATACGAAGAAATGCTAGGTTCTATTCAACGTTATATCGAAGATGTGAAGTCAGGCGATTTCCCGAACGAAAACGAGCAATATTAATTCATGGCAAAACCCGCAGATTTCGGATTAGAAGTTCTTTTCGAGGACAATCATGTTTTGGTAATAAACAAAAAAGCATCCGATATTTCTCAAGGTGATAAAACAGGTGATACGCCACTTCCTGATAAAATTAAAGAATATTGGAAAGTTAAATACGACAAACCTGGAAATGTTTATTGTGGCGTTGTTCATCGTTTGGATAGACCAACAAGTGGCGCACTGATTTTTACTAGAACAAGCAAAGCTTTAGAACGACTTTCAAAACAATTTCGGGAGAAAGAGGTGAACAAAACTTATTGGGCAATCGCAGAAACTATGCCGGATAAGAAAGAAGGAACGTTAATTCATTACCTCAAGAAAAACGAAAAACAAAATAAAAGCTACGCACATTCGAAAGAAGTAGACGGGAGCAAAAAAGCGATTTTACACTACAAATACGCAGCTAGCAGCGATAAATATCATTTGCTTTCTATTCAATTGGAAACGGGTCGTCATCACCAAATTCGTTGTCAACTTTCAACTATTGGTTGCGTCATAAAAGGCGATTTAAAATACGGCGCAAAACGCTCTAATCCTGACAAATCTATTTCCTTACATGCTAGAAATTTAAACTTCGAACATCCAGTTACAAAAGAACAAATCAATATTACTGCGCCTGTTCCAGATGATCCGCTTTGGAAATATTTCGAAAAGACTTTTGGATAATCTTTAACCACAAAGCACGCTGAGCTTTTATTTGCGCTGAAAATTCTTGTTTTTACTTTAAGCTTGCCTTAACCTTCCGAAATGCAAAGTAAGCTCCAATCAAAATAAACGGAATACTCAACATTTGTCCTGTGTTTAGGAAAAAATCGGCATCGCGAGCGGCTTGACCAAGTTTTACAAATTCTACCAAGAAACGAGCAGTAAACAATAACATGATGAACCAGCCAAAGACTCTACCAGGAATAGTATACAATTCTTTTTTATAGAATAAAAATAGCATGATTGCAAAGATTAATAAATAAGCGAGAGCTTCGTATAATTGCGCGGGATGACGCGGAGTTGCATCATAGTTCATCGTTACATCATTGAAATAATGCGGGAAACTAAATGCCCAAGGAACGTCTGTTGGATCACCCACGATTTCAGAATTCACAAGGTTTCCAAAACGAATGAAAGCAGCGCCAATAGCACCTGGAGCAGCAATTCGGTCTAAAATCCATAAATATGGTTTTTTCACTACTTTTTTTGAATAAATATATAAAGCAATTAGTATCGCTATAACTCCGCCATGACTCGCCAATCCGCCTTCCCAAACTTTGAAAATATCGAGTGGATGTGAGAAATAACCTTGCTGCATCATTCCATAAGAGTCAACAGCATCCCAATACGGACCGTAGAACAAAACATGTCCTAATCTCGCGCCAATAATTGTCGCAAGAACCATGTACATGACCAATTTATCTAAACTATCGTCAGATATATTTTCTCGTTTGAACATGCGTTTAACCACGAAATAGCCCAAAATAAGACCGGTCACAAATAAAAGTCCGTAAAGATTTGGTGTTTTCCAGCCTTCGACAATTTCGGGGGTAACGTTCCAAGTAATGTATTGAATCACAATAGTTGCTTATAAAGTTGAGTCTAAAGATAGTTTTTTCTAGAAAAGGAAAGACTTTAGCAGTCAATATTTACGGACTATTTAATCTGTTTTAACAAGTTACTTCGGAATCCAAAACGATGTTTTTTAAAAGGCAATTTCTCCGAACGACCTTTTTTGTAAATCAAATTAGAGTTTTGCAAACCTTTTCGTTGTTTTTTTTGCTCGTCTTCAGGCAATTGGATGAAGACCAAACAATCTTGAGAACAACAATTGTCCATTTTTTCTTTGCAAGACTCGCATTGAATAAAGAGTAGGTGACAAGCGTCGCTTTTGCAATTGGTGTGCGTATCGGCAGGATTTCCGCATTGGTGACAAACAGCGATTACGTCTTCGGTAATTCGTTCACCACGTCTTTCGTCAAATACGAAGTTTTTACCAATGAATTTATTGGCAACCCCACGTTCTTTGCAATCGTTGGCGTATTTGATGATTCCACCTTCCAATTGGTGTACGTTTTTAAATCCTCTATGTTTGAACCAGGCGGATGCTTTTTCACAACGAATTCCCCCGGTGCAATACATAACTAGGTTTTTATCTTCATTGCCTTTTAGATATTCTTCTTCAATTAAAGGCAAAGATTCGCGGAAAGTATCCACATCTGGCGTAATTGCTCCTTTAAAATGACCAACTTCTGATTCGTAGTGATTTCTGAAGTCAATCAAAATGGTATCTTCTCTATCGGTTAGCGCATTAAAAGCCTCTGCGGATAAATGAATTCCTATTTTTGAAGAGTCGAATGTCTCGTCATTCAGACCGTCAGCAACAATTTTATCTCGAACTTTTACTTTCAATTTTAAGAAAGGAAATTCAACATCAGCCTCATCAACGGCCATATTTAGACGGATACCTTTTAAAAATTCAATTTCGTCCAAGAATTCGCGCATTTGGTGTATCGAATCAGTAGGAACAGAAATTTGCGCGTTGATTCCTTCGTTGGCGACATAAATTCGTCCAATGATTTTTAAAGCATCAAGATGTTGATACAAATGATCGCGAAATAGTTGTGGGTTTTCGATTCGTGCGTATTGATAAAAGGAAGCTGTTACAAACTGTGCACCGTCAGCCCGTAGTTTATTTTCTAGTTCCTCTTTATTTAGCGTATTACACAGTTGCATGCTATGAATATTGCTGGCTTTACTTTAAACTTTAACTCTTCGTTAAATCGAAATGAAGCTTTCTCAAATACAGAAGCATTATCGTTGAAGCTCATCTCAATTTGCCTCAATTAAAAACTTAAATTATAGCCAAAATGGATATTTATTTTTTTGGCAAAGGTATGAAATTGGAGTGGAAGTTTTTTCTACTTTTGCGAAGAATGGATAAAAATAAGATAGTCGACCAGTTGAAAGTGATTGTTGCTTCTCGAATTGAAGAAACGCAGAAAGAAATAGATTCGATCAATTTTTCAAAGGATAACGAGACGAAAAGTAGCGCTGGAGATAAATACGAAACGGGAATGGCCATGCTTCAGCAAGAAGAAGAGAAAGCACATGCGCAATTTGCTAAAGCACAGGATTTTAATCGAGTTTTAGCGATGTTAAAACCAGATGAAGTCAATACTTCAGTTCAACTAGGATCGCTTGTTCAAACTAATTCAGGATTGTATTTCTTCGCTTTAGCATTTGGCAAAGTTGTCGTTGAAGACGATGAGATTTTTGTTATTTCTTTGGTTAGTCCCATTGGGCAATTACTTAAAAATCAAAATGTTGGGTTTAATACTTCGTTTCAGGGGAAAGGTATTGAGATTGTAAAAGTGTATTAAAATTCAATACCAACACCAAAGGATGTTCCAAATCCGCCGTATTTGCGTTTCAAGTCAGGCGTGTCGATAACGTAGCCAAAGTTGTTTCTGTAATAGGGATTCACGAATGCATGCCAATTGCCAAAACTTCTTCTCAACTCTAAAGATAATTGATACGAGAGTCCAAATTTCCGTTGTTCTAATTCTATGAATTCTTCTTTCAAAGCATCTACGTAGAGTCCCCTTTGTTTGCTTGTGCTAAACTCGAAGTTTAAACCAAGTCGAGGAAGGAAAGCCCAATTTTTATAATCAAACCGGTAGCCGAAATTTAATGGAATTACAAAACGGGTGTAGGAGTTTTGCCAAGACTTAGAATTGGTAGTTGTGTCAAAGGTATAACTTGTGTCAATCTGAGTTGTAACAATTGAATCAAACGCTGGATTGTTGGGAGAAGGCGTCATAATTTGGCCATTTGAATCAAGATACACAATGTTTGTACTACTATCTATTTGTGCACTAGACTGTATAATTTTCAGAGTAGAATAATTTGTTTTCTCACCAAATTGATAATATTTTAAGCCTGTTCCCATTGTCCATTTTTTGTAATAGGCATTTAGTTGAAATCCAAAATCAGGACTAATAATTTTCTTTTCTCCTGCCGCCAAATCTGCTTTATAACTACTAAAAGGGCTTTCGATTTTTGGTTGCACACTCATGAATCCCGCGTACACTTGCGCTTCAAATTTAAATTTACGGTTCGGATCTTTTTGATATTTTAAAACCACAGAATCTCGAATAACAACAGAATCACGTATAACAACTGAGTCTTTGACGGTTCTTTTTGGTTTTCGAATTGTATCTTTAAATAAATCGACGGCGTAGTCATTATTTAAATCAGCTGTTTTTGAATTCGTTACATTTTTTTCTAGAGTTTTACTCGGGAATAATTCCATAACCGTTGAAACTTCCTTTTCATTAATTTGAGAAGCTTTTGTCACTAATGATATTTGGCTTCTATCATTTTTAGAATCATTAGTGACAATGGCGCTTTTAGAACTAAAATTAGGTTTTATTGCTTTTAATTTTTTTCTATCTACAATATTATTTGATTCCGTAGCTAGAATAGATAAGCTTGAAATACGCTTTTCCTTTGCAGTTTGCTGTAGCGTATTGCTTTGTGCTATTTTAGATTCAGCACCATCATTCGTTGAACTTGAAATAGAAATTGAATTCTCTTGAGTAAGGATATTGTTTTTATTAAATAAAGTTTGAGAATTTTGATTTAATTCGTTCTTTTCTGCTTCTTTATCAAGTTTAGTATTTCTTTTTTCCGTTTCTAATTCTTTATTTTTATTTTCAATTGTTTCAGTCGAAGTAGCACTATCGGATTTGGATATGATGTCATCAAAAGTTATGAGAGCAAAAGCACTGGCCATAAGAGCAGTGAAAAATACAGCCGTAATAAAAGTCAACCAACCTCCGCGCTTCCATGAGCTCGCTGCATCCAATTTAGTTTCCATATCTGCCAAAAATGCAGTAGGAACCTCAAAGGATCGCTTGCCCAAGTTCTCTTGAAATAAATTATCGATATGATTTTTTTCTTCTTTCACTATTTTATTGTCATTGACTTTTCCGTGACTAATACTCTCAATCGCTTTCTAGCTTCTTTAATATGCCATTTCACTGTTTCATAACCAATATTCAATTCATCCATTATTTCGGCATACTTATATCCGTCAATAGCATACAAGTTAAACACCACTTTTGTTGCTGGAGGAAGCATATTCAGCATGGCTTGTAATTCTTCTGCTTCAAATTTACTATCCGGTTCTAACTCCGGTTCCATGTTATCATAATTGCTCATTTCATCTTCGAACTGAAACAACTCTTTGTATTTTTTTTCTTTTCTAAAATCATCAATTACCTCATTCTGCCCAATTCTTTTCGCCCAAGAGAAAAAAGAGCTTCCCACTTTGTACTGATCAATTTTTGAAATTATTTTTAAAAAAGAATTATTTACCAAGGACATTTGATCTTCAGTATTTTGTTTGTAACGCACTACGACACTCATAAGAACTGAAAAAGTTTCCTTATACAACTCTGTAATGGCCTTGCGGTCATTGTCTTTAATAGACTTTATAAGAGAGTCAGTAATTTCCAATTTTTTGTCTGAATGTTTTACAGATAATAAATCTGAGCGTTATTTTTTACTTTGTTGTCTCCTCTATATTAGCTACTAACTTCAAGTTTTATACTAAGAAACGTATGTTTTGAGAAGCAGGGGGGGACGACTTTTAATAAACGATAAATTTAATTAATGCGTTGCCTAATTTTTCATAGAATCTTTTACCTGCTTTCATTGCAATGCAATAATTAGCGTAATTAATTTTTTCTTTTAAAAATAGGCTGTCTCAAAAAAAAATGAAACAGCCTATAATAAATTTTGCTTCAGTTAATTCTTTACAATTCGCAAGATATGCATTTCATTTGCAGACTTATCCTTAATTTTAATTAGATAAATACCAGCTTGCAAATCGGAAGTATTTACAACTAATTTATTTTGCCCTTGTTTTGCAAAGTAATCTCTACTTTCAATCGTTTGACCAGCTAAATTGGTGATGCTAACGCTGACTAATTTTTCGCTAGTAGAATTAAATGAAACGATAAATTTGTCAACTACTGGATTTGGGTAAGTTGTAAGTCCTTTGAAAGAATTATTGTCTTCGACAGATGCTGTTGCTCCTGGAGGCAATACGTTGAGGGTTGTTCCACTTGCTTTAACTGAAACAACTATAGTGTCGCAATGAACAGAAGTGCAATTATTAGGTTCTGAGATCGTTAAACAAATTACATATACGCCTAATCCTGAATAAGTGTGAGTAGGATATGGCTGCGTGCTTGTTGTTCCATCACCGAAATCCCACAGATAAAAAATACTTGAGGACGGAGAACTAGTTGTTGAGTTGTTCCAACACCAGTATATTCCTGGGTTTAGTGAATCTTGAAGAATTATAAAATCAGCTAGACAACTTGTAGTCGTTCCAATTCCTGTAACTGTTAGTGAATCCCAATAAGAATGATAACATCCAGCTATTGAATCCCAAATAGTAAAACCATATGCATACGATCCATTTTGACTATATTGATATGTTCCTGTCGTTGTATTGGGCTGCAAGTAAACATAATTTCCACTGGATTCTCCAGAAATAAAATAAGAATACGGATTGGAGCCAGTAGTGGTTGATAAATCGCTGATTGTAAATTCCCCAGGGTTAGCAGTCGGAGTTAATGTTCCATTTGCTGAACAGGTCGATTGTGCCGATAAATTGGAAATTAATCCTAGTGCGAGGAAAATTGAAAGTGTAATTTTTTTCATAATACTTTAATTTAGAGTTTATATAAAGTAAAAACGAGAATTATCTTTTTATTGGGGGGTGATCCCTTATTAATTTTGATAAAAGTTCGATTTTTTAAATAATATTAAGTTGAAAAGCCTGAAAATCTTTTTTTTAATAATTAACTTTAAATTTCAAAAAAAATCTTCAAAAAATGAGTCAAGTTTCAGAAAATATTGAAAATATTGAATTGGAATTTTTAAAAATGGAAGACTATCAGCAGTTGAAAGACGCGATGATAGAGGCTTACCCAAATATGCCAAATGCATACTGGAAAGAAAATCATATTCAATCTTTAATCGATAAATTCCCCGAAGGACAGGTTATCATTAAGGTAAATGGACAATTAGCGGGTTGCGCACTGAGTATTATTGTTGATTTTGACAGATTTGAAAACAACCATACATACAAAGAGATTACAGGTAGCTACTCCTTTGATACCCATACTGCTGATGGCGATGTATTGTACGGAATAGATGTTTTTATCAAGGCAGATTTCAGAGGATTACGTCTGGGTCGCCGCTTATATGATTACCGCAAAGAGTTGTGCGAAAAATTGAATTTGGAGGGAATTGCTTTTGGAGGTCGAATTCCAAACTATCATAAATACCAAGATCAATATACGCCAAAACAATATATTGAAGCGGTAAAGAGAAAAGAAGTACATGATCCTGTGCTTAATTTCCAAATGTCGAATGACTTTTATCCATCTAAGATATTAAGAGGTTACCTTGAGGGCGATACAGATTCTAGCGAATTTGCAGTATTACTGAAATGGGACAATATTTATTATGAGAAAGTAACACAAAAGGCAGCCACGAAAAAGAAAATCGTTCGATTAGGATTAATTCAATGGCAAATGCGACTTTATGCGAATCAAAAAGAATTGATGCAACAAGCGGAGTACTTTGTCGACGCAGTTTCGGCCTATCGCTCAGATTTTGCTCTTTTTCCAGAGTTTTTCAATGCGCCTCTAATGGCAGATAATAATCACCTGCCGGAGTCGGAGGCAATTCGCGAATTAGCAAAACATACGCCTGAAATTGTTGCGAAATTTGCTGAATTGGCAATTTCATACAATATCAACGTAATCACTGGAAGTATGCCTGAAATGATTGGTGATTTATTATACAATGTTGGTTATCTATGTCGAAGAGATGGCACAATGGAGCGTTATGAAAAATTACACGTTACGCCAGATGAAGCCAAAGTCTGGGGAATGCAAGGCGGTTCAAAATTACAGACATTCGATACGGATTGCGGAAAAATTGGTGTTTTAATCTGTTATGATTCTGAATTCCCAGAATTAAGTCGATTGTTAGCAGATGAAGGTATGGACATTCTATTCATTCCATTCTTAACGGATACTCAGAATGGGTATTCTCGAGTTCGACATTGCGCGCAAGCGAGAGCCATTGAGAATGAATGTTATGTTGCAATAGCAGGAAGTGTCGGTAATTTACCTAAAGTTCACAATATGGATATCCAGTTTGCGCAGTCCATGGTATTCACGCCTTGCGACTTCTCTTTTCCGGCAAATGGAATAAAAGCAGAAGCAACGACGAACACAGAAATGATTTTAATTGCTGACGTCGATATCGATTTATTGCGTGAACTGAATCAGTTTGGCGCTGTTCGTAATTTAAAAGATAGACGTAAGGACTTATTTATTTTAAAAAAGAAATAAATTAATCAATCTAAAATAGTCGATTTCGTATGTTAAACTTCATTATTTTTTTCGAAAAAGACCGAGATGCTCTGTAAGCGTTTTTCTTGTTTTGCACAGTATTCATCTTAACACCTTTGAAAAATTTTAAGAAACACGTAGATTAACTGCGACCGATTTTGTACAAATAAAAGAGACCTTACTGTTCTGGTTTCAGAGGAAACCTAAGTCGTTAAGGGCGAAAATGACAAGTAAGATTTCAAATGAAATTAAGCGACTTTAATTGCTCCGACGGCATTAAGTGAAGTGCTAAAACTTTGTAAAGTGAGCTAAGAAAAAATTAAATCCTATCTGCTAATTCCAACCATCGGTCAGTTTTGGATTCAAGAGCATCGACAATTTCTTTTAATTTAATTCCAGCGTTGGTCAATTCTTCATTACTCGCTGAAGGAGAAGAAAGTACAGCGGTAAAGTCGTCTTTTGTTGTTTCCAATTCCTCCAACTCTTTTTCTATCGTGTCGTATTCCAATTTTTCTTTGAAAGATAGCTTTTTCTTTTCTTCGGAATGTTTCAACTTCGAAGGAGTGGGTATTGCAGGTGCTTTTTCTGCAATAACTTTTGTTTCTGCCGGTCGACTTGGACCTTTCGACTGAACTTGACGGAAAGTCGTGTAATTTCCTGTAATGTCTTTAATTAGACCTTCGCCTTCAAAGACAAATAGATGATCTACCATTTTGTCCATAAAATAACGGTCGTGACTAACAACGATTAAACAACCTTCAAATTGCCGTAAATAATCTTCGAGAACCGCCATAACAAAAATATCCAAGTCGTTTGTTGGTTCATCTAGGATTAAGAAATTTGGATTGCCCATTAAGATGGTAAGCAATTTCAATCTTCGTTTTTCTCCGCCACTTAATTTGTAAACAAATTGAAAGTGCATGTGCCGAGGAAAAAGAAATTTCTCTAATAATTGAGCTGCAGAAAGTTGCTTGCCCTTTTCCAAAGGAATGTATTCAGCAATATCTCGAATTACATCTATGACTTTTTTATCGTTGTCTGTTTCTAGTAATTCTTGACTATAGTAGCCAAAGAGAACCGTTTCTCCAACAGCTATTTTACCAGAATCAACAGGTATATTATCCGTAATCATTTGAAGGAAGGTGCTTTTGCCCGTTCCATTTTTCCCTACGATACCCAAGCGTTCTTTACGTTGAAAATGGTAAGAGAAATTATCTAATATTTTTGTCGTTGGCCACGATTTTGAAACTTTGTGAAACTCTACGATTTTAGAGCCTAAACGTTCCATCTTTATTGGAATGTCCATTTCGTCCTCATCCAAACGAATGGAAGCGGTTTCTTTGATGCCGTCGAAAGCATCAACACGTGCCTTCTGTTTTACGCCGCGCGCTTTCGGCTGACGACGTATCCAATCTAATTCTTTTTTAAAAGTATTCCTAGCCTTTCCGACTGTAGCTGACAATTGCTCTTGACGTTCTGCCTTTTTCTCTAAATAGTAAGAGAAATTCCCTTTGTATTTGTAAAGAATTTCATCTTCTAATTCAAGTATTACATCGCAAACGACTTCTAAGAAATAACGGTCGTGCGTTACCATTAAAATTGTTGATTTCGATTTGGAAAGGTATTCTTCTAACCATTCAATCATGTCCAAATCCAAATGGTTGGTTGGCTCATCCAAAATCAGAATATCTGCTTCTGAAACTAATACTTTTGCTAAGGCAACTCGCTTCTGTTGACCACCAGAAAGCATGCTAACTTTTTTACTCGTATCATCCAAACGAAGTATGGAAAGAATCTGTTCAATTTTGGCTTCAATATCCCAAGCATTCAAGTCCGTTAATGCTTGCATACTTTCGTTCATCATTTCCTGGTCGCCAGTGCGCAAAGAAGTCGTGTAATTTCGGATAGCGACCATTTCCGGCAGATCACCACCAAGAACGGCTTCTAATACGGTTTTATTTGCATCCAAATTTTCTGCTTGTTCCATGTAAGCGATGGACAAATCATTTCTAAAAACGATACGGCCACTGTCAATTGGCTCAATGTTATTTAGGCAGCGCAATAATGTAGACTTACCACTTCCGTTTTTAGCAACGATAGCCATTTTATCACCTTGATCAAGACCAAAAGTTACATCTTTAAAGATGGTACGAACACCAAAGGTTTTGGTGATATTTTCAACGGAAAGTACGTTCATATAATATTATTGTCTTGGTAGATAAATGAATTATTTTCTACCATTTGCACTGATTTAAAAGGGGAATTATCTCAATCTGTTGAGAGAATCTAAAAGTTTTTTGTCACGGTTTATTCCTGTATTGGCTAAGAATGTAAAAGGAAATCCCACCACTAATAAGAAGAAACCTAAATCCAAGTGTTTTGCTGTAATGCCATTTGCTACATGTGAAGAACCGAAATAGAAGAAAAGGATAGCGCTCAATAAAACAGCGAAATAAGTATAGAAGAACATGCGACCAAAGCGGTGTTGACGCGGCAGTTTTTTAAATGAGAAAAGTGTTATTATGCCTATAAACATTAATCCTGCTCCAATAAGATATGCTGGAAAATTAGCAGAATAGTCAGTTTGACCAGCAACTACTTTTGCTTGTACAACTCCAAATGATGAAACGGAGATCTCGGATTTTTCGGTAATAAAGGAAAACAAGGCAGTTCCGAATGTCACGAAGCCTAAGCAAAGAATCGCGATGAATAAATAAACGGATTGAATACGTTGAATCATGATTTTTTTGTTTTTGCAAAAGTAGTGAGATTATTGCCAAGTGCCAAAAGGGATACCTTTAGTTTTCAACGAAGAATAATTTTAAATTTTCTAGGTTGGTTTTCCCATGTGAATTAATAAAATAAAGAGTTAAATTATTATATTCTGAAATTTGTTTAGGGAAAATGTAATCGGAGGTAAATGATTTGGTTTTATTGATAGATGGCAGTCGCATTCCAATAAAGTCTGTTTGAAGAATATTAGATTCTCCATTTTGCTCACCTTGGACTTGAAGTAAAGGGATATTGTTTTTATCGCGGATAATGATATTTCCGTTAAGACGAAAACCTCTGTATTTAGCAAGTAGAGTTGAATCGATTTGGATTTTAATTAATTCGGAACCTCTCATATGTTCTATTTCAAAACTTTTTGTTTTCCAAAACGGTTCTTTATCCAACTTTAATTTCTTTTCGAAATAAGGTAAAGCTTCGACATAATACATCCATTCAAAACGCCTATCTCTTTTCATGAATATCTCCAAATAGCGTTCTTTATTCATTTCTGAAAAATGTAGAATTCCGTTTTCAAACTGGTGACTTAATGTTAGTTGAAAAAAGATGCTAAATACCATTATAGGTAAGGTTAGAATTTTTAACCAAATTTCTCCTTTGTCCAGAATTAAGGCTAATCCAAGTGCGTAAAGAATGGAAATATCAACCATTGGACGCATCCCGACACTTCCTCCGTACCACCAACACCACCAAGATGCTGTGATGTAAGTGAAAAGCGCGAAGAAAAACAAAACAACTACTGTTCGATAACGGTGGTTTTTAAAAATTAAACATACACCAAGAAATGTAAATAAGGTTAGTGGTGCATAAATAAATAATCCCTTTCGGAAACCGAAAAGAACTTCTAAGATTGGGGGACTGTTCCAATTTTCAAAAGTCTCTGTGGAATATAGGTTGAAATCAAAATTGCCGGTTTGGTAATAGACATTGGAATATTGAATTAGAATTACAGCAACAAATGAAGATAGGATCAAAGTGACTTTTGGCAATGATTTTAATAGGTGATCTCGTAAAAATTGCCAAGCTTCTTTTAAGCTCGGAAATAAAGCAAAGAAGAGTAGAACAACAATTCCGTTTACAGGCCGAAGTAAAACGATTAAACCAAGCACAAGGGCAATCAATGGCAACCAAATAGAACTTCTGCTGTCACGCCAAACGAGGAGTAAATAGATGAACAAGGCAACAACGGCGAACGAATAAACATGTGAGGCGAGAGGTTCATTGATTGTGTAGAACAGCAATGGGGTTCCCAATGAAATTCCAACCAAACTTAATGCCGCTGCCAAAGGAGTAATTTTTAGCCGTATCATAACCAAATAACAAAGGAAAATTCCAAGCAAAAGAAAACAAATTGCCCCCATAGCTGCCGCTCGCTGATACGGATAACTGTAGCCGTCAGATTTGTATTTTGAGTCATGAAACCAATGTGCGGTTAAAAAAAATGGAATTTGACAAATTGCAACACCTGGAAAAAATTTATTCGTTCGACCTATTTCGGGTGAAACATAATCACCGAATTCGTCCATTTTAGCATTGGGG
>Ga0209702_10002162_pt1 | contig 35269 bp, 20 predicted proteins | sample FRY01_FD_187210 | JGI IMG/M metagenome (GOLD analysis project Ga0209702, IMG submission 187210) | Freshwater microbial communities from Lake Fryxell liftoff mats and glacier meltwater in Antarctica - FRY-01 (SPAdes) (version 2) | ecosystem: Environmental > Aquatic > Freshwater > Ice > Glacier...
CGATCTTCTAATTTCATTTCTTGTCTCCTGTGGTAATCAAATCCAGCCCTGATATGAATATTTTTTGAAGCCAAAATTTCAATTTGATAGGTGAAATGTCTAGCTAATTTCTCTCCAAATCCTGCAAATTTAACAGGGATTGTATCACCAGTTAATGGGTCTAAGCTTGGTTTTAAGCTTGGGTCAACATACGTAATATCCCATTTATTCAAATGATGAGCTAATAAAGAGAATCGAAAGGGAGCGTGATTCAATTTATAAGAAACTGCCATTTGAAACTCAGCAGGTAGCGGCGCACGATTGTTTTCAGTATAACTTTTTAATTGCATTCCCGCATTTTTCACCAATGCTGTAACTAGCAAGTTTTCATTTTGGTGCGTGTAAGTTCCAGCCAAATCCATAGCTAAACCGAATGAATTATAACTTTCTAATTGAGAATAAATCAAATTCAAATTTGCACCGATTGAAATTCGTGGGTTCAATTGTTTGCCAAAACCAGCTCCAATAATACTTTCAAAAGGCTTAAAAGTTCCTTGTGAGGTGCCATTCACGTCAGTACGATCGAACTCGCCATAATTTACATAACGTATATGAGTACTCAATATACCGATTTTCAATTTATGAGCATAAGCCACCATTCCATAATTAATCCCTCCTGCCAACAAAGCTTGATTGATACCTAAACCTGAATGCATTTTTTCATTCAACAAGGAAGGATTTGAAACTCCAAGATTTACATCCTGATCTTTTACTGAAATAAAATCATTTCCCAAACCGGCCGAACGGGCATTATAATTCAAATCTAATAAAGAGAATGCAGTGGTTCCTCCCGTCTGAGCCCAAATGAATTGATAAGAAATAAGTATTGTAAATAAAAGTAGTTGTCTCATGCTGGTGAACTAACGCAAAAATTTCGTTAAAATTATTCGATTAAATTCTTTTTCCAATTTCTATAGCTTCCAAATCATGAATTCTATCTCCGGAAACAGAAAATCGCAAGATTGTTTTCACGGAATGAAAACCTTTATATCCACAAGCTCCAGGATTCATCCAAAGCATATTATACTTAGGATCCATTTTGACTAATAAGATATGTGAATGACCACAAATAAATAATTTCGGGGCTCCTTTTTTTAATTCTGAAGAAGCTGGCAGCGAATACTTCCCCGGTTTACCTCCAATATGCGTCATTAACACATCAACTTCTTCACACTTAAAACGATTGAATTCAGGAAATTCTCTTCTAACGATGTAATCATCAATATTTCCATAAACTCCTCTAATCGCTTTGAATTTTCTCAATTCATCAATTACCGCCACATCGCCAACATCACCGGCGTGCCAAATTTCATCCACATCTTTAAAATACTCATAGATTTTTGGATCTATAAAACCATGGGTATCTGACATTAAACCAATTTTTTTCACGGCGCTTTGGATTTAGGTCCTTGGATCTATCGGGATGGGATTCGGAACGAGATTACTTAATCCAGTTTTCGAGTGCCTTTATTTGGGGACTATTTGGTTTTTGTAATTGAACAACTGAATATTCTGAATAGAAATTGCGATTTACTTCAGGCAAGGTCACTTCTAGTATTTTTCCCGCTCGAAGAATGGTCAATCTTTTTGAATCATCATCAAAGTAATTCAACCACTTATCTAGTTCTCCAGTACATAAGTAACTATTTACTGCAATGATTTCATCTCCTTGCATTAGCCCTCCCAAATCTGCTGGTCCACTTGGATAAAGTGCTGAAACGATAAAATTTCTGTCGCTTGGCGCCGCTTTAAACCCGAGTCTTCCTGCAGAATATGCTTTTGATGGTCGATGAAACAATTCAAGTCCCAAATAATCAAGACTTTCAGTAATAATTGCTTCATACGGACTTGTTCCATGCACAAATTCCTTAAAGAATGGACTAAAATCAAGACCTGAAATATTTTTTAATTCTGCCAAATAATCTTCTTCAGCAACGCCTTTACCTGTTAAAGCATATTCGAAATATAATCGGGTCATGACATCATCCAGGCTAAATTTGTTTTTAGTTTCGCGCAAAATCATGACGTCCATAACAAACGCTAACAAACATCCCTCTGTATAGATAGACACTTTTCTTTCTGGCACTCCTGGCACATAACCATCTAACCAAGAGTCAAAAGAAGATTCGCCAACAGAATAATTGAAGCGACCATGATTATCAAAATGTTTTTGCAATTGTGCATTGAATTCAATCAGGTATTGGTCTAGGCTAAAAACATTGCTCTTTAACAAAAATAAATCGCCCATATAGGTTGTAACGCCTTCATATAAATAACCCAATCTAGAATAATTTTCCTTTGTAAAATCGTAAGGGAACATTTCAATTGGTCGGATAGTTTTGACATTCCAAGTATGATAAAGTTCATGGGAAGAAACGCCAAGTAATTCTTTGTAGAAAGTTCCAAAAACCTCATAACTTGGCCCCAAGGTAATAACTGTCGATTTACAATGTTCTACGCCATGATAGGTTTTAAAAGGGAGGATTTGAAATAAGAAATGATATTCTACTACAGGAAACTCTGTGAATTTTTCAATTTGTTTATCTGTAAAAGCTTGAAAATCCTTTTTCAATCGATTCCAATCAGGTTTCACTTCTCCATTGAACCATAAATGAAATAAAGTACCTCCAGAAGTGTAAGTATCATGCTGTAATGACGGTGAACAAATAAATGGAGAATCTGCTAACTCATCAAAATTAGCTGCTAAGTAAGTATTATTTTTCTGTTCCATAGAACCAGCAACTTCCCACGATGTTGGAATCGCTAATTTCAATTCTGTCGGTGAATCCACTTGTTCATCTGTAAACATAAAACAATTTACAGGATTTACGTACAGATGATCCTTCGATAAAAAGGTAGATCCTGCATTTAAATCAGCTGAGAAATAAGCATACTCGATTCTGATATATTTCGTTGAAGCTGTATCTACTTGCCAAGCATCCTTCGTTATTTTTACAGCTTCAATACGTTTATTTTGATCGTTGTAAACTTTAAATCCTTTTACATTCTTTGCAAAGTTCCCTAGTTCATACCTGCCTGGTCTCCAACTTGGTAAACGCACAATTGTCGTTTCGCTATTTGTGTCAAATTTTGCTTGGAATTGAATATACTGGAGGTTAGCATGTTCGATTGACAAAGAATAAGTTACCATAGATAATAATTTTGAATCAAAAATACAGAATCTGATGATTTATTTAGTAATGCAAATGTCATTATCATTATTCAGAAAAATCCACTTTTACAACAAGACTTAAAAGCTATGTTTACAATAATTAACTTGTACCTGAATAAAAACTTATAAAACAGTTAAAAATTGGGTATCGATGTTTTCAATGCTGAACTCGAACCAATTAAGCGTAAAGTTCATCTTGTAATTGTGTAATTTTTACGTCTGCCAAATAATCATCATAAGGCATCATTTTATCGATTATACCATTTGGCGTTAATTCAACAATACGATTCGCAACAGTGTTCACTAATTCGTGGTCATGAGAGGTAAACATCATCGTTCCTTGGTATTCATTCATTCCGTTGTTTAATGCCGTAATCGATTCCAAGTCAAGGTGATTCGTTGGCTCATCCATTAACAATAGATTTGCTTTTGCAAACATCATTTTCGACAACATGCAACGCACTTTTTCACCTCCAGAAAGTACATTTGCTGTTTTAAGAGCTTCTTCCCCGGTAAATAACATTCTACCTAGGAATGTTCTTAGATAAACTTCCTCTTTCTCCTCGTCCGTTTGCGAAAATTGACGTAACCAATCAATTAATGGCAATTTATCTACAAAATATGAATGATTATCATTTGGCAAATAAGCTGTATTGATTGTTGTACCGTAGGTAAAATCCCCTGTATCAGGTTTCATATGTCCTGATAAAATTTCAAAGAAAGCAGTTAAAGCAACCGAATTTTTTGAAATGAAAGCAATTTTATCTCCTTTATTGATAATCAAATTTAAGCCTTGAAATAATGGTTTTCCATCTGCATTTTTGCTTAAATTTTCAATACTTAAAATTTGATTTCCAGCATCACGGTCTTGATGAAACGTAATTCCCGGATACTTTCTACTTGAAGGTTGAATTTCTTCAATATTCAAGTTATCCAACATTTTTCGACGGCTAGTAGCTTGTTTCGATTTTGAAGCATTTGCAGAGAAACGAGAGATGAAATCTTGTAATTCCTTCTTCTTTTCTTCTGCTTTTTTATTCTTATCAGAACGTTGACGCAAGGCTAGTTGAGAAGATTGATACCAAAATGAGTAATTACCTGTAAACATGTTCAGTTTACTGTAATCGATATCACAAATATGAGTACAAACAGTATCTAAGAAGTGACGGTCATGCGATACAACGATTACTGTATTTCTAAAGTCTAATAAGAAATCTTCTAACCAACCAATCGTTTTCAAATCTAAGTCATTTGTTGGCTCATCCAAAACAAGTACATCAGGATTACCGAAAAGTGCTTGAGCAATCAATACGCGGACCTTTAAATCATTCGAAAGCTCTTCCATTTTAAGGTAATGCTTCGATTCTTCAATTCCAAGGTTACTTAACATCGTGGCAGCATCTGTTTCAGCATTCCATCCTTCAAGGTCAGCAAATTCACCTTCTAATTCAGCCGTACGCATACCATCCGCATCCGAAAAATCAGGTTTTGCATATAGAGCGTCCTTTTCAATCATGATTTCAAACAAACGTTTATGTCCCATGATAACCGTTTGGAGAACTTCAAATTGATCAAATTCAAAGTGATTTTGTTTCAATACTGCCAAACGCTTTCCTGGCTCAAGCTCTACCCTACCGGTTGTTGGATCTTGCTCACCAGTTAATATTTTTAAAAACGTTGATTTTCCTGCACCATTCGCACCAATCACACCATAGCAGTTTCCTGTGACGAATTTTACATTCACCTCATCAAATAAAACACGCTTACCAAATTGCAGGGATAAATTGTTAACTGAAATCATAACTCACTCTAAATTTGGCGCAAAGGTACGGAAAGAATTATGAATTAGAGCAGAGCCAAGCGAATGATGAATTAACTGAACCTAAAATTGTATTCCAAATTCATAACTCATAACTCAACGCAACCACTTCAAATTACGCGCATACAGCATAACAAAAATTGCAGCAATCAACACGCCCCAAATAACAGCGTAGGTTGGAATATCTGTTGGGCTGACAAATAAATAGAGATTTCCAATCGCAGCCAAGTTGTAAATAATATACACATGAAAACCAATTTTATTTCCTTTCCACATATTTAAAACACCGTAAAAGCCGAGGATTACCAATGCAATACTCACAGCACTTGCAGCATAAAAATGATAATTTAATGCTTCATTCATTCGTTGTATTTGTTCGAATGCTTCTACGGCATCAGATAATCCTGTACTGCGCATTGTTTCGCTTAACTCGAGCAAGTCTATGCGTTGTTGTTCTATTTCCGTCGCACTTGAAGGTCCGAAAAAAAGCGAAGCTACAACACTAACGAAAGACATTCCTAATGAAATGAAACTCAAAATACACAAGACGGTTAACAAACGAGGCCTTGGTTCAGAATGCAGATTTATTTCCGGTGAATTTTCTTCCATTCTTAGTTTAATTTAGTTTTAACAAAGGCAGTGCTTTTCTGCATTAGTGGATGTAAATATTGGTCATTTTTAATAAATGGAACATGTGTTCGGTAATCATTGAAAAGTTCTTCAACAACTTGGGAAGAATTTAGGGGTCTCCTAAACTCCAGCGCTTGAGCAGCATTCATTAACTCTACCCCTTGGATTGTAAAACAATTTTCTACCACACGGTATAATTTCGTAGCGGCATTTGCGCCCATTGAAACATGATCTTCTTGTCCGTTAGAGGAATCAATCGTATCAACCGATGCTGGTGTGCATAATTGTTTGTTCTGACTAACAACAGATGCGGCTACATATTGAGGAATCATGAAGCCTGAATTCAATCCTGGATTAGCCACTAAAAACGCTGGTAAACCACGTGTTCCTGAAATCAATTTGTAGACCCTTCTTTCAGAAATACTACCTAATTCTGCTAAAGCAATTGCTAAGAAATCCATTGTAATTGCCAAAGGTTGACCGTGAAAATTACCTGCAGAAACAACATCGTCTTCATCTGGGAAAATCGTCGGATTATCCGTTACTGCATTGATTTCCCTTTCAATAATGGAAGCACAATAATCAATTGCATCCTTCGAAGCACCGTGCACTTGCGGAATACAGCGAAAGGAATATGGATCTTGCACATGGGTTTTTTCTTGGTTAATGAGTTCACTACCTGCGAGCATTTCTCTAAAAATTTTTGCAGTTTGAATTTGACCTTGTTGATTTCTAATTTCGTTAACATTCGCTTGAAAAGGATTCAATCTACCATCATATCCTTCTAAAGACATTGCTGCCACTTTATTCCAATTAAACCACAATTGCTGGGCTCTCGAAACAGACCATGAAGCGTAAGAACTCATAAATTGTGTTCCATTCAACAAGGCTAAACCTTCTTTCGATTGCAAAACGATTGGTTCTAAATGCAAGGCTTTCAACACCTCCATACTTGGACGTTTCTGACCTTGAAAATAAACCTCTCCTTCTCCTAAAAGCGGCAAAGATAAATGCGCCAATGGAGCTAAATCACCCGATGCGCCTAGGCTTCCTTGCTGATATACAACAGGAAGAATATTATTATTGAATAAGTAAATTAATCGTTCAATCGTTATTACTTGAACGCCAGAACTGCCATGTGATAAGCCCAAAACTTTCAATAATAACATACGCTTTACCAGTTCTTGTGGAACCTCCTCGCCTGCCCCACATGCGTGAGAAAGGACTAAATTACGTTGCAATTGTTCTAAATTTTTTTCATCAATCGCTGTGTTACACAGAGAACCAAAACCTGTATTGATTCCATAAATAAGCTTGTCGTGACGCTTAATTTTATCATCCAAAAAAGTTCTACATTTCTGAATAGCAACGCGCGCTTCTGCTCCAAGCTCAATTGTATGATGACCGTGTAGAATCAGATCCACTTCGTTCAGTGATATCCAATTGTTATTTATGATATAGTTTTTCATGTTCTAACTTTTATTTTCATTCGCCAGCCTGTTCTCGATACGTCAGCCGCGGCTGACACTCGAACTGACTGCTGGCTTAAATATCACCGCGGCTGACACTCGACACGCAAGCCTACCTCGATACATCGACCGAGGCCGACACTCGGTAGGCCATTATCGAACTGACTGCTGGCATAAATATCACCGAGGCTGACACTCGACACGCAAGCCTACCTCGATACGTCAGCCGCGGCTGACACTCGAACTGACTGCTGGCTTAAATATCACCGAGGCTGACACTCGACACGCAAGCCTACCTCGATACATCGGCCGAGGCCGACACTCGGTAGGCCATTATCGAACTGACTGCTGGCTATGTTCTAGCATCTAATGCCTAGTTCCTAGCTTAAAAATCACTTCATCGATGCTCATTTCAACTTGTTCCCCAGATTCCATATTTTTCAATAAGACAATTTCTTCATTCATTTCTTCTTCACCTATGAGTGCTACGTATTGTACCTTTCGGTCATTCGCATATTTCATTTGCTTTTGAATTTTTGATGATGATGGATACAATTCACAATCAATACCATTGGCGCGAACTTCATGCATTAATTTCATGCAGTAGTTTTGTTCTTTTTCGCCAAAATTGACGAATAACAAAGTTAACCCTTGATCTGTTTCCTTCGGAAATAAATCCAGTTCAGTTAAGACATCATAGATTCGATCGGCACCAAATGAGATTCCTACTCCAGACATACCTGACATTCCGAAAAGTCCGGTAAGGTCATCGTAACGGCCACCGCCACAAATGCTTCCCATTTTTACACCATTCGCCTTTACTTCAAAGATAGCTCCTGTATAATAATTTAATCCACGTGCAAGGGTGATATCAAATTCTAGATCCGCCTTTTGCAATCCAAGTGATTTTACTTGCTCAAAAACAAATTCTAATTCTTCAATTCCCTTCATTCCAATTTCACTTGAAGAAAGGAAGCTCTTCATTTTTCCTACTTTTTCATCATTTGTGCCAGTGAAGGAAAATAATGGCTGTATTTTTTCGATGGCCATAGCCGAAACACCTTTTTCAAGCAATTCTTTTACCACACCATCTTCACCAATTTTATCTAGCTTATCGATTGCAACAGTAATATCAATCAGCTTATCACTTTCACCACTGACTTCAGCAATTCCAGAAAGAATCTTTCGATTGTTAATTTTAATGGTAAAACTTGGCAGTTGTAAGTTCGTTAAAATCTCATCAAACAAAAGCACAAAATCTACTTCGAAAATCAGTGAATCACTTCCTACAACATCCGCATCACATTGAAAGAACTCTTGATAACGTCCATGCTGTGGACGATCTGCTCTCCAAACAGGCTGAATTTGGTAACGTTTAAAAGGAAAAGATAATTCATTTTGGTGCTGCACCACGAATCGTGCAAAAGGGACAGTTAAATCATATCGCAAGGCTTTTTCAGCTAGTGAATTGGCAAAACGTGCTAAATTTTTTTCTTCTAGTGCTTGGGTATCTGCTTTAAGCATCTTGTCACCAGAGTTTAAAATTCTAAAAATCAGGCGATCACCTTCTTCACCGTATTTACCCATTAAGGTTGAAGACAGCTCAAATGAGGGCGTTTCAATTGGAGAAAATCCATATTTTTTAAACGTACTTTTTATCATATCAAAAATATACGTTCTTCTCGCTACTTCTAGAGGTAAAAAATCACGTGTTCCTTTTGGAATGGAAGGTTTCTGAGCCATTTTATTGAATTTGCAGCAAAGATACTTTTTTTCTAGGAAGTGATGAAAGGGAACTGAATTGGTTGATTCAGATTTTTTAAAAGTGTTTTAAGGGTTACCACGCTTATCGAAGAAGCCGATTTTAATGTTACTTTCAAAAGTAAAGTCATTTACAAATGTTTTGCCTACTTGCCTTTAAGGTCTTTAGTTCAATGTAAACAAGTCCACATATTATTAAAATCTCTCCAACAAAGTAGGTTAGTCCGAAAATAGTTAGCTTATTGCAATAATAGACTACAAGTCCTAAAGTCAAGATACAATAGGTCAAATTAGCCATAATAATAGGTCTTAAAAGTTTTTGCGTGTTATTGTCTAAAAATGCAAAACAGAAAAATGAGTAAATGGCGAGAACCAATGCTAATATTGAAAGTATCGTAAGTGTCTCTTGCGGCATTCCAAAATATTCATTGAACGTCGTAATACCTGCAATCAAAAAAATAGTTATTAAAGTAGCCCCCAAAGCATCAATCAGGAAAACCATTTTTGGCTTCAAGGTCAGCGCTTTTATAATTCTTTTTCACTACCAACCGACTAAATTAAAAAAAGGTAAAAAAAACTCTTTTAACCCTAACATTTGCTATGATTACATTATGGAACGAAAAACCTACCTCCCCTATATTTTAGAATAATGCAGTTTGGAGGTTTGGAGGTTTTGTTCTTTTTAATCGTTTTGTATAAGTTCTTCGACTATTTTCAATTACCCAAAACACATCAAGGTTACTGATTAAATGTATTCTTACAAGTGCAGCTACTGTAGAAAACGCTTTTTTTGTTCTTGATTTTGCCTTTAGAACCATTAAAAGCAATTGTGCTATAAGTGTAATCCATATTTGGGTTTTTATTCCGTTTTCTGTTTCAGAATAAAAATAATGCAATTGGAAGTTTTGTTTGAGTTTCTTAAAAAGCAGTTCAATCTGCCAGCGAATTTTATAAATCAAGGCAACTTCTTGGTTGCTAATTTCAAAATTATTAGTGATAAATTCATAAACTCTGCCTTTGTCATCTCTGTAAGTTACTTTTCGTAAACAAAGTGTCTTTTCTTGCTTCTCATCGGTGTATTTCAAGTGGATGTGCTCTTCTTTTAACACTCCAAATCCCGAATCTGATTGAGTTTGGAAGTACAATTCTTGAACGACCTCATACACAGCATTTTTCTTTAATCGACATACAAAATTGATTTCTTTTTCGGTAAATCTTGCAAATTGAAGGTATTGATTGTAGGCTCTATCAAAAACAATCATGCTATGAGGAGCAAGATTTAGATATTGGATAAAATTTTTGTCGTGCGATTTGGCTTCGCTGATTTTTACAAATGTCGGCGTTTGCGAATGGGCATCGATAAGCATGTGAACTTTCAAACCTCCCTTTTTCTTGCCTTCATTTTTGGGGTTACGCCCAACACCCTTCATTACATCAGAAAATAGTTTAATGGTTGTGGAGTCAAAAATAAAGAGTTTTTCAAATGAAACCTTGTCAATTCGGCTGACCGACAAAATAGATTCAAAATGTTTGATGAGCAAAAAGTAAAAATCTTTAAAAAATTCGTTATCTCGTTCACGCAAACCATCGCCAGCGGTACTTTTTGCTGGAGAAGAATTCAACCCCAGATGATTTAATTTGCCTTGCATGGCAAGCATTCCGTCGCAAATTTCTCCCATAGAATCACAACGGCTAAAAATACCAAAAAGCATGGTGACGAGTTGATTCCACGAACTGAATGTCTTGTAATATCTATCGGTCTGATGCTTTTGGGCAAGAATGTCAAACTTGTTTTTTGGAAGAAAATCAATTAATTGTTTAAAAATCGGCTGACCGACAAACTTTTTTTCAATATCTTTGGAACTCATACCTTTTTTGTTTTTGCGAACTATAAGATATGAAAAAAGGGCTAACTTTAAAAATTAGCCCTTTGTCTTGAAAATATTTTGTCGGTTAGTAGTGATATAATTTCTCATAAAATGATTCTAAAATATTTATGCAAAATTCTGTATAAATTAGTTGCAAAACAACTTTATATTTAGAATTGTTCTAATTTATTGCTTTTCGCTTAAAACAGTGGGGTTTGGATATGGCTGAAAAACGGATTTAGACCCTCATTTATAGTGGGCAATTGAATAATTGAGACTATTTCGGAGATTTCTTTTTTCTTTTTTCTACAGAAAAACAGTATTTTTATCTAAAATCAATCTGAATTGCTATTATTTATGATTAAATTTCTTTTGTGTTTATCCCTTTTTATTGTGAGTACAATTTTGACTGCACAAGGCTTTCAAGTAAATTTTCAAGGTCAAAAACAACAAGGAATGGGAAGTGCTGGTGCGGCATTACCCCAAGATGGCGCAGCGTTGTTTTTTAACCCAGGTTCAGCTGTTTTTGTAAAAGAAAACTCATTCAATGTAGCTATGACTCCAGTTTTTGGAAACTCCTTGTTTGAAGAGGCAAATACCTATGAGTCAGCTCGGACAAATTCCCCAGTTGGAACACCATTTTCTGCGTATGCACTATATAAATTAAAAGAAGAAGGGAAATTGAGCCTTGGTTTAGCAGCATATACACCTTTTGGCAGCACCATTCAATGGGAAGATGGATGGGAAGGACGCTTTGCTTTAACCCGTTTAGAACTTAAATCAATTTTTATTCAACCAAGTGTTTCATATAAGATTACTGATTATTTAGGAATTGGAGCAGGTTTCGTTTATTGTACCGGAAAGGTTAATCTTCAAAAAGATATTCCTGTTATGGATGATGATGGAAACTATGGTCACGCTGAACTTGCAGGGAAAGCACAAGGTTTTGGAGTGAATGCAGGTCTTTATATTGAAGCCGATGAGAAATGGTCTATTGGTCTGACTTATAAATCACAAGTGAATATGGTTGTGTCTAATGGTGAGGCGACATTCACTGTTCCAAGCTCTTTATCAGAAAATTTTCCATCTGGTAAATTTTCTAGTTCACTTCCCTTGCCGCAAGTGTTAACATTAGGTGTGGCGTGGAAGCCAAGTGAAAAGTTAGCGCTAGCGTTTGATGTTAATAGAGTAGGATGGAGTGCTTATGATACCTTAGCATTCGATTATGAGCAAAACACTACTTCCTTAATTGATACTAAATCCGCTAGAAATTATAAGAATACGTATGCTTTTAGACTTGGCGCTCAATATGAAATTGATGAGCAATTAACTACGCGTATAGGCTTAGCGTATGGTTTAACGCCGGTTACTGATGGATATGTTACGCCAGAAACACCGGATGCCAATCGTATTAATTTTACTGGTGGATTAGGATATGTTTTAGGAGATCATTTTGAATTCGATGCATCTGTTTTGTTTACAAAATTGACACGTACCGACACTAATTTAGAAACAAATTTAAGTGGAACATTTACAACAATAGTAGTTGCTCCAGGTTTTGCTGTCATTTATCGCTTTTAGTATGAAAAAGAACCTTGTTATTGTAATTGCTTTCTTGATGTTATTAATTTCATGCAAGCCAAAATTGAATGAAGCAGATAGTAATGCTGGAGATTTAGATGTAAGTAAATTTATATCCATTGGTGGCTCTTCTGCTGCCGGCTATTCAAATGATGCCTTATCTTTCGACGGTCAAGAAAATTCATTTAACGCCATAATAGCAGTGCAACTTGAAAAAGTTGGAGCGAGTGGATATAGTCAGCCTTTCATGTCTTCAGGTAGTGTTGGAATTAATTTCGATGGACTTTCTAGTCTTTTGTTAGGATATAAAACAGATTGTAAAGGTATAACAGCACTTTCTCCTGTTCGCAAAGCGAGTCAAGGTGACGTAAATGCCCTAACGAATAACATCTTTTCGTCTCCTTTTAGAAATATGGGTGTGCCTAACTTGAAATCAACTGAGCTTTCGCTTACTGGATATGGTAACCCCGCGAATGGTGCAGGGAACTACAATCCTTTCTTCGCTCGTATGTGTTCAGACCAAACTTCTGGCTCTGTATTAGGAGATGTTTCTACACAGCAGGCAACAGTGTTTACCCTGTTTTTAGGCATTGATGAGGTCTTGGCTTATGCAAAAAAAGGAGCAAGTACAGGAAATTTAACGCCTGTTAATGGCGCTGCTGGAATTGGTTTTGATGGCAGCTATGACCAACTATTGGTGTCTTTAACTCAAAATGGTGCTAAAGGTGCCCTTGCTACTATTCCCGATGTAACAGAATTACCCTATTTTACAACTATTCCTTATGATGGGTTGAATTTGGATGCCGAAAGTGCGGAATCAATGAACCAGATTTATAATCCAATTGGTTTATTTTTTAACGTTGGAGTAAATCCATTTGTGATTTTAGATCCTGATGCTGGAAGTTTTGGTGTGCGTAAAATGGAGCCAGGAGAGAGAATATTATTGAGTGTTCCTTTGGATTCTGTAAAATGCAATAAAATGGGATCTGTTTTTCCCTTTAGAAATGAATTTATTCTAACAGCTACTGAAATTTCAGAAATTCAATCGTTTACAAGTCAATACAATAGTATAATTACCACTAAAGCTGCTGAAAAAGGATTAGCTATCGCAGATGCAAAAAGTTTCTACTCAAAATTGAAAACAGGTATTGTTTACAATGGTGTTGCAATGGATGCTCGATTTGTATCAGGAGGCGCTTTTTCCTTAGATGGTATAACTTTAAATCCAAGAGGTAATGCTTTGTTTGCTAATCTTTTTATTGAGGCAATGAATAAAAAATACAATGCTAAAATCCCTTATGCCGATGCAACTAAATACAACGGTGTAATTTTTCCTTAACTTCGAAAACTATAAACGCTCAACTATGAAAAAATCAACTACTATTTTATCGGCTATATCATTAGCATTTGGGGCATTTTCCCAAGAACCTTGTGCAACTGGTCGTTTTTCTTCAGATGTATATCCAAATGTTACTGTAACAAGTAATATTACTTATGGGTCGAATTTAAATTTTAACGGATCAACAAAAACGTTGAAACTGGATTTTTATGAACCAACTGGTGATACCATGGCGAAACGACCATTGATCGTTTGGGTGCATGCTGGAAGTTTCTTGGGTGGAACAAAAACAGATGGGGATATGGTTGCCTTAGCGACATCATTTGCAAAAAAAGGCTATGCCTGTGCGTCTATTGATTATAGAACTGGGTTTTTTCCTATTGATTCAGTGAATTCGGTTAAGGCCGTAATGAGAGCTGTTCACGATTTAAAAGGTGCTGTGCGTTTCTTTTACAAAGATCAAGCAGATCAAATCGATCAGTTTCAAATTGATACAAATAATATTTTTATTGGAGGCACGTCTGCTGGAGCTATAACAGCATTGCATTATGCTTACCTAGATAGAACATGTGAAATTAACCCTTATGTAAATCAAACGGCTTTAAACCTTATTGGTGGACTGGAAGGAATAAGTGGAAATCCATGCTACGGAACGGATGTTAAAGGAGTAATAAACTTATGTGGTGCGTTAGCTTCGTATTCTTGGCTAGAAGCTGGCAATGTGCCAGTATGCTCTATGCATGGAACGGTTGATGGGACTGTAAAATACAGTAGAGGAATTGTTAATCCCGGTGTTCCTTTGATGTACTTAGATGGAAGTAGGATGATTCATGAGCGGGCACAAGCCGAAAATGTTTCTAGTGTTTTTTATACTTGGTATGGTGCTGATCATGATCCTTTTGCAGGCACATCTCCAACTGCTTTGGCGTATATGGATACAACAATTAATTTTGTTCGTGACTTTTTAATTGGTCAATTGGGTTGCTCAAATTCAATTTTACAAGCGGAAAATGCGCCTTTCGGAGCGGCATCATTATATGCGTATACTCCTTGTTCAGCAAATGTTCCTTACAATGATTGTACAGCATTAGCCTTAAATGAACAAGTGGAAACGCGTTCTACATTGTATCCTAATCCGTCTGATGGGTCTTTTGAAATTGAGCTAGGCAGCGTTGAAAATTTTACAGTGGAAATTGTAGATTTGTCAGGAAGAGTTCATGCGCTTAAAACAGATAAAACTGGACACATGCATTTCGATAATCTATCGCTTACTAAAGGAATGTATATTGTGCGTATCTCAAATGAAAGGGGAAATATCGAAACAATTAAAGTATTGATTAAATGATTTTTAGAACTCTATTTTTTTTAGTAGTCAATTTTGGAGCCCTCGCATTGGGGGGGCTTTTAATGGGATGAAGTCCTGCAGATAATGAATGGTACAACAGCCTTAACAAAGCTCCATGGACACCTCCAGGATGGGTGTTCGGTATTGCCTGGACCTTAATCATGATTTGTTTTAGTGTTTATATGGCGCGTGTATTTGTAGAATTTAAAGGTCGACTTTTAGCACAATTAATGCTGCTCTTTTCTCTGCAGTTTTTAGCAAATGTACTTTGGAACCCTGTCTTTTTTCATTGGCATTTTGTGATACTAGGGCTAATTGTACTGACATTTTTAATTGTTTTACTTATTCTTATCCATTTGAATTTTTCAGGTTGGAAAAAATTTAATAATTTGTTAATTGCACCTTATCTTTTATGGTTGTTAATTGCTTTTTCTTTGAATTTGTATGTGATCTTGTTTAATTGAACGTTTAAATTAGTTCTTTTATCTATTTTTTTGTTCATAAAGGCAACCGATTGTTGATAATCTCGTATTAATCATATATATTTATTTTCTCGCTACGAGAAAGGAAGCTACTACATTAAAGATTTAATTTTAATTAAGTATTAAAAATCAATATGTTACACACTTAATATTCGTGTGAGGTGGATTAAGTGTTTTTATGCATATAAATTCAAGTCAATTTCTTTATTCAAAGTGAAATTAATAAGTTGTTTTCGTCATTCGGGTCCTAAACAATTGAAGAGTTACTTAGTTAAATTATTCGATATGAAGGGAATTTTCACATTAGTACTTGGGTTGGTTTTGATTATCAGCACACAGTTTGCCTTTTCTCAGGCTAATCATAATCATGGTAGATTTGATGAGGTTTTTGGTCCTTGGACTTTAAGTAAAGTGGTAGAAACGGTTAATTTGTTTGATCGTTACAATACTGAATCGGAAGTACAAGTTTTTATTGACTCCAGCTATATGGCATTTCAGGGTCAAATTAAGGAATTGATTACTCAAAATCCAAATCTTACTAGTGATGTTACGGATCCATTATTTAGTGAATTCTTAAATCAATTAGAAGCGAATGTCAAGCTTATCCCAAAGGGTAGAAAGGAAGATCTTGGTACGCCAAAAGTGTGGAATGGTCCTTGTGTAAACATGGATTTTGAAGCAGGTAACACAACAGGTTGGAGTTTGTTTAGAGGTACAAGAACGGCAGCTACTTTGTATGATTTTTCTGCATCAGTGCCTGTTGGACCAGGAGCGAGTCACCAAATATTTGCAGGGGGGCTAGATCCGGTAGTAGGAATTCCTAGAGTGGCACCAGGTGGGTCGTTTTCTTGCCGTTTAGGGAATGGAACGACGACAGGTGCAGGCGCTGCAAGAATGTCGCAACCATTTTTAGTAGATGCAACAAATATGTACTTCACCTATCAGTATGCGGTTGTTTTTCAATCGCCAAATGGACATACTCCAAATGAAAGACCTTATTTTACCGTGCGTCTGTATGACCAATTTGGAAACAATATTCCCTGTGGAGAATATTCGGTTTATGCAGATGCGGCAAATGCAGCAAGCTACCAGTCAATAGTTGTGAGTGGAGAAACTATTTTATATTCAAACTGGACAAGTATTTTCACGAATTTATCTGCTTATGTTGGACAAAATGTTACAGTTGAATTTACGACTGGAGATTGTTCATTAACTGGTCATTATGGTTACGCATACGTGGATGCATCTTGCGTATTGCAAAATTTAGTTGCTACACCCGGTGTAATTTGTCCTGGACAAACAACAACGTTGACGGCCCCTGCTGGAGTAGGAACTTTTGCGTGGAATACAGGAGCAACAACACAAGCGATTAATACTTCAACACCTGGTAACTATACAGTAGTGTTAACGCCACCACAAGGAGCAGCGTGTTCAATAACATTGAATACAACTGTAACACAATATCCTGCACCTACTGCAGCTTTTACAACGACTGCTCCTTCTTGTTTTGGAACCCCTGTGACTTTTACAAGTACATCGAGTATTCCGGTCCCAGGTGTAATCGCAACATATCAATGGAATTTTGGAGACGGAACAACATCACCTGCTTCAAGTGGAGCGATGGTGGGTGTATTGAACACAACAGGAACGTATTTATTACCAACTCACACCTATGTGGCCGCAGGAAACTATAATGTCACTTTAACTGTTGTCTCAACCAATGGATGTATAAGTACCATTACAATCCCAATTACTGTTTATGCAATACCCGTATTGTCAAGAACGTTTGTAAATGTTTTTTGTAATGGTGGAGCTACAGGTTCTGTTAACTTGACGGTTGTAGGTGGAAATGCACCTTATACTTATGCATGGAGTAATGGAGCTATTACAGAAGATTTAACTGGAGTTGCTGCCGGGACATATTCCGTTGTTGTGACAACAGTAACAGGTTGCACCGCAACAATAAGCGCAACAATTACACAGCCAGTTGCAGCGTTGACCCTAGGTACAACTCAAACAAACGTCCTTTGTTTTGGAGCGTCTACAGGTGCAATTAACTTAACACCTGCTGGTGGAACAGCTCCTTATACTTATTTATGGAGCAACGGAGCAATTACGCAAAATTTAAGTGGCATTCCTGCTGGGACTTATACGGTAGTTGTCAATGATGTTAACGGATCAATTGGCGGTTGTACAGCCACGACGACTGTTACAATTGTCCAGCCTTCTGCTGCTGTTACTTTGAATACAACACAAACAAATGTTTTTTGTAATGGAGCAGCAACAGGGAATATAGATTTGACCCCAACAGGAGGAACAGCACCTTATACTTATATTTGGAGTAATGGCGCTATAACCCAGGATTTAAGTAGTTTAACTGCTGGCACTTATACCGTTATTGTAAGAGATGCTAATGGAACAACTGGAGGATGCACAGCAACAACAAGTGTTACAATCACCCAGCCTCCAACGCCTGTATCAATAACATTTACGAGAGTTAATGTATTGTGTAATGGAGGAGCAACAGGATCTATTGATATTACTCCAGCAGGAGGATCTCCTGGCTATACATACTCTTGGAGTAATGGCGCAACAACTCAGGATATTACTGGTTTGACTGCTGGTACATATACTGTAACGGTAAATGATATTGCGGGTGTAACAAGTGGTTGCACAGCTACCTTAAATGTTACTATTACTCAACCGGCAGCAGCACTTTCTACAAGCTTTACACAAGTAAATGTGTTATGTAATAGTGGAGTAACGGGTTCAATTAACCTTTCTGTTGCTGGAGGTACTGCCCCTTATTCATATTTATGGAGCAATGGAGCAGTTACCCAAGACATTAGTGCTTTAGCTGCAGGAACATATTCGGTAGTTGTGAATGATGCAAACGGATCACTAGGCGGTTGTACAGCAAGTACAAGTGTAATAATCACTCAACCGGCTGCTGCTTTAACTTTAGTAGCAACTCAAGTAAATGTTCTTTGTTTCGGAGGCCCTACAGGAAGTATTGATTTATCGCCAGCAGGAGGAACAGCACCTTATACTTATTTATGGAGCAACGGTGCAATAACCCAAGATTTAAGTGGATTGGTAGCTGGGACTTACTCTGTTAATGTAAGAGATGCGAATGGAACAACAGGAGGATGTGCGGCAACAACAAGTGTCACTATAACTCAGCCAGCAGCAGCAGTTTCTCTTGCAACAACCCAAATAAATATTTTATGCAACGGTGGTAATACTGGAGCAATTAACCTAACTGTAGCTGGAGGAACTTTGCCTTATACGTATACATGGAGTAACGGTGCAATAACCGAGGATTTAAGTGCAATAACGGCTGGAAACTACACTGTGATGGTAAACGATGCCAATGGAATTGCTGGTGGATGTGCTTCTATTGCAAGTGTAACGATAACTCAGCCTGCCGCACCTTTAACACTGAATACAACACAAGTAAATGTATTGTGTAATGCTGGATTAACAGGTTCTATTGATCTAACTCCATCGGGAGGAACTGCACCTTATACCTATTCTTGGAGTAATGGAGCAATTACACAAGATTTAACAGGGATTGCTGCTGGAACATATACTGTAATTGTAAATGATGCGAATGGTGGAACAGGTGGTTGCACAGCAACAACAACAGTAACAATCACTCAGCCTGCTGCTGCACTTACAGTAGGAACTACTCAAACGAATGTTTTGTGCTTTGGAGGAACAACTGGAGCAATAGATCTTACACCCGCAGGCGGAACAGCACCATATTCATATTTATGGAGTAATGGAGCAACCACCCAAGATCTTAATGGAATTGTAGCGGGTACTTACACGGTAAATGTTCGTGATGTAAACGGTATAGCAGGAGGTTGCGCTGCAACTACTACTGTCACTATTACTCAACCTGCCGCTGCGATATCATTAGTAACAACACAAACAAATATTTTATGTAATGGCGGTAATACTGGAGCTGTTAATTTAACGGTTGCAGGCGGGACCTTGCCATATAGTTATGCATGGAGCAACGGGGCTGTAACAGAAGATTTGTCAACCTTAACTGCTGGTAATTACACTGTTATTGTAACAGATGCAAATGGCTCAACTGGTGGATGTACTGCAACAGCTAGTGTTACTATAACTCAACCTCTGGCACCTCTAACGTTAAATTTCATTCAAACAAACGTACTATGTAATGGAGGATTAACTGGTGCAATAAACCTTACTTCTTCTGGAGGAACTGCACTTTATACATACTCTTGGAGTAATGGAGCAATTACTGAAGACTTGGTAAGTATTGCTGCTGGCACCTATACAGTGATTGTGAATGATGCAAATGGAGGCTCTGGTGGTTGTGCCGCAACAACAACAATTATCATTACTCAGCCGACTGCAGCATTATCATTATCTTTTACACAGACAAATGTATTATGTAACGGAGCTTCAACTGGAGCAATTGATTTAACCCCTGCTGGTGGTACCGCACCTTATACCTATTCTTGGAGCAATGGTGCCGTTTCTCAAGATTTAATTGGCTTAACAGCTGGGATATATACTGTGAATGTAAATGATGTAAATGGATTGATAGGCGGTTGTTTTGCAACGGCGACAGTTACAATTACACAGCCTACAGTGTTGACACAAAATGTATCAGCATTTACCTACCTAAGTGGAACAAACATTAGTTGCTTTGGATTAAGTAATGGTTCAATCAATCTTACTATTGGTGGTGGTAATCCTGGTTACGCTTATTTGTGGAGCAATGGAGCAATTACTGAAGATTTGACAAATGTACCAGCAGGAATATATACTGTAACAATAACAGATCTAAACGGATGTAACATTCTTTCATCTATTACGCTAACTCAACCAGCACTGCTTAGTTCAAATGTGGTTTCTTCACTATATGCTGGTGGATTCAATTTATCTGGTTGTGCAAATGATGGTTCAATTAATTTAACTGTTGTAGGCGGTAACCCCGGCTATACATATGCTTGGTCATCTGGACAGATTTCAGAAGATATTTCTGCGTTAGCAGCAGGAACGTATAATGTTACAGTGACTGATGTGAATGGCTGCACGACAACAAGTTCTTCGACATTAACAGTGCCACCAGCATTGACTCAGTCAATTTCAGCATTTACTTACCCAAGTGGAACAAATATTAGTTGTTTTGGCTTAAGTGATGGTTCAATAGACTTAACAATTGGAGGCGGTGTTCCAGGATATAGTTATTTATGGTCGAATGGTGCTGTTACACAGGACATAATTGGTTTATCTGCAGGCACATATAGTGTTACCGTTACTGATTTAAATGGATGTCAAATAACAAGTACTTTTACCTTGACACAACCAACAGATTTAACATCGGCTTTGAGCCCATCTATTTATGCAGGAGGATTCAATGTGTCTGGTTGTGTATCTGATGGAACGATTGATTTAACTTCTGGTGGAGGAAGTCCAGCTTATAGCTATTTATGGTCAAATGGGGCAATTACACAAAATCTTACGAATTTAAGTGCTGGAAATTATACAGCAACCATTACAGACGTTAATGGATGTCAAGAGGTAGCTTCCATTTTATTGACCCAACCTGCTGGCTTAACACAAACAATTACCGCAATAACTTTCCCAAGCGGAACGAACATTAGTTGTTTTGGTTTAAGTGATGGGAACATAAATTTGACAATAGGCGCAGGTGTCCCAGGATATTCGTACCTGTGGAATACTGGTGCAATTACTGAAGATTTAATGAATTTACCAGCAGGCACATATGGTGTTACTGTTACGGATCAGGTAGGTTGTCAAATCTCTGCATCAATTACTTTAATTCAACCAGCAATTTTAACTCAAAATGTAAGTGCTGCTTTGTATCCAAGTGGCACAAACATTAGTTGTTTTGGATTGAGTAATGGTTCAATCGATTTAACGATTGGCGGTGGAAATCCAGGTTATACATATGTTTGGTCGAACGGTGCTTTAACTCAAGATATTACAGGATTAATTGCAGGAACATACAATGTAACTGTGACAGATGTAAACGGCTGTGCAATTCCCTCATCTATTACCTTAACACAACCAACAGCCTTAACACAAGGAATTACTGCTGTCACCTATCCTAGTGGCACAAATATTAGTTGTTTTGGATTAAGCAATGGCTCAATTGATTTAACAATTGGTGGTGGTAATCCAGGTTATTCATATTTATGGTCCAATGGAGTAATCTCGCAAGATCTTTCAAATATTGTTGCTGGAACTTATAATGTTACTGTTACAGATATCAATGGATGCACAATTCCTTCCACTATAACCTTAACACAACCAACAGCTTTAACACAAGGAATTTCAGCGGTAACCTATCCTAGTGGAACGAACATTAGCTGTTTTGGATTAAATGATGGTTCAATCGATTTAACAATAGGCGGTGGTAATTTAGGATATTCATATGTTTGGTCGAACGGTGCAATTACACAAGATCTCACCGCGTTGACGGTTGGAACGTATAGTGTTGTTGTAACAGATGTGAATGGTTGTTCAATTCCTTCAACGATTACCTTAACTCAACCAACAGCTTTAACTCAAGGAATTACTGCAGCGACTTATCCAAGTGGCACAAATATTAGTTGTTTCGGATTAAGCAATGGTTCTATTGATTTGACGGTTAATGGGGTTAACCCAGCATACTCTTATGCTTGGTCAAATGGTGCAATTACTCAAGATTTAGTAGGGCTAGCAGCTGGAGTTTATAGCGTTATTGTAACAGATTTGAATGGATGTACAATTCCTTCAACAATTACATTAACACAACCAACGGCTTTAACACAAGGAATTACAGCAGTTACTTATCCTAGTGGAACAAATATTAGTTGTTTTGGCTTTAGTAATGGTTCGATCGATTTAACAGTAGGTGGCGGAAATCCAGGGTATTCATATGTTTGGTCGAACGGTTCAGGAACACAAGACATAACGGGGTTAGTTGCAGGAACATACAATGTTATGGTTACTGATATAAACGGTTGTACAATTCCTTCAACTATAACCTTAATGCAACCAACAGCTTTAACCCAGGGAATTACTGCAGCAACTTATCCAAGTGGTACAAATATTAGTTGTTTTGGATTAAATGATGGTTCAATCGATTTAACAATTGGAGGTGGTAATCCTGGTTATTCGTATGTTTGGTCAAATGGCGCTGTTACACAGGACTTAGCATCTTTGACTGCTGGCACTTATAATGTTACTGTTACAGATTTGAATGGTTGTATAATTCCTTCAACCATGACCTTAACTCAACCATCGGCTTTAATCCAAGGAATTACAGCAGCAACTTACCCAAGCGGTACAAATATTAGCTGCTTTGGATTAAGCGACGGGTCTCTTAATTTAACAATTGGAGGTGGTAATCCTGGTTATTCATATGCATGGTCAAACGGTTCTATTACAGAAGACTTAGTTGGCTTGCCAATTGGAACGTATAACGTTGTTGTAACAGATTTGAATGGATGTACAATTCCTTCAACTATTACCTTAACGCAACCAACTTTATTGACATCAAATGTTATTCCTTCAGTTTATGCGGGTGGATTTAATGTCTCTGGTTGTATTGATGATGGTACGGTTGATTTGACCACTGTTGGGGGTAATCCTGGTTATACTTACTTATGGTCAAATGGTGCTACTAGTCAAGATTTATCGGCTTTAGCAGCAGGAACATACAATGTAACTATAACGGACATTAACGGATGTCAAACGGCCAACACAATTACATTGACTCAACCAGTTGGTTTAAGTGAAACAATATCAGCATTTACCTATCCAAGTGGAACTAATATTAGTTGTATAGGATTAAGTGATGGATCGATTGATTTGACAATCAGTAATGGTGCACCTGGATATACTTATCTATGGAGTAATGGCTCAATTACACAAGATTTAACTAGTGTGCCTGCTGGAACATATAACGTTACTGCAACTGATCAAAATGGCTGTCAAATTACTAGTACTATTGCACTCCTTCAGCCAGCGGCACTTACACAAAATGCAACAGGATTTAATTATCCAAGTGGCACAAACATTAGTTGTTTTGGATTTAGTGATGGATCTGTGAATTTAACAATTGGCGGAGGTAATCCAGGATATTCTTATTTATGGAATACTGGGGCAATTACCGAAGATATTTCAGGTTTACCGATTGGAACATATTCTGTTTTGGTAACTGACATTAATGGTTGTACAATCCCTTCTTCAGTTACGCTAAATCAACCAACAATATTAACTGAAAACAGTATAGCTGGAACATATCCTAGTGGCAATAACATCAGTTGCTTTGGATTAAGTGATGGTTCAGTAGATTTGACAATAGGCGGGGGTAATCCAGGTTATTCATTCGTATGGTCAAATGGCACAATAACAGAAGATCTTGTTGGTTTAGCCGTTGGAACTTATGACATTGTAGTGACAGATATTAATGGTTGTATTATTAATTCAACAATTACCTTGAATGAACCGACTGCTTTAACTTTAAACGATGTTGTTTCGGTTTACGCTGGAGGATTTAATGTTTCTGGTTGTGTTGATGATGGGACAATTGATGTAATACCAGTAGGAGGAAGCCCGGCATATTCATACGTATGGAGTAATGGTGCAATAACGCAAGATCTTGCTAATCTTGCCGCTGGAACTTATACAATTACGGTTACTGATATAAACGGTTGTCAAACTACTTTGACGGAAACATTGACTGAACCTGCCGATATGACTTCGGTAACTTCAGTAACTTCCAATTACAATGGTTCAGATATAAGTTGTGCAGGAGCTTCAGATGGAGTAATAACAGTGGTAACTGCTGGAGGTGCTAGTCCGTATACTTATTCTTGGGAAAATGCTTTCGGTCTTGTGTTTAGTACTCTGCAATCACCTTCAGGTTTGCCAGCAGGCTTATATACAGTGGACATTACAGATCAAAATGGCTGTGTAATTTCCGATGATATTGTGTTAATAGATCCACCAGCATTTGTATTTAATGTGAATGTTGTGTCAAATTATAACGGTGAAGACATTTCTTGTTTCGGTGCCTTAGATGGAGCGATTAATTTATCCGTTAACGGCTCTACACCAGGTTATAACTATTCTTGGACAAATTCAGCAAGTGCAGTGGTAAGTACAATTCAAGATCCATTCTCATTACCAGCTGGACAATATAATGTGTTGGTTACAGACGCAAACGGTTGTACATTTAATACCTCGATCACGTTGACACAACCATCAGCGCTTGGAGGGTTGGCTTCTGTGACAAGTGACTACAATGGTCAGGATGTAAGTTGTTTTAGTTCTTTAGATGGCTCGACAACAGTTAACCCAACTGGTGGCGTGCCTGGATATACATATTCATGGACGAATTTAACTACTGGTGCAAATGCGGGAAATAATCAAAATGTTAATAATATTGGTGCAGGTAATCTTACTGTCCAAATTACAGATTTGAATGGTTGTATTTATAATACGAGTGTAATTGTTACACAACCTGCTTTACTGACATTAAATGCCAATATAATTTCTAATTATTTTGGACAAGCAGTTAGTTGTGTTGGTGCAACGGATGGAATTGTGCAAGGTGCTGTTGCGGGAGGGACTCCAGGATATCAATATTCTTGGAATGGTGGTCCGTTGTCAGGATTAAACCCGAACAACACTTTAGGTGTAGGTATAACAACCTTGTTAGTGTCAGATGCAAATGGTTGTACAGCTGAAGATCAAGTTGTTTTGGATGCAAATCCATTGCCTTCATTCAACTTGCCTCCGGTAATATACAGCTGTGAAGGATATCAAGTTTCAATTAATTCAAACGCTGAGCCAGGAAGCTCATGCACATGGGTGTTCTCTGATGGACAGGTAATTAATGACTGTGGACCAATATATGTTTCTTTCCCAGAACAGGAAATGTGCTATGACATGCAGTTAACAGTTATCAATGCACAAGGTTGCATTAATTCAACGGCAATGTTAGATTTCATCTGTATTGTACCCAACCCAGTGGCAAGTTTCTCTCCAAGTGAATACGAGGTTTCTCTAACGAATCCAGGAATCAATTTCAACAATAGTTCAGTAAACGCTGAAAATTATTTCTGGGATTTTGGAGATGATAGTCCTTGGTCACAAGTGGAAAATCCTTATCACGAATATCCTGTTGATGAAAATACTTCACAATATGACGTTTGGCTATACGCTATTTCTCTTTATGGCTGTATAGACTCAACGATGCGGGTGATTACAGTTAAAGAAGACATGATTATTTATGTGCCAAATACATTTACACCAGATGGAGATGAATTCAACAATGTCTTTATCCCAGTGATTTCTTCTGGAATTAGTCAAGATGGGTATTCATTATTAATCTTTAACCGTTGGGGTCAGTTGATTTTTGAATCACATGATATATCCGTTGGTTGGGACGGAACGTATAATGGTAATTTGTCTCAGGATGGAACCTACACATGGAAAATTATCGCCAAAAACATTGAGAATGATGACAAAGTAGAATTTGTTGGACACATCAATCTTATCAGATAAAAATTGGACACAAAAAAGGCTTACATGAAAATGTAAGCCTTTTTTGTTTAAATAAAGATCATATTAGCAATATTCATCATAAGCTGCAGCAAGATTTTCTGAAATCATTTGTGCAGTTACTCCTTCAATATTGTGTCTCTCTAAAAAATGAACCAACTTGCCATCATTGAATAAAGCAATACAAGGGGATGATGGAGGGTAAGGTAAAAAATACTTTCTAGCTTGTCCAGTTGCTTCTGAATCAACTCCAGCGAAAACTGTAACAAGACCTGAAGGTGTTTTACTGTGATTTAAAGAGTTTTTTACACCCGGACGCATATTTCCAGCCGCACAGCCGCAAACAGAGTTTACAACTAGTAAAAAGCTTCCTTTCGCATTTTGAATATATTGATCAACGTCTTGTGATGATGTTAATTCCTGAAAACCTACGTTTGTAAGATCTTCTTTCATTGGTTTGACTAATTCTGGTGGATACATATGTTTGAGTTTTAATTGTGTACAAATTTACAAATAACAACTTGCCTTTTGATTTCAAATTGATATTATTTTTTTCGAATACGACGTAAATCGATTTCTTTGGATAAAGGCAAATCATTAACCAAAAATTCAATAAATTCTTTTGATAACAATGGAGCAATTAAATAGCCTTTTGCCCCCATTCCATTGAAGATGTGGAGCTTGGGATGAAGTTCATGACGACCAATAATTGGCCTGCGATCCAAGGTAGTTGGACGAATTCCCGCCGTATGATCAATAATTCTTAGTTTAGAATCACTTAAAAAATGGTAATGTTCTAAAAGTTCTTGCTTACCTTCTTCAGTGGGAATGTCATTTGGCGTATCCCATTTATAAGATGATCCTATTTTATAAGTGGACGGTGAAATGGGTAAAACAAAGCATTTGCGATTAATTGATTCGTCCATGGGCAATTCATCAGAATGGATAGTAAGAACTTCTCCTTTTGTACTTTGAATCGGTAAATCGTTGAACCATGGGTTGTGTTGCGCTTCATATCCTTCACAAAATATGATTCCAGCATATTCAATTCCCTTGTAAAATCCTTTTTCTATTTCAAGTTTAGAGTAATCGAATTTCTCAGAAATAAAAGTGCATTTAGCTTTCAATGCATTGTGCATAGAAGGAATGAAAACTGCTGGATTTACCCAAGCAGATTGTTTAACGCGAGCTGAACCAAAATCATTTTTCAACTGATATTTATTATAATTTATATCATCTTCAGTTAAGGGATGCATATAGTCTATATACTCCAATTCAGACTGCTTTTTTTCCCAAAAACCCCTTTCTTGTTCTGATGAAAAAAATCTTCGAATTACAATAGGATGATAGAAATTCTCACCAGTTTCTCCTTCCAAGTTATGATAGAATTCAACAGCATAGGGCAATAATTCATCTATACGCCATGATTTTGCCATTCGTCGAAAAACCAGTGGATTAATTAAGCCAGCAGCAACAATAGAACTTTTGTTTTCATAGGAATCAATAATACTTACTTGCTGTTTTTTGCTGATTAATTGCTGTGCTACGCAGATTCCCGATAAACCCGCTCCAACAATGAGGTAATGTTGTTGAGTCATTTATGTTGTTATTGCCAAACTGATAATACTTATGCGAAGTTGAGGATAATTTTTGTGGATTGTTGCCACCATCGCCTCAATTGTTGCCCCTGTCGTTACAACGTCATCGATTATAACGATGTGTTGGAGATGTAAAGGAAAGTTTTTACTTAGCGAAAAGTTCTCCGAAACATTATCCCAACGTAGAAAACGACCACGTTTTGTCTGACTCCCCGCGTGCGAGGATTTATTAATAAGTTTTGTGTTAATTGGAATTTGGGTGCTGAATGAAATTCCTTTTGCTAATTCTTCACTTTGATTGTAACCTCTTGTAAAACGTTTTCGATGGTGAATAGGAACAGGTACTAAGGCATCAACACCTTGAAAAATAACAGTGTTTTTGAGTCTTTCGGCAATCATTTTTCCTAAAAATTGACCTAAAGTTGGATTGTTCTTGTATTTAAGTTCGTGTAATAAAATTTGTGTATTCTTCCCTTTTTCAAAATTAAATAAAGCAAAAGTGGAATGAATTTGAACACGTCCCCAAAATAATTTATCCATTGGTGTAGGTTCATTGAACTTTTCAAAATGCGTAAATTGAAATTCATTGATGCAAAATGAGCAACAATATTTTTCTTGACGTGTAAGTTCCTTTTTACAGTTCAAACAGCTTGAAGGCATAATCAATTCAATAATATCTTGAGCTTTAATTGTTAAATTAGTTAGACTAAAATTCCTCTTTTCCTTGTCGTGCTGCATGGTCTGTAAACTATTCACAATGATGTGTTCAAAATAACAAAATTTTATAATTGACAATGGTCTAAATCTACGCTAAATTTAGTGAAATATTCACAAAGTGCTTTGCAGTCAAGCGTTTGACGAATAGAAAAAATTTATCGACAAATCATACATACAAGACTGTGAATATTTTTACAAAACATGTTGATAAAGTCGGTATCCTTTATGCTTAAAGGGTTTGAATCTATAGATGTTAATAACATTGAATGATTGTGAATTTCTTTAATTGCGAAAGGTGAGTTTTTTGACAACTTTTGTATGCCTCAAATAAACAAAATGGATTCGATATTACTAATCGAATTTCACACTGAGAGGAAACAAAAAAACTTAGCGGTTTGTTAACACAGATGAAAGAATCACATCTTTCATCATTGGAATAATACACTATTAATATTTATACGAAAATGGCACAGCAAAAAGAACCAATTTTAGAAGGAAACAATAGCCGATTTGTTCTTTTCCCAATTCAACACGATGACATCTGGTCTTTTTACAAAAAGGCTGAGGCAAGTTTTTGGACGGCAGAGGAAATCGATTTATCTCCAGATCTTATCGATTGGGAAACAAAATTAAGTGAAGATGAGCGTTATTTTGTTAAACACATTCTTGCATTTTTTGCTGCTTCTGATGGTATCGTTAATGAAAATTTAGCGGAGCATTTTCTGTCTGAAGTACAGTACACTGAAGCAAAATTCTTTTACGGATTTCAAATTGCGATTGAAAACATTCACTCTGAGACATACTCATTGTTGATTGACACCTACATCAAAGACACTGCAGATAAAAACAACCTGTTTAACGCAATTGACACAATTGATTGTGTGCGTAAAAAAGCAGAATGGGCCTTGCGTTGGATTGATAACGGATCGTTTGCTGAGCGTTTGGTCGCTTTCGCAGCTGTAGAAGGGATTTTCTTCTCGGGTTCGTTTTGTTCAATTTTCTGGTTAAAGAAAAGAGGTTTAATGCCTGGACTTTCTTTCTCTAATGAGTTGATTTCACGTGATGAAGGTTTGCATTGTGATTTTGCTTGCTTGTTGTATACAAAGCACTTAGTGAATCAATTGCCAAAATCTCAAGTGCAAGAAATCATTATGGATGCAGTTGAAATTGAAAAAGAATTTATTACGGATGCCCTTCCAGTTAAATTAATTGGAATGAACAGCGACCTAATGAAGCAATATATCGAGTTCGTAGCCGATCGATTGCTCCAAGAATTAGGAAACGATAAAGTATACAATGTTTCCAATCCGTTTGATTTTATGGATATGATTTCCATCCAAGGTAAAACAAATTTCTTTGAAAAAAGAGTTGCAGAATATCAAAAAGCTGGTGTATTGTCGTCCGGGAAAGACAATCACACTTTCAGCACTGAAGAAGAATTTTAATAAAATTGAATTAAACAAAAATTAAACGAGCGCCCATGTATGTAGTAAAAAGAGACGGACGAAAAGAAGCTGTCAAGTTCGACAAGATTACAGCACGAATTGTGAAAATGTGCTATGGTCTTGACCCATTGGTTACACCAGAAGTGGTAGCCATGAAGGTAATCGAAGGGATTTATGATGGTGTAACAACAACCGTGTTGGACAACCTTGCCGCTGAAGTTGCAGCAGCGAAAACAATCGACCACCCAGATTATGCCTTGTTGGCATCACGTATCGCCGTATCTAACTTACACAAGGAAACGAAAAAGACGTTTTCTGAAGTAATTGAAGATATGTACAGATATATTGATCCAAAAACGGGTCAAAATGCATCGTTAGTGGCTGAAGATGTTTACCAAATTATCATGGATAATAAGGAAGCATTGGATTCTAGTATTATTTACGATCGCGATTTTAGATACGATTATTTCGGATTTAAAACATTGACTCGTTCTTATTTATTGAAATTGAATGGTCAAATTGTTGAACGTCCACAACAAATGTTAATGAGAGTTGCTGTAGGTATTCACAAAGCGAATATCCAAGAGGCGATCAAAACATATAACTTAATGTCGGAAGGCTGGTTCACACATGCTACTCCAACATTGTTTAATTCTGGTACCCCAAAACCACAAATGTCTTCTTGTTTCTTGTTAACAATGAAAGATGATAGCATTGAAGGGATTTATGATACATTGAAGTCTTGCGCTCAGATTTCACAATCAGCTGGTGGTATTGGTTTAGCGATTCACAATATCCGTGCAACAGGATCATACATAAAAGGAACAAACGGTACTTCAAATGGTATCGTACCAATGCTTAGAGTATTCAACGATACTGCTCGTTACGTTGATCAAGGTGGTGGTAAAAGAAAAGGTTCATTTGCCATGTATATCGAACCTTGGCATGCTGATGTATTCGATTTCTTGGACTTGAAAAAGAATCACGGAAAGGAAGAACAACGTGCGCGTGATTTATTCTTCGCTCTTTGGATTCCAGATTTATTCATGAAGCGTGTGAAGGATAATGGTGATTGGACCCTAATGTGTCCACACGAATGTCCAGGTCTTTCTGATAAACACAGTGCGGAATTTGAAGAATTGTACATTCGCTATGAAAGTGAAGGAAAAGGTCGTAAGACAGTGAAAGCACAAGATTTATGGTTCAAAATTTTAGAATCTCAAATTGAAACTGGAACACCTTATATGTTGTATAAAGATGCTGCAAATGCAAAATCAAATCAACAAAATTTAGGTACAATTAAGTCTTCCAACTTATGTACAGAGATTATTGAGTACACAGCACCAGATGAGGTAGCAGTTTGTAACTTGGCGTCTTTGGCTTTGCCTAAATATGTCACGGAAGAAGGAACTTTTGATCACGATAAGTTATTTGAAGTTACTTACCAAGCAACAATGAACTTGAATAGAATTATTGACGAAAATTACTACCCAGTAATTGAAGCTCAAAATTCAAACATGCGCCACCGTCCTATTGGATTAGGTGTTCAAGGATTGGCAGATGCATATATCTTATTGGGATTACCCTTCGAATCAGAAGAAGCAAGAGCATTGAATAGAGAGATTTTCGAAACAATCTATTATGCATCAATGACGGCGTCTAAAGATTTAGCGAAAATAGAAGGCCCTTACGAAACGTTTGCTGGTTCACCAGTATCGAAAGGAATTTTTCAATATGATATGTGGAATGTAACACCAACAAACCGCTGGGAATGGGATGTGTTGAAGGAAGAGGTAAAACAATATGGTGTTAGAAACTCATTATTGTTAGCTCCAATGCCAACTGCATCTACAGCACAAATTCTTGGAAATAACGAATGTTTTGAACCATATACATCAAATATTTATACGCGTCGTGTGTTATCTGGTGAGTTCATTATCGTGAACAAGCATTTATTGAAAGATTTAGTAAAAGCAGGTTTATGGAACAAAGACATGCGTCAAAAAATCATGCAAGCAAATGGTTCAGTTCAAAATATTAATGAAGTGCCACAAAACTTGAAGGATTTATACAAAACAGCTTGGGAAATTTCTCAAAAAGCAATTATTGATCAAGCTGCTGACCGTGGAGCATATATTTGTCAATCGCAGTCGTTGAACATTTTCATGGAGAATGCAAACTTCGGAAAATTGACTTCAATGCACTTCTATGGTTGGGAGAAAGGATTGAAAACTGGAATGTATTACCTAAGAACGAAAGCAGCTACTGATGCAATTAAGTTTACTATAGAAAAGACAGTCGCTGAAATACCAACGGCTGAAGTAATAGAAGAGCAACAGGCTGCAATCGCATGCTCTTTGGACGATCCAGAGAATTGTGAAATGTGCAGTGGCTAGAAGCTGCCAAGGTTCTGGCAGGCGCTAAATTCGGTGAAACCAAATGTGCTCTGGGTAGAAAGCCTTAAAAAAATATAAATTAAAATTATTAAAAAGCTCGGAATGATTTTCATTTCGGGCTTTTTTTATGAAACAGGTAAATTTTTAATAAATTAGTTTCAAAAAAATCCAAAAAAAAACACCCGAGAATTTGCTAGTTAGAGTGGAAATTTAAAAATTTCCACTCTAATCTTTGCTTAATTGCCTATGAAAACATAGATTTACCCAACCACTCTCACTGTTTATACGTCTGTTGATGCAGATTGCGAACACGTTTCTACTGTTCGGTAGGTGCCGAATAACTTGAACGAAATCAGAGATTTAAGACTTACTACAAACAATCTTTATCAATTGCTGAACATTAACCACATATTCAAAAAGTTCAGACCCGATTCATTGTCGGGGAATAAACCTGTTTTTATTGTTTTTTTATTCTTCCTCTGTGCTTTCTCGTCCTTGAAAGCACAAGTAAATTTAGTGCCTAATGGGAGTTTTGAAGAGTATGTGAGTTGTCCAATCGGAATAGCTGATTTTTCTGTTGCTAATTGGAATGTACCTACTTTTGGAACATCTGATTATTTTAATGTATGTTCTATTGGTGATGCAGCAGTGCCCTCAAATTTTGCTGGGTTTCAATATCCTGTAAATGGGAATGGTTATTTAGGATTTGTTGCTGGTGGTTTTGTTCCTTCTCAATTTAATTCTAGAGAATATTTACAAGTTGAATTGCTGGAGTCGTTAATACCGAATGAAGTATATGAAATTTCATTTTATTTAAGTCTTGCCGAGATTTCAAGGTTTTCGTGCAATAAATTAGAGATTACACTCTCTAATTCAGTGACTAATGAGTTTATTTCTAGTTATCTAACACCGAATTCGTATGTTTTGGATGTGTTAACAGATCATGTTAATGATACAATTGAATGGAAACTTTGTAGTTTACTTTTTAAAGCTCAAGGAGGCGAGAAATTTTTAATTTTAGGTGTTTTCGATGATGACCAAAATGCAGATTTCAGTCTATTTAATGAATTGAACGAGGCATTCTCATATTATTTTATTGATGATTTTCGATTAGAGAAGTTCGATAATTCGATAATTCCAAATATATTCACTCCGAATAATGATGGAGTAAATGATGTTTGGTCATTTAATTTCGTTAATGATTTCGAATTATTAATCTTAAATAGATGGGGTCAACCCGTATTCAAACAATTTATAAATGATAAAAAAGTTTCTTGGAGTGGTCAGACTACAGAGGGTATAACTTGCAATGATGGAGTTTATTATTTTTTTCTTTCGAAGGGTAATATTAAAAAAACAGGATTTATTCAATTGATTCGATAAAAATCAAACGAATATGAAGATTAAATATTTAATTATGTATTTTGGACTTATAACAAGTTCAAGTGCAATTTCGCAAGCAACTAATGCAGGGCCTACAGGAAATAATTGGTCAGCTCCACGTTTCCTTGGCTTTAACGGTTCCAATACCACCAACCCTTTAACTATCCGCACCAATGACATCACCCGAATGCACATCAATGGAAGCACAGGTTTAACTGCTGGGTTTATAGGTATTGGAACCACTAATCCATTGGCACCGATGCACATTGTTGGTTTTCAGCAGCAAAATGCACAAGGTTGGAAAAGAGGAATTATTCTTAGCAGTGCCTCCACTTTGTTGTGGGATGGTGGATCGGGTCAAAGCTTTTTTATGGCTCATCCATCTAGTTCTCCTAATGGTAACTGGTTTGCGGGGTCTCAAAGCGGATTAACTTCTGGCGCAGTTGTAGATTATGCTTCTACCGTTTATGTGAATAGTGTAAACGGCACATTAAATCCGCTGCGCTCTACTCAAATTTTCAAAAATTTATTAGTCGAACAACAAGATTTTGAAAGACGTTTTGGAGTTAACACTTTAAATCCGTTCAGAGATGCAGAGATTAAATCCAATTTAATCCAAGCCCCACAACTTAGGTTAACGGCAACTAATAATTTCTGGGTTGATTTTGAGACCAACACTTTTGGCAACCTTCAAATACAACCTGTTTCTGGTCGTGTAGGCATCAATTTAACCACTAATCCAACTGCTAATTTAGATGTGAATGGAGATGCTAGAATTCGAAACGTGCTAGCTGCAACTCCTGATGCTCTTTTTGTTGGAGTTAGAAATGCTGGAAATGCAAACGATTTAAATGTTAGAAGACTCGATTTCACAGGAAATGCAGGTCAAGTGTTGCTAGGTAATGGAACATGGGGAGCATTGCCAAGCAGTGGGGGTATTGTAAATGCTATTAATGGTTCTTGGGTAAATGGCAATAATGATGTTGAGTGGGGAACAAATATTCTGAACCATAACACGATTGTGCCAATGGGCATTTATAAAGTTCTTTTTCAAACAGGAGTGAACGGCAATAATACTTTTTCAATAGGGGGCTCTGTTTATAATACTTCTTCTCGTTTATATGTTGACAACGACAATTTAGGAACAGGAGCATTAATTCGATCTTATCCTTGGAATGGAGTTTCAATAGCAAATAGATTAGGATTGGGAGCATATTCATATAATGCAGCTTTTTTAACAGGTGTATATGGTTTTGCACAAACGGGTGACCAAGTACAAGGCGTTTATGGTGTTGCACGAAATGGCAATGTGCGAACAATTGGAGTAAGAGGAAGTTCAATATCAAGTAACCCTTTGAGTCTAAGTTATGGAGCTGATTTTGTTGCCGGCGGAACAACATATTTTCAAAATGTTGGTGTTAGAGGTGATGCAAATGGCTGTATCAAGCAAAACATTGGTGGAATGTTTAGAGCGGGTAATTCGGGTGAATTAGCAATAGGTGTTTACGGAGAATCACCAGACCCATTAACGTATTCATTTCCTACTTTTTCAGGTGTAATAGACAAAATAGTTGGTGATTTTGATTAATTTTTTCCAAGTGGACAAAATAGTTGGTGTTTATTTTTGGTGAATTGTAAGGTGTTTTAATAGAGTAATTATCT
>Ga0209702_10002164_pt1 | contig 35266 bp, 23 predicted proteins | sample FRY01_FD_187210 | JGI IMG/M metagenome (GOLD analysis project Ga0209702, IMG submission 187210) | Freshwater microbial communities from Lake Fryxell liftoff mats and glacier meltwater in Antarctica - FRY-01 (SPAdes) (version 2) | ecosystem: Environmental > Aquatic > Freshwater > Ice > Glacier...
GGCCTCGATTGGTGCCAAAGTAATTGCTCGCGAAACGGTGAAAGCTATGCGTAAAGACGTAACCGCTAAGTGTTATGGTGGCGATATTTCTCGTAAACGTAAGCTTCTTGAAAAGCAGAAAGAAGGTAAGAAACGCATGCGCCAAGTTGGTAATGTGGAAGTTCCACAATCGGCGTTCATGGCTGTGTTGAAGTTGGATTAATAAGTCATTCTTCGACAAGCCATTCTTCGACAAGCTCAGAATGACTTGAAAACTTATCCGGGTTTAAAGGCATTTCATTTGTTCGCCATGGTGAGCCTGTAAGTCATGGTGAGCTTGTCGAACCATGGTGAGCCTGTAAGTCGTTGTGAGCCTGTAAGTTATGGTGAGCCTGTAAGTCATGGTGAGCCTGTCGAACCATGTTTGCTAGATTTCGACAGTTCAACCAAATCCTGCAACCTTCCTTCAATCAAAGCCTCTTTCTTTGCTCTTCTCCATCCCTTTAGCTGCTTTTCATAAGCTATAGCTTTGAGAATATTGGTAAATTCTTTCGAATAAACAAGCTTCAGTGGTCGCCGTTCAAATGTGTATGCCTTAATGCTTCGACCATTCTCATGTTCACTCATTCTTATTGTTATGTTATTTGTAACCCCAATATAATAGGAGTCATCATTACATTTTAAGATGTAAACATAATACGTTTTGAATCGCATAATTCATTCGAAAACCAAAATATAACCTCCTGTTTAATTCTGGTAATGATGTTGTTTAAAAGTTGGAGTTAATTTGTCTTATAAGTGATTAATCTAAGTCTTCTTAGACAAGCTCAGGAGGACTTTGTGATTGCGTCTCTCGGGATTCGCACTTGCAATACTTCTAAATATACTCCTTTGTCTCCGCACCGTCACTCCTCGCAACCTGAAGTCACCCTTAGTCACCCTGAGCCTGTCGAAGGGTGTCGAAGGGTGTCGAAGGGTGTCGAAGGGTGGCTACTACACCGGATCCACGTCAATAACCAACCTGAAATTCTTCAAGGGATGATCCTTAAAAAATCGCTCAATCTGCTCTTGAAGCGCGTGTTTGATTTTAGTGAGTGATGCTTCTGCCTCAATTTTCATGAGTAGGCGTTTTTGAAATAAGTTCCGAACACGCGAAACAGGCGGATATTCTGGTCCTAAAATGCGTGAACCAAAGGTGTGACGGAGGTAATTTGCTAATAAATCTGCAGCTGGATCGAGCTGATTCACAGCTTCATGCTTTAATGTAATATGAATCAAGCGCGTAAATGGCGGATAGTGAAACTGACGCCGCTCCTCAAGTTCGGTCGCGAAAAAGCCTTCGTAATCGTGATCTTTGATTCGTTTTAGAATGTCATGATCGGGCTTCCAAGTTTGAATTAACACTTTGCCCTCAGTTTCTCGCCTTCCTGCGCGACCAGCAACTTGTGAAATAAGCTGATAACTGCGTTCGAATGCTCTAAAATCGGGAAAATTCAGCATCGAATCGGCACTAAGAACGGCAACCAAATGAACTCGATCGAAGTCTAATCCCTTGCTAACCATTTGAGTACCAATTAAAACCTGCGTACGCTGTTGTTCAAAATCGTCGATGATGCGATGGTAAGCATATTTAGAACGAGTGGTGTCTAAATCCATGCGTGCTGAAGAAATATCCGGGAACAATTCCGACAATTCTTCCTCAATCTTCTCTGTACCAAAACCCTTCATGCGCATATCGGGCGAGCCACACTCATTGCATTTTGGAGGAACATTCATGCTGTATCCGCAGTAATGACAACGTAATTGATGGATGGCTTTGTGATACGTTAAGCTAATATCGCATTGAAAGCAATGAGGTACCCAGTGACAATTCTGGCACTCAATCATCGGAGCAAAGCCTCGTCTGTTCTGGAATAGAATAATTTGTTGCTCATTTTTCAAGCTTTCGGCAATCCCCTCAACCAAGGAAGAAGAGAATAAACCTTTCATTTTACGCTTTTTGGTATCGATGCGTAAATCGGTTATCTCAATTTTAGGTAAGGTAGAACCACCAAATCGCACGTTGAGCCGTATCAACTTAAACTTCCCTTGTTGTGCATTGTAAAAGCTTTCGATCGATGGGGTTGCTGAACCTAAAAGCACATCCGCCTTGCTTTGTTTGGCCAAAACTATGGCAGAATCTCTTGCATGATATCGTGGCGAAGGCTCAAATTGTTTATAGGTGGTTTCGTGCTCCTCGTCTACAATTACCAAACCTAGATTCTTGAAAGGAAGGAAAACCGAAGAGCGCGCTCCCAATACAATCATCCCAGATTCTGGATCTGCATTAGAAACTGCCTGATAAACTTCCACACGTTCTTGTTCACTAAATTTACTGTGATAAACCTGAACCTTTCTTCCGAAACTAACCCGTAAACGCTGGATAATTTGAGCAGTAAGTGCAATTTCGGGTAATAAATAAAGCACTTGTTTGCCCTTTTCGAGTTGTTCGCGAATTAACTCTAAATAAATCTCGGTTTTTCCAGAACCTGTTATTCCGAAAAGCAACGCTGGCCGACCTTCGGCAAAAGATTCTTGTATTTCATCTAATGCAGATTTTTGCGCAACACTTAAAATGATGTCTTGATATTGCGTGTTTGTATCGCCTGTTAATCGACTAACAGCAATTTCTTCAGAAATAAGGATGCCTTTTTTGATGAGTTGTGCTAGGGCAGCGGGCGACGTAGACCCAACCTTGAGTAATAATTCTTTGCGTTTTACAGGTTCCCAATTTTCAGTTTTACCTGGGAACATGCTTAAATAAGCAAGTATGATTTCTTGCTGGCGCGATGCCCGATTTAAGGTGTTTAATAAGCTGTGCAACAAGGCCTCACCGTAAAATTCGTGACTCAGTTTGATGATAACTTCGGTACGCTGCTTAAAGACTTCCTTCAATTCTTCAGATGCAACAATGAGCTTTTTCTCCATCATTGCCCGAATAATCGGATACACTGTTTTAATACCAGCTATGCCTTCTACGTCTTTTACTTTCAGTTCCTTGGCAACATGTAAAGCTTCCAGAATGAGGTATTCACGATCACTTATCAAACTTGAATCTACATTTTCTAATGCATCAACAGCTCTAAAGACCGATTCAGATGATAGTTTTAATCCCGCAGGAAGTGCAGCTTGCATAATTTCTCCCAACGAACAGAGATAATATTCGGCCATCCATTCCCAAAACTTTATTTGCAGCGGATTTAATCCAGGCTCAAATTCAAGAATCTCGTCGATATACCTTGCTTCATATCCCTTCGGGGGATTTTCATGCATGCGATACACAATAGCCGTGTAGCGTTTGCGTTTGCCAAAGGGAACAATTACGCGTTGTAAATCTTTGATGTAAGGTGCTAATGCTACAGGAACGCGGTAAGTAAACAAACGCGGAAGCGCCAAGGGCACTATTACATCCACGAAAATTGTTTTGCGTTCCATTCTGCAAAGATGATAATTCGCTCGGCTTGAACGAATACTTGTGTAGATGAAACCTTTGTTATAAATTGATTATCTCATTTTAAGCCATATCTGTATGATCGGAACAGAGCTAAGATGTCAATCTTGTGGAATGTCGCTTTCGCGTGATGCGCAAGGCGGTGGAACAAATACGGATGGTTCAAGGAACAAGATGTATTGCTCGCATTGCTACTTAGACGGCACTTTCACCAAGCCATACTTAGATGCAAAAGAGATGCAAGAACGTGTGAAAGTCAAGTTGATGGAGCGTGGAATTCCCGGTTTCTTTACTGGTTTCTTAACGCGAGATATTCCCAAATTAAATCGTTGGAAAAAGGGCTAAATGAGCAACACGCAAATCATTGAAGCTTTCTATACGGCTTTCGCAAATGCGGATTCCCAATCTATGGTGAATCTTTACGATGACGAAATTAAATTTTCAGATCCGGCTTTTGGTCCACTCAATGGCGAACAAGCTAAAAACATGTGGCGAATGTTGGTGCGGCCTGGTATTGATATCCAATTTTCAAACGTTCAAAGCGCCGGAAATAAAGGCAGTGCCGATTGGGTTGCGGTTTACACTTTTAGTCCAACTGGCAGAAAAGTGACGAACAAAATACACGCTGAATTTGAGTTTAGAGATGGGAAAATTATCCGTCATAACGATACATTCAATATGTGGCGATGGTCGGCTCAAGCCCTTGGTTTCAAAGGATTGTTTTTAGGTTGGACCTATTTACTTCGAAACAAAGTGCGAGAAAATGCAAACGCACAACTAAGAAAATTTACCGAGAAAAGTTCTAAAGTTTAAGCTCGGTAATCATCGGACAATGGTCACTGTGCATGGCAGCAGGCAAAATGCGTGACGAAACAATTGTATCATTTAAGTTGTCGCTGATGCAAATATAATCGATACGCCAGCCCAAATTTTTAGAACGTGCACCAGCTCTGAAACTCCACCAAGTGTAATTATGTGGCTCCTTGTTTAAATGCCTGAAAGTATCTGTAAATCCAGATTGTAAGAAATTCTCCATCCATTCCCGCTCTTCAGGAAGAAAGCCCGAACTTCTTGCATTGCTCACCGGATTATGAATGTCGATGGCTCGGTGGCAAATATTATAATCGCCACAAATCACCAATTTAGGTCTATCCTGCTTTAGTTTTTCGATGTAAATATGAAAGTCCGACAAGAATTTCATTTTAAAATCTTGTCTTTCATCTCCACTCGATCCACTTGGAAAATAAGTATTTATTAGCGTCCAGTCGCCAAAATCTAGACGTATTAATCGACCTTCAAAATCATAGTGGAGCAAGTCCATTCCAAGCACCACACTATCAGGTTTCAACTTGCTAAAAACGGCAACTCCACTGTATCCTTTCTTGGTGGCAGGAAAAATATAACTCGAGTAACCTAATTCAGCAAATGCAGCAGTATCAACCTGATCGGCTTGACTTTTAATTTCTTGAACGCAGAGTATATCTGGCGCAGCCGCTTGAACCCAATCGAGTAATCCTTTAGAAATTGACGAACGAACTCCGTTCAAATTATATGTTGCAATTTTAACCGACATGCTGTAATTAATTGGTGTTGCAAGGAAACAAAAATGAACGCTTATACCAAATGTGTTCATTATATATAGTCCAAAATATTTTGGTATTACGCCGGCGCAGTAGCTGTTTAGTCTTATGAAATTAGACTGTTACAGATATACTTTCGGTATTATTCCAAGTTGAGCGTCAGTTCACCATAAATATCCATCAACATTTCTTCGTGAATGATATGAAATTGACTCTAAAGGCGTTACTTATCATTTGGGCTATCTTCGTCCCAAGGCTATCTTGTGCATCGTTTTCTTATACTAATCCTTCTTTCCATCGCAATGCCTCGTGTATGCTCAGCTCAGCTCATGAGCAGCATGCGTACACAAAGGTTGCTTTTGCGTGGCGACACGATACGTCTCGATTCAATGAGCTTGCTTCAAGGCAGTTTCAAGTATGTTTCGCCTTCGGCGGATACGGCCTTTTATAAGCTTTTACCTGATGCAGGAATGCTCGTTAAAAAGCCCGGAAAAACATCCCCGAAGGGAGATTCTGTAACCATTCAATTTCGCGTTTTACCTTTCAACTTTAGCGAGCCATACCGAAACAAGGAACGCCACAAATCAACTCCAGAGGAACGCGGAATTTATAATCCTTTCGTTTACACACCCAACCGAAATAATCCGAATGCATTAAAGTTTGATGGATTAAATAAAAACGGATCTATCTCACGCGGAATCTCGGTCGGCAACAATCAAGACTTAGCAGTTAACTCAACATTAAACCTTCAACTTTCCGGAAAATTAACGCCAGATATCGACATCAGCGCGGCAATTACCGATGACAATATTCCCATTCAACCCGACGGAAATACGCAGCAATTGCAAGATTTTGACCGTGTTTTCATTCAACTGTCCAACGAGAATTCAAAGCTGATTGTTGGAGATTTTCAGATTACACGACCCAAAAGTTATTTCATGAACTACAACAAACGTTTACAAGGCGGAAGTTTTGAAACCAGGTTCAAGGAAACGCTTTTCAACGAAGAAAAATATGGAAAAGCTACAATTAAAACAGGCGGTAGTATTGCCGTTGCTCGCGGTCGCTTTAACCGAAATCAAATTCAAGGTGTCGAAGGAAACCAAGGTCCTTACAGATTAAGAGGTGCTAATAATGAGCAGTTTATAGTCATTCTTTCAGGTTCTGAAAAAGTGTATATCGATGGACGACAGCTTACACGAGGTCAAGAAAACGACTATGTTATTGATTACAATACGTCGGAATTAATTTTCACATCACGTATTTTAATTACCAAGGATTTGCGAATTTTCGTGGAGTTTGAGTATTCCGACAGAAATTATGCGCGTTCCCAAATTGTCTTCAACACCGAGATAGAGCAGGGTGGATGGACAAGTCGCTTGAATATTTATTCAGAGCAAGACAGCAAAAACCAATCGCTTCAGCAACAACTAACACCAGAAATGAAATTGGTGCTCAGAAATGCTGGCGATAATCCAGGTTTAGCCTTGATTGATGCAGTAGATACTATTGCCTATTCGCCCGATTTAATTTTATATAATCGCATCGACACAATCGTTGATGGCATTACATATCAAGATGTCTTAGTGAATTCTACCAATCCAGAAACGGCAATTTACAAGGCTACCTTCATCCTAATTGGTGCTAATCAAGGCGATTATGTTCAAGCCAATAGTGCTGCAAACGGACGAGTTTTCAGATGGGTAGCTCCAGTAAATGGCATTCGACAAGGTTCCTATCAGCCTAAGGCGCAGTTAATTGCACCAATTCAGCGGCAGATGTACAGCTTGGGTAATGATTTTAAGGTGAACAAAAACTTGACATTAACTTCAGAAGTTGCCTATTCATCCTATGATAGAAATACGTTTTCGCCGCTTGATGCTAAGGATGATCCCGGATATGCTTTTAGGGTAGCCGCCATTCATAACAAGGCTTTAAGTAAAGATTCTTTGCCTTGGCTTTTAGCAACTACACTCAGTTACGAGCAGATAGATAAGCACTTTAATCCCATTGAACGCTTCAGGAATGTGGAATTTGACCGCGATTGGAATCTTCAAAGCGTCATTAGTAAACCAGCTACTGAATATTTACCAAGGCTGAATTTGAATTTAAGCAAATCGAATCGGGGAACTGTAAATTATTTGTTCACCGCATTCTTAAAAGGTGAGCAATTACAAGCCAATCAGCATGCGTTTAATACAGATTTACAATTGAATAAATATAAGGTTCAGTATTTAGGAAGTTTGACGGACTCGAAGGGGAATGAAAATTCAAGCTTCTTTTATCGACATAAAACCTTGATAACGCGCGATATCTCATGGTTTCAAGTTGGATATAAAGATGAGTTTGAACGAAATTTATTGACTGATGTAATTCCCGATACACTGCGAGGTGATGCCTATTCTTTTTTCGATCGCCAAGCCTTCATTCAAAATGTTGATACCTCTAAAAACAAGTTCAATATTTTCTACCGAGTAAGAACAGATGAAGGCGTTCGAAGTCGCGATTTAAAGCAATTTGCTTGGGCAGAAAGTGTTGGGTTTAGTTTAGATTTATCGAACAACGAGAACGTTCAATTTCGTTCTATCACAACCTACCGACGATTAGAAATTCGAGATACGTTATTGAGCAATTTGCAGCCCGAACGAACACTTGTAAACCGGGTTGAATTATCGCTTCGATTGCTCAAATCGTCCATAACCACAAGTACTTTTTATGAATCGGGAAGTGGACTTGAAACCCGAAAGGAATTCAGTTATCTCGAGGTGCAACCTGGATTGGGTGTTTATTCATGGACCGATTACAACAGCAATGGCATCAAGGAATTGAATGAATTTGAGATTGCCGCATTCCCCGATCAAGCCAAGTATATTCGAGTTTTTACACCTACAATCGATTTTATACGCGTCTATAGCAACACCTTCAACCAAACGATAAATTTGAAGACACCAAGTGAATGGACCAACAAGAAAGGTGCACGTAAATTTCTTTCGAGATTATCGACTCAATCAGCTTGGCGTGCAGATAAAAGAACTACGAATACCAATGTTTTTGAGGCTTTCAATCCGTTTACTGCAGGTATAAATGATCCAGCTTTAATTACATTAAATCAGTCGTTACGGAATTCGTTTTTCTTCAACCGTAGCGCTCCCAAATTTGGTTTCGATTTGAATTTCCAACAGGTTGGGACGAAGGCTTTGCTCAATAATGGATTGGAATCTCGGAAAAACACGTTTGGCAACCATAGAATTCGTTGGAGTCCGGGTTCAAGATTTACGTTTAGTGGAGAAACAAAAAACGGAGTAAAATTGAGTATTACAGAGTTTTTCAGCACACGTAATTTCGATATTCGATATTTCGATTGGGAGCCTCGAATTGCTTATCAGCCTAATGCAACGTTTAGAGTTTCTGCAGCTTATGCTCGAAGCTCAAAAAATAATTCGGAGGAATATGGAGCCGAAAAGTCATCGAGTAATGCAGTATCAGCAGATGTAAAATACAATGTGCCCAACAAGGGAAGTTTGCAAGCTCAAGTTAAAGTAGTGGATATCAAGTTCGATGGCAATCAGAACTCTCCAATCGCTTTCGAAATGCAAGAAGGCTTAAGAACAGGAAGGAATTTTACTTGGGGCTTAAGTTATCAGCGCACCTTGTCTAACAACATGCAGTTAAATATTTCTTACGATGGACGAAAGTCGCCCGCTGTGCAGACAATTCACGTTGGAAATGTGCAAGTACGCGTGTTTTTTTAGTTAACAATTTCCTTGTTCGTTATTCTGTGCATTATGAAATAACCCTAAAGTGCATTTGTGATTTATTTTACCTTATTTTAGCTGAAATTAGTTAAAATTAGATGTCGTTAAAGAAGCCTGAAGCTCGTTACAACACAGTTATGTTGATTGACGATAGCGAAATTGACAACTTTATCAATCAGAAAATGATTGAAGGATGCAACTTTGCTGAAAAGATTTATGTGCATACCAGCAGTAAAAGCGCCTTAGAATTTTTGGCAAATTTCGAGCGCGCCCATTTACCAGAAGAATTAATTCCTCAAATTATTTTCCTCGATATCAACATGCCAATCATGGATGGATTCCAGTTTGCGGAGGAATTTGGTAAATCTTGTCCTAAAATTTACGATAAAATAAAAATCGTATTCTTAACTAGTTCCCTTAATCCGGTTGACCAAAAGCGTGCAATGAATGTGCGTGGAGTTTATTCGTTCTTAAACAAGCCTTTAGGGAAAGACCACTTAGACAAATTGTAGTTTCTACAAACAAAATATATTATTCAGCAATAAAAAAGCCTCGATTTCGAGGCTTTTTTATTTGGTTCAACCCAACTTAATCAACTAGTTTGGTTAAATAACGTTCCTACTAATTAGGGTTCACTCAAAAACGTTTAATTCCTTTTATATGAGTTATTTATCATGGAGACAACCATTACTATTGCATGGGTTTTGTCAATTATATGCAAAAATCCTCGCATCAAGATTAACTTTTCACATGAATTTAAAATTTTAAAAACTAGCCAGAAATACTGCGTTTGCTTCTTTACAGCCATTTCGAAGTATTAAATATACATCTTCAATGTCTGTGCCTTGCAACCGCCGCATTTCTGACTTTTTGAATAAACCCTGATTAAATTGGGTTGAGTGTCTATGTTAGCGTTTTACCACTTGACTTAATGCTTTAATAAAGTTTTCATCAATCTTAATATATTCAAGCATCCTATTTGATTTCTGGTTGAGTAAATCGAATTTCGCAAACAATTGGGTAATCTTTTGGTCAACTTGGCGTGCAGATGAACTCATTTGCAATGAGAGTATTTTGTAGAATATTAATGCGTTCTCATAACCCATTTCATCGTTCAATTCACGAATCTTTCTGGTAACACTGCGCAATAAGCTTGTTGCTGGGTCATATTTGTTAATCATTGAGTAGTTCAATGCCAACAATAATTTCACTTCAATTTCTGAGTGAGGATAATTCTTAAAGCTGATATCATTGATTAAGCCATTCAAAATGTGCACAGCTTCTTGGTACTTCTTTGCATAGAAAGCACAGGTTGCCATGTACTTAGAGTAATTGATATAATTTGGAATGTCACTTTTGTCAGGTTCGTAATTCGGCAAATTATCCTGATTGTCTTCATACAAGCTTTCTTCTGTGCCCAATTCAATATGGCGTTCGATTTTAGAAAGCAAGAAATGAGTCGTAAAGCAACAGTGATTAAATAGCAAGAATGAGGTAAGTTTCTTGTCAACCTCATCAAAGAACTTCGCTTCTTTTTTAGGTAGGTTTAGCTTGTGATAATATTCAAATGCTAAATCGTTGTAAACCAGTTGAAGGTGCTGGTAGTTGCTGTCTTTCGAGTAGGTAGTAAACGTTTTTTCCATTCTCGCCAAGATATCCTCAACAGGATCATCATCCTTCATTGCTTCCGGATTTGGCACATAAAGCGCAAACGTTATATCTATAATGTCTTTGTATACCTGCAAGTGATGCGACTCATAAAGCTTGAAAATATTCACCATTTCTTGCTTTATCAGACTTAGGTAATCAATCTGAGCTTTGTTTCGCGAAGCAAAATATTCACCCACCGTCCTCATGAACGTATTTAGTAAATCTTCTGCTTTATCTAAGGCAATTGTATAGGCAAGATGCTTGTTATACAATTGAGTGTATTCGTAATATTTAGGAGAGTGAACATGCATTTTTTTCAATGCGCTGTAAACACTCGAAAGCTCATACGGCATGTCATAATCGTGCAATTCAGATTCTAATTTCGAAAGAATCGCAATCGCTGTATCACGGTGGGTATCGTAAATTAAGGTTGGGATATTCGCAACTTTTCGCAACAAGTCGATGATTGGAGTCGACATATTGTTAGTCAAGAAATCCTGAATCTTATCAAATAATCGCGACTTCAAAGTGTAATACGCACTCGTATTCACATCAAGCATTGCCTGAATTTCTTCGTCGTTATATTTGTTCTCCCTATATAAAGTCAGGAGTCTAAGATACTTGTCTGCCTTAGTCTCAACAAATTGCTGACACAAGTCATTGTACTCTTCCTCCTTGAGCTGCAGAACAATGCTCTTAAACTTAATCATGCTCCCTTTTTGCCCACAATATATGTTTAAATTCTCAGAGCGAAATCAAGGATTATCAATTTTCATCAACAGCGGTTATTACCGAGCCTGGTAATTGGTGTATAACCTCCCATTTGCCATCATCTTTTTGGCGTTCTAGAATGTAAAAACTCACTCCATCTTCTCCCCAACCTTCATACGGAGTCCATCTTAATTGAATGTAAAACTCACCTGCAGCTTCCGCTGTAAGCACTACATTATCACTTGTTCCCCCATCGATGCCCTCTAAATCACATGCGTTTGTAGCTAGAATCCTGTAGTAATATTTTACCTTATTAACATCAACGTTTTGGTCGATATAATAAGTTTGAGGCGCAGGAATTGTTGTTAATAAACTGAAGTGAATATTATTGGTAGATCTAAAAACCTTATAAGTAGTAACACGATTCCCCATAATTGAGGGAGCAGTCCACTCACTTAATACGTACCGGTTTTCCACAACTGTAGAACGTGATGCATTTACCTGTTGGTTTTCAAATAAATTTGGAAGCGGATCGCTTATGTCGTAATCGCTATTGCTTTCTACGTGCCATTGTCCGTTCAAACCTTCAGCTTTAATATCATATCTGAACTTAACTGGACAAAAGACCATGCTGTCAATAAACGTTGTAATATCTCCAGCTACTGTTGCAATGTCTTCTGTGTTATTCGTGTTTTCTTCGGTTCTAAAGATTCTGTATTGAGATGGTATTTTACCAATATAGGGTGTCCAATCAACTTCAATGGTATTATCCAAACGCGTCGTTGTTTCTACATTCACGGAGCAGTGTGCAATAAGGCTATCAGTCTCGACATTATAGCCACATCTATCGAACGTCTGAACTTTATAGCAATAAACATTATCTAATGTGTTCAGGCCTTGGTCAGTGTATGTTAGTATGTGCGAATCATTAATTTCAGTCAACAATTCGAAAATTCCACTTTGTAAATTCTTCCGCAATAGTTGATATGATCCAAAATCAGGCGCTAAAGACTCTTCCCACTCAATTGTTACTGATTCTATATTGGCTACAGTAACTCTAACAATAGGACACACAGGAGCTGGCAAAGTATCGAACACCTGAATAAGAGAAGGTAAAGTTATCGAGTTTGAGCATCCATTTTGATTAGTTACATCTAAGGTTACATTAAAGAAATCAGGGTTGTAGTAAACTTCAGTAGGGTTCGTTAGGGTTGATGTGTTTCCGTTTCCAAACGTCCATAAATAACTTGGTGATTGAGTTTGGTAAGATGAGTTGTTAAATGTTACCGAAAGCGGCGTGCAACCTTCTGTTCCGCTCACTGAGAAGTTTGCCACAGGAACTAAATATGATTCTATTCCAGATAATGATGCACTATCGGAACAACCATATGAGTTGGTTGCAATTAGTTGAATTGTGTATTCGCCAGCATCAGGCAAATTGAAATTAGGTTCAAACTGCGTGCTTGTATTGTTACCATTTACATTCCATTGATATGATTGCGCTCCCGCGGATGTGTTGATTGCCGAGAAACTAAATGGTGCGCAAGAAGCGGTGTCGCTCAATGCAAAATCTGCCGATGGATATGGGTGAATTTGTATCGGAGTTTGAATCGAATAAAATGCGCTGCAACCTAATGTGTCGCGAGAAAACAAAGTAACAGTGAAGTTTCCAGTTTCATCATAAGTAAATAGTGGGTTTTGAAGGGTACTAATGTTTCCTTCACCAAAATTCCATTCCCACTCAACTGCTCCGCTTGATAAGTCAGTAAAACTGATTGTTGCACCAACACAAGCAGTAAGTTGAGAAGGAACAAATGAAGTTGCTGGACCCAAAACTGTTACATAATCAACCATTATAAGTGTATCGCGGCATCCGTTTGCGTTAGTAACGATAAGGCTTACATCGTAAATACCAGGGTTGTCGTATAATTTAACTGGATTTTGAACTGTTGCTGACGTACCATCATCAAAATTCCATAACCAAGCTACTGCCTGACTTGATGAGTCGAAGAACTCAACCACCGAAGGTGCGCAATTGGCTGGAGTTGGAGAGTGGAATGCAGCAGTTGGGCCATCTACATCTATCGGTACCGCCATGAAAACCGTATCAACACAGTTGGCATTTGAAGTGATAATAACACTGGCAGCGTAATTTCCATTTTGGGTATAAAGGTGGTTAGGGTTTGAAATATTACTAGTAGTCCCATCGCCAAAATCCCAGGCCCAGCTTGCTATGTCTACTGTGCTTGACTGAAATTGAACTGGCAGTGGATTGCAGTTTCCGATATAAGCTGCTGATGCAGTTCCTGTTAGAGTTGCTAAGCCCAGTTTCTTTTTAGTCGCCGTGCAACCATGAATATTTGTTATTGTTAGACTAATAGAGTCGGCAGGAAATTCCGTGACGGTAATAGTGGGATTTTGCAGATTTGAGGTTTGCCCATTCCCAAAATCCCAATTCCAAGAAACTGCATTTGGACTTAAGTCTGTAAACTGCGCCTGAATAGGAACACATAATCCTTGCTGATTGAAACTAAAATCCGCAACTGCAGGATAAACCGTGAACACGCTATCAAATAATTCCTGAACAATACATGTAGGAAGTATACTACTATATACCTGTTGAACAAAGCCATAGGTTCCAGGGTTGGTGAATGTGAGTGTTTTGGGATCGACATATTGAGTGCCGCTCCATTGCGCATAATGCCAGCCAACTCCATTGGTTATCCACCAAGCTACAAATCTAACATTTGGTGTCGTATTGGTGAAGGTGATTGTCAGTGGTGTGCACCCTTCTGTTGCAGAGAGGCTATGGCTAAGAATTGGTTTTGCGAATGTAATTTGGTTAGGAAGCACATAGTCTAAGTAACATCCTTCGGGAGTTGTTAGATGAAGCGTAACTTGGTAAATGCCTTCTACCTGATAATAATGCTCTGGACTTGCTTCCGTAGAGGTGGTTCCATCTCCAAATTCCCATAAATATTCATATCCAGGGAGATTAGACAAGTTATGTGTAAACTGGATCGTATCATTACATACGCTTGTTGGATAATTGATTGCTGGCTCTGGTCTTAAAGGAAGTATACTTTTCATTCGAGACGATTTACAACCTAAGGCGTCTGTAACTCTAACTTGAATTGTGTAGGCATTATTCGCATTTAAAAAGTTATAAGAAGCGGAAAGTGTTGTATCGGTTGCAAGCCCTCCGAAATTCCATAAAATTGAAGAAACAAATTGGGGGTTGTTGATGCTAACATCAACTTGTGTATGCTCGCAAAAGGCTGTTTGAGTTAGTGAAAAGTCTGGAATCCCTCCTCCTAAAAGAATTGATTGCTGATATTGAAAAGTATCAACTCCATATGGCGTTATAGCTGTGTAATATATCGTGTAAACTCCAGGATTTGTATATAAGTGAGACGGGTTTTGTAGGTTTGATGTGTTTCCATCGCCAAAATTCCACATGGTAACCAAATGCGATTGGTCTTGCTTTAGGAATGAAACATTTATTGGAGCGCAACCTTTCAGTGGCTCAGATAAGATTTCCGAATCAGATGGATCACTTCCTCCGGTTCCTTCGTTTTCATTAACGTCAACACTATTCGCAGTAACGGGCGCGCCTTGACCAAATAGAGAACAATCAGGAGTTTCAATTTGAAGCGTTACTAAATAATTTCCTTCTGTTTGATATATATGTGTTGGGTTCGCCTCTGTCGATGTTGTTCCGTCTCCGAAATTCCATAGCCATGATGTTGCGGCAGGATTAGTAGATGCAAACACAACACTTAGCGGATAAGGTCCCGTAAAATAAGAAGTTGTAAATGTTGCAAATGCTGTAGAAAAGTTAACAGCATTAAATCCAATATAAGAGTATTGACACCCATTTGCTGTAGTTGTTGTTAGCGAGACGTGATGAGCTAACATGTTTGGATAGATATGAGTAGGACTTTCTTCCGTAGATGTTGTCCCATCACCAAAATCCCAAAGCCAAGATACCGCATCACCCACATTATCGTTAAATGTAACCGGGTGAGGTGGGCATTGACCAACATTTACGCTGAATTCAGGTATTTCGCCTTCAATAATAATTGTTTGGTAAGTCGTATAAATCGTCCCGCAGGGAGAACCATTGTTTACTAATAATGATACGTTATAGGTTCCAGGCTCATTATACATATGCGATGGTGAAATGCCTGTTTCTGTGGTCCCGTCGCCAAAATTCCAGGTATAAGTTTCTCCAGGAACTTGTTGAATGTCAAAAGAAGCAGTAAAAGGAGAGCAGGCGCTTATTGCCGGAGGAGGAGAATAAATTGCTTGTTCATTAGATGCTTGTACTAGATTTACTAGCATTGCAGTGTCCTGACAGCCAACTCCATTTATTACAGTTAGAGTAACATCATAATCTCCTAACTGATTGTATACGTGTGTTGGATTGTTTTGAGTCGACGTGGTTCCGTCGCCAAAATCCCAAAGATAAGCAGCACCGATAGTGCCTTGATTAGTAAATTGCACATTCAATGGAGGACAACCAGTATTGTTGCTTGCAGTAAATTGGGCAATTGGTGTTGTTACGTTAATTGCTCCATTTATTTGAAGTTGAGAGGTGCACCCTAATGCAGAGGTGGCAGATAATCTAACGAAAACTAATCCGCCTTCGGTAAAGGTGGGAGATGGTTGAAAACTGGTTGAAGTACTGCTATTTCCAAAAGTCCAATTATACGTCACAGCTCCTGTTGATGTGTTTGTAATTGTTGGTGTTAACGGAGCGCATCCCGTGCCATTTGCAACATTAAACTGTACAACAGGTTTAGGATTTACTTGTATTGTTGGATTTGCAGAGCTTGAATAGCTACAGCCATTTGCCATGGTTATGGTTAGTTGTGGCGAATATGTTCCAGCTTGACTATAATTTACTGACTGAAATGCAGAAGTTGATGTTTGACCATTTCCGAAATTCCAAGAGTACGAGCTTGCGTTTGGCACATTGCAAGATAAGTTAGATACAACTGGAGCGCATCCCGTTGTCACGGTAGCGGAAATAACGGGATTTACTGGAGTTAAGACAGTTATATAGTTTTGACGAATTAAACTGTCGGCGCATCCGAAGCTATTCGTTATTTTAAGCTTAACAGAATATGTTCCTGGGATTGAATAAGTTTTAGATGGACTTACAGCAGTTGAGCTAGTTCCATCGCCGAAGGTCCAAAGGTAGCTAGCAGCATTGGCAACGTTTGGCGTAAAGTTGAAAGCTTGAGCCGGGCTACAAGCGCTAGTAGTATTGGCAGAAAAGTTCGGAGAAGGTACTGGATTAATTACAATGGGTTGAGGTAAATTGTAAACCGATTGACATCCATTTGAGTTTGTTGCAAGCAAAGAAATATTATATGTTCCTATTAGACTATACTGCTTGCTAGGACTCGCTTGTAATGAAGAAGTTCCATCATCAAAATCCCAAAAATAACCTACTGCACCAATTGAGGTATTTGTAATTTGAAAATTGGTTTGATTAGCACATCCATTATTTGAGTTGATGGTAAAAGAAGTTGTAGGACCTGGAGCTGCTGTAATGTATGCGTTTCTTGTTAGAGTATCTCGTTGACCGTTTGAAGCAATAGCAATAAGGCTCACTGAATAGGTGCCAGGTGTTACATATACGTTTTGGGGGTTGGCCAAACTTGAGAAATTACCATTGCCGAAGATCCATTGGTAGGTACTTGCCCCTGTTGAAGAATTTGTAAAATTAATACTTAATGGAGCACAGCCTTGAACCGAAGAAACACTGAAATTAGCAACTGGAGCTTGAGCAATTGCAAAGAAACTACTTGCTAAAACGAGCAGTAGTGGCAAGCAGTATTTGTGAGATATTATATATGTGTAAAATTTTACCATGTCTCCTTAATTATTCAGCTATGCCCTCAGCAATTAGAGTTACCGTACCTTTTTCTTCTGGTAGCGGATTATTGTTTTTGCCTATTGCCCTAACTTGATATACAAATACATCTGTGTTTGATATGCGTTCTCCTTTAAATGTACCATCCCATAATTCAAGCATATTTTCGCTGACAAAAACTAATTCGCCCCAACGATTATAGATTTCCATTTTGAATTGCTTTATTCCTTCGGCTTTTACACCGAAGAAATCATTAATACCATCGCCATTTGGGGTGAAGGCACTAGGAATATACATTGTTGGGTTAGGAACAGCTTCTGCAATATTTGATAAGCTCGTTAAAGTTGTACCGGCTAGCTTGTATGCAGTAACCCGATATTTTTTATTGCCGTTTGGACTAATTGATTGAGCGTTAGCGCTATTCAGCCAAGCCAAGCTAATTATTGTAGCAAATAATAAATTGTATTTTGAATTCTTCATCGCATCTAGGTTAGGTTTCCCTTGCTATTACATGTGTGATACTAGTGCAAGCCTAATTCTGTTACTTGAATCAGCCCACCATGGATGAAAGTGCTTACATGTGTAATTATTTGTGCGATTTTATAATGTAATCGAGTGATAGAAGGGTCTAAAGCCCTGTGAATTCAGCGGTTTATCTTAAAAAGGAAACTTCAGCTAAGATGTAAGGACTCGTTCAATTTGTTGAAAAAACTAAGAAACCGATCTAAGCAGAATAATTACTGCGGTAGTTTGATGTGTTTTTTGTTAATTCGTAAATCAAGCGATCATGCAATCAGTTCCAATTCATTTGATTTTTTTTGAGGAGAATGGTCTGGTAAGAGAAGATCTCAAATCAGCATTTTTACCTCTTAATGGAGCCTTTCAATTGTGTCTTATTAATTCTAAGGCGCAATTAGAGGTTCAAATTAGTGCGGGAATTTCTGTTGCAATTTTTGTTGGTCTTTCAAACAATTTGACTTGGCAAGAATGTTTCCGGCAAGTTCGTGGCTCTAACGAGAATGCCATTTTTATCTTGGTGTCTAACTCAGAAACTACATCATCTGCAATTACACAAGGCGCAACTCTGCTTATTCGCGAAAGCGAGATTCATGAACTTCCACTGGTAGTAGGAAGCATAATTACAAGGACAGAATCAGAATCTATAAAGGCAAAGCAACCAAATCCAGTTCAATTATCTACGGAAGAGGAGATCTCAGAATTGCAACAAAAAAATCATGAATTAGAAAAAATCAACTTTGAGTTAGATCGCTTTGTTTACTCAGCTTCACATGATTTAAGAGCTCCTTTAACATCGGTTATGGGTTTGATTTATTTACTTCGCGAGGACGAAATTAAGGAAGGCTCATTGAGGTTGATTTCTTTAATGGAGGAGAGCATAAACAAGCTCGATAACACTATCCGTGATATTGTTGCTTATTCGAGAAATAATAGAACGGAGTTAATTATCGAACCACTGCGAATCCAATCGATTGTTGAAACGGTTATTACTGGCTTGCATTATTTAGATTGTAAAGACTTTAGCATTAATGAATGTATTTTGGCATCTGATGAAGGTATTTTTCTTTGTGATAAAAGCAGACTGTCTATTATTCTAAACAATCTCATTAGCAATTCAATTCGATATCGACATCCTGCAAGAAAGCCAGAAGTAGAAATTAAGGTTCTTAAAACAAGAGACCAACTAGAGATCTCAGTTTCAGATAATTGTATCGGTATTAATGAACAACATCTCGATAAAATATTTAACATGTTTTATCGCACAAGTGATCATTCAACTGGGTCTGGATTGGGTTTATATATCGTTAAGGAAACGGTTAAGAAACTTTCAGGCACTATAGAAGTTAAATCGGTCGTTAACCAAGGAAGCACTTTCAGAATAAGCTTGCCTTTGCATTGGCATAATTCTAGCAAATCTGGTTTTGCATGAACCAATTAGATTTAATTTTACTCGTGGAGGACTCTCCAATAGATGTTTTCATTCACAGAAAGGTGATCGAACAACAAGGCCTTTCAAGTAACATAATTTCATATCCAACTGCGAATCTAGCTCTGGAATTTCTTGAAAACTTGAAGGACAATAATGCTATACCATCGCTGATATTCCTTGATATTCGAATGCCTGACTTAGACGGGTTTGATTTTCTTGAAAGATTTGAAGCTCTCCCGTCGAATATTACTGGGAAATCAAGAATCATTATGCTTTCCTCTTCTATAGATGAAAGTGATTTACTAAAAGCAAGGTCTAATAAGTTTGTTTTAGCTTTCATTCCTAAACCTTTAACTAAAGAGAAGTTAGAAGAACTATTCGGACAATAAAAAAGCGGCTGTCGATATTAAATCGTCAGCCGCTGAACCTAACCTATTCTTGAATATTATTTCAAAGTGAAATCAGTCTTGCCAATTTGAACTCCATCTGAGTATATCTCAACCAGGTACTGACCCGCTTTGAGTTCTTCAGTTTGTTTCACTTCCCAGTTTAAGCAAAGCTGCATTACTTTATTATCGTAGAATATTTCCTTTTTAACAGAGTAAGATATCTCATCTCCGTTTAGTAAAGTAAGTTTAGACTTGTCTCCTTCTGTGAATACCTTCCCGTCAGAATCCTTAATTACTGCGTAAACCAATTTCTCTTGCTTATCAGCTAGTTGATTGTCAAGTACGGTGAAACAAACTCGAAGACGATCAGCCTTTGTGGCCTTATCTGTCTGCTTTTCTTTAGAACCTCCACCAGAGACTCTTACCGCATCAGCATACACTTCGTATGTTTTAAGGCGTTTAGCAATCTCGACAGTTTTATTCAGCTTGCTGTTTTCAGTATTTAACTTATCATTCTGAACTTTGGCTTCCTCAACAGTTTTTGTTGCGCGAAAGTTCTCAGTAGTTAATTCTTGATTTTTTGTCTTTAATTCAAGTATAACCCCTTCATTGTCATCGTAACGTTGTTGCAATTCCTCTAAACGCTGACGCATACTTGAGGTGCTACCAACTTGTCCTGTTCCGCTTGAACGTTTCAAAGCCTCATATTCAGACAATAATTTAACAACTTTGTTACGCTCAATTTCAAGTTCAGACCTTAGCCCTTCATGAACCTGCATCAAGCTATCATATTTTGCAGTTAACAACTGTAATTGAGCTCTGTACTCGTCAGTATCTTCCTCTACTTTTACTTTCACCGTGCGAAGGCTTTCCGCTTCTTTCTTCAGCTCAGATACTTGGAAGAACATATAACCAGACAATGCAGCAAGTAGCGCAATAATCACCACCAAAATAATGATGGCTCCTCTGTTCTTGCTTTCTTCTTTCTCTTCTTGTTGTTCGCCCTGAGGATTATTATTCTCCATGATTTAGAGATTAGATTTTGTGTGTTCTGCAAAGATATTTTTTTTTAAATGCCTTTGCTTGTTTCGACGCGCAATTCGTTAAATTTGAATTTCTATCCTAGTTTATTTATTATCATATGCTTATCTATTATGTTATTCGAATGTCTACAATTATTTTTCCCGAAACAATGCCCTTCCTGCAATGAAGCACTTCTTAGAAAAGAAAACATTATCTGTTTAAAATGCCGATTCACACTACCTCGAACAGGTTTTCATTTGCAAAGAGGCAATCCTGTAGAACAACTCTTCTGGGGCCGAATTCCATTAAATGCCGCCGCCGCATGTTTTGAATTCCGCAAATCGGGTGGTGTCCAACAAATGCTTCACCAATTAAAATATGGTGGAGCCCAAGATTTAGGACGAGAAATTGGCCGTATTTATGGTCGCGAGTTGCTACAATCGCCACTATTCAACGAAACTGAGATTATTGTACCAGTTCCTTTACATCCTAATCGTTTAAGATCTCGTGGCTACAATCAAAGTGAGGTGTTCGGTGAAGGCCTTGTAGAAAGTATCAGGCATTCTACTCTTAATAATGTCATTGAACGAGTCGTGCATACATCAACTCAAACAAAGAAGTCAAGATTTGATCGTTGGCAGAATGTAGAAACGGTCTTCGAAGTAACTAATCCAGACCAAGTTCGTGGGAAACGAGTTTTACTGATTGATGATGTTGTTACTACTGGTGCCACACTTGAGTCTTGTGCAGCGCGTTTGCTTCGCTCTGGTGCTCGACATGTAAGCATTGCTTGTATTGCAGCTACTCGTTAAGTGCTTAATACGTTTGGGGTGATCGAGACACTAATTATAAATCCTCCATGTCTGTTTTCTGCACCCACTGAATTTCTGACTTTTTGAATAAAGCCTAGCCAAATCCTAACTGGAAAGCTTGGTGTTTTCTTTATGTCGATTTGAATCGCGTTTGGTCTTCTTTTCCAAATTTAGTCGCATAGCTTCTGTTAAGTCAACACCTGTTTGATTGGCTATACAAACCAATACAAACAGCACATCAGCCATTTCATCGGCCAACATACTTGCATTTTCTCCATCTTTAAATGATTGTTCACCATAAGCGCGCGACATGATTCTCGCCAATTCGCCTACTTCTTCCATCAATACTGCTGTGTTCGTTAACTCGTTAAAGTAACGCACACCGTGCTGCTTTATCCAATCATCAACGGTATTTTGTAAGGCTTTTATCTCCATGCTTAGTTTTCTACTAAAGCGCCGTGACAGTTCTTATATTTTTTACCAGACCCACAAGGACAAGTATCATTTCGACCTACCTTAGGCTCAGTGTTAACGATAGTCGTAGGTCGTTCTTGCTGCGTATTTAATGCTGATGGAGGTAAATCTGTTCTGCTTGTTCTAAGGTTTTGAACAGGGCGAGGAGCTGGAGTTGAAGCGGCTGAGATTTTCGGAGCTATTGGCTGATTGTTTTCATCTTGTTGTTGCGCTGGCAAACTTCCCTTTAACAAGAATGCGGAGATGTCTTTTCCAACTTTTCCCATAAATGCCCTAAACAGGTTGAAAGACTCTAACTTATAAATCAACAATGGATCTTTTTGCTCATAAACAGCATGTTGAACAGATTGCTTCAATTCATCCATTTCACGCAAGTGTTCTTTCCAAGCATCATCAATCATCGCAAGATTGATCGTACGTTCTAGTGAATTAACAACTTCTTTTCCGTTAGACTCAACTGCCTTTTTAAGGTTTACCAGTAACTGTATCGATTTAATACCATCCGTAATCGGAATTAGGATATTTTCGAATTGTTGACCTTGATTATCATACACTTGCTTAATTACAGGATGCGCTAATTGAGCAATATGATCAGATTTACGTTTGTAAACAGCACTTGTTTCAGCATAAAGTTGTTCTGCTAAAACATGTGATTTCTCTTTCAAGAAAACTTCCTCTGTGATTGATGGGTTAAGTGAGAAAATACGAATAACCTCTAATCTGAAGCCTTCATAATCACGTGATAACTGATAATCTTCAATTAGCGTTTCGCACGTTTCCGTAAACATATTAGCCACGTCAACCGCCAAACGATCTCCATAAAGTGCATTTTTACGACGCTTGTATACAACCTCACGCTGTGAGTTCATTACATCGTCATATTCTAGTAATCGCTTACGAATGCCGAAGTTATTCTCTTCAACCTTGCGTTGGGCGCGCTCAATTGAACTAGTAATCATCTTACTTTGAATTACTTCTCCTTCTTTCATTCCAAGGCGGTCCATGATTCTAGCAATTCGCTCCGAACCAAATAGACGCATCAAATCATCTTCTAATGAAACAAAGAACTGAGACGAGCCTGGATCTCCTTGACGTCCTGCACGACCACGCAACTGGCGATCGACACGGCGACTCTCATGACGTTCAGTACCAATAATTGCCAAACCTCCAGCTTCTTTAACACCGGTTCCAAGCTTTATATCCGTTCCACGACCAGCCATGTTGGTGGCGATTGTAACTGTACCAGCTTGTCCAGCTTCAGCAACAATAGAAGCTTCATTTTGATGCATTTTCGCATTCAAGACATTGTGTTTGATGCCTTTGAGTTTCAGCATTCGGCTTAACAACTCAGATATTTCAACGGATGTTGTACCAACCAATACTGGACGACCTTTTCCGGTTTCTTCGATAATTGTCTCAATAACAGCATTATACTTTTCACGCTTTGTTTTATAAACTAAGTCTTGTGAATCGATACGAGTTATTGAGCGGTTGGTAGGGATTACAGAAACATCCAATTTATAGATATCCCAAAGTTCACCTGCTTCAGTTTCAGCTGTACCAGTCATACCGGCCAGTTTGTTATACATTCTGAAGTAATTCTGAAGGGTAACTGTAGCATAGGTTTGAGTCGCAGCTTCGATAGTTACATTCTCCTTGGCTTCAATTGCCTGGTGCAATCCATCGCTGTAACGACGACCATCTAGGATACGACCTGTTTGCTCATCAACAATTTTAACCTTGCCTTCCATCACAACATATTCGATATCAATTTCGAACAAGGTGTATGCTTTAAGCAATTGGTTAACCGTGTGAATTCGTTCAGATTTGATAGCGTAATCACGCATCAAAGCATCTTTTTGCTCCACTTTCGTATCATCAGAATTCCCTGATTTCTCAATGCTAGCAATTTCAGAACCTACATCAGGTAAGACGAAAAATTCAGTATTCTCAGTTGCGCCTGTCATTAATTCAAGCCCTTTTTCAGTAAGCTCGATGGAGTTATTCTTTTCGTCAATCACGAAGAACAATTCGGCATCTGCCTTGTGCATCTCGCGATTTTGATCCTGCATGTGGAAATTTTCAGTTTTCTGCATGAGTGCTTTTACACCAGGCTCGCTTAAGTACTTAATGAGCGCTTTATTCCTTGGTAATCCACGGTGGGCACGCAAAAGGGCCAAACCAGCAGCTTTTTCATCAGAACCAAAAAGCTTCTTTGCTTCCGCAATTGCGTTATTGATGAAATTTCTTTGTGCCGTTACTAACTTTTCAACACGAGGTTTAAAAGCTTGAAACTCTTGATTATCGCCTTTAGGTGTAGGACCAGAAATGATTAACGGGGTTCTTGCATCATCAATCAATACAGAATCGACCTCATCGACAATAGCGAAATTGTGACCTCGTTGCACCAGTTCTTCTGGCGTACGAGTCATGTTATCACGTAGATAATCAAATCCAAATTCGTTATTAGTTCCGAAAGTAATTTCAGCAGTGTAAGCAGCGCGTCGCTCCGCGGAATTTGGTTGGTGCTTATCGATACAATCAACACGTAAACCATGGAATTCATAGAGAGTTCCCATCCATTCAGAGTCACGACGAGCAAGGTAATCGTTCACAGTTACTAAGTGAACTCCGCCGCCTGTTAAGGCATTCAAATAAACCGGAAGAGTGGCAACGAGTGTTTTACCTTCACCTGTAGCCATCTCGGCAATTTTGCCTTTGTGCAACATGATTCCTCCGATAAGCTGAACATCATAATGCACCATGTCCCAAGTAACTAAACTACCCGCAGCCATCCAGCTGTTATGGTAGATTGCTTTATCACCTTGAATTTGAATATGTTTTTTATTGACAGACAGATCTCGGTCTACTTGAGAAGCCGTTACTTCAATAGTTTGATGTTCCTTAAATCTTCTTGCCGTTTCGCGCATTACGGCAAATGCTTCAGGAAGAATTTCCAAAAGCACGTCCTCCATAGTTAATGTAATCTGCTTCTTAATCTTATCTACATTTAGATAGATATCCTCTTTTTGCATGAAATCCATATCGGGATTTGCATCAACTTCAGCAATAAGTTCAGCAATATTTTGCTTGTCGCCTTTGACTTTTTCCTGAATTAATTCCCTGAACTTTGTAGTTCTAGCGCGCAATTCATCATTGCTGATAGTAGCGAGCGTTGGATAAATTTCATTGATTTTATTAACGAGAGGCTTAACCTCTTGAAGATCGCGTTGAGCTTTCGAGCCCATTAGCTTACTTATAAGGGAGTTGATCGTTTTGATCATGGATACTTTGATTCAATCAAAAAATAGAGCGGTAAAATTAGGGATTTTCCCCGGTCTATTGAAAATCAACAACCGTTCCTTGAGCATATTACTGACAAAATAAGAAAGCGGTAAGCAAGATAAGTTGCTTACCGCCTCATTACATGCTATTTAGAGTTTGTCTATAGCGTCTCCTGATGTCGTTGCACTAGTCCAAAAAATGCTCATTTACAAAAGTAAACTGCGCTTTTTCTGCCTTCGTGCGCCTAATCAGAAGCCTCTATAGTTCAAACTCTTGATTCTGTGGACAGACACTATTTAGAGTCTGTCTACAGAGTCTCCTAATGTCGTTGCACTAGTCCGAAAAATGCTCATTTACAAAAGTAAACTGCGCTTTTTCGGTCTTCGCGCGCCTAATCAGAAGCCTCTATAGTTCAAACTCTCGGCTCTGTGGACAGACACTAATTAGAGTTTGTCTATAGCGTCTCCTGATGTCGTTGCACCAGTCCAAAAAATGCTCATTTACAAAAGTAAACTGCGCTTTTTCTGCCTTCGTGCGCCTAATCAGGAGCCTCTATAGTTCAAACTCCTGACTCTGTGGACAAACACTATTTAGAGTCTGTCTATAGCGTCTCCTGATGTCGTTGCACTAGTCCAAAAAATGCTCATTTACAAAAGTAAACTGCGCTTTTTCGGTCTTCGCGCGCCTAATCAGGAGCCACTATGGTTCAAACTCCTGACTCTATAGACAGACACTATTTAGGGATATTTATTTACTGCCAATCAGACAGTTTTAACCAATTTAACTGTATAAACATTGTCACCTTGGCGGACAACTAGTTGGTAAACTCCGGCTGCAAGTCCATTGATTGAAAGCTTCATAGAATGATCTCCTATGCTAACCATATCAATTTGAATTAGGCGTCCTGCAGCGTCCATCAATTCGAATTTAGCATTTCGCAGAGAGAAGTTAGTTGTTAAAGTTACATGATCAAAAGCTGGGTTCGGGAACAATGAAAGTTCAGGTGTTTCTAGCTCATCGATTCCAGTGCATGATACAACTTTGATAAAGTCGGTATCGCTGCTTAAACAACTATTTACATCGGAGTAAGTGTAGGTAATTAAAACATCACCTAATTGATCAGGTGAAGTGAATGAACCATTACTTACGCCAGTTCCAGAATATGTTCCACCTGCAGGAGTTCCACCAGAAAGTTCTAATACGGCGCCTTTAGAGCAAATTGTATCAGGGTTTAATGTTAGTGCAACTATTGGCAACTGATTCACAGTTACTGAGACTGGACTCGCAGAAGCAGAACAATTTGATGTGTTCGACACTGTTAATACGTATTCGCCAGCAGAAGAAACTACTAAAGAACCATTAGTTCCTCCGCTTATTGGCGCCTCAAGACTAGACCAGCTATAACTCAATCCTGCCACCACAGAATATGTAAGCGACAATGATTCACCTTCGCAGATACTCGCTGCACCATTAGTTGTCACAACAGGTGTTGGAGGAGTTTGACCAGCAGTAATACTTACTGGGTTGGAAGTAGAAGAACAATTATTTATGTCGTTAATAATTACAGTGAAATTGCCGCCTGAAGTTGCGGTATACGTTGGAGAAGTCTCACCAAGTAAATTACTTCCATTATTTTGCCATTGGTACTGAAGTCCGGGAGACGAGTTTGCATTTAATACGACCGCATTTCCATCGCAAACAGCTGGATTTCCAATAAATGTAATTGATGCGGCAACTCCAACAACATTGACTTGAATAGGAGCAGAAACAGCAGAACAATTGGTTTGGTTCGTTACAACTACGGTATAGTTGCCACTTGTACTCGCGTTAAATACTGAATTAACAACACCTGGAAGAGGGTTACCATTCTGTTGCCACTGATAAGTGAATCCATTTCCGGAATTGGCTTGCAGAAGCACTGTGCCTCCAACACAAAATGTAGTTGGGCCATTTGCAGTGATTGTTGCACTAGGAAGAGGGTTAACAGTTACCGTAACAGGCGAACTTGTTGCTATACAAGCACCAGCATTTGTAATAACTACAGTGTAATCTCCTGAGGAGTTTGCAGAGTAGCTAGGATTGGTATTTCCAGGAATTGTAGCTCCGTTGATCTGCCATTGGTACGTGAAACCATTGCCCGTGCTAGCATTAAGAACGACAGACCCTCCTTGACAAATTCCAGTGGGTCCAGCAGCCGTTAAAGTAGCTACCGGAGCAGCTAGAATATTAACCGAAGTAGCGGTTGAGGTTGATGAGCAACTCGTTCCTTGAGATACGGTTAATGTATAATTACCTGAAGTTGCCGCCGTGTAATTTATACCTACTGCACCCTGAACTGGAGAGCCATTCAAAGACCATTGATAACTTACATTATTTCCAGTTGGACCGCTCAAAAGAACATTGTTCCCTTGACACACAGTTGCATTTCCGTTTACAGTGATATTCGAAGAAGGCGTAGCTGTTACAGTTACCGCTGTGGCAGGTGAGTTTCCTGAGCAGCCATTCTGAGTAACAGAGACAACATAGTTGCCAGAAGTACTGGCAGTGAAAGTGGCATTCGTAGCCCCTGCAATAGAATTTCCGTTATTAAACCATAGGTAGGACAAACCTGAACCTGAAGGGGCGTTTAATACAACTGAATTTCCTTGACAGAAAGTAGTAGGACCATTTGCAAAAATGCTCGAAGCAGGAGCTTCATTCACATTCACTGAAATTGCATTACTTGTGGCTGCACAAGCTGCTGTAGTAACTAAAGCAGTGTATGAACCAGCTTGGATGGCAATGTAGCTTTGTCCATTTGCACCCAAAATCAATGAACCATTTAGTAACCATTGATAAGATGCGGTAGCAACAGCTCCAACATTAAGAGCAACGCTATTTCCTTGGCAGAATGTAGTTGGTCCTGCAGCAGTTATTGCAGCGTTTGGTCCAGCTACTAATGTTAATGCGATTGAGTTTGAAGTTGCAGTACAGTTTGGACCATTAGAAACAAAAGCTGTGTAAGCTCCAGCTTGTGTGGCAGTGTAACTAGGTGATGTAGCACCTCCAATTGCATTTCCGTTCAGTCTCCATTGGATAGTATTACCGGCTTGAGTGTTTACATTTAAAATACTTGAACTTCCAATACAGATTATGTTGTTACCAGAGTTTGAAATTGTTGCTGTAATATCTGCTACGACTGTAACTGATATAGAATTTGATTCACCTTGACATCCAGCAGTATTGGTAACACGAACAGAGTAATTGCCACTTGCAGTAGCTGAATAACTTGTTGAAGTAGCACCTCCAATTGGAGTTCCGTTATTTAACCATTGGTATGTGAATCCTGTTTGAGTCGTTGTGCTTAATGAAACTGATCCACTTCCGCAGATAGTTGTGCTTCCGCCAGCAGTAGCGGTAGCTGTAGGGTTTTGACCAACAGTAACAGTTACTGAATTTGAAGTTGCGGTGCAACCTAAAGCATCTGTCACGAAAACAGAGTAGGCGCCTGCAATAGCAGCTATAAATGAGTTTCCAACTGCACCATTAATACTGATACCATTGAGTTGCCACTGATAGGTTAATCCCGCAACATTTGCTGCATTCAAGTTAACAGTTGATGATCCACAAATGGCGGTTGATCCGGTTGCAGAAGCAGTTGGGGCAATTAAATTACATCCAAGTGGAGTTCCAATTGCCGATAAATAGAATGTGCTGTTTGTTGTTGAAGCATCAAAATTGTAAACCCTAACAAAATATGTTTGACCAGGCGTTAAGGTTGTTAATGAGGCAGCTTGTGAATAGTAAGGACCACTAACATCTGTGTTTTCGCAAATGATTGAAGTAAGGTTACTGCAAGTTCCAGAGAATACTTGGAAAACAGTTTGATAATCTAAATCTCCATATATTTCAAGTGTTGTTCCTGCTGGATTTGAACCCGCAACGAATGAGAACCAAACATCATCATTTGCATTACCGATGCAACCAACTTGAGATTGAGTTGCAAGTGCATTATCGGCAAGGGTCCAAGTAGTTAACGGAGATAAAGGAATAGGAATCGCTCCTGCACAATTATTGTTTGATGGAACTGTGTTATTCTGAACACATATCGTGAAATCGCTAGATGTAGCCTCTAGTCCACGATAATCATAAACACGTATATAATAGGTTTGTCCAATTGTTAAAGCTGTTGCAGCAAGTTGTTCAGCACCACCTGGAACGAAGAAATCAGAACACCCTAATGAAGTTAAATTGGCGCATGAACCAGAGAAATATTGAATCACAGGATCCATATCAGTTGTTGGATCGACGATAATATTCACAGATGTTGCAGTTGCAACGAAGCTATACCAAACATCTGCCTGAACGAGGCCTCCTGGAGAGCATGATGACGCAGGAGCACTGCCAGTAGCATTTAAAACAGTTCCATTTACTGGATTGCATATTGCGCCCGAACTTAATGATATAGCACCAGCACACTCGTCACCTAGAACTCCCGAAGCAGGAGCTTGTTCAGCACAAAAAGTGAAGGATGGATTTAATGCAGGAAGTGTAAGGAAGTCGTAAACACGAATCCAGACTATAGTCCCGGCAGTTAATCCGGTAATTTCTCCTGTTTCAATTCCCCCATCAACTGACTCATTAACGCAACCAAAACTAAATAAATCGTCACAAGAGCTTCCTGCAAATACTTCTACTACAGGATTTAAGCCAAGTCCGTTAGGAGTTACTGTAAATTCAATATCACCAGTTCCATTGCTAACCAATCTGTACCAAACGTCGTCGGTATTTGTTCCTGCACATCCATCAGGAAGGTTACCAGTAGCATTTAATAGTGTCCCAGATAATGGTGTACAAAACGTTTGCAGATTAATGGTTGTAGCGTTAGCACATAAATCATTAATTGGTGCAGTTGCCGGAGCAGATGATCTACGGTATACTATTGTAGAATTAGTATTATTTGTTTGGCAATCATATAAATTCAATTGAACATACACAGCACCGGTGAAAGTTGCTGTCCAAGTAAGCAATTCGTTGTTTCCACATTCGTCATCAGCATCCGCTAATGGAGCCGTTGTGTTTGTGGATCTCCAAAGTGTAAGCTGAGAATCATATAAAGCGGAACCTCCATTAGCTGCACATGTAGACCATTCATAGGTGCTACCCAAAGTTACATTGTAAACGGCATATTCTCCGGCGAAAACATCGGTTGCTAATATTGTCCAAGTGGCAGTAGTAGGTGTGAAAGTGCCAAGTGGATAATTGGCACTTCCAAAAGCGCACTGAGCATCAAGGCTTTGAGTTACAACACTTAGTAAAATTACAAGTATTGAGAGCAATCTTTTGATCATAATATTTTGCGTTAGTCGGCAAATGTAGAGAAAGCAGGAGCAATTCTTCTGTTTTTCACATACAACTTGACGTATTAATAAAATAAATCTTACCCACTTAGGGTTATCTATTTGTAAAAATTCATTTCGTCTAAATACTCCCAAGATTGCCTAGGCATGAAGCATTGAGCATCTTTTCCTTCTTTTATTAGGTTGCGGATAAACGTGCTAGATATGTCCATTCTTGGCGCATCAATAAGTTGCACTTTGGAATGTGTATGCCACGCAGTTAGAGCTACCTCAGGTCGAGGGTAAACAAAAAGTTTATGCCTTTCTATGATTATTTCGTGGTTTTTCCATTTATGCAAGCTTGTAAGATTATCGCTTCCAAGAATCAGAGAAAAGGTATGTTGAGGGTATTTTTCTTCCAGATGTGCTAGGGTGTTAATCGTATAGGAAGGTTGAGGCAGGTTGAATTCAATATCACATGCATTTAAATAGGAGATATTCTCAACAGCAGCTTTAACCATGGCTAATCGATGATAATCTTTTAGCAGGGTTTGCTTTTCTTTGAGTGGATTGTGAGGCGAAACTACAAACCAAACCTTTGATAATTCTGTAAACTGAGCTATATAACTAGCAATAGCAAGATGGCCTATATGGATGGGATTAAATGACCCAAAAAATAATCCAATGTGCATAATTATGGAGTTTCCAAAAAATCTTGAACCATGGTTATGGCATTCGGAAGGCATTCGACAAGTTGGTCATTTACAAGGATTCGGTCAGCATGACGCGCATATTCCATTTCTCTGGTTGCCTTTGAAACACGTGTGACAAGGCTCTTTTCGGTTTCGGTAGCGCGGTTTCTTAGTCGCTCTGTGAGCACCTCTATCGAAGGAGGCATGATGAAAACTAAAAGTGCTCGATCTCCGAAATGCTGTTTGATATTCAATCCACCTTCAACATCTACGTCGAAAATTACGTGATTACCACGATTCCAAATACGGTCAATCTCTGATCGTAATGTGCCATAGAATGTTCCGGGATATACTTCTTCCCACTCTAGAAATTCTTGTTTGGCTATTTTCTTGGTGAATTCGTCGGTAGTCATGAAGTAATAATCGACTCCGTTAACTTCTTTTGTACGCTTTTCGCGATTAGTAGCAGAAACAGAAAATTCAATCCCAGAAATATTCTCTAAAATATGGCGCACGATGGTTGTCTTTCCAGCCCCGCTTGGCGCACAAACGATGATTAACTTACCACTCACAGGACGTTATTGAGTTGTTCTTTAATCTTTTCCAATTCATCTTTCATCAGCACGACCAGCTTTTGCATTCCGGCATGGTTTGCTTTTGAACCGATGGTATTTATCTCTCGTCCCATTTCTTGTGAAATGAAATTCAATTTTCTACCGTTTGACTTTGGCTCATTTACCACATCTCTGAAGTATTTACAGTGCGTTGATAAGCGTTGTTTTTCTTCAGAAATATCCAATTTCTCAAGAAAATAAATCATTTCTTCTTCAAATCTATTTTCTGATCCTGAATTCTGCTGATGCAATTCGTCGATTTTCTGTTTCAACCTAAGGCGAACATTTTCCATTCGCTCATTTTCACAAGTGGCAACTAAGTCTAGCGATTTTTCAATCTCATCGACGCGCATTAACAATTCCTTTGCAAGGCCGAGTCCTTCGTCGCTTCTAAAAACATTTACTTCAGCAAGAGCTTGAATTAATGCTATTTCAATTTCGTTCCACTCTGAATCTTCAAGCGAATGTTCTTCTTCTGAAATAACATCTGGCATTCGCATGATTTCGGTGAATAGGGCATCAGAACTCACGCCTAAACGTTGTAAAGTGGGCATCAAACTCGCGAAACGCTTTTCAATGACATCGGTGTTTATGCCTGCAGAACCAAGACCATTGCTAGTTTTAATCGAGAAATGAACATCTATTTTTCCACGCTCCAATTCTTGATTTAGCTTATTTCTAATCAAACCTTCTTGTTCTCGTAATAACGATGGAATTCGGAGATTTAAATCAAACAGCTTACTATTTAATGTGCGAATGTCTATCGTTATAGTTTTGGAACCCAACATGAGTTGACTTTTCCCAAAGCCGGTCATCGATTGTATCATCGGCGCTAAAGTAGCAAAAATCCATTTCTGCTAGGACAAGAAGCTTCGAATACATTTCAAATGAATATTTCAGCTTTTATGTGACTAAAGTCATGGTTTTAGAAATTCAATAGAAATACATTAGCAAATCAGTAGCTTATGAAGATTTTCAAATTTATGCTTGTATGCATTATTTGTCTCGGAATTATCTCTGCGATAGTGGTATTTCTTAATTAATAATAAAAAAAAGAATTATGAAAACGAATATGGGATCAACAGATAAAGCAGTGCGAATTATTATGGCAATTGTTTTGGCGGCACTTTATTTCACTGGAACAATTCCGGGCACATTGGGAATTATAGCATTAGTTGTGGCGGGTGTTTTTGTGCTAACATCGTTGATTAGTTTTTGTCCATTGTATTCAATTTTTGGAATGTCTACGTGTGCGAGGAAGTGAGAAGGAAGAAGTAATAAGTAGTAAGTATAAAGTAGGAAGGGGAATTCGACAAGCTCCTTCCTTAACCTTGGAATGAGCTTGTCGAATTCCCCTTTCCCCTTCCTTGACCCTGGAATGAGCTTGTCGAATTCCTCTTTCTCCTACAAAGTTTCCTTCAACCATTTAAAGAATTCTCTCTGCCAAACAATTCCGTTTTGAGGCTTTAAGATCCAATGGTTTTCTTCAGGAAAATAAACCAATCTGCTCTTAATACCTCTTAGTTGTAAAGCTGAAAATGCTTCAAACCCTTGTCCTTCTGGAACACGAAAGTCTTTTCCGCCATGCATTACAAGCATTGGTGTATCCCATTTGCCAACGTTATTGCTCGGGTCAAATTCGGCATAAGTTTTTTGAGCTGCAGCATTATCTTTTTCCCAGTATGCGCCACCAGCATCGAAGTTGGTAAAGAAAACTTCTTCCGTTGTTCCGTACATGCTTTTTAGATTAAACACCCCTGCGTGCGCAATAAATGTTTTGAAACGCTTCTCGTGCATTCCAGCCAAGTTAAAGACCGAATATCCACCATAACTAGCGCCAATACAGCCAAGACGTGATTTGTCAACGTATGGCTCTTTAGAAATATCATCAATCGCACTTAAATAATCGCGCATCGATTGTCCGCCCCAATCCTTGCTAATTGCTTCATTCCATTTTACGCCAAATCCAGGTAAACCACGGCGATTCGGAGCAATAATAATATACCCTTTAGCTGCCATCAACTGAAAATTCCAACGAAACGAATAAAACTGCGATACCGGAGATTGCGGACCACCTTGGCAATACAAAATCGTTGGGTATTTCTTAGACGCATCAAAATCAGGAGGGTAAATCACCCAAGCATGCATCTTTTTGCCGTCTGTGGTGGTAATATAGCGACGTTCAATTTTACCCATTTTTACTTGAGCATAGATGGCGTCATTTGCGTGAGTTAGTTGCTTTAGCTCGTTCTTACCAAGATCAAACGTGTATAATTCGGCAGCGTGGTTCATATCCATGCGGCTCACAACTAAAGTGTTTCCCGATTGACCAACAATGCCACTTACATCAAAATCGCCATTTGTAAGTTGCTTTACAACCGGCAATTTCTTGGTCATACCAGGATAATCAACCATAAACAATTGTTTTGTTCCATCAATAGCAGCAATTAAGAAGAGTACGCGACCATCGTCCGACCAACGAAAATCGCCAACCGTGCCATCCCAATCTTTGGTAATATTCATGTCGCCACTTTTTCCGCGAACAATTATGTCGTTTTTATCAGCCTCGTAACCATCGCGCGCCATACTTAACCAAGCCATTTCACCACGCGCATTAAACAATGGAGAAACATCGTAACCCATTTTACCTTCGGTCAGGTTTTTTGTGGTTCCAGTGGCAATGTCATATTCGTATAAATCTGTGTTTGTGCTAATTGCATAAGCAGTTCCAGCCTTCTTCTTGCAAACATAAACCACCTTGGTCCCGTCATGATTCCAAACAAAATCACTTTCGTCGCCAAAAGGCATTTGCGGACAATCGTAAGGTTCATTTTTAAGTAAATCGATTCCCGCATCAGGCTTTCCATTCACCATTTTGTGCAAGAAAACGTGACGGTAATTTCCGTCGCGCCAAGTATCCCAGTGACGATAATCGAGGCTTTCATAAACCAGAACGTTCGATTTCGCCATGTCTTTATAAATCTCAGAACCTGCAATGTCTTTCAGTTTAACAGCCTGTTCTTGAAGCTTGTAGGTTCCGGCTGCGTTCAAACTTGCATCTGTAACCAAGGTTCCAACCGAATCAATCAGCGTTGGTTCTCCGCCCGTAATTGGCATGATATAAAGCTTGCTCGAATTCTTATTCGCCTCAATATCAGGCACACTCACTCGGTAAACAACCGATTTTCCATCTTTTGTGATGCCAACACCACTAACTCGGCCAATACTTAAAAGCTGTTCTGGCGTTAATGGAGCCTGCGCATTTACTAGCGTAGCAACAAAAAGAAATAAAATCAAATAGCTAAATCGCTTCATTTTCATAAGAATTTGGGGCGTGAAGATAATTTATTCGAGTTAATAATTCCCAAGTGCATCACCGGTTTTTGGGCATGCCCCTTTGCAACTATTAAACGGTCAATTTGAAAATTCTCTTCAGCAAAGGGTCGGTCTATACGTTGCAAGTCCGCGGCCCTCATGCTTCGTCCCTGTGGGCTTTCCTCTACTATACCTCATGCAGAACTTCCGTTACTACTGAGACTTCATATACCTGTCTTTCGCATTAAATCCAAACGAAACACCCATCCTTAAACCTTTATTGCTAGGAATTACAAAAGCATTTACGGGCACATTTAATCGCCCCGATTTAAACGTTTTTCCAAAGG
>Ga0209702_10002165_pt1 | contig 35259 bp, 23 predicted proteins | sample FRY01_FD_187210 | JGI IMG/M metagenome (GOLD analysis project Ga0209702, IMG submission 187210) | Freshwater microbial communities from Lake Fryxell liftoff mats and glacier meltwater in Antarctica - FRY-01 (SPAdes) (version 2) | ecosystem: Environmental > Aquatic > Freshwater > Ice > Glacier...
ACGTTTGCCCATAATTGCGGCTTCGGTGAGCACTCGTGTAGTTTCCTGGAAGGAAGCGGCAGAAATAAACGAGTCAGTCGACAGCGATGCCTTTGTAATACCTAACAAAATATTGTCATAGGACGCCGGACGTTTGTTAGCGGCCTCCATACGGTCATTTTCGTTCAGTAATTCAGCACGCTCAACTTGCTCGCCTGGAATGAATGCTGTGTCACCCGCATCGACAATATTGATACGACGCAACATCTGGCGAACAATCACCTCAATGTGTTTGTCGTTAATCTTCACGCCCTGCAAACGATACACATCTTGCACTTCATCGACAACATAAGTTGCTAAGCGCTCGATGCCTTGAAGTCGCAGAATATCGTGCGGATCTGCAGGCCCGTCGACAATCATTTCACCCTTGTTAACGACCTGACCGTCATGCACGAGTACTTGCTTTTCTTTAGGAATCAAGAATTCGTGTGCAATGCCATCAAGATCGGTAATGACCAAACGCTGCTTACCTTTAGTGTCCTTACCAAACGAAACCGTACCCGTGATATCGGCTAACATCCCAGCATCTTTGGGTGAACGTGCCTCGAACAGTTCGGCTACACGTGGCAGACCACCAGTAATGTCGCGGGTCTTTTGCGATTCTTGTGGAATACGCGCCAACACCTCACCAACCTGTGCCTGCTGGCCATCTCGCACGGTAATCAGAGCACCAACGGGGAAGGAAATATTCACCGAGTGATCTGTTCCTGCGATCTTAACCTCCTCGCCATTTTCACCAATCAACTTGATTTGTGGACGCAACGCGATCTTACCGCCACGTGTCTTAGGCGTAATCACCACAAGGGTAGACAAGCCCGTCACATCATCAACCTGCTTGGCAACGGTTCCGCCTTCTTCGATATTTTCGAAGCGAACGGATCCGGCGTATTCAGAGATAATTGGTCGAGTCAACGGATCCCAAGTCGCTAGGCGTGCGCCTGCTTTCAGGACATCACCATCACTGACTTGTAACGTTGCACCATAAGGTACTTTATGACGCTCACGTTCACGGTCGTTGTCACCAAAAATAACGATTTCGCCAGAACGGGAAATTGCAACACGCTCGCCTTTGGGATTTGTGACGTAACGCATGGTGCTGGCAAAGCGCACCACACCATTTGATTTCGTCTCAACACCACTGGCCATTGCTGCACGTGATGCTGCGCCACCGATGTGGAACGTACGCATTGTCAACTGTGTACCTGGTTCGCCAATCGATTGGGCTGCAATCACACCAACCGCTTCACCGACGTTGACCAAGTAGCCACGGCCCAAATCGCGACCATAGCAATGTGCACACAAACCATGCCGTGTTTCGCATGTTAGTGGTGTGCGAACGCGTACTTCGTCAACACCAAGCTTGTCGATGTAATCAACCAGATCTTCGTCAAGCAACGTACCCGATTCAATCGCAGTTTCCTGCGTATCTGGATTCACAATATCGACTGCCGCGACGCGACCAAGGATACGCTCACGCAAGGGTTCGATGACTTCGCCGCCCTCAACCAAAGCTTTCATTGTGTAACCATGCGTTGTTCCGCAATCGTTTTCAGTAATCACCAAGTCTTGGGTCACGTCGACAAGACGTCGTGTTAGGTAGCCAGAGTTTGCTGTCTTGAGCGCAGTGTCTGCCAATCCTTTACGTGCACCGTGCGTCGAAATGAAGTATTGAAGTACGTTCAAGCCTTCGCGGAAGTTCGCAGTAATAGGCGTCTCAATAATCGAGCCATCTGGCTTGGCCATCAATCCGCGCATACCTGCAAGCTGTCGAATTTGCGCAGCTGAACCGCGCGCACCGGAGTCCGCCATCATATAGATGGAGTTGAATGACTCTTGACGCACATGATCACCATGGCGATCCACAACAGGCTCGGTTGCCAGCTGCTCCATCATGGCTTTACCAACTTTATCGCCGGCTTTACCCCAAATATCCACCACATTGTTGTAACGCTCTTGCGAGGTAACAAGACCCGATGAATATTGCTTATCAATTTCCTTCACTTCACGAGTGGCTTCAGCCAGAATGCCAACCTTGGCTTCAGGAATCAACATGTCACCCATTGCGATGGAGATTCCACCGCGTGTTGCTAGGCGAAAGCCAGCTTGCATCAACTTGTCAGCAAAAATCACCGTGTCACGCAAACCGCAACGACGGAATGATTGGTTAATCAGGCGTGAAATTTCTTTCTTTTTCAACGCACGATTCAGCACGGAAAAGGGCAAACCACGTGGCAGAATTTCCGACAGTAATGCTCGACCCGTCGTGGTCTCTACACGCTGAACACCCGCAACCCACTCTCCATCAACATCACGTGTCCACTCAGGCAAGCGCACGGTAATGCGCGTTTGCAATGTGGTTTCACGATTGTCGTAGGCACGCTGTACCTCAGCAACATCAGCGAAGAACATTCCTTCGCCTTTACCATTGGTGCGTTCACGTGTGGCGTAATACAAACCCAACACGATGTCCTGTGAAGGAACAATCGATGGTTCACCGTTCGCAGGGAACAAGATGTTGTTTGAAGCCAGCATCAACGTGCGTGCTTCCATCTGTGCTTCAATCGATAATGGCACGTGAACTGCCATCTGGTCACCATCGAAGTCGGCATTAAACGCCGCGCAAACCAATGGGTGCAATTGGATTGCTTTACCTTCGATCAAAACTGGCTCGAATGCCTGAATGCCCAAACGGTGCAGAGTTGGAGCACGGTTCAACATGACCGGATGTTCACGGATCACATCTTCAAGAATATCCCAAACCACAGGCTCTTGGCTTTCGACCAATTTCTTGGCGGCCTTGATTGTTGTGGCAAGACCCATTAACTCCAGACGACTGAAAATAAAGGGCTTGAACAACTCGAGTGCCATCAGCTTTGGCAAACCGCACTGATGCAGTTTGAGCTGTGGGCCCACCACAATCACAGAGCGACCAGAATAGTCGACTCGCTTACCGAGCAAGTTCTGGCGGAAACGTCCGCTCTTGCCTTTGATCATATCGGCGAGGGACTTGAGCTGGCGCTTATTTGCGCCTGTCATCGCCTTGCCGCGGCGACCATTATCAAGCAAGGAGTCAACAGACTCTTGCAACATGCGCTTTTCGTTGCGCAGAATGATTTCAGGTGCCTTGAGCTCAAGCAAGCGCTTGAGACGGTTGTTGCGATTAATCACGCGACGATAAAGATCGTTCAGGTCAGAAGTCGCAAAGCGTCCGCCATCGAGAGGTACCAATGGACGCAAGTCCGGTGGCAACACCGGCAAGACTTCCATGACCATCCACTCAGCTTTAATACCAGATTTTTGAAATCCTTCCAGCACTTTGAGGCGCTTGGAAATTTTCTTAATTTTGGCTTCGGACGTTGTGGCGTTCAGCTCACCACGCAGAGTTTCTACTTCGCGATCGATATCGATCGTGCGCAATAGTTCGCGCACAGCCTCAGCACCCATCAGCGCGCGGAAATCATCTCCGTACTCTTCAGTCTTGGCGATGAAATCATCGTCCGACATGATTTGACCGCGTTTAAGCGGAGTCATGCCAGGCTCGATCACGCACCATGCTTCAAAATAAAGTACACGTTCGATATCACGCAAAGTCATGTCGAGTACCATACCCAGACGGGATGGCAAACTCTTCAAAAACCAAATATGCGCGACAGGACTCGCCAACTCAATGTGGCCCATGCGTTCGCGTCGAACCTTAGCAACTGTTACCTCAACGCCGCATTTTTCGCAAATCACACCACGATGCTTTAGGCGTTTGTATTTGCCACACAAACATTCATAGTCCTTGATGGGACCAAAAATTTTGGCGCAAAACAATCCATCACGCTCAGGCTTGAACGTACGATAGTTAATCGTCTCTGGCTTGCGCACCTCACCGTAAGACCACGAACGGATCTTTTCGGGTGAAGCGATGCCAATCTTAATGGCATCGAACTGTTCGTCTTGCGAAACCTGTTTGAAAAGGTCGAGTAGCGCTTTCATTATTTACGCTCCAGATCCATGTCAAGCGCCAAGGAACGAATTTCCTTGACCAACACATTGAACGACTCGGGCATGCCCGCATCGATCGTGTGATCGCCTTTGACAATGTTTTCGTATACCTTGGTACGGCCGTTAATGTCATCGGATTTAACCGTCAACATCTCTTGCAACGTATAAGCTGCGCCGTACGCTTCAAGTGCCCAGACTTCCATTTCACCAAAACGCTGACCACCAAACTGTGCCTTACCGCCCAGAGGTTGCTGCGTCACAAGTGAATATGGACCTGTTGAACGTGCGTGCATTTTGTCGTCGACCAAGTGGTGTAACTTCAGGTAATGCATGTATCCCATCGTGACGGGGCGCTCAAACTGCTCGCCCGTGCGTCCATCGTAGAGCCAAGCTTGCGTACGTGACTCAGTCAAGCCCATTTGTTGAGCAACTTCATCTGGGTACGCCATCTCAAGCATCTTGGTGATTTCAGCTTCAGTTGCACCGTCAAATACAGGGGTTGCAAACGGCACGCCGTTTTTGAGGTTTTGAGCAAGCTCAATGACCTCGTCATCATTGAGTTCATCAATGCGTGCGCCGGTTCCACTACCGTTATACATTTTGTCGAGGTAAGTACGGATCTTTTTAACTTCGACTTTTTGCTGATCGCGCAGCATGTCACCGATGCGTTGACCCAACCCTTTTGCTGCCCAACCAAGGTGAACCTCGAGTACCTGTCCCACGTTCATCCGTGAGGGCACGCCTAGAGGGTTCAACACGATGTCGGCTGGCGTACCATCGGCCATGTGCGGCATATCTTCGACTGGCGTAATACGTGAAACAACGCCTTTGTTTCCGTGACGACCTGCCATCTTGTCACCTGGCTGTAAGCGACGCTTAACAGCTAGATAGACCTTGATCATTTTGAGCACACCAGGTGGCAACTCGTCACCCTGCGTCAGCTTTTTGCGCTTTTCTTCAAAAGCGAGATCAAATTGATGGCGCTTTTGCTCTAGAGACTCTTTTGCCTGCTCGAGAACAATCGCATGCGCCTCATCGGCGAGACGAATGTCAAACCATTGCCAACGATCCAAGTCAACCAAATACTCTTTTGTAAGAGCAGTACCTTTAACAAGCTTACGTGGACCCCCATTGACTATTTTTTTAATCAACAGTTTTTCGATTCGATCGAACGTATCATTTTCAACAATCCGAAGCTGGTCGTTCAAATCTTGACGATAGCGGCGCAGCTCATCATCAATAATCGACTGAGCGCGTTTGTCTCGAACTATACCTTCGCGCGTGAAGACCTGAACATCAATGACCGTACCAACCATACCAGATGGCACGCGCAGTGATGTATCTTTCACATCAGAAGCTTTCTCACCAAAAATTGCACGTAAAAGCTTTTCTTCAGGCGTCAGCTGCGTTTCACCTTTCGGTGTCACTTTACCAACCAACACATCATCAGCGCGCACTTCTGCACCAATGTGAACGATGCCAGATTCGTCGAGGCGATTAAGCTGAGTTTCAGCCAAATTGCTAATGTCACGCGTAATTTCTTCTGCACCAAGCTTGGTGTCACGCGCAACAACTGTCAACTCTTCAATGTGAATAGAAGTGTAGCGATCATCTGCTACGACTTTCTCAGAAATCAAAATTGAGTCTTCGAAGTTATATCCATTCCATGGCATGAACGCAATCAACATGTTTTGGCCGAGCGCTAACTCACCCAAATCCGTTGATGCTCCATCAGCCAACACGTCACCGGCTACAACAACATCACCACGGCGCACAATAGGACGCTGGTTAATATTGGTGTTTTGGTTTGAACGTGTGTATTTGATCAGGTTATAGATATCGACGCCAACTTCACCTGCGACGTTTTCATCATCATTGACACGAATCACGATACGGTCCGCATCTACGTGATCAACAACACCACCACGCAAAGCCTGAACTGTTGTACCTGAGTCAATCGCAACCGTACGCTCAACACCCGTACCAACAACAGGTTTTTCAGGACGCAAACATGGTACAGCTTGTCGCTGCATGTTCGCACCCATCAATGCACGGTTTGCATCGTCGTGCTCAAGGAAAGGAATGAGTGATGCGGCAACCGAAACGATCTGCGATGGCGCAACGTCCATGTAATGTACGTTTGCTGGAGCAGTAAGCAAGGTCTCGCCTGCCTGACGACATGCCACCAATTCATCGGTGAACTTGCCTGTCGGACTCAACTCAGCGTTTGCTTGCGCAATCACATAATTGCTTTCTTCGATAGCAGACAAATATTCAATTTGACTCGTCACGCTGCTATCAACAACCTTGCGATAAGGCGTTTCTAAAAAGCCGTATTCATTCAGGCGTGCATACAACGCCATTGAGTTGATCAGACCAATGTTCGGACCTTCCGGTGTTTCAATTGGACATACTCGACCATAATGAGTCGGATGCACATCTCGCACCTCAAAGCCGGCACGCTCACGTGTCAAACCACCTGGACCCAAAGCCGAAACGCGACGCTTGTGCGTAATTTCGGAAAGTGGGTTGGTTTGATCCATAAACTGCGATAACTGACTAGAACCAAAAAACTCTTTGATCGCAGCTGAGATTGGCTTGGAGTTAATCAAGTCGTGCGGCATCAGGTTTTCTGTTTCCGCTTGACCTAAACGCTCCTTGACCGCGCGCTCTACACGTACAAGTCCAGCACGAAACTGGTTTTCAGCCAGCTCTCCAACACAACGGACACGACGATTACCTAAGTGATCGATATCATCGATCTGACCACGACCGTTACGCAACTCGACGAGGACTTTGATTGCCTCGAGGATGTCTTCGTTTGTTAGCGTCATCGGTCCTGTAATGTCGTCCCCACGGCCCAGACGACTATTAACCTTCATGCGACCAACGCGCGACAAATCATATGTTTCTTCGCTGTAGAACAGGCGTTGAAACAATGCCTCGACTGCATCTTCTGTCGGCGGTTCGCCGGGACGCATCATGCGATAAATAGCAACACGAGCTGCCATTTGATCTGCCGTTTCGTCAGTACGCAAAGTCTGCGAAATAAACGGACCACGGTCGAGATCGTTGGTGTACAAGGTTTGTATCGTACTGATACCCGCTGCACGCAAAGCGCTTAAGGTACCTTCTGTGATCTCGTCGTTCGCCGAAGCGATTAACTCACCCGTTTCTGCATCAACAATATTTGTTGCAATCACTCGCCCGATTAGGAAGTCTTCGGGTACGGAGATACGCTGTATTTTGGCAGCGGCAATGTCTCGCAAATGCTTGGCATTCACACGCTTATCTTTTTCAACTAAGACCTTACCGCTACGGTCTGTGATATCAAAGCGTGCGACTTCGCCTTTCCAGCGGTCGCCAACAAATTCCATCATGCCGCCTTCATTTTGAAGTTCGAATTGATCGAACTCAAAAAACTCAGCGAGGATGGCTTCTGGTGTTAAACCAATTGCCTTGAGCAAAATCGTAACTGGCATTTTTCTTCGACGATCGACACGGAAGAACAAAACGTCCTTTGGGTCAAACTCAAAGTCGAGCCAAGAGCCACGATATGGAATCACACGTGCTGAAAACAGCAACTTCCCAGAGCTGTGCGTTTTACCACGGTCGTGCTCAAAGAACACGCCAGGCGAACGATGTAGCTGGGACACGATCACACGCTCTGTACCGTTAATGACAAAGGAGCCTGTGCTGGTCATGAGCGGAATTTCGCCCATGTACACTTCTTGCTCTTTCACTTCTTTAACGGTTGGCTTACTCACCTCGCGGTCGAGCAAAACCAGGCGGACTTTTGCACGCAAGGGCGAAGCATAGGTCAAACCACGGAGCTGACATTCCTTAACGTCGAACACGGGTTCGCCTAAGCCGTAGCTCACGAACTCCAGACGCGCCATATTGTTATGGCTGGAAATAGGGAAAATTGAACTAAAGGCTGCCTGCAGTCCTTGTTCTTTACGAACAGAGGGTGCGGTTTCAGCTTGCAAGAAGGTTAGATAAGATTGAAGCTGTGTCGCAAGCAGAAAGGGAACGTCTTGCACGTCCTCACGCTTCGCGAAGCTTTTGCGGATGCGCTTTTTTTCGGTAAACGAGTAAGGCATGAGCACTCCGACTCGAAGTTACATAGGCCGTCAACCACGGCCACAGGGTAAAACTTAGGAAACTACTGGTACTTCAAACGACTTCAGAAAACCCGACTATTCGATCGTTCTGCTGGCTTTACCCAACATTAACCCTCGGTTTGAGAGGGGTTTTCTGAAAGCGCAAACGCCCGGGAAAGCAATATCCACTTTCCCGGGCGATCATAGATAAGCTTACTTCAGTTCAGCTTTAGCGCCAGCTTCTTCAAGCTTCTTCTTAGCAGCTTCAGCATCAACCTTAGAAACAGCTTCTTTGACAGCCTTAGGAGCGCCATCAACCAGATCTTTTGCTTCTTTCAAGCCAAGACCTGTCAATTCGCGAACAGCCTTAATAACGCTGACTTTGTTTGCGCCAACTTCGAGCAACATGACGTTAAATTCAGTTTGCTCTTCAACAGCAGCAGCGCCAGCAGCAGCAGGTGCAGCGACGGCAACAGCAGCGGCGGCAGCCGACACGCCAAACTTCTCTTCCATTTCTTTGATCAGCTCGGACAGCTCAAGCACGGTCATGCCAGAGATTGCGTCGAGGATTTCAGCTTTAGTAGCCATTTGTAGAACTCCAGATTAAATAATATGCCAGGGGTTGGTATCGCTTGTCGTTCAACGAAGTTTCTGTCAGCTGCGTTAAGCAGCTTCTTTTTGATCACGCACAGCCGCAAGGCCACGCACGAACTTAGTCGGAACTTCATTAAGAGTACGTACAAATTGCGCGATTGGAGCTTGCATCGTGCCAAGCAATTTTGAAAGCAACTCATCACGCGAAGGCATCGTAGCCAAGGCTTTAACACCGTTGGCATCTAACAGACTGTTGGGCAATGCCCCAGCCTTGATGACTAGCTTATCGTTGTCTTTCGCAAATGTAGAAAGCACTTTTGCAGCATTGACTGGATCTGCACTGATGCCATAGATCAGTGGACCAACCAACTTGTCGGACAATGCCTCGAAAGGCGTGCCTGCGACAGCTCGGCGTGCCAACGAGTTTTTCAGGACTCGGAGATACACACCTGACTCACGCGCAGTTTTGCGCAGTACGGTGACAGAGGCGACGTCCAGACCACGGTACTCTGCAACCACAATCGATTGTGCTGTCGCGACTTGAGTCGTGACTTCTTCGATTACGATCGCTTTCTCTTGACGATTGAGACTCACGGTTTGAACACTCCATCAAAAGATGCGCAGGGAGAATTCCCTATGCATCAACCGAACGCGGCGAACCTGGTCGAGTTCTTAAGAACAAGAAATCTTCCGTGGACGCCGTCTGCGCTGGATCCAGTAAAAACCTGGGATTAAGCTATAACCTATGAGCAAAATCATTTCACTCGATCGGTTTGAGCTCCAGCGGTCTTTGACAGCAACACCCGGACACGCCGGGTGCAGCCCAAAGTCTTTATAAGCTGACGATTACTACTGAGCAGCCGTCAGGGATGCAACTTCAATACGTGCGCCACCACCCATCGTGGATGAAACAGCGAGCTTACGTAGATAAACACCTTTGGAAGCAGAAGGGCGTGCTTTATTAAGGGCATCAACAAGCGCGGCAAGGTTTGTTTGCAGTTGTTCAACGGCAAATGAGGCACGACCTATTGTTGCGTGCACAATACCTGCCTTGTCTGTACGATACTGAACCTGACCGGCCTTGGCGTTTTTCACCGCCTGAGCGACGTCTGGCGTGACCGTACCAACCTTAGGGTTAGGCATTAGGCCACGAGGTCCAAGAATTTGACCGAGTGTACCGACAATTCGCATTGTGTCTGGTGATGCAATGACGACGTCAAAGTTAAACGTACCGCCTTTGATTTGTTCAGCCAAGTCTTCCATACCAACAATATCTGCACCAGCTGCTTTAGCTTGTTCAGCCTTTTCGCCTTGGGCAAATACTGCAACACGAACAGATTTACCTGTTCCTGCAGGAAGTACAACTGATCCTCGTACGAGTTGATCAGATTTCTTTGGGTCAATCCCGAGCTGAACAGCGATATCAATCGATTCATCGAATTTTGCTGTTGCAGATGCTTTTACTAAAGTAATTGCTTCTGTAACGGGATAAAGCTTAGCACGCTCAATTTTTTGAGCAATTGCGGCCATTCTTTTGGATGTCTTAGCCATGATCAGAGTCCCTCTACCGTGATGCCCATGCTGCGCGCGCTTCCAGCGATTGTGCGCACAGCTGCGTCCAAATTCGCTGCTGTCAAGTCTGGAGCTTTTGCTTTCGCAATTTCTTCAGCCTGAGCGCGTGTCAACATACCGACTTTGTCAGTATGTGGGCGTGGGGATCCTTTTTGAATGCCGACGGCTTTCTTGATCAAGATTGACGCAGGTGGCGTCTTCATGATGAAAGTAAAGCTCTTGTCTGCAAACGCAGTAATCACAACAGGAATAGGCAGGCCTGGCTCAAGACCTTGCGTCTTGGCGTTAAATGCCTTACAAAATTCCATAATGTTCAGACCGCGCTGGCCCAATGCAGGACCAATCGGTGGTGATGGGTTGGCTTTACCAGCTGGTACTTGCAGCTTGATGAAGCCGACGATTTTCTTCGCCATGCTTAGCTCCTTACGGGTTCAAACGCTAGCGTTTATACGCAACTAGCTCCCCGGGGTTAATAAAATTAGGTTTTTTCGACCTGACTGAAATCCAACTCTACGGGTGTCGAGCGACCAAAAATAGCCACTGAAACCCGAACTTTATTTTTCTCGTAATTAACTTCTTCGACATTGCCATTGAAATCAGCGAATGGGCCTTCTTTGACACGAATCATTTCGCCCACTTCAAACAAAACTTTCGGACGAGGTCTTTCGACACCCTCTTCCATTTGTGACAAAATCTTTGAGACTTCTTTCTCTGAAATTGGGGAAGGGCGATTACCTGACCCCCCCAAAAAGCCAGTGACTCGTGGCGTATTTTTAATAACGTGCCAAGTCTCATCTGTCAGGTCCATCTCAACCAGAACATAGCCTGGGAAAATACGACGCTCAGATATTGTTTTTTGACCACCTTTAGACTCGATAACTTCTTCGGAAGGCACAAGTATCTGCCCAAAGTAGTTTTCCAGGCCTGCGCGCTCAATACGCTCGACCATAGCCTTGTGTACACTTTTTTCCATGCCGGAATAGACATGAACGACATACCAACGTTTACTCATGGATCGTCCTTGTTATTTCCAGCCTAGCAGAACACCAAACAGCAGCCATGCAACTAATTTGTCCAACAGCCACAAAAACAAACCCATTACTGCGACAAAGGCAAACACAATGCCTGTCATCTGGATTGTTTCTTTGCGCGTCGGCCATATAACACGTTTAACTTCGCTATATGAATCTTGAGCGAATGCAATTGTTCTTCGACCTGGCTCACTAAGCCATGCAATCACAGCAGCAAGTATTAGACTGCCAATAAATATTGCAACACGACCCACTAACGGAATCTTAGATTCAAGCACTGAAAAGCCAACAATACCGGCAATAATAACTAGCACAGCCATGCCTAACTTGAGCTTGTCTGCAATGCTTGTAACGTTTTCAATTGTCGTATTTGACATGTTCAGCACGCAAGCACTAAAAATGTGCTTTACGTAAATTTGTTTAGCGGTGGCAGGGGCAGAGGGCCTCGAACCCCCAACCTTCGGTTTTGGAGACCGACGCTCTGCCAATTGAGCTATGCCCCTAGACCTGCACTGCAAAACCGGGCTAATATTTTTAAGTACTAGCCCACTACTTGATTTACTTTAGGATTTTAGCAACGACGCCGGCGCCGACAGTACGGCCACCTTCGCGGATTGCAAAACGCAGACCTTCTTCCATGGCGATAGGCGCCAACAACTTGACGACCATGGAGACGTTATCACCAGGCAGCACCATTTCTTTGTCTGCAGGCAACTCGATCGTTCCCGTCACATCCGTCGTACGGAAGTAGAACTGTGGACGATAGCCGTTAAAGAATGGCGTATGACGGCCACCCTCTTCTTTGGACAAAATGTACACCTCGGCCGTGAAGTCGGTGTGCGGCTTGATCGAACCGGGCTTAGCCAACACTTGGCCACGCTCGATCTCTTCGCGCTTAGTACCACGCAACAAGATACCGACGTTATCGCCCGCCTGACCTTGGTCCAACAACTTGCGGAACATCTCGACGCCCGTGCAAGTGGTTTTGACTGTGTCATGGATACCGATAATTTCGATTTCCTCGCCGACTTTCACGATTCCGCGCTCGATACGACCGGTCACAACAGTGCCACGACCCGAGATCGAGAAGACGTCCTCAACAGGCATCAGGAACGCACCATCGATCGCGCGGTCTGGCGTAGGAATGTAGTTATCCAACGCATCGGCAAGCGCCATAATGGCCTGCTCGCCTAGCTCGCCAGTGTCGCCTTCGAGAGCGAGCTTAGCTGAGCCCTTGATGATGGGCGTATCGTCGCCAGGAAAGTCGTACTTGGAGAGAAGCTCGCGCACCTCCATCTCGACCAGCTCAAGCAGTTCGGCGTCGTCCACCATGTCAGCCTTGTTCAGGAAGACGATGATGTAAGGCACACCCACCTGACGGCTGAGCAAAATGTGCTCGCGAGTCTGGGGCATTGGGCCGTCAGCGGCGGACACCACTAACACGGCGCCATCCATCTGGGCGGCACCCGTAATCATGTTCTTGATGTAGTCGGCGTGGCCGGGGCAGTCAACGTGAGCGTAGTGACGGTTAGCCGTCTCGTACTCAACGTGCGCTGTGTTAATCGTAATACCACGCGCGCGCTCTTCGGGAGCCGCATCGATCTGAGCGTAGCCTTTTGCTTCACCACCAAACTTCTTGGACAAAACTGTCGTGATCGCTGCGGTCAACGTTGTTTTGCCATGGTCAACATGGCCAATTGTGCCGACGTTAACGTGTGGTTTGGTACGTTCAAACTTGCCTTTTGCCATGGCTGACTCCTGACCTGAGTTGAAGCTAATGTGAAATTAAAAAAATCTGTCGTACTGTTTCTGTCGTACTGCTTTAAAACTATCTACTACAGGCATCTGGTGCCCATGACGCGGATCGAACGCGTGACCTCTCCCTTACCAAGGGAGTGCTCTACCACTGAGCCACATGGGCGCATTCGCTGGGCACGCCCCACGAACTTTAAACTGGTATGACACAACACCACTGTCCGATGGCAAGCTTTTGTTATTCACTCAAGTGCCTACAACTAACTTGGTACTTTGGTCTGGTACTTTTTACTACGGTCTTGCCCTACTCTTTTACAATCTGCCTAGGTACCTGCACTATCCGCTGGAGCGGGTGAAGGGAATCGAACCCTCGTCGTAAGCTTGGAAGGCTTCTGCTCTACCATTGAGCTACACCCGCCCGTATCGATTTTGCGTCCGTCTAAGCAGTCGCCTCTTGGTGGAGAAGGTTGGATTCGAACCAACGTAGGCGCAAGGCCAACAGATTTACAGTCTGCCCCCTTTAACCACTCGGGCACCTCTCCACAAGAGAACCAACGATTATGGGCGAAGAATTACGTCTTGTCAACTTGAGTGTCTTGATATATCAAAATTTCTTTGTTTTTTCTTCTTCGAAATTCTAAACTTTCTTTATATGCTAATTTTTATTTAGTTTTTATTCGTATTGGGTAAATGAAAGCTATTTCGTTCTTGCTCATCAATTTGAGCCAGTAAATTCATCTCCCATGCTAAGTATTGTCTTGCTGCAGCCTTATTACCATCATGACGGTCATGTACAAAAAACAAATAGTCCATACACGCGGCATTGGGTGGGTCATTTGGTGTGCTCTCTAATTGCAATCCAGCACGCAACCATTGTTCTTTTGATTCAATATTTAGACTTATTTGTAGAGCACCAAGTTCTCTTAGGTCTTTGGCAGCAATTTTTGCCAACACCTCTTCTTCGGCAATCAAGATCACTTGTTGACCCTTTAATTCCGCTGTAAGCGTAGATAGTTTTGGGCGAATTGACCAAAGAGCGTTTTTAAGATGCGCTTCACGATATTTCATACTTGAGCGAAGATCAACGATAACAGCCCCCTTTTGAATCAATGCAGCTATTTCCGCTGATTCTATTTGTTTGACGTCGGGGCCTAACGAAGACTGGCTCTCATGCCCGGCTATATTGGCGTTTATCTCTGACTGCCATGGATAATCCAAAGCGTTTTTGCAAACAGCGACGTCCCATCCGAGCATGCCTAACCATGTGGCCATCGCGGGCGCTCTAACATTTTCCTGATCGAAAACAACAATTCTGGCACCTTTTACGCCTACATACTGATCTGTGGCTTGTACAAGTTGTCCGCCTGGTGTGTGCTGTGCACCCGGAATTGTGCCGCTGGCAAATTCTTCGGGTGTTCTTACATCACAGAGAAAGGTCGTTCGATTTTTCTCTGCGAGCCATCGCTCGACTTGTTGCCCACCTACAGTCTTAATGTTGTGAAATGCAGCAAGCGCTTGCGCGCGGCTTTGACGCTCGGCAAGTCCTTTATGTTCTACGTTAAGTGGATGTCGTTCAGTTTCACCATGTCGTAGCTCTAAATCCGCTAGATACCAGCCTTGTGTGCCGTTTTCAAGTGCAAAGATTTTATTAGGTATCCCCAAGTTAATCAGCGTTTGTGCCCCAATGATGCTACGTGTTCGACCTGCGCAGTTAATGATAATTGTTGTGTCTGGGCTTTTGACGATGTCATCGATTCTTAGGGGCAACTCACCATTCGGGCAGCATATGGCAGTGGGTATGCTCATTTTTTTATATTCTGAGTATGGCCTCCCATCAAGTACGACGATATTTTCTTTGTTAATGATCTTTTCGTTTAATTCTAGTGCTGAAATTCTTGGCGTGTTGAACGCATGCTCTGCTAACTCTCCAAATGCCTTGCTTGGTAAATTAACGCCCGCAAACACTTCAAAACCTGCTGCCCGCCACGCGGGCATTCCTCCATCTAAAACATGTACGTTCAGGTATCCCAGCTCCTTTAATCGTAGACATGCTTTGTCTGTTAAGTCCGTATTTTCGCCACCAATAATCACGATTCGTACGCTTTTACGCGGCACGAGTCTAAGTACCTCTGGTTCTAATTTGCTGTAGGGTACCGAAACAACATAGAACAAATGTTCTTCACCATATTGGCCGTGCTCTCGTACATCAAGCAAAGCAATCTCATCATCATCGTGTATCCAGTTTTTGAGTGTCGTGGGCGTAACACTTAAAACATTCTGATTTTTCATAATTGGTTTTGGTTTGTGAAATTGGAAATAGATTTTTAGTATCGGCTTTTAATTTTCTAAATCTTCTTTAAGTTGCATCTTCTCAATCAAAGCAGAGCAATGGTCCCAGCCATGAAAATCAATCACAAATTGCCCACGTCCTTTGCTTCCTATCTTGAATGTCACTTTAGTGCCAAGCTGGTCTGATAAAGTTTCTTCTAAACGCGTTACATCTCTTGATGCTACGTTTGGTCGCGCCGCCTTGGGTTGTATGTCCGCTGCAGATCGGGAAACAAGTTTTTCTGCTTCTCTAACCGATAATCTTTTAGCAATAATCTGATTGGCGAGTTGTATCTGGGTTGCACTATCTACTGCAAGTAGCGCGCGCGCATGACCCATGTCAATATCCCCCGCGAGCAACATTGTTTGAATTGGGGCCGCTAAGTTTAATAGTCTCAGTAGATTACTTGTTGCTGAACGTGAGCGTCCAATAGCTGATGCGGCTTGTTCATGGGTAAGTTTGAATTCGTCTAGAAGTCGTTTCACACCTTGTGCTTCTTCTAGAGGATTGAGATCTTCACGCTGAATATTTTCGATTAGCGCCATTACCGCTGCGTGCTCATCAGCGACTTCACGAATGAGTACCGGCACTTCTGTCAGCCCCGTCATTTGTGCGGCTCTAAATCTTCTTTCCCCAGCAATGATCTCGTATTTTCCTTTTTCTGCATCGATTGGACGTACTAATATCGGCTGCATAATGCCTTGCGTGCGGATAGACTCCGCCAACTCTGCTAAGGCTCCCTCATCCATTCTCGTTCTTGGTTGATACTTACCTGCTTGTATCTTTGATACTGAAAGTACGTTAGGCAATGTGGCTGTAGCATCATTCTGCCCAAGTTGATTCAATCCTGGTGCATCGGCGCCTAACAGTGCTTCAAGACCGCGACCAAGTCCTTTGGATTTTTTAGTGACCATTTTTATTCCTGTCGTTCGAAATTTCGATCTGTTGTTTTGTGGGGATCGATGTTTTTTCTATTTAGTTTGCTTGTTATTGACGCGGGCGATGACCTCTGCGCCGAAGGCAATGTAGGCTTGTGCACCACGTGAACTGGGGTCATAAATAACACCGGGCATGCCGTGACTTGGTGCCTCTGCTAGTCTTACATTACGCGGTACGATGGTTTTAAAAACTTTGTCACCGAAATGCGCTTCTAACTGAGCAGATACCTGTTGTTGTAAGGTGACTCGCGAATCGAACATCACTCTTAACAAACCAATCAGGCTGAGTTCTGGATTGATATTACGATGCACACGTTTTATGGTGTTAACGAGATCTGAGAGTCCTTCTAGCGCAAAATACTCGCACTGCATGGGAATAATGACTCCATGTGCCGCAGCTAATCCATTTAATGTAAGTAGGGATAAAGTAGGCGGGCAATCAATTAGTACAAAATCGTATTCATGATTCACTAAGCCGATCGCTTGTTTTAGTTGCAGTTCTCTTTTATCCATTCCTACTAGATCAATTTCTGCTCCTGACAATTCCCTATTGGCAGGCAGCACATCATAATCACCACTTTCTGAGCGAACCCGTGCTTCGTTTATCGATGCTTCTCCGATCAACACATCGTAGAGATTATGGGATAATGCACTTTTGTCTATGCCGCTCCCCATCGTTGCATTGCCTTGCGGGTCGAGATCGATTAGTAATACACGTTTATTGTGTTTTGCTAACCCAGCGGCTAAATTGATTGCGGTTGTTGTTTTGCCTACTCCCCCTTTTTGATTCGCAATACAAAATACCTTTGCTAATTGCAATGATTGTTCTGTCATGATGTTTTTTTCCGTTTAATCCATAACAAGCATCGCTTGGCATTCAATTTAGGTACTTTTAGTTGTTCTGTCCGTTCGACGAACCATTCTGTGTTTTGCTCTAATGCGCTTATTTCATCAAGTGGCTCTTTACCCTTCATTGCCAACAAAACGCCATTTTGTTTTATTCGCGGTCCTGTTAGTTTTGCGAAATCCTCTAAGCTAGCAAAAGCACGACTTGTTGCAAGATCACAATCCGATTGAGACAGATCCTCTACCCTTGAGTGTGTAGTGTTGAGGTTTGTTAGTTTAAGAACCCCGGCCATTTGACGAATAAACGATATTTTTTTTTCGACGGGATCGACACAGGTAACGGTCACATGCGGAAGGACAATCGCAATAACAACGCCGGGAAGGCCTGCACCTGACCCCACATCGAGAATACTGGGGTGCTCAAGACTTTCTTTACTAAGATAACTTTGCAGTCCCGGGATGATAGCAAGACTATCAAAGATGTGCTGAATGAGTGCCTGTTCAGGATCCCGAATTGAAGTCAAATTGTATGTTTGGTTCCACTTTAATAGTTGGCTTAAATAGTCAAGTAATTGTTCTCTTTGTCTCTCTGTGAGATGAATCAACAGTTCATGACATGCTTGCTCTAATTTTTTGAAGTTACTGATTTCTTGCATTTTTTGGTGCATCAAACTTGTTTCACAGGTTGAGCGTGATAATGCCGTTTCAAGTGAATCAACAATAATGAAATAGCGGCAGGTGTCATCCCTGAAATTCTAGAGGCTTGTCCAATGGTTTCTGGCCGATGGGACCGTAATTTTTGCCGCACCTCAAAAGAGAGGCTGGTAATCGAATCAAAATCCATTACGTCCGGAATTTGTTGATATTCATAGGATTGTTGCCGCTGAATTTCTTCCTGTTGTCTGGCAATATATCCTTCGTACTTAATTTGTATTTCTACTTGCTCAGCACACTCTCCAGGTGGAAGTCCTTGGGGTATTTCAACGTTTTCATTATAAGATATATTTTGAAGGTCTTGATAAGAAACGTTAGGGCGCTTTAGTAATTCTGATAGTAAGTACTCACGTTTAATTTCTTTCCCGAGCGTATTTTCTGCCGCTTCTGGTCGCAACATTCTGGGATTCACCCACGTCGAACGTAACCGTTGTATTTCTTTTTCAACAGTTTCTTGTTTAATATTGAATGTTTTCCAACGATGATCATCAACCAAATTGAATGCTCTACCAATTTCCGTAAGACGCCAATCTGCGTTGTCTTCTCGAAGGCTCAGACGGTATTCTGCGCGAGAGGTAAACATTCTGTACGGCTCAGTGACGCCTTTGGTGACTAGATCATCAACAAGTACGCCAAGATAAGCTTGATCACGTCGTAATATTAATGGGCTTTGCTCTCTTGAATACTGAGCAGCATTAATACCGGCTAACAAGCCTTGAGCGGCTGCCTCTTCATAACCAGTCGTGCCATTAATTTGTCCTGCAAAAAATAGTCCATCAATCTGTTTTGTCTCTAACGATGTTTTCAGTCCACGGGGATCAAAAAAATCATACTCAATCGCATAGCCAGGTCTAACAATATGCGCGTCCTCCAAACCTTTGAGAGATCGAATTAATTCTAATTGAACATCAAAGGGCAAAGAGGTGGAAACACCATTAGGATATACCTCATGGGTATCAAGTCCTTCTGGTTCTAAAAAAACTTGATGAGAGTCTTTATCAGCAAATCTATGTACTTTATCTTCAATTGACGGGCAATATCTTGGTCCAACCCCTTCAATTACACCGCTATACATAGGAGAACGGTCTAAGCCATTTCTAATAATTTCATGCGTTTTTTCATTGGTATGCGTCACCCAACAAGGAATTTGTTTTGGGTGCATACCAACATTACCCAGAAATGAAAAGACAGGTACCGGATCGAAATCACCGGGTTGTTCATCTAAAACAGCATAATTAATCGTTCTGCCATCTATCCTTGGCGGAGTTCCTGTTTTCAAGCGTCCCTGCGGCAATTTCATTTCTTTTAGTCGCTGCCCCAACGATGTTGCTGAGGGATCACTCGCTCGGCCAGCTGAATAGTTGTTTAAACCCACATGTACTAATCCGTTAAGGAATGTACCGGCTGTTAATACAACTGATTTTGATTTGAACACCACCCCAGTTTGAGTAACCGCACCTGCAACTCGATTTCCTTCAAGTATGAGATTATCCACAGACTGTTGAAAGAGCCACAGGTTTTTTTGATTTTCTAATCGACCGCGAATAGCTTGTCTATATAAAACACGGTCAGCTTGTGCTCTCGTTGCACGAACAGCGGGCCCTTTTGAACTATTCAGTATCTTAAACTGTATTCCAGCCTCATCCGTTGCTAAGGCCATTGCACCGCCTATTGCATCAACTTCTTTAACTAAGTGACCTTTTCCAATTCCACCAATAGATGGATTGCAAGACATTTGACCTAATGTTTCGATATTGTGTGTCAACAATAGCGTTGATGCACCACTCCGTGCAGAAGCTAATGCGGCTTCTGTACCTGCATGTCCTCCACCCACAATGATTACATCAAATATTTTTGGATAGTTCATTGATTTTCAATACTATGTTGGCTCACTCACATTATAAGCCTCTCAATGTTTCACGTGAAACATCACTTATCTTTGATGCATCGTATGTCTGATAACTTAGGAGGTTGGCATGTTTCACGTGAAACAAACATCAGACAGGTTTTGAGATTAAATGTAAAAGCATTTTATTTAAAATAAGAAATCAATACTTGTGGGTAACTTTGTGGATAACAGTAGTAATAACTATAGGATAGATTGTTGATAACGTAATAGGAAAGACTTAACTACTTGTGATCTAAACACTTTTAGGCTGAGACCAAAACCTAGCCAAGACATAAACATATATAGGTCCCGTTAATAAAACCACCCCGACCATCCTCGAAACTTGAAATGCAGTAACAAAAGGAACACCAAGCTGTAAAACTTTAGCTGTAATAGCCATTTCAGCAATACCACCAGGAGCAACACTTACGAATAGAGTACTAAATTCTAAATCTGTAGCGTAGGCTAATACAAGTGCGAAGCAAAAAGCAAAAAACATTGCTGAAATGCTGAAAATAACAACGCCAGACAAGAATATAGGGGAGGTTTTGAAAAAACCAGGGCGGAACTTATCTCCTAGAGACAAGCCAATAAGTAACTGAGCAGCCTTGGATAGTTCAGAGGGTACAGAAGAGAAGTGAACTTGTGCAATAGTGAAACCCATAGCAACAAACATAGGCCCCAATACCCATGCATTAGATATTCCGAAATAATGGGCAACTAAACCACCCAAACCCGTTAGTACGGCAATTTGAATCAATCCAATGTATTGAAAATCACGAAGATCAGACAGTGAATTTTCTATTCCGTTGACATTAAAAATTTCACAAGCAAAAGGAATAGCTAGAACAACCAATACAACTCTTATTGTGTGTGCACTTGCTACTAAGTCTGCTCTTACACCAAATTTTTCAGCCAAAACTGCCATTTCATTTGCACCACCAATTGCAGATGAAAACCACGCAGTTTTTATATCTACTTTACCAAATCGACTCAGTAAAAAAGTTCCATACAAGCCTAAAAGCAAAGCAAATAACAAACCAGCAAACATTGCGAACCAATGGTTTGAAATAACACCAACAACTTTAGGTGTGAAATATAAACCTAACGTCAAACCAATTACCCACTGACCTGTATTACGCAATAGAACGGAAGATCTAACTGGAATAGAAAATAATCTTAATGCCGCAATAATAAGAAGAGGTCCAAGGGTCCAGGGTAATGGAATATTTAATTTTTCAGCAATCAGTGCACCTATTACTGATGCAATCAATCCAATAAGTAATTTTAAAATCTGATTCACAAGTCACATACCAATTAAAAATGCGTATTATCAAGCAATAACACTTTGAAAAGAGTTGAACTACACCATGCAACTGAAATCAAAATTACCAGACATTGGAAGCACCATTTTCACCACAATGAGCAAAATGGCGGTCGAATACAACGCTATCAACTTAGGGCAGGGCTTTCCTGACTTTAATGCAGATCCAGACCTGCTTTACCTTGTTAGTCAAGCTATGGCCGATGGATACAACCAGTATCCTTATATGACAGGTGTTTTAGAGCTTCGGCAGATTATCAGCTCAAAAATTAAATCACTGTACGACCATGACTATGATCCAGATACAGAAATAACGGTAACAAGTGGTGCTACAGAAGCAATAATGTCAGCAATACTGGCGACTGTGCATTCAGGGGATGAAGTTATCATTCTTGAACCATGTTATGACTGTTACGTCCCAGCAATAAGGCTCGCTGGAGGTATACCTATACGAGTTCCGATGATTCCTCCATCGGATAAGCAGTCCTTTTTTACGGTTGATTGGGACCGAGTAAAAATGAGTATTACAAACAACACCAAGATGCTCATTGTGAATTCTCCTCACAATCCAACAGGCTCAATATTTACAGATGCAGATTTAGATGCACTTGAAAGAATCGTTGAAGCAAATGACATCCTCTTATTATCTGATGAAGTGTACGAACATATTATTTTTGATCAAGCTCAACACAAGAGTCTTGCTTCTAGACCTGCTTTAGCCAATCGTAGTTTTGTTATATCTTCTTTTGGTAAAACAACACATACAACAGGTTGGAAAGTTGGTTACTGTTGCGCACCAAAAAATATGACTGTTGAACTTAGAAAAGTGCATCAGTTTGTTGTCTTCACCGTTCCATCGCCATTTCAATATGCGCTCGCGACCTATACGAAAATTCCAGACACTTATCTCAATTTAGCAATGTTCTATGAAAAAAAACGCGATAGGTTGCGAGAGGGACTAAATAAAACGCGTTTTAAACCTCTAGAAAGCAAGGGAACATTTTTTTTGTTAGCGGACTATAGCCAAATATCAAACCAATCGGAATCTGAATTTTCGATTTGGTTAGCACAACAACATGGTGTTGTGGTTATTCCAGTTTCAGCCTTTTATGCAGATCCAGCAGCAACAAATTCAAATCACAACATTGTTCGATTTTGTTTTGCAAAAAAGGACACCACCCTTGATAACGCACTCGATCGTTTACTGAGAATTTGATTTAAACATAAAAGTTTGTTTTTAAAATATTAAGGATATTTAAGTTTTACCTTGCTGGATGATTTTATGTTTTCTGTATATCTTTTTGTTTATATATAAAGATTGATAGATAAGACATCCTGTGGATAACAGGTAAAAGATGAATTATTTCAATGAAATCAATTAGATAAACAAAAAATTACTTGTGTGTAATGTCTGTGTGAAAATGTGGATCAACTTGCATAAGTTTGTTGATCTGAAGATTTAGGCTTCTTGTTGTCTTTTCGTACATAACTTGTTCACAGTGTGCGAGCCCTTGTTATCCACAGGACATTTATTTTAAAGAAAATTGTAACAAGGGAAAGACACATCAAAAAAACAACACTATCGATATCAATTAGAGAATTATTTTCCGATACAAAAATTAGAGAAAATCTCACCTAACAATTCATCAGGCGTCATCTGACCAGTAATTGATCCTAATTGCTCGTGAGCAAGGCGAAGCTCTTCTGCAAATAAGTCCAACAACCGATCATTTTGCATAGCATAGGTATTTGCAATGCAAAGGTGACTTGCAGCAGCTTCTAATGCATCAATATGTCGTTGTCTAGCAAGCCATGGAGTTTCATGTCCAGGTTGCCATCCCGCAATGCTTAACAGGCGCTCTGTAAGATCGTTCAAACCACAACCAGTCTTGGCCGAAACATAAATTACTTTGTCAGTTGGTTCAGACGGAGCCATTAACAAGTCCGACTTATTGAAGACCGTTAATAAGACGCAATTTGAAGAAAGATGTTTGGCAATCTTTTCATCAAGATTGTGATCATCACTTAAAGGATCTCTCAGATTAAGGACAACATCTGCTCGAGCAATCTCTGCCCAACTACGTTCGATACCCATGGATTCAATTTTATCGGTCGTATCACGAAGACCTGCCGTATCAACAATCGTAATAGGTATACCTTTCAAATATAGAACTTGAGATACCTTATCGCGTGTTGTACCAGCGATATCGGTCACAATTGCAAGATCTTCACCTGCTAAAGCATTTAAGAGACTGGATTTACCAACATTGGGCTCACCTGCCAATACAACATGCAGGCCTTCACGTAGAACCATTCCTTGCTTAGAGCGACTAAGGATTTCTGATAGTTGAAGTTGAATCGTGGTTAGCCGCTCTTTTGCTTGGTATTTTTCCAAAAATTCGATTTCTTCTTCTGGAAAGTCCAACGTTGCTTCGACCATCATTCGTAGATGAATAATTGCATCGTTCAGGCTATTGATTTTTGATGAAAAAACTCCACTAAAAGAAGACATCGCGGCACGTGCTGCTGCTTCTGAGGATGCATCAATTAAATCGGCGATTGCTTCTGCTTGAGCGAGATCAATTTTGTCGTTTAAAAAGGCTCGAAGCGTAAACTCACCAGGATCAGCCATACGAACGTTAAAGGCTGAACCCACACTCAGACATCGCCGCAACAGCGTTTGCATAACTGCAGGGCCACCATGGCCTTGTAATTCAAGTACATCTTCACCGGTATAAGAGTGAGGCGCTTTGAAATAAAGAGCTATACCTTGATCAATAGCGACATGGTTCTCATCCCTCATTACACAATAATGAGCGAATCTAGGCGTGAGCGCTAATCCAAGTAGACTAAAAATAAAAGGCCCCAAATTGGGGCCTGAAACACGTATGATGCCGATGCCGCCCCGACCAGGGGCGGTGGCAATCGCAACAATAGGTTGACTTGACGACGTCATAGCAATTTGTAAAGTTTATCTGTGAGGTGTTGCCGCAAGAGCAGCCATCTGACGCATTATGTACCACTGTTGCGCAATGGAAAGTATGTTGTTCACGCACCAGTAAAGAACTAAACCAGAAGGAAAGAAAAACATCATGGCACCGAAAACAAGAGGCATGAACAACATGACTTTTGCTTGCATTGGATCTGGTGGCGTAGGATTGAGCTTCATCTGAATAAACATTGTTGCCATCATGATGACAGGCAAGATGAAGTATGGATCTTGAACCGCAAGGTCTTTTACCCAAAGAATCCAAGGCGCACCACGCAGTTCAACACTTGAACCTAATACATAGTAAAGAGAAATAAAGACAGGTATCTGAATCACAATGGGTAAGCAACCACCAAGCGGATTAATTTTCTCGGTGCGATACATCTCCATCATTGCAGTATTTAACTTTTGACGGTCATCGCCAAATTTCTCTTTTAATGCTTTAAGTCGTGGTGCCACCATTTTCATTTTGGCCATCGACCGATAGCTCGCAGCTGAAAGCGGATAGAAAGCAGCTTTGATCAATATCGTTAACATAACAATTGTCCATCCCCAATTGCCCAGCAGGGAATGTAACCAAGTCATCAGAGCAAACAAAGGTTTGGCGATAATGGTCAGTAAACCGTAATCAACCACGAGATCAAGGCCAGGAGCCACTTCTTCGAGTCGGTCTTGATCTTGAGGGCCAACCCATAACTTGGCAGGAACCGTAATTTGTCCTCCAGCAGGAATGACTCCGACAGGTTCAATGCTGCGAACCGCAAATAAATTCTTTTGCAATTCAATCATTTCGTAACTACGGGTCTTACCTTGTGGTGGAACCCACGCTGTCACAAAGTAGTGCTGAACCATCGCAAACCAGCCATTGTCGGTTTCTTTGATATAAGTCGCTTTGCGCTTTTCGATTTCAGAGAAAGAAACTTTTTGAAACTTGTCCTGATCGGAATAGATAACTGGACCTGAAAAACTAACGGGACCCGTCATAAAGCTTGGTGTTGAATTTTCGCTTTCTGGATCTTTACCGTCGCGTGAAATCTGCAGGTAAATAGAGGGGCTTACTGTTTGAGCAGACAAGTTCTCAATCTGATGATCTACATGAATAGCATAGCTGCCACGCTCAAGAGTGAACGTCTTAGTGAGTTTGACGCCACTAGATTCAGAAACAAACTTGATGATGAGTTGGTCATCAACAAGCTCTCGTTGCTGAGTGGTGAGCGTGAAATTTGCCAAATGCGTTGGATATAAGCTGCCAGCAGGAGCGCCGGTTAGGCCAGATTGAACAACATAAGTTTGAGCGGCGCTTTTATTGAGTAGAACAAATGGCTGACCCTTGTTTTCGCGACTTGGGAAATTGAGTAGCTCTGCGCGTATGAGTTGAGCGCCTTGTAATTCAAACGTTAGTTGCAAAACATCCGTGTTAAACACAATCGTCTGAGCTTGGCTAGTGGCAGCAGTTGCAACACCAGGTACAGTTGAAATTGCTGTGGCTGAGGGTGTTGCCGCAGTGGGTGCTGTTGGTACACCTGCAATCGCATTGGCCGAATCAGGTGACGATCCAGCAGCTGGCGTTGTAGTAGGTGTCACAGGTTGAGATGTTCCACCTAAAAGAGGGGGATTACCTTGGTGGACTTGCCAGTTGTTCCACAGCATCAGCAGGGAAAACGAGAAAATCATCAATAGGATGGTGCGTCGGATATCCATTCTTGCCCAAATAAAAAAAGCTCACCAGAGAAGGCTCGCAGTTTAGCGTTAATCAGAGTGATTGCGTGGTCGGCAGGTTGTCGAAAGGTGATTGTGGGGTTTAGTTGGTGATGAACCGCACGGTACAGGATCGTATCCTCCTTTACACCAAGGATGGCAACGAAATAAACGTTTGGTAGCGTAATACAAACCCAATAGAGGTCCACAGGTTCGTATGGCTTCGATAGCATAGTTTGAACAGCTAGGTGTGAATCGACACCAATGACCAAACCAAGGGCTAAGCAAAAACTGGTAAGCCCTGATCGGTGCTATTAAGATAGATTTAACAAGATCAATCATCGCTGCGCTCGCAAAAAATGAGCATCCGCTTCTTTGCGGGCAATAAACTTTAGTTCAGTTAATGACACTGTTCCAACAGGCTTATGCAAGCGCACAACATAATCAGACGGAACTAAATCTAGGCGTTTTATTCGAAAAGCCTCTCGAATCACTCTCTTAATGGCGTTTCGGGTGCTAGCGTGATGCGCAAACCGTTTGGCGATAATCAGACCGAGTCGCGCAATAACAGGCTGGGTCAAAGCATCACTTATGCCCTCTACAGTGAGTTGTGGGGGTGAGTGAGCAGTTACTACGAAAAAAGCCCCACGGGAAATACGACGGCCTGAAAGGGCCGCTGCAAATTCGGTGGGGCGGTGCAAGCGCGCCGCCGCAGGAAACGTGGCGCGAGACATAACAAAGCAAAGGTGCGAGGGTCAGAAAAAGCCTGATTAACCCGCAACAAGCCGTATTAGACGGCTAGACGCTTGCGGCCTTTGGCGCGGCGAGCGTTGATGACAGCACGGCCACCACGAGTTTTCATCCGAACGCGAAAACCGTGCGTGCGCTTGCGGCGGGTTACGGAGGGTTGGTAGGTACGTTTCATGATTAAGGGCCCAACAAAGAGCGAAAAAGTTTAGGAATATCTCGAAAAGCCCTCCATTTCATCAAAAATTACGAGACAAGTCAAATGCTTACATATGTATTAGCCTATAAATACGTGGCGTCCCTGTGGATAACCTGAGCGCTGACAGGGTAGAATCGAGGTTTGATCAGTGAGTCACATGAACGAGTTTTGGCAATCCTGCGTCACTCATTTGGAGCAGGAGTTTCCCCCACAGCAAATCAGCGCATGGATTCGTCCGCTGGTACCGCTCGCATTCGATGAAACGAAGGCGCAACTCCGACTGTCCGCGCCAAATCGATTTAAGCTTGACTGGGTTAAGAAGAATTTCGCACAAAAGATTGAAATGTTTGCAACGCAATGGTTTGAAAAACCAGTGCAAGTGTTGTTCGAACTCGCTGTGGCAAATAGCGATCGATCTAAGGCAACCCTCGCAAATGGCATCAGCACAGTTTCAATCGCAAATGACAGGCCGTCAGTCAATACAAATATCAATACACAAGCGAATATTCCCAATGGATCAGGATCACTTGGCAACAATTCAATAGGATCTGTTGCACAAGAAAATGAACGTGTGCGTGGCAATCTAGCCCCCACGCCAGTGGATGATCGATCTAGACTCAACGTTGACTTAACCTTTGATAATTTTGTAACAGGTAAAGCAAATCAACTCGCACGAGCAGCAGCGATACAAGTCGCAGAAAATCCAGGAACCTCTTACAACCCTCTTTTTCTATATGGAGGCGTGGGCCTTGGAAAAACACATTTAATACACGCCATTGGAAATGCAATGGTATCGGCAGGACATGGCGTTCGTGTTCGCTATGTTCATGCAGATCAGTATGTGTCAGATGTTGTGAAGGCTTACCAAAGGAAGGCTTTTGATGATTTCAAGCGTTACTACCACTCGCTAGATTTACTCTTAATCGATGACATACAGTTTTTCTCTGGGAAAAACCGGACGCAAGAGGAGTTTTTCTATGCGTTTGAAGCAATGGTTGCGCAGCGAAAGCAGATCATTATTACGAGTGATACGTACCCGAAAGAACTTGCTGGTATTGATAGCAGGTTGATTTCAAGGTTTGACTCAGGATTGACCGTAGCGATTGAGCCACCCGAACTTGAAATGCGGGTGGCCATCTTGCAGAGTAAAGCAGAGCAAGAGGGCCTCGTCATGCCTGATGAAGTCGCCTTTTTTATCGCCAAACATTTGAGAAGTAATGTTCGTGAACTAGAAGGTGCGCTTAAGAAGGTGGTGGCCTATGCGAGATTCCATGGGCGAGACGTCGCAAACGTTGATATTTGCAAAGATGCACTTAAAGACTTGCTATCTGTATCTAGCGGACAAGTCACTGTAGAAAACATACAGAAGACGGTTGCTGATTTTTACAAAATTAAGGTCGCCGACATGTATTCGAAACGTCGACCTGCGAACATAGCAATGCCGCGCCAGGTTGCGATGTACCTTGCTAAAGAACTGACGCAAAAAAGCTTACCCGACATTGGCGATATGTTTGGTGGGCGTGATCACACAACTGTTTTGCACGCGGTTAGAAAAATTTCAGACCTGCGGACAAAACAGGCAGATCTTAACCATACGCTGCATGTGCTCGAACAAACTCTAAAGGGATAATTCATGCAACTTGTACAGACACCACGAGACTCGCTGCTTAAGCCATTGTCGACCGTTGCCGGTATTGTTGAACGGCGTCATACGCTGCCAATTCTAGCTAACATCTTATTGCGTAAAGAGGCAGAGCGTGTTTCCTTTATCGCGACAGATCTAGAAGTCCAAATTACGACGCATGTCGATATTGGTATAGGACCAGAAACAGAGTCCTTAACAGTTGCAGCCCGTAAGTTTGTTGATATTTTGCGTGCACTGCCAGACATAGGTGACGTGAAGTTATCTACGGCAAGTGGAAAGCTCGCCATTCAATCGGGGAAAAGCCGATTTTCCGTTCAGACGCTGGCGGCGACAGAGTTCCCAACCATGAAACAACCAGACCGATGGGATGTTTCCTTAACGCTGAGTAGTAAAACATTGAAGCACCTTTTTAATATGGTGCACTTTGCAATGGCGCAGCAAGATATTCGTTATTACTTGAACGGAATGTTGATGGTGTTTGAGCCTGGGATGCTGCGCGCTGTTGCTACAGATGGGCACCGATTAGCCCACAGTTCGACGCCGGTCGATGGTTTGACTACCAAGCATGATGTGATCATTCCGCGTAAGACGGTGTTGGAAATGCAACGCTTATTGGCAGATAGCGATGAGCCCGTCACGATTGATGTTGCTGCGGGACAGATTCGGTTTTCTTTTGGTCATGTCGAGTTGGTGTCTAAACTCGTGGAAGGAAAGTTTCCAGACTTTAACCGAGTGATACCAACTAACTATACGCGTCACTTTGATGTTTCGCGTGAGATCCTCCAAGGTAGCTTGCAACGTGCCGCGATTTTAACCACGGATAAGTTTCGTAGCGTTCGCGTTCAACTTGCTCAGCATGTGTTGAAAATTTCTTCTACCAATGCCGAGCAGGAAGAAGCACAGGAAGAAATTGATATTGATTATGGTCACGAAGCTCTGGATGTCGGTTTCAATGTGAGCTATTTGCTGGATTTTCTGGCCAACGTCAAAGCCGAAACGATTCGCTGGTCAATCATGCCCGATGCGAACGCTTCAGCCCTTATTACTTTGCCTGATGACGAATCGTTTAAATACGTCGTCATGCCCATGCGGATTTAAACATGTCAGATAACAATCTAGTTGTAGACCAAGTTCCTGAAGATAATGATGCCTACGGTGCAGACTCTATCAAGATGCTCAAAGGTCTTGAGGCGGTTAGAAAGCGCCCGGGTATGTATATCGGCGACACGTCCGATGGAACGGGCCTGCATCATATGGTGTTTGAAGTTGTTGACAACGCCATTGATGAGTCGTTAGCTGGACACTGTGATGATATTGTTGTCACGATCCATGGTGATAACTCGATCTCTGTTACGGATAATGGTCGCGGCATTCCTACCGATATCCATAAGGAGGACGAGTTTGGCCGAAGCGCGGCAGAAATCGTACTGACAGAACTACATGCCGGTGGTAAGTTTGACCAAAATTCCTACAAGGTTTCTGGTGGTCTTCACGGGGTGGGTGTTTCTTGTGTCAACGCCTTGTCGTCCTGGTTGCGCCTGACGATTCGTCGCAATGGTCAAGTGCATGAGATGGAGTTTCGTCACGGTGAGCGCGTACAACCTTTGACGGTCACAGGCAAAACAGAAAAGCGTGGAACAGAAGTCCACTTTCTGGCTGACACGACTATTTTTAATAATGTCGAGTATCACTATGAAATCCTGTCTAAGCGCCTACGAGAGCTGTCATTTTTAAATAACGGCGTCAAGATCCGACTCGTCGATCAACGTCAGGGCAAAGAGGAAAACTTTGCTTTCTCGGGCGGTGTGAAAGGCTTTGTCGAATACATCAATCGCACTAAAACTGTGCTGCACCCTAACGTGTTCTCAGTCAGTACAGAGTCGAATGCGGGTGGCACGCTCGTGGGCGTAGATGTGGCGATGCAGTGGAACGATGGCTATAACGAACAGGTACTTTGTTTCACTAACAACATTCCACAGCGGGATGGTGGTGCGCATCTAACCGGTTTGCGTGCTGCAATGACACGGATTCTGAATAAATACATCGCTGATAACGAATTGGCTAAACGCGCCAAGGTTGAGACAACAGGCGACGATATGCGCGAGGGACTGACATGCGTCTTGTCCGTTAAAGTGCCCGAACCAAAGTTCAGCAGTCAGACGAAAGATAAGTTGGTGTCCAGTGAGGTCCGCCCTGCTGTAGAAGAAGCGGTTGCACGCACGCTTGAGTCGTGGTTGCTTGAAAATCCGATTGATGCAAAAGCCTTGTGCGCAAAAATTGTTGAAGCGGCGCGTGCTCGTGAAGCTGCACGCAAAGCGCGTGAGATGACGCGTCGAAAAAGCGTTCTTGAAGGTGCTGGCCTCCCAGGTAAGCTTGCGGACTGCCAGGAAAAAGATCCTGCTCTGTGTGAGTTGTACATTGTGGAGGGAGACTCCGCAGGTGGTTCGGCGAAGCAGGGTCGTGACCGCAAATTTCAGGCAATTCTTCCATTGCGCGGCAAAGTCTTAAACGTCGAAAAAGCACGTTTTGACAAATTGATTGCAAGTGAACAAATCACTACATTGATTACTGCGTTAGGGACGAGTATCGGGCCAGACTTTAATGTTGATAAATTGCGTTATCACCGAATCATCATCATGACTGATGCAGACGTTGATGGTGCGCATATTCGTACATTGTTGCTAACGTTGTTGTATCGCCAGATGCCTGAGTTGGTTGAGCGTGGTTATATTTATATCGCTCAACCACCGCTTTATAAAGTCAAGCACGGCAAAGATGAGCGCTATCTCAAAGACGAAGTTGAAGAAGCAAGCTACATGTTGCAGGTCTCTCTAAAGGATGCCTCGCTTGTTCCCCGTGCTGATGCAGAGCCGATATCGGGTGACGCGCTTGCCGAGCTAGCAAAACAGTATGTCATGGCCGATGGTGTGATTGCGCGTCTCAGTCGTTTTATGGATGAGTCGACTTTGTCGGCGATTGTTGGAGGCGTCACGGTTGAGCTGATCAATGCGGAAGCAGCCGCTGCCGCTGCAGATCGTTTACACGCGGCATTGCAAGACCCGTTGTTGCCAGATCAAGTCGATGTCGTGTCTGAGTATCACCAAGGCTCTGAAAAATATCGGCTAATTGTTCGACGCAAACATCATGGCAATGTGCGTGTGACCGTGCTGGACAATGACTTTGTGGGTGGTGCGGATTACGCCATTCTTGCGCGTGCAGCCGCAACGTTCCAGGGTTTGACGGGCAAGGGTGCCATGGTGGCGCGTGGAGAGGGAGATCGACGCAAAGAGTCGATGGTGGCGGACTTTAGAGAGGCCATGCAATGGTTGCGTAGCGAAGCTGACCGCAATGTGAGTAAGCAGCGCTACAAGGGTTTGGGCGAAATGAATCCTTCACAATTGTGGGAGACCACAATGGATCCAAAAGTTCGTCGTTTGTTACGTGTCCAAATTGAAGATGCGCTTGGTGCAGATGAAATTTTTACAACACTGATGGGCGATCACGTAGAACCACGTCGGGCGTTTATCGAAACACACGCCTTGCAAGCAGCCAATTTGGACGTTTAAAAAATAGGTTGGGTTTGAGATGACGATTGCGAGCTTTTTATGCCCCACGACCATATATATGGGGGTGGGTGCGTATCAGAAAATTTCCGACATTGTTCGTACACTCGAGTGTAAGCGTGTATTTGTTGCACTGGATGGCGCGTTGGTTAATAGCGATTTTTTCGCTCAGATTCGTCAGCTGTTAGTGAGTGAAGGTGTCGAGATTGCCACCTATACTGAAATCGAACCTGATCCAAGCGCTCATACAGTTGAAAAAGCGTTTGCAGTCTGTCAGTCACACCGAGCGACGGTGCTGTTAGCCATTGGAGGCGGCAGTACGATCGATGTTGCTAAGGCGGTTGGTATTCTTGCGACAAATGGCGGTAGGATTCATGATTACGAGGGGATTGAAAAGTTTTCAATGCCACCCCTGCCATTGATTGCGATTCCAACGACGGCCGGCACGGGCTCTGAGGTTTCGGGCTCTTGTGTGATATCAGATACAGACAAGAATCTTAAGATGTCGATTCGTCATGCATCACTCAATCCGGCGGCATATGCGATTCTTGATCCTCTCGCGTTGCGTACGGTACCGGGTCATGTTGCAGCACACTCAGGGATCGATGCTTTTGTGCATGCATTCGAGTCTTATATTTCTCGACAGTCAAATTTGATGACAGATGCGATTAACTTACAGGCAATGGAGTTACTCGCAGGCAATATTCGGCAGTTTGTTGCAAACCGAGAAAATCTCGATGCCGGTTTGAATATGCTTGTGGGCTCAGCGTTGGCTGGCATTACGTTCGGTCAAACAGGTTTAGGTAATGTGCATTGCATGGCCCGCTTTGTGGGTGCACGTTTTCACTTGTCGCATGGTTTATCTAATGCAGTTTGTTTGCCTCATGTCGCTCAATTCAATTTAGCAGCGTGTCCTGAAAAGTTTGCGCGCGTGGCGATTGCTATGGGGCGTCCTGTTCAAAACCTTCCGGTGCTCGATGCCGCACAGGCTGCGGTAGAGGCAATCCGCAGGATGTGTGAGGACCTAGGCATTCCGAGTAGGCTAAGGGATGTGGGTGCCACACCTGACACATTTGCTGAGATGTCTGAGCAGTGTTTATTAGCAAACTACAACCGATGGAACCCGCGCCATACGACGGTTGCGGATTTTCGAGCGTTATTTGAGCGCGCGTATTAAGCCAACGACGACATAGATGGTCGTTGTTGGACGCTTACCAGCCTGAGCCCGCTTCCCACATGACGGGAACCTGTTGTTGTTCGGCGCGCTTGAGTAAGTCAAGTAAAGGATAGGCGCGCTGCTTCAGGCCGACTGGGAGTGACAGCGGGTTGTGTGGCTGATCTGAGTCGTCATCTTCTTCTTGAGACTGCTTAGGCTCAGCCGCGATGGCTTGCTCTATATTGGCAATGGCGGCCTGCAGCTGTTCGGGCATCAGGACGCCTCGAATGAGTAAGTCTTTATCATCGATTTTGCCGATAATTTTAAGGAGTCCTTTTGCGTGCTGTGCGAGCATAAGGATATCTGCCCCAGCTTTGCTATTGAAGGTGACAAGCATAGATGCCTCTTTAGTGAATGGCGATATTGACGGCGAAGTCTTAGCGCATAAGTATCAAGCTTATAGAGTAATCGAAGCCAATGGGTAATTCAGGCTATGATTTGAGCCTTCCTACTGCTACTTTTTATACTCATGCTCCTCGAGCAACAAAACACCCTAATTTCTTGTATCCATGCTGCAGTGGCTGCAGTTTTGCCTGATGCTACGCCAAACATTTTGCTTGAGCGCCCCAAAGTCGCGGCGCACGGCGACTTGGCAACGAACGTAGCGATGCAGTTGGCTAAACCTGCGAAGCGCAATCCGCGTGAGCTTGCACAAGCCATCCTAGATGTCTTGATGGCAGATCCTCTGGCGCGTCAACTGATTGATCAGGCAGAGCTTGCCGGACCAGGTTTTATCAACTTCCGTTTGACGCATGAGGCGCGTACAGCGGTAATGGTCGCGATTGCGCAGCAAGGTGAGGCGTTTGGTCGGTCGCCCCGCAAGGCGCAGAAAGTACTGGTGGAGTTTGTGTCGGCGAACCCGACGGGCCCTTTGCATGTCGGTCATGCGCGCCAAGCGGCTTTAGGGGACGCTTTATGTCGACTGTTTGATGCAAGTGGTTTTGAAGTGAGCCGGGAGTTTTATTACAACGATGCCGGTAATCAAATTCAAAACTTGGCGGTTAGTGTGCAGGCGCGCGCGAAAGGTATCGTGCCAGATGCGGAAAACTATCCAACGGATGGCTACCGTGGTGACTATATTGCTGATATCGCGCATGACTTTGCTGCAAAAGCCACGGTAAGCGCAAGTGATGGTGAGCAAGTTTTAGCCAATGGGGACTTAAGCGACCTAGATAACATTCGACGGTTTGCGGTGACATATCTGCGACGCGAGCAGGATTTAGACTTACAAGCGTTTGGATTGGCGTTTGATCATTACTATCTAGAAAGCTCGTTATACACATCGGGTCGCGTAGAGGACACGGTCAATCAGTTGATTGCCGGTGGTCATACCTATGAAAGCGAGGGCGCATTGTGGTTGCGTACAACAGAGCTCGGGACTGGGGATGATAAAGATCGTGTGATGCGTAAGTCCGAGGGTGGGTATACCTACTTTGTGCCAGATATTGCTTACCATGTGACTAAATGGCAACGCGGTTTTACGCGTGCGATCAATATCCAGGGCAGTGACCATCATGGCACTGTTGCGCGGGTCCGCGCAGGTCTGCAGGCGCTCGCAATTGGGATTCCTGCGGACTATCCCGCCTATATTTTGCACAAGATGGTCAAAGTTGTCCGCGGTGGCGAGGAAGTTAAGATTTCTAAGCGCGCGGGCAGCTATGTCACGTTACGCGACTTGATTGAGTGGGTAGGCCGCGATGCGGTGCGCTTTTTCCTCATTCAGCGACGTGCTGACACTGAGTTTGTGTTTGACGTGGATTTGGCGCGCTCACAAAGCGAGGAAAATCCGGTTTATTACATCCAGTATGCGCACGCGCGTATTTGTTCGATGCTTGCTACGGCGGGGTTATCGATTGTCGAGTTGCATGCAGCACAGCCGGCATTATTGACGGCGCCATCAGAGTTAGCACTGATGCAACGTTTGGCTGAGTTCCCGTCGTTGGTGACGCAGGCCGCCTCAGAGTTATCGCCGCACTTGGTTGCCTTCTGGTTGCGTGATTGTGCTTCTGATTTCCATGCTTGGTACAACGCCGAGCGTGTCTTGGTGGATGATGTATCACTCAAGCATGCGCGATTGCG
>Ga0209702_10002166_pt1 | contig 35254 bp, 28 predicted proteins | sample FRY01_FD_187210 | JGI IMG/M metagenome (GOLD analysis project Ga0209702, IMG submission 187210) | Freshwater microbial communities from Lake Fryxell liftoff mats and glacier meltwater in Antarctica - FRY-01 (SPAdes) (version 2) | ecosystem: Environmental > Aquatic > Freshwater > Ice > Glacier...
TTATTACAGTGGACTTAATAATATCATCCATCATCTTTTGTAATTCAACTGAACTTCAGTAATTTGATTATAATTAATCAAGTCAAAAATGATAGACAGAAAAGAAAACGTAGTTTGGATAACTGGTGCTTCGTCTGGTATTGGTAAAGCTATGGCCATTGAATGGTCAAAACTAGGATATAAAGTTGCGCTTTCAGCCAGACGTAAAGAACTTTTAGAATTGGTTGCTACCGAGATAAAAAACACTGGTGGTGAAGCATTGGTAGTTACAGTTGATATTATGGATGAAACATCAATAGAAAATGCTGTTCAACAAATCATAAATAATTGGGGGCGTATAGATATTGCAGTTGCTAACGCTGGCTTTGGTGTTATAGGAAGTATTGAAAAGTTGACTGCTAACGAATGGAATAGACAACTACAAGGGAATGTAACTGGGTTGGCCTTAACGGTTAAATATGCTTTGCCACATTTAAAGAAAAATAATGGTAGGATAGGTTTGGTTGGCAGTGTTGGAGCTTATTTACCAAGCCCTAGTTTTGGAGCGTATGGAGCGTCTAAAGCTGCGGTGCACTCTATCGGTTTAACTCTGCAGGTTGAGTTAATGGGTAGCGGCGTGAGTTGTACTACTTTGCATCCAGGATTTGTAGAGTCGGAGATTACTAGAGTTGATAATGAAGGAATGTTTCATCCTGAACGAGCAGATCCTCGTCCCGAAAAATTAATTTGGCCTACCAATAAAGCAGCTAAAGTAATGGTAAATGCTATTCTTCAACGTAAACGAATTTATATTTTTACTACACACGGCAGAGTGCTTGTATGGTTGCAACGCTGGTTTCCGGGATTGATAAGAATGATTATTTCTAAAGGCCCCAAGCCCGATGCATAAAATATTAAGTAGGATACAGAATCTTTTTAATCTCAGAAAATAAAAAGATCTCGTAAGGAATCATCTTCAGAACTTGAAACTAAATCTAGTTCACGAAAAAAAGTAATTACCTAAAATGGCTTAAAAGCCCAAAATCAGCTTTCAGCAATAGGGGTTTACGTAATAGCCATTGGGCTGCAATTCAAAACCAAGGATGTTAGTCGCAACTTTCGTATTTCAAAAAAATCATACCTTCATATAAATGAGGATTCAAGACATTATACAAATTGATAAAGAGATTCTGAGCGGTCAGCCTGTTTTTTTGGGAACACGTGTTCCTGTGGACACGCTTTTCGACCATCTTGAAATAGCTAACAAAATACTTACTTCTCAAAAAGCTAATCAATTGTATGAGGCTCTTGCTTGATGAAAATCTCAGCCTCTTAAAAAGTATTCTCATTACATTGGCTTCACACTACTTTTAGCGATTTATCAGGGAAGTTGGATTTAGAAACGGAATTTTATTTTCCAACGTTTGCAAAGTCCTGAAAGTTAACATACTAAAAATTTCAGTAAATTCAATACGGTAAAAGTCAGTTGAGCGTAGCGAAAACTAGACAATCTTTTCGAGCTTATATCAAAAAAAATGGATCGAAATCTTATTAAAATAAGACTCCGATCCATTAGTATAAAATAGAAATAAATTATCTAATCTGACCTCTAACTACTCCACCAGGCCTAAGAGTAGAGTGTACGTTAACATAAACTAGACCAGTTTGAATCAATGCAATATTAGCGTCACTTACAGTGTTAACTCTTAAAAAAAGTAAACTAAAATCTGCTAGAGTACTTGCCAATCCAACAATTACACCGCCATTAGTACCAGCGGCTCCAGTATGAATATGAGCTGCGGCCAGTGCATCAGTTGCTTCTAGTGTATTTATAGTTATTCTTGCGAACAAGGTTTTATTAGTAGTAAGTCTAATTAGGGCAAGACCAGTTGCTGTGGTGGTTACAATCGGAACTTCATTGGCTCCAGACAATGCCACATCAGTAGCAAATGTTACAGGATTATCTAATTGCCCACGAATTATACCACTTGGTACTTGAGTACTATGAACATTTACATAAAAGTCTGCAGTAGCATTTATTAATGAATCAGAAAGAGATTTTCTTAAATTCACTGTTGCAGTAGCTGCAGCACTGGTGAAAGTAGGGTTTAAATTTAAAATCACTCCTCCATTAGTAATAGCATTACCAACATGAATGTGGGCTGCATTAACTACATCGCTACTAGAAAGGCCAGTAACTGTTATTGTATACTTTAAAGTAGAGTCACTATACAAGTCTAGCATAGCCATTCCTGTTTCTGTTCTTCCTACAGGGGCGGGATTCTCGAATCTGGAATTAAGTGTAACCATCCATGATTTAAGCAATGTAGGGGGGACAATTATAACGGGATCCTTTTTACACGCGGTAAAAATTAAACAGAATAATGCAAGCCCTAGAAAAGGTTTTGAAATTTACAATTTTTTTCATAATTTTTTTATTTTGATAACATCAAATTACCCGTTTAGTTTAAAAAAAACTTAAAAGTGGTAAAGATGCAATATTTAGATTAAAATTTACAAATCAACCTTATATCCAATAACAGGAATCAAACCCAGTAAATAAGAATATTTAATTTGTTTGCTTACATTTTCATATGACTGGCTCACCTGATTTTTTTGATTGGTCAAATTTTGAACTCCCAAAATTAAACTGCCCGTTTTTTTACCATATTGCACCTTCCATTCAGTTTGAATATCTAACCGAAAAATATTATTCAATTTTTCTTCGTAAATTCTGTTATTATTTAACACTGTTGTTCTTTGTGCAATAGATCTTGGCAAATCAATCGGAGTAACCCTTACCCCTCCTGCATAAACCGTTTTAATATCGGCACTAATAGTAGAAGCTCTTTTACTTTTTAGTTTCCATTCTTTACCCATTAAAAAAGTAAATGTAGTATTAGAATTAAACCTTGTATTCCTCCATATTTTATCTGATGGTAAATAACTAGATTGATACATACTTAACGAGCTAAGTAAATAAAATTGATCATTCCAAAATCTTTCTAAGGTCAGTTCTATTCCATAATTTTTCCCATTTCCTTTGTTATTCAATGCCTCAATAGCAAAATCATCATCTTGATTAATCATACTGAAACTTGTTTTTGCTAAAGCTGAAACTGGAATGTCAAATAGCCATTGATAATATAATTCGGTTTTAAAATTCCAGTTGGGTGCAAACTGAATAGCATAGCCTACAACATAATGGGCTGCCCTACTAAATCCTAAGTTTTTATTAGGTTGTAGGGAGTCTGTACCAACTTTAATTCTTGCAAAATAATTACCAAGTGGCTGTATTTGCGAATGCATACCAACCCCCATTGAAATAAATTGATTGTTTTTTATGTTCCATTTTATTCCTAATCTTGGTTCAATAACAGAAGAATTGTTTAATGCAAAATGTTGACCATGCAAGCCAGCTATAAAACTAAATTGGTTGGTAGGATTAAATTTCCATTGAGCATAGTAATTAGTAAGACGCGTATCTCCAGTAGATTTTACTTTATCTCTTAAAACATTGCTCACTGTTTCTCTTTGCAATAAATCAAACCCTTTTGCACTTGTATATGCACCAAGTTTTAATAAATGACTGCTATTGAATTTATGCGTAACAACAAATGACAAAATTCCATTTACTTCTTTAAATTGATTATTGCGCGTAATAATTAATGGACCATTAAATTTATCAAGTCTATTATTGTTTTCATTGTATTGATATCCATTTACACTATAAATGGTTTTTAATAAAGTTTTCTTTCCTATTAATATACTATGAGAAATACCCACCATTCTGGTTTTGCTGGCATCTAATCTGCCCCTTCGTTTAGATGAGTTGTTGGTCCAAATTATTGAATCTCTTTCTGCATCTGCTTTCTGTTCACTCAATCCTCCAAATCCAAATATTGAAATGGTGCCAAGCTTTTTTGTAGGAAGATGAATATTAAAAGATAAATCTTGAAAAGACGTAGCTGCTTCACCAATATTCAATCCAAGCTTTTGCATCAACGTTAAAAATCCATATCGGTAATTAATTAAATAAGAGCCTCCATATCCTTTTTTAAAATACCCTTCAGTTGCTGCATCAATTCCAATGGTACTAACAGAAAAAGTATGCTCACGTTTGGTATTATTTCCTTTTCTTAACTTAATATCAAAAACACCCGATAATGCATTGCCATATTCGGCCGGAAAAGCACTGGTCATAAAATCGGAGTTAGCCAATAACTGCGCACTCAAAATAGAAATGCCGCCTCCAGATGTTCCAACTTTTGCAAAATGGTTTGGATTAGGTATATCTATTCCTTCCATCCTCCACAGTAATCCATTGGGTGCATTTCCTCTGATGATTAAATTATTTGCATCGCCCTGAGATACAACTCCAGCAAAGGCTGTAGCAATTCTTGAAGGATCATTTAAGCCAGCAGCAAATCGGCGAGTTTCTTCTACACTAAACATTCGAGCACTTACTACTGCCATTTCATTAATTGGTTTTGTTTTATTGGCCCTACTCTGAACTATCACTTCTCTATTAATTAAAATATCTTCCTCCATTTCAATTTGTAATACCAATTCTTTCCCCGACTCAACTAATATATTATTTAAAGTGATTAGCTTGTATCCTATATAAGTAATTCTCAAAGCATGCCTGCCGACAGGAATTTTTTCTAATATAAAATTACCCGAAGCATTAGCAATGACAGTTTTGGATATTGCACCTTTTAATTCGATAGATGCTCCAACTAAAATTGTTTTTATAGACTTATCGGTAATTGTTCCCTTTATATTTTGAACTGGCAATTGTTGGAAAGCAAATAGCGGTAACTGAAGTATTAAACAAAAGAAGAGTAGATTTTTTTTAGCGCACATATACAATTATAAAACTAAACACTAAAATGCTTAATCTAATAAATATTGTTTCAATGATTTGAAATCTGCCTTTAGCTTGATGCTCTTCTTTATTTTTCCAAACAAGACTTTTGCCGATTCTGGAACTTCAATATCTTTTCCAATAGCGGCTTCTACGGTTTCTGGAAATTTAACCGGATGAGCAGTTTCAAGTATAATCCCTTTTTGATTTGGGTGTAATTGCAAGTATTGTTCCATAGCATTATAAGCAACTGCACCATGTGGATCTAAAATATAATTGTGTTGCTGATAAACTTCGCTAATTGTTTGCTTAGTTATTTCATCTGAAATAGTATATCCCGAAATAACATTACTTACCTGTTCAAAATTATTATTAAACAATTCCATAACCCGAATAAAATTACTCGGATTACCAACATCCATTGCATTTGATACAGTAGGTATTGATTGTTTCGGTGCATAATTACCCGATCGCAAAAAAGCAGGCACAGCATCATTTACATTACAAGCCGCAATAAAATGTTCTACTGGTAGTCCGCTTACAAAAGCTAAAACTCCCGCACAAATATTACCAAAATTACCACAAGGCACTGCTATTACTGGATGATGCTCTTTATCTAACCATTGCTGATAAGCAAAGAAATAATACAACTGTTGTGGCAACCAACGTGCAACATTAATTGAATTGGCAGAAGTTAATTGCATTGTTGCATTTAAGTCGGCATCCATAAATGCTTCTTTAACCATAGACTGACAATCATCAAAACTACCATCTACTTCTAAGGCAGTGATATTTTGTCCGCATGTAGTTAATTGTAATTCCTGCACTGGGCTTACTTTTCCTGATGGATAAAGTATAACCACATCCACCCCTTTTACTCCTAAAAAACCATTGGCAACTGCTCCACCAGTATCTCCAGAAGTAGCAACAAGCACAGTTATTTTATTGGTTTGATCTTTTGAAAAATATCCCAAACACCTACTCATGAATCTTGCACCTACATCTTTAAATGCCAATGTTGGTCCGTGAAATAATTCGAGCGATGAAATTTGATTATTAATTGGCACCAAAGGAAAATTAAAATCAATGGTTTCTTTTACAATTTCAAATAATGCTTCTTCTGTAATGGTATTTCCAACATAGGGCAGCATGATTTTAAATGCAAGCTCTTCTTTTTTAATAGTACTAATGTTCTCAATGAATGTCTTATCAATTGTAGGTATAATCGAAGGAAAGTACAAACCCTTATCTGGAGCTTGCCCAAGAATGGTAGCTTCTTTAAAACTTACATTAGGTGTCTTTTTATTGAGACTATAATAATTCATTACTGCAACAATATTTTAAATAATACTTAATTGATAAATTTTACTCCTTCATTATTAATGGTAGTAACATAAGTGTGATGATCTAGTGAAATAGCTTCAAACACTTGATGCATTGCCTCCTCTACTTTTTTTGCAGTATGTTCATCTTTGCTCAACATAAATATAGATGGTCCAGAACCTGAAATTCCTCCTCCCAATGCACCAGCCTCTTTGCATTTTTGTTTTACCAAATCAAAACCTGGAATTAATATACTTCTTACAGGTTCTATTAATACATCTTCTAAAGAGCGACCGATTAAATCATAATCTTCTTTTTGTAACCCTGCTACTAATCCAGCAATATTACCCCATTGCTTAATGGCATCTTTTAATTGAATTTGTTGTTTTAATATACTTCGTGCATCAGAAGTACGTACTTCAATTTGTGGATGCACAATGGTAACAAATAAAGGAGGTGTGTTTAACTGAATAATATCTAAAGGAAAGATTGATCGTATTAAAGTAACGCCACCGTAAATGCATGGTGCAATATTATCTGCATGTTTTACACCAGAAGCCAGTTTTTCGCCATTCATTGCAAAACGAACTAAATCTTCTTTCGAAAAATGATCATCCATTAATCGATTGGCTGCAACAACAGCACCAGCGGCACTTGCAGCGCTCGACCCTACACCACTACCAGGTTTAATTTTTTTATTAATGGTTAATTCAAATCCTATTTTTTCGGGTATTTCTTCTAGCATTGCTAACAACGCAGCCCCTGCAACATTTTTTTCTGGATCGGAAGGAAGATTATATTCGTCTTCATTAATTATTGTTACTCCTACTTTTTCAGTAAAACGAATTTTCATTATATCGTAAGGATCGTTCACCGCAAACCCTAACACATCAAACCCGCATACCATATTGGCAACAGTTGCTGGTGAGTGAATGGTTATAGATTTACTAATCATTTCAGTTTAATTCTTAATTAATAACTCATAATTCTTAAATAACTCTTATAATATCAGCAAAAACACCAGAGGCAGTTACATCGGCTCCAGCACCTGCTCCTTTAATTACAAGTGGTTGCTCAGGATATCGGTTGGTAAAAAATAATACCAAATTGTCTTTACCATACAAATGATAAAAATCTGATTCCGCAGGAATATGTTGCAATCCAACTTTAGCAGTTCCCTTATCATATACAGCTACAAACTTTAATTTACAATTAGCCTTTTGGGCAGTTTCATAAATTTGTTTAAAATGTGGCTCTTGCTTTTCCATCTCTTTGTAAAAATCATCAACAGACCCTTCGAAACAAGACGCTGGTAAAAAGTACTCGTTCGAAATATTATCCATTTCAATTTTCTCACCAGCTTCTCTAGCCAAGATCATTATTTTCCTCATTACATCTGTTCCACCCAAATCGAGTCTTGGATCGGGTTCTGTATATCCCTCATCTTGTGCTTTTTTTACAATTTGAGCAAATGGTACGGTTGCATCGTAATTATTAAAAACATAATTTAATGTGCCCGAAAGTACAGCTTGAATTTTATTTACTTTATCACCACTTCTTAATAAATCATTCAAAGTGCCAATTATTGGTAATCCAGCACCAACATTGGTTTCAAATAAAAATGGAGCATTGTATTCGCGCGACAAAGATTTTAGGTGCAAATAATTTTCATAAGATGATGAGCAAGCAATTTTATTACAAGCCACTACGGCAATACTTTTTTGTAAAAGTGTACCGTAAATAGTTGCTACTTCTGCGTTTGCAGTAACATCTACAAAAACACTATTGCGCAAATTCTTATCAATTATAGCAGTTACAAAAGAATGAATATTTCCCTCAGTAGAAGTATTCAATAATTCTTTCCAGTTGTTCAAATCAATCCCAGCATCATTCAACAATATTTTTTTACTATTGGCAATACCGACTATTTGAATTTGTAATCTTAAGTGTTCTTTTAAATAACCCAACTGCTGAGCAATCTGTCCAATTAATTTGCCACCTACATTACCAGCACCTGCAATAAAAATATTTAGTTGCTTATAAGTAGTTTCAAAAAATATCTCATGCAATACGTTAATTGCCTTTCTAACATCATTAGCAGATAAAACTGCAGAAATATTTTTCTCAGATGAACCTTGTGCTATTGCCCTTACATTAATTCCGTTTCGCCCAAGAGCCCCAAACATTTTGCCGCTAATGCCGGGGTGACTTTTCATTTGCTCTCCAACAACAGCTACAATACTTAATCCATATTCTACTTTTACAGGATCTACTTTGCCCGTTTCAATTTCATAAGCAAATGCTAGATCAATTGCTGTTTGAGCATTTACACTATCGCTTTCGCTAATGCCTACACAAATAGAATGTTCAGAAGAACTTTGTGTTATTAATATTACATTGATATTTTTTCCGGCAAGTGTTTCAAACAACCTCTTAGAAAAACCAGGAATACCAACCATGCCACTGCCCTCTAAACTTAATAAACTGATAGAGTTGATGCTAGAAATTCCACGAATTATTTCTTTGTCTTCAATAACTTTTTCTTCAATGATAGTTCCTACATCCTCTGGCTTAAATGTATTTTTAATCCATACCGGAATATTTTTTTTCATCACCGGTTGAATGGTAGGTGGATAAATAATTTTTGCACCGAAATGCGAAAGCTCCATTGCTTCTTGGTAAGATATTCTTTCAATATGCTTTACGTGCTGCACCAGTCGTGGATCGGCCGTCATCATTCCACTAACATCAGTCCATATTTCTAATGAAGCTGTATTTAAAGCAGCTGCAAAAATTGCTGCAGTATAATCAGAGCCTCCTCTGCCTAAAGTAGTCGTGTACTTTTTGTCGTTTGATGCTATAAAACCTGGAACAACATACAAACTAAAAATATTTTCGGTAAAATAGTTAATGATAGCCGCATCTGTTTTTTCAAAATTCACCGCAGCATTGCCATATTGGTCATTGGTATTAATTAAATTTCTGGCATCAATCCATTGCTGATTAGTTCCTATCGATGCAAATTTTGAAGAAATAATATATGATGATAACAGCTCACCATAACTAACTAGACGATCTTTTATACGGGGCGACAATTCGCCTAATAAAAAAATTCCATCACATAAACTTTCTAATTTATTGAGCTTTTGTTTTACCCAACTTAATGTGGCACTTTGTTCTCGTATTGGTAATAATGATCTTACCGCATCTAAATGTTTTTGTTCGATTGCGTTTAACTCCAATTTATATGATTCATTTCCTGCTGCTGCAAGCGATCCTGTATGAATTAATTGGTCGGTAATACCACCTAATGCAGAAACCACCAATATTACAAGCTCTTTTTCAATTGCCTTAGATACTATTGCTACAACTTTATTAATATTATCTGCATTTGCTACAGAACTCCCCCCAAATTTTAACACTTGCATAATTCAACTGCTTATATTTTTTCAAGAAAAAACTATTTAATTCAACCACTAAATAAGGTAACCAAATGCATTATCGTTTTGTAGTATTGGAGTGTAGTTTACGTTAAACTTTTTCATATTGGCAATTAATTTAGCATAATCGCCACTTTCCAATAACTCAATTCCTACAAGTGCTGGTCCAGTTTCTTTATTGTGTTTTTGCATATACTCAAACCGAGTAATATCATCGGTTGGACCTAATACATGATTTACAAATTCTTTTAATGCCCCTGGCCTTTGTGCAAATCTGATTAAAAAATAATGCTTAAGTCCCTCGTATTGCAATGACCTTTCTTTAATCTCTTGCATTCTATCAATATCATTATTGCCGCCACTAACAATACAAACCACTGTTTTATCTTTTATTGCTTCTGCATAATCATCTAAAACTGCAATGGATAATGCACCTGCAGGTTCTACAACAATTGCATCTTCATTGTATAATTTTAAAATTGTTGTGCATATTTTCCCTTCATTAACTAAATGCATATCATCCAACACTTCTTTACAAATAGCGAATGGAAAGTCTCCAACTCTTTTTACAGCGGCTCCATCTACAAATCGTTCAATATTATCTAAAGTAACTGGGTGTCCCGCTTTTAATGCTTCATACATAGAAGGTGCCCCCTCTGGTTCAACTCCAATAATTTTAGTATGCCTCGACCATGTTTTATAGTATGCTCCAACGCCTGCAGATAACCCTCCTCCTCCAACAGGAGCAAAAATAAAATCGGCGTGAGGCAAGTCTTCCAATATTTCTTTGCCAACAGTTGCTTGTCCTTCAATAATTTTAATATCATCAAATGGTGGAATAAAAGTCATCCCATTAACTTCAGTAAATTCTTTAGCAGCAACTGCACAATCATCAAAAGTATCACCAACTAATTTTATATCAATACAGCCATCACCAAACATTTTTGTTTGTTTAACTTTTTGATTAGGGGTAATAATGGGCATAAAAACCACCCCTTTAATATTTAATTTATTACAACTATAAGCAAAACCCTGAGCATGGTTTCCTGCACTAGCACAAACCACTCCTTTTTTTAATTGTTCTACCGGCAAACTACTAAGCATATTGTATGCTCCGCGTATTTTATAGGAACGAACTATCTGAAGATCTTCTCTTTTTAAAAAAATACGCGATTGATATTTTTTAGATAAGTTATGATTGTATATTAAAGGTGTATGCGTAACAATATGTTGAAGGCGTTTTTCAGCTCCAATAACATCTAACCCAAAGCACAGTGAATTTTGCGTAGCTACATTTTCCATGATTCAATTATCAGGCGTTAGTTAGTATGGTTTTCATATCGGTCATTGCCTGTCTTAATTCTTCACCAATAAGTTCTACTGGATGAAAACGAATTACTGCATTCACAGCAATTATTGTTTTATTGTCAACACCAGCATCTTTTCCTGTATTGAAGTTTTTTCCAATAACATCTGTGTCGATTGATTTCATAAAATTGGCCAATAAAGGCTTACAAGCATGATCAAATAAATAACAACCATATTCTGCCGTGTCGGAAATCACTCGGTTCATTTCAAATAATTTTTTACGTGCAATTGTATTTGCAATTAAAGGCGTTTCATGCAACGACTCATAATAGGCAGACTCTTCTTTTATACCAGCTTCTACCATAGTTTCAAAAGCCAATTCAACACCAGCTCTTACAAAAGCCACCATCAGCAATCCGTTATCAAAATATTCTTGCTCAGCAATTTTCATAGTACCGGGAGCAGTTTTTTCAAATGCTGTATTTCCGGTAGCTGCTCTCCACTTTAATAAATTTTTATCGTCATTGGCCCAATCAGCCATCATTGTGGAAGAAAACACACCACTCATTATATCGTCTTGATGCTTTTGAAAAAGTGGACGCATGATATCTTTTAACTCTTCTGATAATTCAAATGCTTTTAATTTAGCAGGATTAGATAATCGATCCATCATTGCAGTAATGCCACCTTGCTTTAAAGCTTCTGTAATAACTTCCCATCCATGTTGAATAAATTTGGCAGCATAAGAAGCATCAATTCCTTTTTCAATCATTTTATCGAAACATAAGATTGAACCAGTTTGTAATACTCCACAAAGAATTGTTTGCTCGCCCATTAAATCAGATTTAACCTCAGCCACAAAAGAAGATTTAAGCACTCCAGCTCTATGACCGCCTGTAGCCGCTGCATAAGCTTTTGCGTAGTCCCAACCTTTTCCTTCCGGGTCGTTCTCCGGATGAACTGCAATTAAAGTAGGTACACCAAATCCTCTTTTATATTCTTCACGCACTTCGGTTCCCGGGCATTTAGGTGCTACCATTATTACCGTAATATCTTTGCGTATTTGCATTCCTTCTTCAACAATATTAAAACCATGAGAATATGAAAGCGTTGCATTTTGTTTCATCAAGGGCATGATAGCTGTTACAACAGCAGTATGTTGTTTATCTGGAGTAAGGTTGATTACTAAATCAGCAGTAGGAATTAATTCTTCATAAGTACCTACTACAAAACCATTATCGGTAGCATTTTCCCAAGAAGGTCTCTTTTGATCTATCGCATCTTTACGAAGAGCATAAGAAATATCTAATCCAGAATCGCGCATGTTAAGCCCTTGATTTAATCCTTGTGCCCCGCAACCTACAATTACAAGTTTTTTACCCTTCAATGCATTTACACCATCAGTAAATGCAGATTGATCCATAAATTCACATACGCCCAATTGGTTTAATTGTTCGCGAAGTGATAATGAGTTGAAATAGTTTGACATCTTTTTTATTTTTTATACTTTATTTACATGGTAAAAATTTCTCCAGCCTTATCTAAAAATTCGTTTTCGCTTAATTCATCAGCAGGCTCTTCTGCTTCAAATTCTTTAAGCTTTTCATGAAATCCTTTACTGGCTTTGATTATAGCTACTCTTGCACTTCTCACAAATTCTATCAATCCATAAGGAGCTAATACTTCTACTAGCTTATCTGTTTCTTCTCTATGACCCGTTGTTTCAAAAATGGTATAATCTTTTCTTATTACAACAGCCCTTGCTCCACATTGTCTGAGCAATCTTTCTACTTGCAATTTTTCTGCTACTTCATCTGTAGAAACTTTATACAATGCCATTTCTTGCCAAATAATTTCATCATTGGTATTGTAATATGCTTTTAATACTTCTACTTGCTTTTCAATTTGTCGGCATAGCTTTCTTACTACATCAATAGTTTCATTAATCACAATTGTAAAACGGTGTATGCTTTCTACTTCAGATGGAGAAACGTTTAAACTATCTATATTAATTTTTCTTCTAGAAAAAATAATAGCAATTCTATTTAATAATCCAACCTGATTTTCAGTATAAACGGTTATTGTATATTCTGCTTTCATTCAGTTTTATTTTAATCGGATTTCAGAAACACTACATCCCTGTGGTACCATTGGAAATACATTATTTTCTTTACCTACCATTACTTCTAATAAATAAGATCCATCATGATCGAGCATTGTTTTTAGCGCAGCTTTTAACAAGTTTCTATCTTCTACACTATTTCCTGCAATGCCATAAGCTTTTGCTAGCTGAACATAATCGGGACTCTTAATATCTACAAAAGAATAACGCTTATCATTAAATAGTTGCTGCCACTGACGAACCATTCCTAAGAATCGATTATTTAGAATTAATATTTTTACATTTAATTCTGTTTGCATAATAGTACCCATTTCTTGCAAAGTCATTTGAAAACCACCATCCCCAATAACTGCAACAACGGTTCTATCCATTGCACCAAATTTTGCACCAATAGCTGCTGGCAATGCAAATCCCATTGTTCCTAACCCACCTGATGTAACATTACTATTTGTTTGATTAAATTTCGCATAACGGCAAGCTACCATTTGGTGTTGACCAACATCGGTAACAATTACAGCGTCTCCATTGGTTAGCTCATTTAATAAATTAATTACTTCACCCATGGTTAATTCACCAGATTGAGGATGCAGTTCATCATTAATTACTATATCAATTTCTTGTTGAGTATACTCATTAAATTTTTCCAACCACTCTTCATGTTTTTTAGCTTCAATTAATTTAGTAAGCATTGGTAATGTTTCCTTGCAATCGCCCCAAACAGGAACATCTGCTTTTACATTTTTATCAATCTCAGAAGGATCAATATCCAAATGAATAATTTTAGCCTGCTTAGCATATTTATCTAATCTACCTGTTACTCTATCATCAAAACGCATACCAACAGCAATTAAAACATCACATTCATTAGTAAGTACATTGGGACCATAATTTCCGTGCATTCCAAGCATACCAACGTTTTGAGGATGATTGGTTGGTAACGCACTCAAACCAAGAATTGTCCATGCAGCTGGTAATCCTCCCTTTTCAATAAATGCAATGAATTCTTTTTCTGCTCTACCCAGTATTACACCTTGTCCAAAAATTACAAATGGTTTTTTTGCTTCATTAATCAATTGTGCAGCCTGCTCAATATATTCTTTGCGAATAATTGGTTTGGGCCTATAGCTTCTTATATGTGTGCATTTAGTATAGCCCTCATAATTAAATTTTTGAATTTGTGCATTCTTGGTAATATCAATTAATACTGGTCCTGGCCTACCTGTCCGAGCAATGTAAAAAGCTTTTGCAAACACATGAGGAATTTCAGTTGCATCCGTTATCTGATAATTCCACTTTGTAATTGGCGTAGTAATATTAATCACATCTGTTTCCTGAAATGCATCTGTTCCTAATAAATGAGCATAAACCTGACCAGTAATACAAACCAATGGTGTGCTGTCTATCATAGCATCTGCTAAACCAGTTACTAAATTAGTAGCGCCTGGCCCACTAGTTGCGAATACAACACCCACTTTCCCGCTAGTTCGTGCATAACCTTGTCCAGCATGTATTCCGCCTTGTTCATGACGAACTAAAATATGTTTTAATTTATCATTGTAATCATACAATGCATCATATATTGGCATGATTGCTCCTCCCGGATAACCAAATATTGTTTCAACACCTTCGGCAATACAAGCTTCTAATACTGCTTGGGAGCCCGACAGTTCAACCACTTTCACTTCTTGTGAAATGTTTTCACTGTATACTAATTTTTGTTCTTCAGCAATTGTATTCATACAATTAATTTTTTAATTCAATCAATTACGTTCAAGTAATGCATCTGTTACACATCCTTCTGCCGCTGTTGTTGTGCGTTGTGCAAACTTGAACAGCAATCCTTTCTTTGCATTTAATGCTGGTTTCTTCCATGCAGCTCTTCGTTTGGTTATTTCTTCCTCTGAAACTTTTAGCGTCATGATTTTTTTCACAACATCTAATACAATCACATCATCATCATGCACCATTGCTATCAATCCACCATCATAAGCTTCGGGTGTGATATGGCCAACAACAAAACCATGTGTGCCGCCGCTGAATCGTCCATCAGTAACTAAAGCAACAGATTTTCCTAATCCTGCACCAATAATTGCTGATGTTGGCTTCAACATTTCAGGCATACCCGGTCCACCTCGTGGCCCCACATAACGTATCACCACAACATCTCCAGCCTTTACTCTTCCGCTTTGGATGCCAGCTATCAAATCTTGTTCCCCATCAAATACACGAGCAGGACCTTCAAAGAATTCTCCTTCTTTACCAGTAATTTTTGCTACACTTCCTTTTTCTGCAAGGTTTCCATATAATATTTGTAAATGACCTGTTGCTTTAATAGGGTTGTTCAATGGATAAATCACTTTTTGATTTTCGAATTCAAGGTCAGGTACATCAGCTAAATTCTCTGCAACAGTTTTACCCGTAACTGTTAAACAATCTCCATGCAGCAATCCATGTTTTGATAAATATTTCATTATTACTGGCACACCTCCCATTTTGTGTACATCTTCCATCAAATATTTTCCACTAGGTTTTAAATCAGCAAGAACAGGTACTTTGTCGCTAATGCGCTGAACATCATCTTGTGTCCAAGAAATATCAATACTCCATGCCATAGCAATTAAATGCAGCACCGCATTGGTAGAACCACCCAGTACCATAATGAGCGTTACTGCATTTTCAAATGCTTTACGTGTCATGATATCAGAAGGCTTGATGTCTTTTTCTAGTAATAGTTTGATGGCTTCGCCTGCACGTTTGCATTCATCTTTTTTATCATCACTTAACGCAGGATTAGATGATGAATAAGGCAAACTCATACCCATTGCTTCAATCGCACTCGCCATTGTGTTAGCTGTATACATTCCTCCGCATGCACCTGCACCAGGGCAAGCATGTTGTATAATTCCTTTAAAATCTTCTTCACTAAGTTGACCTGCAATTTTTTTACCCAATGCTTCAAATGCTGAAACAATGTTGAGCTCTTCTCCTTTATAATGACCAGGTGCAATTGTACCACCATATACCATAATAGAAGGGCGGTTTAAACGGCCCATCGCTATAATAGAGCCAGGCATGTTTTTATCGCAGCCAGGTACAGCAATAATTCCATCATAATAATGAGCGCCACAAACCGCTTCTATACTGTCTGCTATCAAATCACGACTCACCAATGAATACCTCATACCATCGGTTCCATTGCTAATACCATCACTTACACCGATAGTATTAAATACTAAACCGACCATATCATTTGTCCAAACACTTTTTTTAACGATTTGAGCAAGATCATTTAGGTGCATGTTACAAGTATTACCATCATATCCCATACTACAAATACCAATCTGCGGTTTCTTCAAATCATCATCCGTTAAACCAATACCATATAACATTGCTTGTGCAGCAGGTTGTGTTGGATCTTGAGTGATGGTTTTGCTATATTTATTTAGTTCCATTATATCTTTTACTTTATTTTTTTTCGTGAACTAACTCACTGTATTTATTTTGAATAATTCCCCCTAAAGAATTTTTCCATTCTTTAGGAAAAACTGTATCATCAATTGATTCCCACCCAATTACTTCTGCAGCTGTTCCACAAAAGAAAGCAGCATCCGCTTGCTTTAAATGTTGAATAGTATAAGTTCCTTCAACAACTGGAATATTTAATTTTTCACAAATTTCAATTACCGTAGCTCTTGTAATTCCGGGTAAAATATGTCCTAATTCAGGAGTATGTAAAACACCATCTTTCTCAAAAAAAATATTTGCTCCCGGTCCCTCAGCAATATGATCATGCATATCTAATAGTAATGCTTCATCAAAGTTTTTGCTCTTCGCTTCTTGACTAGCCAAAATAGAATTTACATAATGACCTGATGCTTTTGCATGAATTTTAAAAGCTTTTGGATTAGGGCGCTGAAAAGAGGAAGTCATTACTCTCAATAATTTATCTCCCAAAAAAGGAGCCATTTCCCAAGCTTCGATTACAATATATGATTCAGTATTTAATGAAAAGCTCATATTAGCAGGAGCATATACCAATGGGCGGATATATGCATTTTGTAAATTATTCTGCCTTAAAACTTCATAAGTAGCATTAATTAATGCTTGCGTTTTAAAAGTGTAGGGAAGATTAATTGATTGAGCCGAAATTTTTAGTCGCTTAAAGTGTTCAGTAGGCTTAAATATTTTTGTTTCGCCCGAATTTGTTTTATAAGAACGAATGCCTTCAAAAACTGAATAGCCATAGTGTAAAGATTGACTGTATAAATCGATCTTAGCATCGGCTGCTTTTACAAAAGCGCCATTTTGATAAATAAAGGTTTCGTTATTGTAATACATATTTTTAAAACTTTTTATAAATTTATTGAATTATACAAACAACTGTTTATTTATATAATGGTTGATGCATTTAACACTGCATTTTTTGCTGCAGCAGACTTTGCATTTCTTTTGATAAAATCTGCAATTAAGTCGCCAATTGCATTGGTACCATAGTTATTAATAGCATCAATATCTTTTGAAACAAAGCCGTTAGATAAAGTCCAGTTAACAGCTTCCCTTACTGCTTTTGCTTCTTCAAACATTTCAAAATGATCGAGCATCATTGCGGCAGATAAAATTGATCCCAATGGATTAGCAATATCCTTTCCTGCTGCTTGAGGATAAGAACCATGAATTGGTTCAAACAATGCCGAACCATTTCCTACAGATGCAGATGGCAATAAACCTAAAGATCCGCTCAAAACACTTGCTTCATCACTTATAATATCTCCAAACATATTTTCGGTGAGTACAACATCAAATTGTGCAGGATTAATAATTATTTGCATAGTTGCATTATCAACATACATATAATCTACAGCAATATCAGCATACTGTGCCGACATTTCTTGCACAACTTTACGCCATAGTCTTGATGTTTCTAGTACGTTTGCTTTATCAATTAAGGTTAATTTTTTCTTTCTGGTTTGAGCATATTTAAAAGCAAGATGCGCAACTCTTTCTATTTCATAAGCATTGTAAGCGCATTCATCACTTGCAAAAGTTTGATCGTCGTTTACAAATTTTTTACCAAAATATATACCACCAGTTAATTCCCTGAAAATCACAAAATCAACCCCTACCAATTGCTTGGTTTTTAAAGGTGCCAAATGCATTAAAGCCTTATAAGTGCTAATTGGTCTAATATTGGCAAATAGCTCCAACTCTTTTCTTAACTTCAGCAAACCCTGTTCTGGCCTCACTTTGGCGGTTGGGTCGTTATCGTATTTAGGATGACCAATAGCGCCAAATAAGATGGCATCACTTTGCTTACAGATTTCAATTGTTTCATCTGGCAATGGATTACCTGTTTTATCAATTGCATCTGCACCCATCAATGCATGAACATACATAAATTGATGATTGAATTCTTCTCCAATTGCATTTAACACTTTTATTGATTGTGCCGTTACTTCAGGTCCAATTCCATCTCCATTAATTACTGCTATCTTCTTATTCATATTTATACTAATTCCTTTTTTTCAAATGATGCAATTTGATCTTTCCTACTTAATAAAAAATTAATATCATCGAACCCATTTAATAAACATGTTTTTTTATAGGAATTTAATTCAAAATGTTCTTGAGCTCCTGTTGCATCAATAATAATTGTTTGTGCTTCTACATCAATGCTGATAGAAGCTTCATTGGATTGTTCAAAAATTTGTTGAAGAAACGCGTCCGAAACAGTTACGGGCAAAACTCCATTATTTAAAGCATTATTTTTAAAGATATCTGCAAAAAAGCTAGACACCACTGCATTAAAACCATAATCTTGTAAAGACCATGCAGCATGTTCTCTAGAAGATCCACAACCAAAATTTTTTCCTGCAACTAAAATTTCACCAGCAAATTGAGGTTGATTAAGTACAAAATCTAATTTGGGTTTTGTTTCATCGTTTTCTGCATATCGCCAATCACGAAATAAATTTTTCCCAAAACCGTCTCTAGTTGTAGCTTTTAAAAAACGTGCAGGAATAATTTGATCGGTATCTATATTTTCCATTTGCATTGGTACAAAGCGACTATGTATTTTTTGTAATAGTTTCATTTTTTGTTTTTTTTATTCCTACATCATCTCCCTTACATCAGTAACTACTCCTGTAATAGCCGCTGCAGCAGCAGTTAGTGGACTAGCCAATAATGTTCTTGCTCCAGCACCTTGTCGTCCTTCAAAATTTCTATTGCTAGTACTAATACAATATTCTCCAGCAGGAATTTTATCTTCATTCATTCCCAAGCAGGCGCTACAACCAGCTTGACGAACTTGAAATCCGGCTTCAGCAAAAATTAAATCCAATCCTTCTGCATGTATTTGTTTTGCTACTTGTTGTGAGCCTGGTACAATCATAACATGTACATTATTATTTTTCTTTTTACCTTTTATTAACTTTGCAACTTCTCTTAAATCTTCAATTCGTGAATTAGTACAACTTCCAATAAATATATATTGAACGGGCATTCCTATTAAGGATGCGCCACTCTGTAATCCCATATATTTTAATGCTTTGATAATATTGTTTCTTTCTCCTTCATCAGGTATGGTATCAGTTACAGGTATTGTTCCATTAATTGCAATACCCAAACCAGGGTTGGTGCCATAGGTAATCATGGGCTGAATATCTGCTGCATTAATATTTATTTCGGCATCAAATATTGCAGATTCATCTGTAAATAAATTAGTCCATTTAGCTAATTGCTTATTCCATTCATCTCCTTTAGGAGCAAAAGCTCTTCCTTTTATATAATTAAAAGTAGTTTCATCTGGTGCTATTAAACCTCCCCTAGCACCCATTTCGATACTCATATTACAAATGGTCATTCGAGCTTCCATCGACAAAGCCTTTATAGTACTTCCTGCATATTCTACAAAATATCCTGTAGCACCACTTGCAGATATTTTTGCAATGATGTATAAAATAATATCTTTTGATACCACTCCTTTTTGCAACTCACCATCAATATTAATGCGCATTGTTTTAGGTTTGGATTGCAAAACACATTGTGTTGCAAAAACCATTTCTACTTCACTAGTACCAATACCAAATGCAATGGTACCAAATGCTCCATGAGTAGAAGTGTGACTATCACCGCACACTATTGTCATACCCGGCTGGGTAATTCCGAGCTCTGGTCCTATTACATGAACAATACCTTGGTAAGGATGACCTAATCCGTATAACTCAACTCCATGCTTGCTACAATTGTCTATTAATTGCTGCACTTGTATACGAGAAAGTTCGTCTTTAATTGGCAAATGCTGATTTACTGTTGGCACATTATGATCGGCGGTTGCAATAGTTTGCTTTGGGCGAAACAACTCAACACCTCTTTGTTCAATTCCTTTAAAAGCTTGTGGGCTAGTTACTTCATGAATAAAATGCCGATCAATATAAACAACAGATGGTCCATCAGTTATTTTTTCTACTACATGATTATCCCAGATCTTATCAAATAATGTTTTAGCCATCGAATATATATTATGCAATTACTTTTTCAGAAATATACGCTTTCGCCATTCTTTGTAAATCTACTTCAACTACTTCTTTTTTACTATCTGCAATAGTTACAAAGGTTTGATACAATTCATCGATATCATTTCTAGTAAATTCATACCCTATTTTTAGAAAACGGTAGGCCAATGCACTTCTTCCGCTTCGGGCAGTTAGTACAATCTTGCTTCCATCTGCTCCAACTTTTTCTGGGTTGATGGTTTCATAAGTTTGAGCATCTTTTAAAAATCCATCTTGATGAATGCCTGAAGAATGAGAGAAGGCATTAGATCCTACAATTGCTTTATTGGGTTGAACAGGCATTCTAAAAGTTTCCGACACTTCTCTACTCAACGGATTCAACATTTCTGTTTTAATATTTGTGTACAAGCCTAAATGCTTATGTTGTTCAATAATCATTACAACTTCTTCTAATGAAGTATTTCCAGCTCTTTCTCCTAAACCGTTAATGGTACATTCTATTTGTCGCGCTCCATTAATTACTCCGCAAATTGAGTTGGCTGTTGCCAAGCCAAGATCATTATGGCAATGACAGGATAGAATTGCTTTATCAATATTGGGTACATTATTCATTAGAAAAGCAATTTTTTCTCCATACTGATAAGGTAAGCAATAACCAGTAGTATCAGGAATATTTACAACAGATGCGCCTGCTTTAATAACTGCTTCAACAATACGGGCAAGGTAAACATCATCGGTTCTACCGGCATCTTCTGCAAAAAACTCAACGTCATCAGTAAAATTTCTTGCCCATTTAACTGCTTGTATAGCCCTTGCTAATATATCTTCTTGTGTAGTATTAAATTTCCCTTTTATGTGAAAATCGGATGTTCCAATGCCCGTATGAATTCTTGGACGAACTGCGTATTTTAATGCTTGGGCTGCAACTTCAATGTCTTTTTGTACTGCACGTGTTAATCCGCATACAGTAGCTTTTTTAATCACTTTAGAAATCTGGTTAACCGATTCAAAGTCGCCGGGACTAGAAATTGGAAATCCAGCTTCAATTACATCAACCCCCAATTCTTCTAATTGCAAAGCCAGCGCTAATTTTTCTTTGGTATTTAACTTACATCCTGGAACTTGTTCACCATCACGAAGTGTGGTATCGAAAATAAAAACCTGCTGATCCATATTTCTCATTTTTATGATAGAGATAAAAAGACAGGCTCGTTAAAGTTGCTATTGATTGACTTAAATAACAACTGTACGACCTGTCTGATACGAATTTATAAAGTCTTATCTTCGAAATTGAATCAAAATTGATTCGATTTTACACTGCGCAAAGTGGTAAAATTTACGTGAAACCCTTACCAGTATTGGTTTTTGAAACAAACAAACTACGATGCCCAACCGCAATACAGATGCACTATTTCAGCTCGTTCAATCGATGGAAAGGGCCGAAAAGCGCAATTTTAAGCTATATATCAACCGAAATTCGGGTACAGCCTCATTAAAAGTGGTGCAGTTATTTGACGCATTGGATAAAATGAAGCAATATGATGAGTTGGTTTTATTAGCAAAATATCCATCAATCCAAAAACAGCAACTCTCTAATCTCAAAGCACATTTATACCAAGAGATTCTTACTAGTCTTAGATTATTAAAGCAGGATAAAAACATAGACCTTCAATTACATGAGCAATTAGACTTTGCCAGAATCCTTTATAATAAAGGACTTTATCTCCAAAGTTTAAAAATGCTTGATCGAATAAAAGAGCTTGCTAAAACTAATAATCAAGTAACTTATATACAACAGGTTTTATTTTTAGAGAAGAAAATAGAGGGCTTGCACATTACTAGAAGTATACAAAATAGGGCAGAAATGTTGTGCAATGAGGTAGATGAAACCAATGCTCGATTAGAAGTAATCAGTTCATTATCCAATATTGCTCTGCTATTATATGGTTGGTATATTAAAAACGGATTGGCCAGAAATAAAGCAGATAAAACCGAATTGGAGAAATATTTTAAGCACCCTGTTTTTAATGAAGCTAAGTACTACAAAGGTTTTTACGAAAAATTATATCTCTATCAATGTTATTGCTGGCATGCATTTATTAATCAGGAGTTTCTGGCTTATTATAGATACACACAAAAATGGGTAGACCTATTTCATACAGAGCCAAAAATGATAGAGATTGAAACTGCACATTATATAAAGGGTATTCATAATTTATTATCGGCACATTTTGATTTGCGGAATTACAAAAAATTTAATGAAACGATTATTATGTTTGAGGTCTTTATTAACACACCGGTGGTTCAAGAAAATAAAAATAACCTCATTCAAACATTTACTTATTTATATACTGCCAAGTTGAATAAGCATTTTATGGAAGGCACATTTACAAAAGGACTTAATTTAGTACCAGAAATAGAAGCAAAATTAAAAGAGTATGAATTGTATCTCGATAGGCATCGTGTTTTAGTTTTCTATTACAAATTTGCTTCTTTACTTTTTGGAAGTGGCGATAATGAAAGAAGTATTGATTATTTAAATAAAATCATCAACTTAAAATTTGATTTAAGAACCGACCTGCAATGCTATGCGCGTTTACTTCATTTAATTGCACATTACGAATTAGGTAATTTTGATTTATTAAAATATCTTTTAAAATCGGTGTATCGATTTATGGCTAAGATGCAAAATTTAAGTACTGCGGAGGAAGCCATGTTTAGCTTTTTAAGAAATGCTTTTAACGTGTCTCCAAAAAAATTACAACCAATGTTCGAAGCATTATTGCTAAAGCTTCAATCTTTATCGAACGACCCATTAGAAACCAGGGCGTTTATGTATTTAGATATTATTTCATGGCTCGAATGTAAGATTCAACAAAAGCCAGTGCAAACCATTATTCGGCAGAAGTTTTTAGCAGCGGGGAGGGGGAAGTAAAAGTTGCTTAACCGTATTTTATACTTGGTCTTTAGTTTATAGGGTTTATAAAGTTTATAGAACAATGTCGTTATTTCGAACCCTTTAGGGTGAGAAATCTCTTGAATTTATTTGATCACATATTCGTCATTTCGATCTCGCCTCGGGCGAGAGAGAAAAGACGCAATAAAATTCATAAGATTTCTCTCTTCGTCTCGCCTGAGTTGAGACAGGTTCAAAATATGGTTTGACATGATGTCGTCCCTTCGAACCTTCGACCATCGCCTAAGGCGAGGCAGGCAGGCAGGCTAAGGGTGAAATATAAACCCTTTAAACCTTATAAACTCTATAAACTCTATAAACCGCAGAAACCTCTTACTAATCTTTTGCTTAAACAGTAAATAGGGTTTCATAAAAAGTTGTAGATTTATAATCTATTTACAATGAAATATTAATGTATGAGTAACGTGGAAAAATATAAAAGGCGTTCCTTCTTAAAAACATCGGGCGTATTGGCATTGTTTGCTGCTATACCTCCTTCGCTGAGTGCTTTTTACAAGGATGCTAAGCAATTTTTTGTACCAAAAAAAATGATGAAACTCAAAGTTTCTATCAACAAAAAAATGTATGAACTCAACAGCGACAGCAGAACTACCTTATTAGATTTATTAAGAGAAACCCTTCAATTAACTGGCACCAAAAAAGGTTGCGATCACGGACAATGCGGCGCATGTACAGTTCATATTAATGGTGAGCCTGCTTTGAGCTGTCTTACCCTTGCAGTAATGGTGCCCGGAAAAGAAATTACCACCATAGAAGGACTAGCAAATGGAGATCAACTGCACCCAATGCAAGCAGCATTTATTGAATGCGATGGGTTTCAGTGTGGTTATTGCACTCCGGGACAAATTATGTCTTCTGTGGCTTGTGTTAAACAAGGATATACTAGTTCTATTGCAGAAATAAAAGAGTTTATGAGCGGCAATCTTTGTCGCTGTGGTGCCTATAACGGTATTGTTGAATCTATTCAAAAAGTTGCAACTAAATGAAACCATTTAATTTTATAAAAGCAGAAAGCTTAGAGAGCGCTTTAACTCCGCAAAAGGAAGCTGCACAATATATTGCAGGAGGTACCAACTTGGTTGACCTAATGAAGAAAGATATTGCTCAGCCTAATACCCTGCTCGATGTTAGTTCTGCATTACCTAATAAAGTAATGAAAAAACCATTGGGTATATCTATAGGTGCCATGGCTCGCAACAGCACTGTTGCTGCCGATCAAAATATTTTAACTGAATATCCACTGGTTGCAAAAGCGTTATTGGCTGGTGCTTCTCAACAAATTCGAAATATGGCTTCTGTGGGTGGTAATATATTACAACGTACTCGCTGTCCGTATTTTTACGACATCACCACTCCTTGTAATAAAAGACAACCCGGAACTGGTTGCAGTGCTTTGCAAGGAGAAAACCGAATGAGTGCTGTTATTGGATATAGCGAACAATGTGTAGCGGTTCATCCATCAGATTTATGTGTTGCTTTGGCTGCATTAGATGCAACAGTAAATATTGCTCAGACCAAGCAAAAGAGTGGAGTTATTCTTTTTAAAGATTTTCATACGCTACCTGCATCAACCCCTCAAAAAGACAATAGCTTACCCAAAAATGCACTGATTACTTCTGTAGAAATTGCGGCCAACCCTTTTAATAAAAATTATGCTTATGTAAAAATACGCGATCGAGATTCTTATGCATTTGCTTTGATATCTGTAGCGGCGGCTTTACAATTGAACAATAAAAAAATTGTACAAGCAAGATTGGCTTCAGGTGGTGTTGCCCACAAACCTTGGCGTTGGTATGAAGCTGAACAATTTTTAAAAGGCAAAGATGCTACATCTGCTAATTTTAGTGAAGCTGCTTCTATAGCTGTTAAAGACCTAAAACCTTTATTACACAATGGTTTTAAAACAACCATGTTAAAAGGTGTTATTGAAACAGCACTTCAAAATTGTATAACTATTTAATTGTTGTTGTAACCTTTATAAATTAATTTATCATGGGATTTTTCGATAATGAACAAGATTTTGTAACACCGCCCGAAGGTCGTGTAGAAGGGATAGACAAAGTAACGGGGCAAGGAAAATATTCTGCAGAATACACGGTGAACAATATATGTTATGGTGTATTGGTAGGTAGCACTGTGGCGGCAGGAACAATTAAAAATATTAATTTAGAAAATGCCCAGCAGGCTTCTGGTGTTATAGATATAATTACGCACTTGCGTAAGCCACTTGTACCGGGTATGGCAGATGAAGCTAAAATAAAAGAAGCTCGTTTTGGCTTAGCGGTTTTTCACACCAATAAAGTTTATTTTAAAGGGCAACCTATTGCAATGATTATTGCCGAAACATTAGAAGAAGCAACCTATGCTGCTTCATTGGTAGAAGCTCAATACAATACTGAACCTTTTAATGTTAATTTTGAAACCTTTAGTAAAACGGTTGAATTAAAAGAAGCCGGAAAAGAAAAAGGAAGTTTGGAAGCTTGGAGTACTGTACCTTATTTAGTAGAGGCCGAATACAATATTAAAGCTGAAGTACATAACCCTATGGAAATGCACGCTACCATTGCTGAGTGGAAAAGTAATGATCAACTAAAACTATACGATAAAAATCAGGGAGTGAATGGAGTGCAAAGAACGTTTGCACGTTTGTTTAGTATACCCGAGAAAAATATTGAAGTAATTAGTGAATTTGTTGGTGGTGGATTTGGATCTGGGCTTCGTGTATGGCCACATGTATTAGCTGCAGTAATGGCTGCCAAGCAAGTGAATAGGCCCGTTAAACTTATGCTTACTCGGAAACAAATGTTTGCCGGAACCGGCTATAGGCCAGCATCATGGCAGAAAGTAAAATTAGGAGTTGATGCTTCTGGAAAATTTGCGGGAGTTTTTCATCAAGCTAAAAATGGCTCTTCGGTTTACGAAAATTTTTCAGAAGGTATAACTCGTGTTACTAGATTAATTTATCATTTTGCGAATCTTAAAACTCAATCGGCTGTTGTTCCATTAAACCTCAGTACACCAACCTGGATGAGAGGTCCCGGCGATTGTACCGGTGTGTTTGCTATAGAATCTGCCATCGATGAAATTAGTTATCAAATAAAACAAGATCCTGTTGAGCTACGTTTGGCCAATTTAGCATTAGACAAAAATCCAGATACAGGCTTACCATGGTCTACCAATTATATTAATGAATGTATCCTTAGAGGCGCTGAGCTCATTCAATGGAAAGATCGAAAACCATTACCCAATCAATTGATTGAAGGAGATTGGAGCATAGGCTACGGAATGGCTGTAGGAATGTGGAATGCTGGCCGTAGCAATGCAAGTGCAGGAATTATCATGCTAAAAGATGGAAGCATTACAGTACAAACTGCAATGACAGATATTGGTACTGGTACAGGCACAGGCATGCAAAATATTGCGCATGATATAACTGGTATTCCTAAAAATAGAATTAAGATAGAGTTGGGTAATTCTAATTTACCACCCAGTCCAAATCAGGGAGGAAGTAACGGAATGTCATCGGTTAGTGGTGCTGTAGTTGCTGTAAGTAAAGCTCTAAAATTAAAGTTGGCAGAATATGCAGTTTCGCTCAATGAGAGTTATAAGGGCGCATCTGCAGATGATGTTTTGTTATCTACTAATGGAATTTCTTTAAAAACCAATAATAACCAGTTCATCTCTTATTCGGCTATTTGGGAGAAAAATAAATTAACCGAAATTGATATAGAAGCGAGTTCTGGCCCGGGTGCTGAGCGTCAGAAATTTGCATTTTGTTCATCGGCTGCTCATTTTTGCAAACTAAGAGTTCACCGTAAAACAGGTAAAGTAAAGATTGAGAAAATGGTATGCGTGGCCGATGGGGGTAAAATTGTAAATGATGATGCTGCTGCCAATCAAATGTCGGGTGCTGCAGTGGGTGGCATTGGAATGGCGTTAATGGAAGGTCATACTGTTGATGCTAAACTAGGTGGATTAATTGGAGATGATTTAGCGGATTATCATTTTGCGGTGAATTCAGATGCTCCCATTATTCAAATAGAATTTATTGGCAAAACAGATCCGAATATTAACCCTACAGGTGCTAAAGGTTTAGGGGAAGTGGGTATTATTGGAACTGCTCCTGCAATTGCAAATGCTATTTATAATGCAACTGGCAAACGATTAAGGGACTTGCCAATTACACCTGATAAAATTTTAGTTGGTTAAAATCTAGTGTTATTGCTTCAACAATAAACTGGCGGAGAGCGGATAAACAATACTAATTGAACAACCTCCATTGGGTTTGGCTTCTATTAACATCTTTCCATTAAATAATTCTACCCTACTGGTAATATTATAAATACCAATACCGCTTTTTTGTAATTTGGGATTAAAGCCAATGCCATTATCGGATATCGTTAAAAAGATATGTTGTATATCTCTCTTTAATTCTATAGTGCATTTTTGGGCATTCGCATGTTTTAATACATTACTCATTGCTTCTTGCATAATTCTAAAAATGCTTAATTTAAAATCGTACTGAATATCATCTTCAATAAAATTGTCCGATTCAAATAATAAATCAATCTTTTTTACTGCTGTTACATCATCCAAAATACTGTCAATCGCTTTTATCAATCCAAAATCTTTAATTAAAGGAGTAACTAAATTCTGTGTAAGCTTACGTATATCTTCAATTGCATTGAAAATAAAATTAGAAGATTGCTTTAATAAATCTGATCCGCCCTCTAGCGTTTTTTCGGCAGAAGCAATATACATCATCGCCACCGTGAGTTGCTGATTTACATTATCATGCAACTCTCTACTTATATCATGTTTTTCTTTTTCCTGTGCTATAATTACCGCTTCTGCAATTTCTCGTTGCTTTAAAACTCGTTCCTCTTCAAGCTTTTGCTCCATGGCAATTCTTGTTTTTAAAACATTCTCTAAGTTCTTTTTTCTTTCAATACTGTATTGAATTGATTTTGCAAGTAGCTTCTCCTCAAACTCCCCTTTTACTAAATAATCTTGTGCACCACGGGCCATAGTTTCTAATGCCATGTCCATATCTACAAGTCCGGTTAACACAATAATGGGAACATCGGAAGCAATTTGATTGATATGATTAAAAGAATCAATCCCCACACTATCAGTTAATGATAGATCTAATAAAATTAGATCGGGCTTATGTTCAGCTAATATTTTTACTGTTTCCGCAAAACTTACAGCACGTAGTAAGGTATTGAAGTGCAGCCTAGTCTTCCACAATAATCCCTCCAGCACAAATAAATCTGCTGGATTGTCTTCTACCACTAGAATGGTTAATAAATTTGAATCGTTAGGCATATATTCTTTCAAAAGTATCTTTAAATTTTTCCATTACTACTTTTCTTTTTAAACTCATTTTTGGCGTCATTTCACCAGTTTCGATTGACCACTCTCTGGGCAATAATTCAAATTTTTTAATTTGCTCTACATGATTAAAGAATTTATTAAAACTTTCTACCAACTCTCTATACAACTCTAATACTTTAGGATGATTTACTACATCTTCATTGGTTGTGTAAGCTATTTCTTTTTCTCGCATCCATTCTTTTAAAGTAGCAAATGAAGGAACTATCAATGCGCCAACAAATTTCTTTTCTGCACCAACTATCATAATCTGCTCAATAAATGGACTCTCTTTTAATTTATTTTCTATAGGCTGTGGGGCTACATATTTACCACCAGAGGTTTTAAATAATTCTTTTTTTCGATCCGTTATTTTCAAGAATTTTTTCTCATCCCAAACACCAATATCTCCTGTTAACAACCACCCATCTACTATTGTTTCTGCAGTAAGGTCTGGACGTTTGTAATATCCTTTCATTACACAAGGCCCACTAACTAATATCTCACCATCTTCGGCAAGCTTTACGTTTACTCCGTTAACAGGCGGACCAACTGTTCCAAATTTTGTACCCCCCTTTTCTTTTCGGTTAACACTTATAACAGGACTATTTTCTGTTGGTCCATATCCTTCAAAAACACTAATTCCAGCAGCATTAAAAATGCGTAGCAACTTAACCTGACAAGCAGCACCACCAGTAATTATATAAGAAATATTACCTCCAAGCGCATCACGCCATTTAGAAAAAATAAGTTTATTGGCAATTGCCAATTGTGTATTGTACCATAGCCCACCACTAATTCTATTATCATATTTTTCAGCTAATTCAACCGCCCAGAAAAATAATTTTCTTTTAACACCAGTTAATTCAGTACCCTTGGCCATTATTTTTTCAAATACTTTTTCTAATAAGCGTGGCACGGTTGTAAATCCATCAGGTTTTATTTCTTTTAAATTATCGCCAATTGTTTCTAAACTTTCGGCATAATAAATACCTATTCCACTGAACAAATAAATATAAGAACAGGTTTTTTCGAAAATATGATTCAATGGAAGAAAACTCAACACTTTACTACTAGGCGCATCTTCAAACGGAAAACTTTCTTTTGCAAATTTTACATTAGAACAAAGATTTTTATGCGTAAGCATTACACCCTTTGGTGTTCCGGTTGTTCCAGAAGTATAAATAATTGTAGCTACCTGATCTTCAGGAATTGCTTTTTTAATCTCAGTTACTTTATTGAGTAATTCACTGTAAGCTAAATCGCAAACCTCCATCCAATTTTTTGCGCCGGGTATTTTATCGAATGTATAAACAGCTTTAATGGAAGGAACTTTATCTAAAAGGCTATTTATTTTTTGTAACAATTCTTCATTGGCTACAAAAATAAATTTAACCGAAGCGTCATTTAAAATAAACTCCAACTCTAAAGGATTGGTAGTTGGATAAACAGGAACTAAAATAGCACCAATCTGTTGAACAGCTAAATCGGTAAATATCCATTCGGGCCTATTATTACTAATGATGGCAATTTTATCGCTTCCTTCTGGTGTAAAATCATTTCCAGATATGCCTAATTGTAATAAACCTGCGCTAAACCTATTTATTATATCTGCAGAAACTTGGGTACTGTAGTTTTTCCAGACCCCGTTTTCTTTGGCAACCAACATATCGTTCTTAGGAAAATTAGTTAGTTGGTGTTCTAAACAATCGAATAAGCGACTATATTTCATATGAATTCGTTATATGGATTGTCAAATTACTGAAATAAGTACAAACAAAAAATAATCAATTAAAATAGGCGGATTATTAAACGAAATATAGCTATTTGGAATAATACTGCGATTCAGGGATTTTAAAAACCCTGTTTTGCTGAAATAACTGAAATTTGTTAAATTCTTTAGCGTTTTCACTAAAAGCATCAGTCAATAACCATTGATTGTAGGCTGATAATATATTTTCTTTAGCCAAATATTGCCAATGATCAAATAATCTAAATGGATAATTATTCACTTCACTGGCAAACCATTTTGTTATAAATAATTGCTTAGTAACTGTTAGCTGTTCCGCAGTAACGATACCCGTAAAATTGGCACTAACTTCTTTAAAGGTACTTAGCACTTTCTGCTCAAATAATGAAAGTGCGGGTTTTACTATTTGTAGATTATTAATATCTGATAGATATAATTTTTTGTAGGCAGCCAATAAAGTGTTTTTTACTTCAGTAGTTTTGGCAGAATAGCTTTCCAGATTTACAAATAGCTCTCCATACAATATGATTCTTATGCAATTTTGTTGATCATTATAATATTTTATTGCATTATAATAATTACCGCTAAAATTAGGATCAAGCTGTATACCCTTCTCCCATTGAATGATGGCTTCTTTTATATTTTTTTCTAAAGCCAAACTCTCGCCATATTCATTATAAATAACTCCGCCCTTAGGGAATTTTTTTAAAGCAACTTTATACATTTTATTTGCTTCCTTGTAATCTGCAATAGATTTATAGGATAGTCCGAGTATTTGAAATGCTTGTTGATCTGCATCATCCATTTCAATCACTATTTTTCCAGTTTCAATGGCTTTTGCAAAATCTCTTTGTAAAAAATAAGCGAAAGAAATATTTTTTAGCAACTCCATATTTAATGGATCTGTTTGTCGGGCTTTTTTCAAAGAAGCAACAGCATTCTCAAAATCGCCCTGTTGCATAAATACTTTTGCATTTTCTTGTAACTGTTTTAGAGAAAGCGTTTGAGCATCAATAGAACCGAAAAAAATTAGCCCAATAAAAATAATTAGCAATTTTTTCATGGTCAGTAAATTAATCTGAAATCAAATTAGTTAGTAATCCATCACGCAACTTTGGCTCAAACCAAGTGCTTTTAGGAGGCATTACGTTGCCACTATCTGCAATAGTAAATAATTGATCAATCGTAACAGGATACAAACTAAAAGCTGCTGCCATTTCGCCACTATCAACTCTTTGCTCCAAAGCTGCTAAGCCTCTAATTCCACCAACAAAATCAATTCGCTTGTCGGTGCGCTGATCCATAATTCCTAAAATTGGACTTAATATTTTTTCTTGTAAAACACTAATATCTAACACACCAATTGGGTCATTCGTATAAGCCCCTTCTTTTGCAATTAATTGATACCACTGAGCACCAATATATAATCCTAAAGTGTGCAATTGCTCGGGGCGATAAGTTTGCTTACCCATTAATTTTACTTCGAAAGAATTTTCGAGCGCCGCTAAAAATTGTTCTATTGTTAACCCATTCAAATCTTTTACAACACGGTTATAATCCATGATGTACAATTGATTGGAAGGAAATAAAGTAGTTAAAAAATAATCGGCTGCGGGGGTTGCTTTAGCACCTAAATCGGCCTTTACTTTAGCCGCAGATGCAGCCCTATGATGCCCGTCTGCTATATATGTGCAAGGAACTTCCTCCTTAAATAATCTAGTAATTTCTCCAACAACAGTTGAATCACTAACAATCCATATAGTATGCTTAATGCCATCTTCTGCAATAAAATCGTAAGCCTCAGATTTAGTTGATTTCCACTTATCAATCAACGCATCAATATTGGTGTTTTGGCGATAAGCTAAAAAAACATTACCAGTTTGCGCACCAGAAATTTTGATATGATTAATACGGTCTAACTCTTTTTCTGGTCGCGTAAATTCATGCTTTTTAATAATATCATTTTCATAATCATCTACACTACTTACACAAACCAAACCAGTTTGACTCCTTCCATTCATTATTAATTGATAGATATAGTAACAGTCTTTCGACTCACGAAACAATACATCGCGCTTAATGAATGCATCTAAATTATCTTTTGCTTGTAAATAAACAGCTTTATCATGCACATCTGTTTTATCCGATAAATCAATTTCACTTTTGGTAATGTGTAAAAAAGTATGGGTATTTCCTTGTGCTTCTATTTTAGCTTCCGCACTGCTTAATACATCGTAAGGTAAACTTGCTACTTGCTTTGCCAACTGAGGCTGAGGCCTCAAAGCTTTAAATGGTTGGATTCTTGCCATGCTGCAAATATCGCAAATAAAAAATAAACAAAATTGTAAAGCTTAAAACCCTTTCTAGCCATGCTTTTGAGCGAATGAGTTCATCAAATCACAAAATACCTGCACACTTTCTAATGGAAGTGCATTGTACATACTTACACGAACTCCGCCAATGGTTCTATATCCTTTCACTCCAATCATTCCTTCTTTTTTACACAATGCAAGAAAGGGTTCTTCTAAAACAATATCATTTAAAAAAAATACAGCGTTCATTTCGCTTCTATCTTCTTTTACAACAGGCGCATTAAAAATTGGCAAGGCATCAATTGTATTGTATAATAAAGTGGATTTAGCAATACTTCTTTTTTCCATTTCTTGTAAACCACCTTGCTCAATTATCCAACGCAATGTTAGCATGCTTACATATACTGCAAAAACTGGAGGCGTATTCATTAAAGAACCAGCTTCAATATGTTTTTGGTAATTCATTATCGTAGGAATAGGGCGCTTAATTTTTCCAAGTATATCTTTTTTAATTACTACTAAATTTACTCCTGCAGCACCCATATTTTTTTGAGCACCAGCATAAATTAAAGCGCATTCTTTAAAGTTGGCAGGCCTACTAAATATATCGCTACTCATATCTGCAATCAACGGTATTTGGGTTGATGGGAACTTGGTCCATTGTGTTCCCTCCACTGTATTATTCGACGTAATATGCAAGTAGGCTGCGTTATCCGGAACAGTAAAATTTTTATTGATATACCGATATTGTTGGTCGCTGCTATCGGCAACAACATTCACATTTCCAAAAAATTTAGCTTCTTTCCAAGCCTTACTTCCCCAGATTCCATTATCGCAATAAGCAGCAGTAGCATCGGTATCGAGCAAATTCATAGGCACTTGCATAAACTGTGTTGTAGCTCCTCCATGCAAAAATAACACTTCATAATTTTCATCCAAATCCATGAGTTTCCTTACAGATTCTCTGGCTTCTTCCAAAATATTTAGGAACCAATTGGTGCGGTGACCAATTTCTAATAACGACAAACCGGTGTTATCATAATTAATAATTGCCTCGGCAGCTTGAGCCAGCACAGGTTGAGGTAGAATAGACGGACCAGAATTAAAATTATATAGCATAACCAAAACTTAAAACGCAAAGTAAACCGATTATCTTTACATTATGCAACTCCCTTCTTCCCTTCTAGAAAATGCAGTAGCTCAGTTTGCCAAATTACCCGGAATTGGCAAAAAAACTGCACTGCGTTTGGTATTACATCTTTTAAAACAAGATTTAGAAAATGTGCAATTGTTTGGAGAAACGATCGCTAAAATGCGCAGAGATATTAAGTTTTGTCAGCGTTGCCACAATATTAGCGATGGCGATATTTGTTCTATTTGCGCCAATTCATCCCGAAATCAGCGGGTTATTTGCGTAGTAGAAAATGTACGAGATGTTATTGCCATAGAAACCACCCAGCAATTTAACGGTACTTACCATGTTTTAGGGGGAATTATTTCTCCGCTTGATGGAATTGGTCCCGATCAACTCAGCATCGAATCATTGGTAAATCGTATTGATAAGGAAGAAGTAGAAGAGCTGGTTTTTGCTTTAAGTCCCAATATACAGGGCGATACCACTATTTTTTATATTCAGAAAAAAATGACCCATTTAACCTGCAAAGTCACCACTATTGCAAGGGGAATTGCCTTTGGTGGGGAGTTAGAATATGCCGATGAAATGACCTTAGCCCGAAGTATTGCCAACCGATTACCCGTTCAGCAATATGTAAAATAAACTGTACTTTTGTTGTTCAAACATTAATTATTTATTGGATGAAAAATTGGAAACGAATAGTTGGGATTGCGGTTTTATTAGCAATTATTATTGGCGGAGTGAAAGTGTACCTCATTTTAACCAAGCCACACCGCGATGTTACCACCGAAAAAGGGGTTGCATTAACGGCTCAACAACTATTTGATGCATTTAAAACTGATGAAAATGCTGCTAACATTAAATATCTCGATAAAGCCATTGAACTAAGCGGCGAAGTTTTGGATATTAGTACCAATCAGGATAGTAACATTGTGGTAAATTTTAAAACCAACGATTCATTATTCGTAATAAATTGTACTTTTAAAACCAATCCAGGAACGCTAAAACCCAATGATAATATCACCTTTAAAGGAATTTGTACTGGGTATATTCCAGATGCAAATGTGGTGATCAATGAAGGGGTGCTTGTGAGGAATTAAGGGGTTGCGGGTTACGAGTTGCGGGTTACGAGTTGCGGGTTACGAGTTGCGGGT